>ENA-OQCX01000608-OQCX01000608.1-human-gut-metagenome-genome-assembly--contig:-NODE-608-length-18317-cov-3.246894_pt1 | contig 18317 bp, 17 predicted proteins | sample MGYA00242762_ERZ504587 | MGnify/ENA primary metagenome ERZ504587 (study PRJEB26092, sample SAMD00036337) | human gut metagenome | host: Homo sapiens | study: EMG produced TPA metagenomics assembly of... | reverse complement strand
TGGTGAACTCATTCAGAATGATTGATGTCATCAGCCGTGCCCTGAATCCATATAGCCAGTATAATGATTTCATGGCACTGGCAGAACAGCCTGAGATGAGATTCGTAATCTCGAACACTACTGAAGCAGGTATCAACTTCGATCCGTCGTGCAAGCTCGAAGATGCTCCTGCAAACTCTTATCCGGGCAAGCTGACACAGTTGCTTTATCACAGATTCAAACATTTCAACGGCGACAAGTCGAAAGGACTTATCATCTTCCCATGCGAGCTTATCTTCCTCAACGGTCACAAACTGAAGGAAACAATCTATCAGTATATTGAATTGTGGAACCTTGGTGAAGAGTTCAAGTCATGGTTTGAAACAGTATGTGGTGTATATGCCACACTGGTGGACCGCATCGTACCGGGATTCCCTCGTAAAGACATAGATAACATAAAAACTAAACTAGACTTTGATGACAATTTAGTTGTACAGGGTGAGGCTTTTCACCTGTGGGTAATCGAAGCACCGGAATCGGTTGCCGAAGAATTTCCTGCAAACAAGGCGGGGCTGAACGTTCTGTTCGTCCCGTCGGAGGAGCCATATCATGAACGCAAGGTGACTCTCCTGAACGGTCCTCACACTGTATTGTCGCCGGTGGCATTCCTTTCGGGCGTCAATATCGTGAGAGATGCTTGCCGGCATGAGGTGATAGGTAAGTTCATCAAACGTGTGATGTTCGACGAGCTGATGGAAACCCTTAACTTACCGAAAGAAGAACTTAAGAAGTTTGCAGATGACGTTCTTGAACGTTTCAACAATCCTTTCGTGGATCATCAGGTGACATCAATCATGCTTAACTCATTCCCTAAGTATGCCACACGCGACCTTCCGGGAGTGAAGGAATATCTGAAACGCAAGGGTGTTCTTCCTGAAGGACTCGTCCTCGGTCTTGCAGCCATCATAGTATACTACAAAGGTGGAAAGCGTGCCGATGGTGTAGAGATAGTTCCTAACGATGCACCGGAAATCATGGCGATGCTTACAAGTTTGTGGAACGATGGCTCGGTAGAAAATCTTGTGAAGACAGTTCTCGCCGATACTTCCATCTGGGGTGAAGACCTTAATACCATCCGGGACTGGCAGACCGTGTAATTTACTATATCAACAAAATCCAGAGCGAAGAAATGCTTCAGACAGTAAAAGACCTTGTAGATTGATACTTCTACCTGTATTCTTCAATTTATAAATGTTAGTTTGTTATGACTGAATATATCCAGATAAACCTGCGGACAATGTGGCTGTGGCACTGCACCCATTGTCCAAGGGTACTATAATAGAGGTAAACGGCAATTTTATAGAACTGGCTGAGGATATACCTGCCGGTCATAAGATTGCCTTGAAGGATTTTGCAGAAGGTGATATGGTGATAAAATACGGTTTCCCTATATCGCACACTGTGAAAGAAGTCAGGAAAGGACATCTGCTGAACGAGAAAACTGTTAAGACTAACCTTTCCGGTCTGAGTACATATACTTACACTCCGAAGTTCGAGAAACAGACTTTTTCGAACGAGAACCGTACATTCAAAGGATATTTGCGTGCCAACGGAGAAGCCGGCATACGTAATGAGATATGGATTATCCCTACGGTGGGTTGCGTGAACGGAATAGCAAACCAGTTGGCCGAACAGCTTCGCAAGGAAACAGATTGCGAGGGGGTTGACTCCATTATATCTTTCCCTCATAACTACGGATGCTCGCAGTTGGGTGACGACCATGAGAATACCCGTAAGATATTGCGCGACATGGTCCTTCATCCCAATGCCGGAGCTGTCCTTGTCGTAGGTCTTGGCTGTGAGAACAACCAGCCTGATGCCTTTCGCGAGTTTATAGGTGACTATGATACCCAAAGGATCCGTTTCCTTGTTTCTCAGAAAGTAGATGATGAGATAGAAGAGGGTATGAAACTTCTTCGTGAGATGTATGCCATAGCCAGGGAAGACAAGCGGACTGATGTCCCCCTGTCAAAACTGCGTATAGGACTCAAGTGCGGCGGGTCTGACGGACTGTCCGGTATCACGGCCAATCCGATGCTTGGGGTGTTCTCTGACTATCTTGTTGCCCAGGGTGGGACAACAGTCCTCACGGAGGTACCTGAAATGTTCGGAGCCGAGACACTGCTCATGAACCGTTGCCGTACGCAGGAGATATTCGACGATACAGTGACCATGATAAACGACTTCAAGAACTACTTCATCTGCAATGACCAGCCTATATATGAAAATCCTTCGCCGGGAAACAAGGCGGGAGGTATTTCTACACTTGAGGAGAAATCATTGGGATGTACACAGAAGTCGGGAAGCTCGATGGTGGAGGATGTTCTGAAATATGGCGACCGTGTCACAACACACGGACTTAATCTGTTGAGCGCACCGGGCAACGACCTTGTGGCAAGTACGGCTCTTGCTTCTGCCGGATGCCATATCGTACTGTTCACAACAGGTCGAGGAACACCGTTCGGAACATTCGTTCCAACCGTGAAGGTATCGACCAACACACCGCTGTACGAGCAGAAACATACGTGGATTGATTTCAATGCCGGAACTCTGGTAGAGGGAGAAAGCATGGAATCTTTAAGCAGACGTTTTATAGACTTTGTGGTGGAAGTGGCAAGCGGAAAGCAGGCACTGAACGAAAAGAAGGGATACCGGGAAATAGCTATCCTTAAGCAAGGAGTAACTTTATAAAATGTTTTATTTTTTTAAATGATGAAACTCTCCGTTGATATCTGAAATATAAATGGAGAGTTTTTTTGTTTTTACACTTTTGAAATTATTTTTGTCATTAATATTAATCTGAAAATCGATATGACCATAAAAAACATTATCACAGTCTTAACTATCTTTCTGTCCGGATTCTGTTATGCCGGAACCTCCACTAAAGTGGATTTCAACTTCGATTGGAAATTCAGCAAACCAGCAGGCTTCGTGCCTCAGGACACTTTGTTCCTGAGTCCAGATATAAAGTGGGAGGATGTGTGTCTGCCTCACGACTGGAGTATCAGCGAAGGATATACCAAGACTCAGACAGCCGGAAGCAATGGTTTTCTGCCTGGCGGTGTGGGGATTTACATGAAGAATTTTCTCACCTCGGATGATATGAATGGGAAAAAAGTGTTCATTCATTTCGAAGGTGTATATAATAACTCAAAGGTTTGGATAAACGGGCATCTGTTGGGATTCCGTCCTAACGGATATGTGGGATTTGAATATGAACTTACTCAATATCTGAAACCAAAAGGTTCGATGAATACAATAACTGTCTGCGTTGACAGAAGAGCGTATGCCGACAGCAGATGGTATGTCGGTGCCGGTATATACAGGAATGTGAGTCTTATTCTAAGAAACGAGCTCTATATCCTTCAGACGGAATATTCGTTACCACACCACAGGTAGGCAACCGTTCGATGGTGAATGTGGTATGCGAGGTGAAGAATGCTGGAACAGGTGTAAAAGGAGTCACCGTGAAGCACGAAGTAGTGTACGACGGCAAGACAATAGCTTCTGTTTCCGATGATTTTGTTGCCCTGAAAGGCGATTTCAATGAGTTCACTGCATCTGTTGAACTGGAGAATTGTCATCTCTGGAGTCTTGAAACGCCTTCGATGTATGAGCTTCATACTACTCTGATTGCTTCTGACGGATATGTGATGGATAAGAAAACAACAAAATTTGGTATCCGCAACATTAAATTCGATGCGGATGAAGGCTTCCTTCTAAACGGAAAATCCGTAAAAATAAAAGGAGTGAACATACACCACGACTTGGGATGTATGGGTGTTGCCGCATACGATGATGCCCTGTTGCGACGCCTTCTGAAACTTCGTTCCATAGGCTGCAATGCCATACGTACAGCCCATAATCCGCATTCGGAAAGTCTGCTGGAAATGTGCGACAGTCTGGGACTTCTTGTAATGAATGAATTTATCGACGAATGGAAGGTAGCAAAGAAAAAGTGGATTACTGAGCGAGCTAAGGAAGATGCGCCCGACAGCATATCAATAGGATATACCAGATACTTCGATACGCATGCCGAGCACGACCTCAAGTCGTTCATCAGGCGAGACAGAAATCATCCTGCGTGATACTCTGGAGTATAGGCAATGAAATAGAATGGACTATCCATATTACTGGGCATCGAGCAAAGACAATAAAGGGTTCAAGGGCTTATCCATACGGGCGACCCGGAAACAGACAACAAGTCTATACTGAAAGAGTTCAACCGTCTGTCAGGAGGAAAAGACGATTTGGCTGAAACAGCCGCTGTCCTTGCCGGTTGGGTTAAGGATGTGGACACTACCCGTCCCGTCTCTTCAGGAGTCGTTGTTCCGTCAGTTTCGCGTCTCTCCGGATATACAGACGTGCTTGATGTAGTGGGATATAACTATAAAGACAAATATTATGAAATCGACCATAAGCTATATCCATATCAGCCTATTATCGGTTCGGAGAATGTTGGTCAGCTCTTTGAATGGACAGCCGTGGCCGACAAGAAGTACATAGCGGGCATCTTCGTGTGGACAGGATTCGACTATCTTGGCGAGAACGGTCCATGGCCTGCAAGGGGTGGAGACTGTTCTTTCTTCGATTTCGTGGGCAACAAGACAGCGCGTGGCCATTTCTTTGAATGTCTGTGGAAAGACACACCGAAAACCCATATTGTAACAATACCTGAAAAAGAAAGCGAGTTCAAGATGGATGCTGACGGAAGTTTCACCTACACTCCACGCCCGGGATGGATCAGACGCTGGGAGTGGTACGACACACGCGATAAATGGAAGTACCGCAGGGACGAGGACATACTGGTACAGGTATATACCAACGCCCCAGAAGTGGAACTGTTTCTGAACGGCAAATCGTTGGGAACAAAGAAACGCAGCGATTTCATGGAGCATAATATACTGATGTGGAAGGTGGCATACAAGGAAGGAACACTCCTTGCGGTAGGTAAGGACGGCGACAGAATATTGTCGAAAGACACTTTGTCCACAAGCGGCAAGCCGTGCCGTCTGGCACTGAACTGCGACCGCAAAACAGCTACCGACAACGGTTATGACCTTATCCATGTAGAAGTATCCATTGAAGATAAAAAAGGAAACACAGTAGTCGATATACCTTCGGATGTGAGGATAATCCTCGACGACAAGTTTGAACTTGCCGGACTCGACAATGGATCGCCTTCGATAGAAGATTTGAACATCAACGTCATAAACAATAGTGTAAGGACATATAACGGAAAGTGTCTGTTTGTCCTGAGAACCATAAGAGGGAAGAAAGGAACATCCTTTGTAAAGGTTGTAGGTGACGGTGGAATACAGGCAGATGTAAAATTCTGATTTCCCACCCTATATCACATTAATATCCCCCTCATATATTATAAGTGAAAGATATAGTTTTATGACATCAAAAAAACATGTAAAACCTAAGATTATGAGAAATAAAAATCTTTTAGCTTTAATAATCCTATTATCAACCTAAAGGTTTCAGCATCTGATTCAAATGTTGATTTCAATAAAGATTGGAAATTCGTACTGAAAGATTCTGCTCATTATTCATATACTTCTTATGTCCCTGGTGATGAATGGAAGAAAGTGAACCTGCCACACGACTGGAGTGTTGGTCTGCCTTACGACTCCATCTCTGGCGAAGGTGTGTAGCTTTCCTTCAGGGAGGAATAGGATGGTATAGCAAATCATTTCCCACAACAATCAGCGCAAATCAGAAATGCTATATAGTGTTCGATGGAGTATATAATAATTCTGAGTATTGGATAAATGGCAAAAAACTTGGATATCATCTTTCGGGATATGCTCCTTTTTATTTTGATGTCACAGACTATCTCAATCCCAATGAGGATAACCGCATGACTGTAAGGGTCGACCACAGCCATTATGCCGACAGCAGATGGTACACCGGTTCAGGTATATACAGGGATGTGAAAATGATTGTAACCGACAGACTGCATATTCCGGTTTGGGGAACATTTGTCACTACTCCCGTGGTTACTGATAAATATGCTAAAGTAAACAACCAAATTACCGTGCGCAACAGTTACTCTGAACCAGAACAGCTGTTGTTGAGATAGTGTATAAAGATAATAAAGGCAATATCGCAGCCTTTGAGGTCTTCAGTATAAAACTGAATGCTGGTGAGGAGAAAATTATCGACATCGTATCGGAGATAAAACAGCCGGATTTGTGGAGCGTCGAGATACCAGTCCTCTATACAGCCGAGACCCGTATTAAGAATGGCGATGAAGTCATTTCTGAAAACACTGTCAGGTTCGGTATACGAACATTCCACTTTGATGCAGACAAAGGTTTCTTCCTTAACGGAAAAAATATGAAGATAAAAGGAGTATGCCTGCATCATGATGCCGGTATAGTTGGCACAGCAATGATACGCGATGTGTGGTACCGACGTCTGAAAACCCTTAAGGAAGGAGGATGTAACGCCATCCGCCTTTCGCACAATCCGGGAGCGGATGAGTTTCTGTCTTTGTGCGATGAGATAGGTCTTCTGGTCCAGGAAGAGTTCTTCGATGAGTGGGATTATCCCAAAGATAAAAGGCTCAATATGAAGGAAACGGTAGAAGACTATCCTACTCATGGTTATTGTGAGCATTTCCAGGAATGGGCTGAAAGGGATTTGAAAAACGTAATGAGGAGAAGCCGTAATCATGCCTGTATCTTCCAGTGGAGTATAGGTAATGAAATAGAATGGACTTATACCGGATGCCGTGAGGCAACAGGTTTCTTTGGAGCCGATTCCAACGGTAATTACTTCTGGAACCAGCCTCCATACTCTAAAGAAAAAATCAGAGAAATGTGGAAAATCCAGCCTAAACAAGCATACGACATTGGTCGTACAGCGCAAAAATTAGCAGCATGGACACGCCAGATGGATACTACACGAGTGGTTACCGCCAACTGCATCCTGCCTTCCATAAGTTTTGAGACAGGATATATCGATGCACTTGATGTGGCTGGTTTCAGCTACAGACGCGTGATGTATGATTATGCTAAGAAGAATTATCCTGACAAACCTATAATGGGTACAGAAAATCTTGGTCAGTGGCACGAATGGAAGGCGGTGATTGAAAGAGATTTCGTTCCGGGTATGTTTATATGGACAGGAGTCGATTATCTGGGAGAAAGTGGAAGCCGCCTTTCAAGATGGCCTCAAAAGTCAATAGGATGTGGTCTCCTGGATATGTGCGGCTATGTGAAGCCTTCGTACGACATGATGAAATCATTGTGGACTGACAAGCCTTTTATTGCTATATATTCACAGACTCCAGACAAATCTTCGTATCTCCAGGTAAAAGATGGCTTTACTGATAAGAAAGGACATGAATGGGATAGAAGATTATGGGTTTGGGATGATGTAAACTCTCACTGGAATTATCAGAAAGGTGACTCGGTAATAGTAGAAATATATTCCAATTGTGATGAAGTGGAACTTTTCGTTAACGGCAAGTCGATGGGAAAGAAGTATATAGACGATTTTGAGGATCATATCTATAAATGGGCAGTTCAGTACAAGCCTGGCACTATTACCGCAAAAGGAAAAAATAAGTTAGGTAATACCACTACAGCTATAAGGACTTCAGGCAAAGAACATTCGATATTGCTAGCGGTTGACAAACAAAGTATCGCAGCAAATGGAAGGATGTTCTGCATGTCACAGCCCAGCTACAGACAAAAAAGGTAATCCTGTAAAGACAACAGAACAGATGCTTAAGTTCAACATCGATGGAGAGTACCGTCTGTTGGGTATAGACAATGGAAATGTAAAGAACGTATCTCCATATCAAAGCAAGGAGATTATGACATATCAGGGAAGATGTATGCTGATGCTTCAGTCAACAGAAAAAACATCGGTACTGAATATCAGTGCAGAAACAAGTGAATTACAGTCGAATAAACTAACAATTAATATAAAATAAAGTCTAGTATGAGAAAAATTATTTTTGCAGCCGGCATGATGTCGCTATTGGCAGCATGCGGAAATACAGGCAATACACAGACTATTGCCGTTGACGACACTCAGAATTATGATGAGCGTAAGGCCGATTCATTGGGAATACCTAAGGGAAATAAGTTAAGTGCAGCTATGAAACGTGCCATGAAATGGGAAAATCACGACAATAAATGGTTCTTTGAGTATAAGATGGAACCACTTAAAGGTGATCTTGCTTATGAAGAGGGCGTAGTAAGAAGAGACCCGAGTGCAATGCTGAAAATAGGTGATACATATTATGTGTGGTATTCAAAGAGCTATGGACCTACCCAGGGATTTGCTGGAGATATAGAGAAAGATAAGGTTTTCCCGTGGGACAGATGCGATATATGGTATGCCACATCAAAGGATGGATTGACATGGAAAGAGCAGGGAATTGCAGTGAAGCGTGGTGAAAAGGGTGCTTACGACGATCGTTCTGTTTTCACTCCTGAGGTAATGGAATGGAAAGGAAAGTATTATCTTTGCTATCAGGCTGTAAAATCTCCTTATACAGTCCGTGTTAAGAATACTATCGGTATGGCATGTGCTGATTCCCCCGAAGGACTGTGGACCAAGACAGACAAGCCAGTACTGGAACCTTCTGATACCGGCGAATGGGAAGGCGATGAGGATAACAGATTCAAGGTTGTATCGAAAGGCGATTTCGACAGTCATAAGGTACAGACCCGTGTATAATACCTTATAATGGTAAGTTCTATATGTATTACAAAGGAGAACGTATGGGAGAAGAAATAACATGGGGTGGTCGTGAAATCAAACACGGTGTGGCTATTGCTGAAAATCCTATGGGTCCGTATGTGAAATCGGAATATAATCCTATTTCAAACAGTGGCATGAAGTCTGCGTCTGGCCTTATAAAGGAGGTATAGCTTCTCTTATTACTACCGATGGTCCTGAAAAGAATACACTTCAGTGGTCGCCTGACGGAATAAACTTTGAGATAATGTCTGTAGTAAAGGGTGCACCACATGCCATTGGTCTGAACCGTAGTGCAGATGCCGAAAAAGAACCTACCGAAATATTGAGATGGGGTCTTACTCATATATACAACAGTTCTGATTACCAGAGTATAATGAGATTTTCTACTTGGACATTGCAGACACATACTGCTAAGGGTGAATCAAAAGAACGTAAATAAATTATTCTAATTTAAATTAAGATACCATGAAGAGAAAACTGTTTACTATTTGTTTAGCATCGTTGCAATTTGCATGTGCAGCAGAAAATTTAAATAATAAATCATACGAGTGGGACATCTATCCTGTACCAGCTAATGCTGGTGACGGTATGGTGTGGAAACTTCATCCACAGTCGGACGACTTTAATTATATTGCTGACGAAAAGGATAAAGGAAAAGAGTTCTATGCCAAATGGACTGATTTCTATCATAATCATTGGACAGGGCCTGCTCCTACAATATGGCAGAGAGACCATGTTTCCGTTTCAGACGGATTCCTTAAAATCAGAGCCAGCCGTCCTGAAGATGTCCCTCTAAAGAAAGTTGTAAGCGGACCTAACACAAAGGAACTCCCGGGAACCTATACAGGATGTATTACATCGAAGACTCGTGTAAAATATCCGGTTTATGTAGAAGCATACGCCAAACTTTCAAATTCAACCATGGCATCCGATGTATGGATGCTTAGCCCTGATGATACTCAGGAAATCGATATTATAGAGCATACGGTGGTGATAGAGACGGTGGAGGTTATGGTGCCGACAGACTTCACTTAAGCCATCACATATTCATCCGTCAGCCATTCAAGGATTATCAGCCAAAGGATTCAGGTTCATGGTATAAGGATGACAAGGGAACATTGTGGCGCGATGATTTTCATCGTGTTGGAGTATTCTGGAAAGATCCTTTCACACTTGAATATTATGTAGATGGAGAACTCGTCAGAACTATAAGCGGTAAGGATATTATTGATCCCAACAACTACACTGGTGGCACGGGGTTGGTTAAGGATATGGACATCATAATAAATATGGAAGACCAAAGCTGGAGGGCCGTTAAAGGTTTAAGCCTACGGATGAGAACTGAAAAATGTGGAAGATCACACTTTCCTTGTCGACTGGATAAGGGTTTATACACTGGTCCCAGAAGAATAGGATTTTTATAGTTTATATCGTAATTTAATAAACACTTCATATATTCAACTTTTTCATTAATGAGTTTCAGTTGTAATATGAAGTGCTTTTTTATTGCTTGAATTTGAAATAAATATTTGAGAATGATATATACTATGACTAGTTAAATATATAAAATTATGATGTCAAAAAATCAATTAGAATGTTCCTGATGACTTCATTATTGCGTAAAAGACTATTTATTGGATATTTTATTACTGGATTTATAGTCATAAGTATGGTTACTGCGATGATAAATGAACGTTGTCGGTTAAAAGAACTTAAGAATCTGATAATTCAAATTAATGAAGCTTATGAGAATTCCAATAAAGTTCATTTGTATATTACTAAGTTGGCAACTTTAGGTGAATCGGTTATAGCATGGGATGAGTCTGATTATAACATATTTCATAATCACCTTTTTAAAACAGATAGTGTTTTACTTGAAATTAAATTAAGGAGTGGTGATTTTTTATGTCCGGTTCAAATTGATTCTTTACGGGGATTGCTTAGAACGAAAGAAATGTACTTGTTTCGAATAATGAAAGCAATCCAATTTGCGAATAAATCTGATAGTATTCTTACTAATGAATTGCCTATAATAGCTACTCAAACAGTAAAAGTGAAGACAATAACTCAGAAAAAGAAAGGAATTGCCGGATTATTTGGAAAGAAGGAAAAGATACAAGTTCCCTATATTACTAATGAAATACAAGATTTTAATAATAGATTGGTTTCTGCCAGAGATTTGCGAAACAATCAGATTGAAACCTATGTGGATAGCCTGCGTTTGCATAATAGGATGTTAAATCAGAAGTTATATGATTTTGTATCGTTTTTAGATAATCAGGTACAGTTGTCATTTACAGAACGAAACTCAGAGGTAACAGAAGTCAAACAAGAATCCTTCCGATTATTTATCGTAATGATGAGTATTGCGGTTTTTATAATATTAATTTCATTTTTAATTATACAATCAGATTTACGTAAAGAAGAAATAATTAAAGCCAAATTACAACAAGCTATTCAGGAAAACGAGAATTTGCTTGATATGCGCAAGAAAATCATCCTGACAGTTTCACATGATATTAGAGGCCCACTTGGTAATATCCATAACTGTGCCGATCTAGTATCGGAAACGCGAGAGAAGAAAAAGCGTGAAATATATTTAGATGACATCCGCCATTCTTGCCAGCACGTCTTGCATTTGGTCAATAATCTGATGGATGCTTACCGTATTAATGAAGCTGGAGATTTACATAATGATATACCTTTTTATCTTAACCGTTTTTTAAAACGAATTTCAGATGAGTTTTCTCGTAAAGCGACTTCAAAAGGTCTTATTTTATATTCTGAACACAAAGGATTAAATGTAACTGTAAAAGGTGATGCGGACAAACTCGAACAGGTACTGGCCAATCTACTTACAAACGCTATCAAATTTACTTCCAGAGGAAACGTCAATTTCATACTGAATATTCAGAGGGAAAACTTCGGATTGAAATTAGAGATACCGGTATAGGGATGGACGAGGAAACAATGAAAAGAATATTTGCTCCATTTGAGCGTGCCGCACAGGATGTCAATTCTGAAGGTTTTGGTTTGGGACTTTTTCTTACCAAAGGATTAATTAAGGTTTTGGAAGGAAAATGGATGTGGAAAGTACACTCGGTAAAGGAAGCGTATTCAGGCTGGAACTTCCTTTGCCTGAAACGGATGAGTTAGTTGAGGAAGACAAATCGGACCATAATACAATAACTATATTGCCTAAGAATGTTCTTGTAGTGGACGATGATCCTATACAACTGAAAATAGCAGAAGATATGCTCGGGCGCAAAGGTATATCCTGTAAAACCTGTAAGAATGCACGTGAAGTAGTGGCCGCTCTTGAAAATTCTGAATATGATTTGGTCTTGACAGATGTACAAATGCCTGATACTGACGGATTCTGTTTGTTAAGATTGCTTCGCAATTCGGACATCGGCAATTTTAGAACTGTTCCAGTAGCAGTCATGACTGCCCGTGGTGATGGAAATTCCGGAATTTATGAAAAAGAAGGATTTGCAGGCTGTATTCATAAACCGTTCAATATCCACGGACTGCTCGCTTTTTTATCCACCATTGTATCTCGTACACAAGTTTCAGTTTCCGGAGATTTTGATTTTTCCAGTTTACTGGAGAATACGGATGATTATAGTCATATGCTTTCTCTCGTTGTTATGGAATCTGAAAAAGAACTGGAGGAGATGGAATCTGCTGACAGGATAACCGACCGTGAGACCATGAGAAAAATAATACACCGGATGATGCCTGTATGGGAAATGCTCGAGAAAGATAATATTTTACGTGATTTTCAAAGAATATTGCATGACAGTGATAGCCAAAACGAAACTGTTCATGAACATGCAATACAAATCATGGAGTGGCTTAAAAAATTAATAGAAGAAACAAAAAAGGAACTGAAGAAATATGAAAATCCTCATAGTTGAAGATAATATGATACTCTGCGGTATGATTGAAAAATGGTTGCAAAAAGCCGGTTACGAAGTTCTAACCGCAATGGACGAGCCCGGAGCACGTAGTATTCTGAAGAAAAACGAAATCAATCTTGTGTTGGGAGACGTACGTCTGCCGGAAGGAAATGGTATCAGCCTTCTGGAATGGATGATGCGTTCTAATGTGGAAGTTCCATTTATTGTCATGACAGATTATGCCTGTATCACGGATGCGGTCCGTGCCATCAAGCTCGGTGCTAAGGATTATTTGCAAAAGCCTGTTCATCAAGAGCAACTGATAGAATTAGTACATAGCATGCTTAAACAACCTGTTATTGTACGTAAAGAATGTTCTTTTGTTGAACGTACCAGTGAAGCAGCAAGAAAATCCGCTTCACTGGCTCGTCGTGTGGCACCGTCGGATCTTTCTGTTATGATATTTGGTTCGAGTGGAAGCGGTAAAGAGGTGATAGCCCAGATGATACACCGTTATAGTGACAGACGTGACAAACCATTCGTTGCCGTCAATTGTGGAAGTATACCTAACGATTTGCAGGCTTCTGAATTTTTCGGTGTAGTCAAAGGAGCTTTTACAGGAGCTGTTGCTGATAGGAAAGGACATTTTGAGACGGCCAATGGAGGAACCTTATTCCTGGATGAAGTTGGTAATATGCCGTATTCCATGCAGATTCTTCTTCTACGTGTCCTTCAGGAAAAGGAGTTTAATCCGGTAGGAAGTGATAAAGTGAAACATACGGATGTACGTATCATTTCTGCTACCAATGAGGATATGAAAAAAGCGGTGGAGGAAGGTCGCTTTCGTGAGGATTTGTATTATCGCCTTGCAGAACTCGAAATTGTTCAACCGCCATTAAAAGATTGCAAAGACGATATTCTTCCGCTTGCCGAATTCTTCAGAAGAGAACATTCCTGTAGAATCCGTGTCAAGAATGAGGGATTTACCGAAGAAGCGAAAGCATGCATGCTGGGATATGACTGGCCTGGTAATGTGCGGGAATTGAACGCAAAAATCAAACGTGCGGTAATTGTTGCGGATAATGTATTATTGGATGTTTGTGACTTGGGACTGGACAATGTAGATTGTAGTGACAATCCGGATATTCGTATCATTCAGGAAAAGGAAAAGATACGAAACCTGCTTGAGAAAAATCATGGTAATGTCAGCAAGACAGCAGTGGAACTCGGTTGCAGTCGTACAGCCCTGTACAAGAAAATGAAGAAACTTGGTCTGAAGTAATCTTTATTCTTTAAGGCGGTATACCAGTCTGCATACATTGTTTCGGAATGTTTTGGACTCACGCAAAGTCCATTGTCCGAATTGAATCTTTCCGGTTATGTTTTTCCCGCTTTTGTATGATATTGGAAGCAGGTAAATGACCAGTTCATCTGCGAGTCGGAAGAGAAATACACCACCCACATATTCTGCACTTTTTTCATCTTCTACCTTCATGAAAAATGTGCAGTCTTTTTCATGTCTTTCCTTGGCATCCATCAAATCAAGCATACCGTAATGCGGATACATGTTAAATGTAGCCCGCTCTTCCCAATAAGGGAAACCGTTCCGGTCTGTCCTGAGCCATTCCATCAGTTCCTCATTTTTATCCGGTAGAAATCCGTCCAATGTGACGGGCATAATAATCTGTACTTTTGCCATACCTCTGCTTGTTAAAAATAAAAGCATGAAACCCATGCTTATTTCGAACAGAGGCTCTGACAAAGCCCAACACAGAAACTCGCATGGGCTCACGCTATAAGGTATAGCATAAGCCTCACGCAATAGCCTCCGTGTTTTTGAATTTGTCAGATTCCTGTTCGAGACATCTTGCGACTTATGTATATAATCGACGGAAACATCCCGTAATCCGCCGTTATGTTCTATTTCAATTTCAAAGATAAGGAATGTTCCCTGAAAATCAAACTGATTCAGGATTTATTTGTCATTCTGTATCTATTCAGCTTTTCTTTTCTCCTCTTCTGCACTTTCTATTCCCAGCCGTTCACATAGTTCCGGGTCGCTCTTGATACGTTCCATCTCATCGTTGATGATAGCCTGTGCATCCGCCTTTATCTGGTCATAATTGCGCTGTATCTGTTGGAGCATGATGTCATTTCCTTCACTGTCCTTGAACCTGTTGATAACCGGGATTTTTTTATAAGCCTTTTCTTCCGCACTTACTTTGGCATGGTCCACGATAATTTCCGCATGGAAAATCTTTTGGTCGATTTTCTCACCGAAATTATCCGATACGGAACCGACAAACGTACCCTGTGAGAGGTTGGAAATTTTGGATGCTGGAATCAGTGAGTCCAGCTGGGTGTTGATAGATGTAGAGACATCCTGACGGTTGATGGATATGGACTGCCGTTTCTGCAAAATCTTTCCGAAGCGTTCGGAAAGTGTCTTGGCCGTTTCGCCGACCACCTGACCGCTGAATATGTTGCCGACTGTATTTTGAATCACCTTGCTTTCCTTTTCACCGTAGTCACGGTTAAGCTGGCTGAAGTCCTGGAATCCCAGACAGACCGCCACCTTGTTGGAACGTGCCGTTGCAATCAGGTTGTCCAGTCCTCGGAAATAGATGGTAGGAGCTCGTCTATAATGACCGTGCTTTTAAGCTGCCCTTTCTTGTTTATCAGTTGACGATTCTGGAATTATACAGTCCGAGCGCTGCGGAATAGATGTTCTGTCGGTCCGGATTATTGCCCACACAAAGGATTTTAGGTTCCTTCGGATTATTGATGTCCAGAGAAAAATCATTGCCTGTCATGACCCAGTACAGTTGTGGAGAAATCATTCTGGTAAGCGGAATTTTCGCCGAAGCTATCTGGCCCTGAAGCTGGTCTTGTGCCCCACCCTTCCAGGCATCCATGAAAGGAGAAAGGTAGTTCTCCAGTTCCGGATAGGAAGTCAATATGGTAAACAAATCAGAATAAGGTTTGTTCAGCAGTTCCACGGCATGAGGGAAGCTGCAATAGATACCATTTTTGTATATTTTCAAATACCAGATTATAGCTGCCAAAAGGATAATAGGAGACTCTACAAAGAAGTCACCCTGTTTTTCAATATCGGGTAAGTCAAGGGCATTGCTGCCCCCTTCTCCCCTAAGAACCGTACATGAGAGTTTCCCCTCATACGGCTCAAGCAACTCAATATTTCTATTTGTTGTTAGAAATCGGCTCATACTTTCAACATTTTCGTTTATTTCGCTTGTAGCAGTTGTTGTGGACAAGTTGCCGTACAATCGAACTACCAACAGATATTTCGTTGACGTTCCATGCTTTTGTACAATCTATTTCCTTGCCACATAACGGACAAATCCGGTTCTGCTTGTTCCATAAATATAAGAGAGACTTACGTCCCTTGAGAGATTCCAGCATTTGTTGCTCCTTTCGCTGAAAGAAATAATCATCGTATTCCGGGTCGAAAGGGTTTGCCTCACCTTTGATTTGCTTGTACGGGGTATAATGTATATCCGACAACCTTTTAAGGGTCAGGTAGTTCACTTTCTTGCTCTTGGTTTCATATTTCCATGCAAACGTCCATTTACGCCCCCGAATTTCATGCCAATATTTGTCTGCAACCCAAGACTTGCGTTTCTTTGGATGGCGACGTAAAGCCATTTCTTCGTGAGATTGTAAATGTGATTGTCACAACCATGAAAAGCATCGGTTGATGCACCATATCGGTAATAGTTGCCCCAACCTGTGATTACAGGATTAAGCATTCGTATCAGCGATTCCTGCTTACACATTTTATGTCCTTTAACGATGTCACCGATTTTTGCCCTGAAGCGTTTCTGTGCATCTTTGGACGGGGATGTGTATAGCCTTTTGCCAAACTTCCTCACATTGAAACCTAAGAAATCAAAACCGTCGTATATGTTCGTAATGGTAGTTTTCTCTTCGGATAAGGTCAGCCCTCTTTCTTTGAGAAATTCTATCACGATAGGTTTGACTTCGTTTTCCAATAGCTCCTTATCTCGACCTGTGATTATAAAGTCATCCGCATAACGAATAAGGTTTACCTTGTAGTGGAATGTCTTATTGTTGCGCCATAATCTTTTGAATCTTTCAGCCAAGAGTGGTTGAAGTCCGTCAAGTGCTATATTTGCAAGTGTCGGTGATATGATACCTCCTTGTGGTGTACCCTCTTCTGTCGGGAATAGTTTGCCATTGTATACAGCTCCACATTTCAGCCATTTTCTGAGTATCGTCTTATCCATAGGGATATGATTAAAAAGCCAGTCGTGGCTGATATGGTCGAAGCAGCCTTTAATGTCTCCCTCCAAAATCCATTCGGGGGAATGCTGGCGGTTTAGAACCGTATCAATCTGACGGATAGCGTCCATTGTCCTGCGTTTCTTGCGGAAACCATAAGAAAAGCGGTCGCCTGTCGTTTCGGCTATCGGTTCCAATGCCATGAGATATAATGCCTGCATCGCCCTGTCTTTCATTGTCGGTATTCCCAACGGTCGGAGTTTACCGTTCTTTTTCTTGATGTGAACCCTACGAAGCGGCTGCGGATTGTAACCACGACGTTTCAGTTCACCGATTGCTTTGTACTTGCGCTTGGGAGAATCCCAAAGCTGTTTATCTACTCCAGACGTTTTCTTCCCTTTGTTGGAAGTAACCCTCTTTACCGCCAATGCCTTGGCGTAAAAAGAGTGGGTCAGCATCCACTGCAAGGCTTTCACCTTGTTATGTCTGCCTTCCTTTTGAGCCTTTACAATACGCGCTTGTAGCTTTCGGACATAGGCTTCACACTTGGACCAGTCCATTCCGTCCCAAGTTAGATTCCTACTATCAGCAGGCGCACACGATGTTTTAGTTTCGTTCATTTGCTTTCCTCCTTTTGAAAGTTCTAAAAGTTATCTTGTAAAGAGTTACCATATACGGAAGTCTGCCCACTTTCGTGTCGGATGATGTCACCAATAACAACCCGTGATGTTGATTCAATCCGTATCCACCCCATTACAGGGTGGCATTCGCTTTTTCCGTTATCTCATACCTGCACCCCATTCGGCTTGCCTTGCGGTTCGCTTACTCGCATTCTTACGAGAGAGATACAGGCTTGCCCTGTTCCACGTAATTGACAAACGGATAGTTTAGGTTCTGCCAAGTCCGCCGGCAGTGCTGTGTCCGTGTAACCCCAACATGGGCAAGGGTTATCCGACTGCTTACCTTTTGGTGAGAGCTAAAGTATCTTGCGCTCCTTCAAACCTTACGACGGCTAAAGTCAGTTCACTTACGTTAACCATGCTATCCAGCCTCGCCACTCAACGGTATGATACTAACCGCCCTTGACATTCCCTCACGGTTCAGTCTTGTCCTTTCGGAAAGTGTACTTTGTCCTATAAGCTTGGCACAACCCATCACTGGAGATGCACCTTATAGTAGGCTACCGCTGACGGAACAGCGGGTTAAATCATGCAATTAATATTACTGTCTAACAATCAATTACGTGACTTTACAGGTCACACCCACGTTTTATTGAGGTTGAGCATTATTGTGTAGGCACTCTCATAGGCATCCGTAATATCTTCCATAAAATCCGGGTGAATGGGATTGCACCGATGAGAGCGTCGCGGGTCGTCGAAGTTGATC
>ENA-OQCX01000607-OQCX01000607.1-human-gut-metagenome-genome-assembly--contig:-NODE-607-length-18318-cov-2.054093_pt1 | contig 18318 bp, 23 predicted proteins | sample MGYA00242762_ERZ504587 | MGnify/ENA primary metagenome ERZ504587 (study PRJEB26092, sample SAMD00036337) | human gut metagenome | host: Homo sapiens | study: EMG produced TPA metagenomics assembly of... | reverse complement strand
TCCCCAGTATTCGCATATCGTGGATTATCATCCCACTTTTATGCTCATATCGGGGCGGGTCCCAAGGTCTTTCATCCACCTATGAGCAAGCTCATGTGGATTTAGACCTTTTGACCCTGGCATCATACTATAAGATATGTAAAAAAAGTCCGCTTCTGAGTTTTGGCTCAAACCAGGTAGATTTCGGCGGCATCAGCATGCCCGCATCTGCAACGGCAAACAGCTCTGCCATGGATGTCGGATACATGGAAAATGCCACTGCATCTTTCTGCTGCATTTCTTTGACCTGATCGACCATACGCTCCAGCTCGGAAAGTCCACGGATTCCGCCCACATACTTGATGCGTTTTGAAGTTTTCGGATCCTGGATATCCAGATACGGCAGTAAAAATTCTCTTTGCAGGTAAGCAACATCCAGTCCCTCTACCGGATCGTCTTTTGTAAGCTCTGCCTTTGCCGTAAGCTGATACCACTGACCGCTAAGATACATGCCAAAAGTACCCTTTTTCTGCGGATGATATGCTTCTTTTACCGGCTGCACTTCAAAAATCTTCGCTGCATTTTCCAGAAATCCTTCTTTCGTCTGTCCGTTCAGATCCAGCACAACACGGTTGTAATCCATAACGTAAAGTTCCTCATCCGGGAATAATACTGACAGAAAATAATTAAATTCTTCACTGCCGTCATAATCCGGATGCTGTTTCTGCGAAGCTGCCCTACTTTGACTGCCGATGCTGCCCTGTGATGTCCGTCTGCAATATATATTTTATCTATTTTGGCAAATGCATCTGCAATCGCTGCAGTATCTTCTGCTGCATCAACTCTCCATCCTTTATGTCCGATACCATCCTCCGATACAAAATCGAACATCGGCTTCTGCTGTTTCACTTTTGCTGTCACCTCTGCGATCGTCGGATCTTTGCGGTATGCAAGAAAAATCGGTCCGGTCTGTGCATTGCAGGCATCTACATGATGGATACGGTCCTGTTCCTTCTCTGCTCTTGTGTTTTCGTGCTTTTTGATCACACCGTTTAAATAATCGTCAATCGATGCACATGCTACCAGTCCGGTCTGGGATCTTCCATCCATCGTCAGCTCATAAAGATAATAGCATTTCTTTTCATCCTGTACAAAAGCTCCCTTTCTGATCCAGTCTGCTAACATATCATGTGCCTTCTGATAAACTTCCGGTGCATACATATCCTGGTCTTCCGGAAACTGACTCTCCGGACGGTCAATTGCCAGGAAACTTCCCGGTGCTTTCTTTACCTGTTCTCTTGCTTCTGAGCGATCGTAAACATCATAAGGAAGTGCCGCGATTTCAGATTCCAGTCCTTCTTCCGGATGTACTGCAAAAAATGTTCGAATGTCTGCCATAATTTTTTCCTCCATACTGTAAAAGGCTGAAGCAACCTATGCAACAGCCTTTTGTCTTTTGTTTTTATTCTTGTATTCTTGTGTATTGAAACTTTATTTGATCACTCTTACCCTCAGTACCCCATCCACTGCACGGATCTTCTCCAGTACTTCTTCGGATGCCACGCTGTCCAGATCAAACAGAGAGTATGCATAATCGCCCCTGCTCTTGTTTACCATATTTGCAATGTTGATATCAGACGTTGCAAATATATCGGTAAACTGTCCCAGCATGTTCTTTACGTTGCGGTGGTTGATCGCGATACGGTTTGCATGTGTGCACTCGCCAAGCTGCAGTTTGGATAGTTTACAGAGTTGATGATATTTCCTTTTTCCAGATATTCCATCAGCTCCTGAACTGCCATCTTTGCACAGTTGTCTTCGGATTCTGCGGTGGATGCACCCAGATGTGGGATAATGATCGCATTTTCCGCACCTGCGGTTGTGGTATTCGGGAAATCACAGACGTATTTCTTTACTTTGCCTTCTTTGAGGCTTTTACAACAGCCTCTTCATCTACCAGCATATCACGGGCAAAGTTCAGGATCACAACATTATCTTTCATCAGGTCGATTGCATCCTGGTTGATCATCTTTCTGGTGGACTCCAGCAGCGGTACATGGATCGTGATATAATCACAGATACGGTAAATATCATCCACATCTTTGATGTGTTTTACGCTTTTGGAAAGTTTCCATGCTGCATCAACCGAAATGTATGGATCATAGCCATATACATCCATCCCCAGACGTTCTGCCACGTTGGCTACCTGGATACCGATCGCACCAAGTCCGATGATACCCAGCTTTTGCCCATCAGCTCGCTGCCTGCAATTTCTTCTTTTCTTTTTCTGCTTTTTTGGCGATATCTTCGCTTCCTGCTTCGGATTTTGCCCATTCCACACCGCCGATGATATCACGGGAAGCCAGCAGCATTCCTGCGATCACCAGCTCTTTTACGCCGTTTGCATTCGCTCCCGGTGTATTAAATACAACGATACCTTTTTCTGCACATTTATCCAGCGGAATGTTGTTGACACCGGCACCTGCACGTGCAACTGCGTACAGACCATCCGGCAGATCCATATCATGCATGGCAGTACTTCTTACCAGCACTGCGTCTGCCTCTTCCATTTTCTCTGTTTTTTCGTAACCTTCTGTGAACTGATCCAGTCCTACAGAAGCGATCGGGTTTAAGCATGTATATTTCATTTTACAGATTCTCCTCCTCAAATTTCTTCATAAATGCTACCAGCGCTTCCACACCTTCATATGGCATTGCATTGTAGATACTTGCACGCATACCGCCAACGGTACGATGACCCTTCAGGTTTTCAAGTCCGGCTGCTTTTGCTTCTTTTACGAACTTCGCATCCAGGTCTTTATCGCCTGTAACAAACGGAACATTCATCAGAGAGCGGGAATCTTTCTCTACGGTTCCTTTGAACAGCTTGCTGCTGTCAAGATAATCGTAGAGCAGTTTTGCTTTCTTTTCGTTGCGTTCTTTCATAACCTCCAGACCGCCCATTTTTTTCAGCCATTTGAATACCTTGCCGCACATATAAATGCAGTAGCAGTTCGGTGTGTTGTACAGAGAAGCTGCATCGGCATGTGTCTTAAATTTCAGCATGGTCGGTGTGCCTTCCAGTACATCATCTGTGATCAGGTCTTCACGGATAATTGTGATCACCATACCTGCCGGACCGATATTTTTCTGGACTCCGCCGTAAATAATACCGTATTTTGTAACATCGACCGGCTCTGACAGAAAGCAGGAAGAAACATCTGCCACCAGTGTCTTTCCTTTTGTGTTCGGCAGTGTTTTGAATTTTGTACCATAAATGGTATTGTTTTCGCAGATATAAACATAGTCTGCATCCGGGCTGACCGGCAGATCGGAGCAATCCGGAATGTAGGAGAATGTCTTATCTTCAGAAGTTGCGATCTTGTTTACTTTTCCGTACTTCTGTGCTTCCTGATATGCTTTTTTTGCCCACTGTCCTGTTACGATATAATCTGCAACTTTGTTTTTCATCAGACTTCATAGGAATCATAGCAAACTGCTGTGAAGCACCGCCCTGCAGGAACAGCACTTTATAGTTATCCGGAATATGCATCAGATCACGCAGATCCTGCTCTGCTTCTTTGATAATATCGTCAAAGACCTGTGAGCGGTGACTCATTTCCATAACGGACATACCACAGCCCTTGTAATCCAGCATTTCTGCTGCTGCTTCTTTTAATACTTCTTCCGGTAATACGGCCGGACCTGCTGAAAAATTGTACACTCTGCTCACTTTCATATCCTCCTTGACTTCTCACTTTGTTCTATGATGAATTTTATAGTAAGTGCTGATACCTGTTTTCAGAATTTTGCCAGATATCAGTACTTATTTTCTACACTTTACTATAGTACTTTGTTAAAAATTAGTCAAGCCTTTTTCCAAGTTCTGGAAGCTTACAGAACCGAATTTATGCTTCTTTATTCAGATCGTCCTGGTCAAATGCATCCTCAATCGGTGCACCTGCCGGAACCATCGGAAATACTTTGTCGTCGCAGTCGATCACACAGTCGATCACAACCGGTCTGCCAAGTGCGATTGCTTTTTCGATCGCCGGTGCGACTTCTTCTTTTTTCGTTACACGGATGCCTTCTGCACCAAGTGCTTCTGCCACTTTCACAAAATCCACACCGTCATTGAGGATGGTCTGAGAATAACGTTTTCCGTAGAACAGTGTCTGCCACTGACGAACCATACCGAGCACATGGTTGTTGATGACAACCTGAATGATCGGGATGTTATATCTGGCTGCTGTTGCGATCTCGTTCATATTCATGCGGAAGCATCCGTCACCTGCGATATTGAGCACTGCTTTTTCCGGTCTGCCCACTTTGGCTCCGATCGCAGCTCCGACACCATAACCCATCGTGCCAAGTCCGCCGGAGGACAGGAAAGTACGGGGATCTTTATAACGGTAATACTGGGCTGCCCACATCTGATGCTGTCCGACGTCGGTTGTGATGATGGCGTTTCCTTCGGTTACTTTGTAGATCTGCTCGATCACATACGGGCCGGTCAGGCCTTCTTCATTGTATTTCAGAGGATGTTTTTCAGAAATTTCTCGGATCTCATCAATCCACTCTTTATGCTGATGTTTTTCTACTCTCGGATTGAGACGTGCGAGTACTTCTTTGATATCACCGATAATGCTGCAGTCCACTTTGATATTTTTATTGATCTCTGCCGGATCGACATCAATCTGGATGATCTTTGCATTCTTCGCAAAACGGCTGGCATTTCCGATCACACGGTCACTGAAACGTGCACCGACTGTGATCAGCAGATCACATTTTGTTACACCCAAGTTGGATGCTTTTGTTCCGTGCATACCGAGCATGCCCATGTAAAGCTCATCGGTACCGTCAAAAGCACCTTTTCCCATCAGGCTGTCTGCAACCGGTGCTTCTATCTTCTTTACAAACTCCATCAGTCTTTGGAAGCTTCGGATGTCACCGCACCGCCGCCGACAAACACAAACGGCTTCTCGCTCTCATTGATCAACTCGATTGCCTGTGCCAGATCCTTTTCTTTGATATACTGTGTGCTGCGTTCTACCGGGAACGGCTCTTCTTTGACATACTCGGTCTCTGCTGCGGTCACATCTTTTGTGATATCGACCAGAACAGGGCCTGGTCTGCCTTCCTTTGCGATGCGGAATGCCTCGCGGATGGTATCTGCCAGTTTTGTGATGTCTTTTACAATATAGTTATGCTTTGTGATCGGCATCGTTACACCTGTGATGTCGATCTCCTGGAAGCTGTCTCTTCCAAGCAGCGGAACGGCTACGTTCGCTGTGATGGCAACCAGTGGAATAGAATCCATATATGCCGTTGCGATACCTGTTACCAGGTTGGTTGCCCCAGGGCCGGAAGTTGCCATACATACGCCGACTTTTCCTGTTGCTCTCGCATATCCGTCTGCCGCATGGGCAGCCCCCTGCTCATGGGAGGTTAAGATATGATTGATCTCTGAACCATGTTTATATAATGCATCGTATACATTTAAAATCGTGCCGCCCGGATAACCGAAAACAGTGTCTACGCCCTGCTCTTTCAGGCATTCGATTACGATTTCTGAACCATTTAACTTCATCCTGCTGTCCTCACCTTTACTTTTCTTACTGTTTTGTTTCTCTTAGCTTCAATTCTTGTTTCAGAATTATTTTTCTGAAACAAGAATCGCTCCGCGGTTGCCGGAGGTTACCATAGAAGCGTAACGAGCCAGATAACCGGTCTTTACCTTCGGCTCTCTCGGTGTCCAGCCAGCTTTTCTTCTTGCCAGCTCTTCATCAGAAACAGCCAGTTCCAGCCTGTTTTCCGGAATGTTGATCTTGATGATATCGCCTTCTTCTACCAGGGCGATCGGACCGCCGACTGCTGCTTCCGGTGATACGTGACCGATGGAGCACCTCTTGACGCACCGCTGAAACGGCCGTCTGTGATCAGTGCAACGGTAGATCCAAGTCCCATACCTGCGATCTCAGAAGTCGGGTTCAGCATTTCTCTCATACCAGGACCGCCTTTTGGTCCTTCGTAACGGATCACGACAACATCGCCTTCTTTGATCTTTCCGGAGAGGATAGCTTCGCACGCATCTTCTTCACATTCAAAGACTCTTGCCGGGCCTTCATGTACCATCATCTCAGGCACAACGGCAGAACGTTTTACAACGCTTCCGTCCGGTGCCAGGTTTCCGGTCAGGACAGCCAGTCCGCCGGTCTTGCTGTACGGATTTTCTACCGGACGGATGACTTCCGGATTTAAATTTACGCAGCCTTTGATATTTTCGCCTACGGTCTTTCCGGTAACAGTCATGCAGTCAGTGTGCAGCAGGCCCAGTTTATTTAATTCGTTCATAACAGCATATACACCGCCGGCTTCGTTCAGATCCTCCATGTAGGTCGGACCTGCCGGTGCCAGATGGCAGAGATTCGGTGTCTTTGCACTGATCTCGTTTGCAAAGGTGATATCAAAATCCATGCCGATCTCATGTGCAATCGCTGGAAGATGTAACATACTGTTTGTAGAACATCCAAGTGCCATATCCACGGTCAGAGCATTTAAAATGGCATCTTCCGTCATAATATCACGCGGACGGATGTTCTGACGATACATTTCCATAACCTGCATACCAGCATGTTTTGCCAGACGGATACGCTCAGAATAAACAGCCGGAATCGTTCCGTTTCCGCGAAGTCCCATGCCAAGTACTTCTGTCAGGCAGTTCATGCTGTTTGCAGTGTACATACCGGAGCAGGAGCCACAGGTCGGACATACTTTTTCTTCGAATTCACATACATCGTCTGCGGTCAGTTTGCCTGCAGAATATTCTCCGACTGCCTCAAACATGCTGGAAAGGCTGCGTTTGCGTCCTTTCACATGACCTGCCAGCATCGGGCCGCCGCTCACAAATACGGTCGGCACGTTGATACGTGCAGCCGCCATCAGAAGTCCCGGTACGTTCTTGTCACAGTTCGGAACCATAACCAGTGCATCGAACTGATGTGCCAGTGCCATTGCCTCGGTAGAATCTGCGATCAGATCTCTTGTTACCAGAGAATATTTCATACCGGTGTGTCCCATTGCAATACCGTCGCAGATGCGATCGCCGGGAATACCACCGGTGTGCCGCCCGCCATGGCGACACCCTGTTTTACTGCATTTACGATTTTGTCCAGGTTCATATGTCCCGGAACGATTTCATTATAAGAACTTACGATACCAACTAACGGACGCTCCATCTCTTCCTTTGTCATGCCAAGCGCATTGAACAGGGAGCGGTGCGGTGCCTGCTGGATCCCTTTTTTTACATTATCACTTTTCATTGTAACATACCTCCATTATACGCGTTCTGCGATCAGATCTCCCATCTGAACGGTTCCGACTTTTGTGCATCCTTCTGACATGATATCGCCTGTGCGGTATCCATCTTTGAGTACCTGTTTTACGGCTGCTTCGACCGCGTCTGCCGCCTCATCCAGATCCAATGAGAAACGCAGCATCATGGCAGCGGAAAGGATCGTAGCGATCGGGTTTGCCAGATCTTTGCCTGCGATATCCGGTGCAGAACCGTGGCTTGGCTCATACAGGCCGAATTTTGTCTCATTCAGGCTGGCGGATGACAGCATTCCGATGGAACCAGTTACCATGCTTGCCTCGTCAGAAAGAATATCTCCGAACATATTCTCTGTCAGAATGACATCAAACTGTTTCGGGTCACGTACCAGCTGCATGGCACAGTTGTCTACCAGCATATGTTCCAGTGTGACATCCGGGTAATCTTTTGCAACGTCCTCCACAACGGATCTCCACAGTCTGGAAGAATCCAGAACGTTTGCCTTGTCCACACTGGTTACTTTATGACGGCGTTTTCTTGCAATATCAAATCCGCGGACAGCAATGCGGCGGATCTCATTCTCATCATAAGAAAGTGTATCGACTGCCTTGCGAACTCCCTTCTCCTCGGTTGTATGACGCTCACCGAAATACAGACCGCCGGTCAGCTCACGCATGATCATCATGTCAAAACCGTCTCCGATGATGTCATCACGCAGCGGGCATGCCTCTTTTAATTCTTCATACAGGTACGCCGGTCTTAAATTTGCAAACAGATTCAGTTCTTTGCGGATTTTTAAGAGTCCTGCCTCCGGACGAAGGTTCGGTGCCAGTTTGTACCACGGTGATGTCTTTGCATCTCCGCCGATGGAGCCCATCAGGACAGCATCGCTTGCTTTTGCGGCTGCGATCGCCTCATCCGTTAGCGGCACACCATGTACATCGATGGATGCTCCGCCCATTAAAACTTCTGTATATTTTAATTCAAATCCATATTTTTTTCCTGCTGCGTCCAACACCTTCTGTGCTTCACGCACGATTTCCGGTCCGATACCGTCACCCGGAATGACTGCGATATTGTAGCTCATAATCTATCCTCCGTTTTCCTCGTCAGAAACACCGATACTCTTTTCTCTTTGTACCGATATGATCCTGCACACATCCTGGCAAAATCTCTTCTGGGAATCTTCCCGTAACTTTGCCGCTTTAATTTTATATAATAATGCATTTTTGTAGAGATTTCAACCTAAATAACAACAAAAAGTGGCTATCTGTCATTTTCCTTACGACAAACAGCCACTTTTTCGAAAATCTGAGTCATTTTCCCGAACTTATCCAGCCGAAATTCTTTTATTTTTCCTCACGCACCAGATAAATCGGTCTTTTTTTGACTCCAGATACGTCCTGGACAGATACATCCCGATAATGCCAAGACAAAAAAGCTGCACCCCTCCAAGAAATGTGATCACGCAGACCATGGACGGCCATCCCGCTACCGGATCTCCATACAGTGCCGCCCTGCCAAAAATAAACAGCATCGCCGCCATTGCCACAAAACAGAACAGGCAGCCGACAAACGATGCGATCGTCAGCGGTTTTGTGCTGAAAGCTGCGATCCCTTCGATCGAGTATCGGAACAATTTAAAGAAAGACCATTTTGTCTTACCTGCTACACGCTCCCGGTTTTCGTATGCCAGCCATTTTGTGCGAAACCCAACCCAGCCATAGATTCCCTTGGAAAAACGGTTGGATTCCTCCATGGAGACGATCGCATCTGCCACCTTTCTGGTCATAAAACGATAATCTCTTGCCCCATCCACGATATCGGTATCCGAAATATGACGCATCAGACTGTAAAACTTTCTGGCAAAAAACGACCGGATCGGCGGCTCACCTTTGCGCGTCACCCGCCTGCATCCCACACAGTCGTATCCTTCCTCTTTGACCGCTTCATACATCTGCGGGATCAGATCCGGCGGATCCTGCAGATCCACATCCATGATCACCACATAATCACTGTCTGCATGCTCAAGTCCCGCATACAGAGCGGCTTCTTTTCCAAAATTTCTGGAAAAAGAAAGATAATGCACGGCTTCATCTCTGTGCCAGTGCTTTGATCTCATCAAGCGTGCGGTCACTGCTTCCGTCATCCACAAACAGTAGAAGAAACTCCAGTTTCTCTGCCATCTGCTCCCTGATCTTCTGCATCGCTGCATAATACTGCGGAATCGTTTCCTCTTCATTGTAGCACGGTACAATGCAGGTACAGGATTCCTTTCCCCTGTTTTCCATTCTCATAAGCTGCTCCTTTTCTTTTTCCGTGATGTCACAAACGATACCGCAAGTGCAGCACCGGAAAGAATGCTCACGACAGCTCCCGGAACGATCCATGGACTAACGTATTTCATTTCAATGAAATGCTCCCCTTTTTCCACTTTCAGTCCCGTGTAAGCTACCCCACTTGTAAAAAATTCTGTTTTCTTTCCATCGACATAAATGCTCCAGCCTTTGTTGTAAGGAACCGAAAGCTGCAGGATCTTATCCTTCGAAACGCGGATCTTCCCTGTGATCCGGTTTGCTGTACAGGTCACTTCTCTTAAGCTTTCCGTCTTCCGCTCCCTTGTCAGTTTCCGGATAGCATCCTCTGAAATACTCCAGATTTCCATCCCCTCCAGCCGGTAAGATGCTTTCTTTTTAAAACGCAGAGTACATCTGCCCCCTCCTTTTTTCTGCATCCCCAGATTTACGGCAATGACCGACCTTTGCATGGAGGATTCCCCATCTGTCCCGGCAACGCGACTTCCATCTGCTGCTTTTTATACCACACTGACAGGGCATGCTTCAGACGCTTCCTTGCTCCGGCAGACAGGCCTTTCAGCACCAGATAACATTCGGATGGTTCCTCGCAGGTAAATGCAAGGGTCAGTCTGCCGCCTTTTTTGCCTTCAGTTTTTTATTTTTATAAGATACACGTTCAGACTTTACTGTTTTCAGCTCCTGCTTTTTTACACTTCCTGCCAAAACGCTGTCTTTATTTTCAAGCGTTGTTCCCTGCCTTTTTTGTATTTCCTTCCCCTGTTCGTCCAGCACAGCGTATTGCAGAAGTGCCACCTGACGCTCCAGTGGTGTCAGTTTTTCATAGTCCGCAAGGGACATCGTCTGATCGTAAGTATACCCAAGCGGCAGTGCGTCCTCATTGACTGTCACCGTCCATCTGTGCCATCTGCCCGGTATTTCACACCGGAAAGATTCAGCAGGATCTGATGATTTTCCAGTCCCGGCAGGACATATGGACGGACATATTTGGACAGGCCAAGCGATGCATACAGATTCTTCATTTCTTCCGGCACCACACTGTAATAAAACGAAGTCCCGTGCAGTCCCGTCACCAGCGAACGGTTCAGAAGAGAGGACGGCAGCTCCACACGGTAAAATCCCTGCGTGTCTTTTTCCGTCGCTTTCCGTAATGCTTTCACCTGCTCATTTTCCAGCATCGCCTCTGCCTGCCTTTTGTCTGAAAGCGCTGTGCATAATGAAATCCCAGTGGTGTAAAAAAGGAAAGCAGATTCCAGCAGATGCCGCAAAGTACTGCAGCCGATACCAGCATCCCCGCCAGCCTGGATTTTTTCTTTTTCTCCAGCACTGCCCCGCCCGCAAATGCCAGCACGGTTAGTGCAAAAACAGCCACACTGCGCCATACGGTCCAGCGGTAGGATCCGGCAAGCAGGCTCGCTACGATTCCTGCTGCCAATGCCAGCAGCAGAAAAATCCCCGTTCTCTGTTCTTTCAGAAGGCAGACTGCCCGCACTGCCATCAGTGCACACAGAAATACCATGCCGTAGCTCCAGCGATTGGTCGCATAGGCAAACCCGTTCATCACTTCCCGGCTGCCGGAATACAGAGCATCAGCAGCAGGATCAGAAATCCCGCTTTCAACTGCCGATCCTGCCTGTGCCTTTTTTCCCGGCAAACAACATCAGGATCCCCGTCACACCGCCTGCCGCTGTTGCCGGAACCGTCCAGCCATTTGTCATCGGCATGGACAGAAAAAAGCTCAGAAACATTTTCCGGTAGTGTGCCGCTGTATAAAGCATCGCCGTGCTGCTGCCATCCTGTATCCTGGCATTATGTAAAAAACGCATAAACCGACGGAAATAAAACAACTGCTCCAAGTCCCACACCCCAGAGCCACGCACCTGCGATCTTCCCGATCCGCATGCCGATGCCGCGCACACCATATGCCCGGTAATTTCCGCTAAACCGGATCAGAACATAAATCCCGCAAAGCACGGTATTCATGTACATAAAATAATAATTACTCAGAAATGCCAGCGCCACCGAGACTGCCAGAAACCGGATAGATCTGCCTGCATCAGACACTCTATACCGGCAAGAAGCAGCGGCAGATACACAAGTCCTGAAAGGAAGATCGGATGCTTCATGCCGCCGATCAGCACAAACCCGCAGAACGCATAGAGCCAGGCACCGCAAAGAATGGCACTTCTTCTTGTGATCCCGGTGCACCGGCAGTACACAGCAAACATCACTCCCGCCAAATACATGCGCAGAAGGATCAGAAATGCATACATTTCCTCCAGATGATCCGCCGGAAACAGCACCGTCAGCAGATTCACCGGATCTCCCACTCCATAATAATTCAGCGTTCCGATCAGATCAAATCCCTGCCCGATGGAAAAATCCATCATCGGAAAAGAAAAATCCCCAATGCAGCACCTGCAAAAGACAACGGCGAAAATACGTCAGCACTGCAAAATGCTGTGCCACACCGTCTGTCATCCGGATAAACGAAATATTTTCTTTCTGAAAAATCCCAAGTATCAGTAATGCCGCCACCAGAAAACCCGCTGTATAAAAGAACAGATATCCCGCTGTACGCCCCCTTATTTTTCTCTGCATATGATGTATTACTCCTCTGTATATCTTTCTTTTGCACTATTGTATTGCAAGTCTGTAATAAATTCAAGATAAAAAAGTGATAATTTACATTTCTTTTACATAAATTACCACTTTTCTTCTTTTGTTTCATACTTTTTTTCTTCTTTTCATTTCCCAAACAGTCCAACTGAAAAAACATTCCAAATAAGCGTCATACATATAGAACCGGCATTTATCCGCATTTTCTATTTTTCCTCTCTCAACTTTTGTACAATTTCTTCTAATTCTGTTATGGATTGTTCTGTATTTTTATTTTCTCGTGCCAAAGCAACCATTACCTTTTGAATAGAACTCTTTCCATCTGCTTTTTGAATCATAAGTTTTGCAATATATTCTTCTCTGTCAAAAACAGGACACAATTTCCTTGCATATTGTTTTCCTATCTGTTCTGTTCCACATTCCTTCAGATATCCCTTTTTAATCAATGTACGCAAAATATTATGCACAAGACCATTCGTCCAGGTTGCTTTCACCTGCATTTTTACGATATCAACGCTCGTCAATAATACTTAAAATTTATAAAAAAACAAGCATACCTTATTTACAAAGATATCCTTGTTTTCTCATTTATCACTCGTTTCGTTTTCTTTTTTTCACGTTAACCGTAAACTGTACTTTCTTTTTGCTTCCGCTCTTAAGCTGCACCTGGATCGTTGCTTTTCCTTTTTTATTTGCTGTCAGTATTCCTTTTGCATTTACCGACACAATCTCCGGATTGCTGCTTTTAAACTTTACCTTCCGGTTGGATGCATACACTGGCGTAACCCAATAGCGGATTGCCCTTTTGTCACCTGCTTTCATGGTGATCTTTTTTTCAGCCAGTGATATACTTTTCGCCTTACGTGAAGCTTTTCCGCCTTTTACTATTTTATATGGAATGTGGTTCTTTTTTGCATAACGGTACGCTGCTGAATTTTTTTCACAGTACAGCATCTTAACATGCTTACCATCGATTCCTTTTCCAAATGCCTTTTTCCCTATTTTCTTAACACTTGACGGAACATAAATTTCCAGATTTTCACATCCTGAAAATGCCTTTTCTCTAATGGTTTTTACCCCCTGCGGAATGTATACCGCCCGTAAATCCAGGCTGTCCCGCATGAATTCTTTTTCTATTGTTTTCACGGAAGCTGGCAGATCAAATCCTGTTAGTTGCCTTGTCATCAAAATCCCACCTACTGACACGGCTGTCTTTGGAAAATATATACGGTCAAAACTGCTATACTCCGTTATACACAGGTTCCACATGTTATCTGGCTTTATAAAAGACGGGAGCGTAATGGAAGCAAAGCATGAACCGTTAAATCAATTTTCTGGATAGAATCCGGAAGTACCAGGTTTATTCTTCCGACATAAGGCGTTCCATCTTCATCATCGTAACTGTAAATTTCTGTAACTGGCTTTCCCCTTACTTCTGAACGTGGTTTAAAGATAATTCCTTCTGGAAAATTCCCATCATTGTCATCAAAAGCAACGATACGATAACTATCTTTTTCCGGCATATACTGGTAAACCACTTTATCCAGAACAACTGCCCTTTTGTATACATTATCTACAGTACCATCATCCACTCCATGTACATAAACATCTTCTTCCGTTGGTGGATCCATTGTTTCCGCCTTCGCGTTCATTCGAAAACAGAATACCAGTCCGAGCAATAACATAAATGCCAGAAATTTCCCATTTTTGCCTTTGATTTTCTTCATTAGAGTCGCTCCTTTCTGTCGTTTTATACTTCATTTATATATTACTTTCATTTTAATATTGACCTACCTCATTGTAAACATGATAATGGATAAGTTTTATAATAAAATCAAGATAAAAAAGTGATAATTTACATTTTTACATAAATTACCACTTTTTATCATTCTGCTACGTTATCATGTTTTATATCCATACACTACAGAAGCATTCTTTTCACCCTGGCATCCTCAGAATTTTATGTTTGATATTTTTTCCACTGCAATCATCTATCGCTGCCCGCACCAAGTTTCCTGAGATTTACTGCCATCAGCATTTCTCTGTTCTCTGTGATAGCTACAGATTCTACTTCATACCTTGTATATTTTCCCTTTTTATTGATCACAATTGTATCCTGCGGTGTATATAGTTTATTTCCCTTATGCATTTCATATGCTCCGGATAAATTCACCACCATAATTTTATTGTTGCAATTAGCAAGATCACAGAATGGAAGAAACAGGCAATCTGTCTTTGCATCATAATAAATATCCTGCCCTGTTGAAAATCCTGTGGTATTTTTCACATGTATTGTCCATACCGTTTCAAAATTTCCGGCTTTTCCATCTTCATTGATAACAATTTTTCCCATCCGGAAAGTCAGATAACCATCTACTGAACTTTGTTTTATAATCAAATGACTCTTTTTATAAAACGTAATCCCACTGGTTGCTTCCGGAACTGTAATTTTTATGCTATTCGTCAGATTGTCTGTGAGCTTTCCATACTTTACGCGCCTTTAAATATTTTTGTTGTTTCCCTGCCTCTGCCTTTCTTACCCAGCATGTAAAAATATGTATTTTTCTGCACAGCACATACCATTTCCATGCCCCAACAAACCATTTTCTACCTTATAAGTCTTTGTGTATGGCTTTTGAAAATCTGGAAAATAATAAATTGTACTGACTTTCAATCGATCTTTCGTTTTTACACCATAAGCTTCTTTTCCGTTTATTGCGTAGCATCCAAAATCAGAACTGCCATTTTCATTTTTTACAGCTTGCACTCTTGCTGTTTTTGCACTTTTTTTCTGCCATATCCATCTTCTCCTTTGTTCATTATTTTATTTTGTTACACGCAAAACCTATTTTTTATCACCTGCTTTTATCTTTTTGTACTTCGTTCATTTGTTATTTTTATAGTAATACCAAACTATAGTTTTGTCAACCTGTTTTTATGTTTTAATAAAATGTTTATTCTTTTTTGATTTTAATCTAAAAAGAAGCCACGCGAAACTTGCGTGACTCCCTTCTGATATTTTCTAATGCGGACATTGCCCATAATTAAAAGTATTAAGCAGTACTATATTTTTTTTATCTCCACACTTATTACACCTTTGACATTGATATTGTTTTACGGTGCATCCACCCTTGCTGTTCTTATCGTGTTGATTGTATGTTACTCTTTTGTATGTATGTATACATGTTTTTCGTGCCGCAGCATTTTTCATCTCTGGTGTTTCTAAAATAACCTCTCCTGTCTCCTCGACCACATAATAGGCATCTACTTCTCTGAAGTATTTTTCATTTGGTGATTGCCATTGAGATTCCTTTATTTCTTCTTCCGACATTCCATCCAGCAACTCGATTGTTGCCCAGTCCGTATTCCCGTAATCCTCGCACGTTTGTGTATCTATCTGTGATATAGTCGCAGTTGATAAGCAAGTACCGGAACTACACCGATAACCGCCATCAGTATCATAGAAAATATAAACACCGGCAGGCGATTCCGCACTGGTTTTACGACCTTTTTCATTCTTGTCTTCATCACATCTTTCGGACTGATAAAAGAAAGAACCTGATATTCATTTTGTCCTTTTTCATCATTGATCAGTATGTGGGAATAAGCAATCCTTTCGCTTTTGGAAGCTCCTTTCAGAGTCGTCTCGTCACATGCCTGTTCACTGATCCAGTTGATTTCGCGTACCAGAAACCATGCAAACGGATTATAGAAATTCAATCCAAGAATCAAAACACTCAGAAAACGGAACAGACTGTCACAGGAACGGATATGTACGGTTTCATGTTTTATCACATAATCTTCTTTTTCCTGTTCCATCTTTTGAGGAATGATAATAACCGGTCGCAGAAAACCAAAGGTACACGGAGTGACCGGCTCGCCTGTTTTTCGCAAGCTTACTTTTCTTCCTGGTATTTTTGTTTTCCTCCTGTCCGTTTCTTCTGAAACATCCATTAAAAACACTTTTGTATTATGGTATCTGCGCAGTGAAAGAAACAATATCACAAAAAATGCTATGAGCGTTGCTACAAACCAGATGAGCACATACCAGGGAAACTTCGGTATGTACAATCCATCACTTAACAACATGAAATCCTTTTGCAACTTCACCTGATACGTTATTCCCTTCTGCATTTCCCCTAAGGGTAAAAAAAGTGTATTATCCTTTGCAATCCATCTGATAAAATCTTTTATCCAGACTTCATAATACGGAATCGGAAATAACCAGAAAAACATCGTGCTTTCAACAGGCGATACTGATACCGTGGCGATATCCACTTTTGAAACAGCCTTGTCACCACAAAATACACAAGCGTAGCACTGCCACCACACAAACTCATAAAAATCAGAAAATTATCCATTTTCTCTCCCTTTCGAGCTTTTCTTTTACTATACTATAGTACAGTAGTGTAAACAAGGGGATTTTTTACTTTTGTAAATTGTTATCTTTTCTCATTCTGTTTCGTTTAAGATATATTTTCACATTTCCTGCTGAAAGATTCTGATCTGTTTCGTATGACCAGCCTGCATGTTCTACACACCATCTGTTGTTTCTGATCTGACTCTTTACCTTTCTTCCCTCAACATTTTTTTCCGGTCACATAAATCTTTTTTTATTCCAAAGATTCCTTTTTTTCATACTTTTTTTTAATAGAAATGTCTGCTTTCCATTTTGTTTTTTCTTTATTTACAGATTTCATGTTTACCTTGTATGTTTTCAGACCACTGCCAGCATACTCTATTTTTACTTTTTCCAGATGTACATCTGACTGAAACAATATCTGTACACGAAAACTTTTTCCTGTTCTCTGCGTCTTTTTACTGGTTTTTATCTGCGCTACATTGACGTTTGACTGTTTTTCTAATCCTGCTGCCTGGACAGGTATCCGAAAGCATATCCCCATCATAAACACCAATACTAAAAAACATACTGTGATTTTCTTCTTTCCTTCCATACATGCCACCTACAATTCTAACTGATATCCGGAAATTTCTTTCCATTCATGATTACCAAACACATCTTCTGCATATACACTTCTACACGATATATGCCTTTTTCTTTGTTTGCACTGCCTTCGTAATATCCTGTTTTTTTTATTGTACTTCATTTCAATTTCTGTCTCGATTGCTACCGGACTGTCTGACTGGATGGGACCTTTCAGTGTCAGATATACTCTTCCGATACTGCTGTCATCTGACACTTTCACACGACATTTTATTTTGTCACCTTTTTCTGTATCTGTGACTTTTTCTGCCTGCAATGTATCAGAATAAATTTCCGGCTTTTTGTAGTCACCTTTTGTCTTTTTTATCCGGATATTTCCTTTTGAAAGGTTGCTTCCCACATAAGCACGATTTCCAAGATCATGATTATAGTAAGCATACCAGTCTGCATCACTGTCCGTAAAAACACGATCTACCTCAATACTCCAGATACGCCAGGTTCCTTTTTGCATTCCTTTTTCCACTTTGAAATTTCCAACCCACCTGCGACTGCTCTTTTTATACCTGAGCTGCACGTAATACATCTGTGTTGATGGAGAATCATAGCACACGTAAACATTTTTCAGCTTCCCATATCCCTTATTTGTGATTTTCATGCTGATTTTACACTTATCTCCTGGCTTCAGGCTTCTGCTGCTGACTCTCACATCAGACACCTTAAGATCATATCTCTTTCGGCTCTTTGCAGAAGCAGGCAAGACCAGAAGCATAGATGCACATAAAAACAGCATCAGAAATGTTACCACTTTGTTTGTTCGTTTCATGATTTATATACCCCTTTCTTATAACAATATTTTTATATTGTACTTCGGTTATTTATTACTTTTTATGTTAATACAGAAGTATAGTTTTGTCAATCATATTCTTTAGCCAAGCTGTTACTACTTTTTTAACGCAAAAAGTCCCTTGCCATGCGGCAAAGGACTCTATTGTATCCTATATTATGATGTGGGTGTCAAAAGTCCCCAACTATGATGCCTACGGATTGTTCCGTGCGTTGCACTCCCACAATCCTTTCTACGCTCCGCTTCGGTCGGTGCTAAACATGTGCCACTGGCACATAGCACC
>ENA-OQCX01000606-OQCX01000606.1-human-gut-metagenome-genome-assembly--contig:-NODE-606-length-18324-cov-2.178656_pt1 | contig 18324 bp, 21 predicted proteins | sample MGYA00242762_ERZ504587 | MGnify/ENA primary metagenome ERZ504587 (study PRJEB26092, sample SAMD00036337) | human gut metagenome | host: Homo sapiens | study: EMG produced TPA metagenomics assembly of... | reverse complement strand
TTGGGTCATTTCCATACTCCCCAGAACGTAATAAGAGATGTGGCTGCTTACAGCGGAGCTCTTGAGCCAATTGAAAGCAATGATCTGGGAGCACATGGCTACATTGAGGGAAGGATTGAAAATGGAAAGTGAAAACCAGATTTGTGCCGTTTTCTATTCGAACCTATAGTCAGCTTCTTCTCAATGTAAATGAAGAAAGCACCCAGCTATCTATTGAAGAAGCTTTGAAGGATGAGATATTTAAAAAAGGCGGACTGAATATATATCGTGTAATTCTTCAAGGGAAAAGAAAACCAGAGCTTTTTCTGATTCCGGAAAAACTGAAATCCTTTGGAAATATTACAGAAGTACTGGATGAGACCAGACCTGCTTATGATCTGGAAGAACTGCAAAAAAAATATGCCGGAACTTTGATAGGGGATTATATTTGCTTTTTTATGGAAAAAACAGAAGTACAGTGGAAGATAAGCCCTGTACTATGGTTTGCAGGCACTGTTGGAGACAAGACATTCCAGCTGACACAAAGCAGATAGTAACAGAAAATATGTATTGCAGTGTAAAATTGAGATGTATGTGCGAGGGAATAAGGTTATATGATTTTTAAACGCATATTAATAAATAATTTTGGCGGACTTTGGGAAAAAGACATAGAACTGACCTCTGGAGTAAATGTGCTCTATGGACTGAAAGAAACAGAAATGAACATTGTGTTTATCTTTGTGAAGAGCATGTTCTTTGGAGTGCCTGAGGAAATGCAGGAAAAGAATGGAATTTATGAAAAAGCAGGAACTGAAGCTTCCCGGGAAAAATATGGTGGAACTATATGGTTTCAGCACAATGGAAAAGATTACCGCCTGACGCGGGAAACAGGGGCAGGAATCCATAATTGTGAGTTGTTCTGTGAAGATACCAGAGAAATTTTAAATGGGGAAAATGGAGCCCTCGAGAGGATCCTTGGTGGATTTAGTGAGAATCTGTTCGACAATACTGTTATGGTAGAAGCACTTGGCGGTAGTTCTTCCAGGGAAATGGCAAAGGAACTACAGAATAAACTGGCTGTTCTCAGCAAAAGCGGAGATGGCCTGGTGGATCTTGGAAGAGCGGAGCAGATGTTGAAGATGTGGCGCAAGGGATATCTCACCCAGAAAGAACGTGGCAGGAAAGCAGTTCAGAGAGAACAGGAAAAACTGAGCGAGAAACTGGAAAGTCTGCAGAATGACCTGGATGGACTTCGGGACCAGAAGGGGCAGGTGGTTCAGGCGCAGGCAAAAATCTATTCGGCAGCAGGGAAAGAAGAAGCCACTGTGATTGAAGAACAGCTGCAGACTATAGAGAAAAAGAATCTGGGAATGGTGATAGCAGGTATTCTGGCCGTTATTGTGGGAATTATTGGTATTGTTGGAAGATTTCAGTTAACTGATGAGATGTCTAAAATAGGAATGGATGTATGCATCATTGCTGCTGTTGTGGCAATGGTTTATACACTTACTGCACGAAGAAAGCTGCATATGGAGTTTGTAAAGCTAAAGAAGAAAAAAGTGTATTTGCAGTCACAGCAGGAAAAGCTGAAATCCAGTAAAGAAGATATTGATGGAATTTACGGTGAGAAACTGACTGCTTTTACGAATTTGCAGAGCGAATATCAGGAATTTGAGCTGGAAATGTCACTTCCTACTTCTGAAGATCTGGAAACACAGTCCTTGAACCTGGCTATGGATACCATTAAAGAGCTGTCACGCAGTATTTATCTTGAGAAAGGCAGAAAGATTCGGATACGAGCATCCCAAATTTTCAGGGAACTTACAGATGGAAAATATATAGAGTTCTATGGAGATGAGGGACAGAGTTTGGAACTGTGTCTGGAAGAGGGAACTGTTTTGGCAGAAAATCTGGAAAAGGAAAACCTTGAAATGCTGTATTTTTCTATTCAGATGGCTGCTGCTGAGTTGTTCACGAATGAAACTGTTTTTCCAGTTATTTTGGATGATATTTTCCATGGGAAGAATCAGGATAAGCTTATGGCAGTTTTCAGGTGGCTGAAAAAACAGCCCAGACAGGTGCTGCTTTTTACCAATAATAAGGATATGGCTGACATTTTTTTAGAAAACTGTTACAGTGAATGTTAAGTGATCACGAAGCATGTAACTGTGAAAGTACTGAACAGTTACAAATAAATGATAACAAAACAAGAGGCTGACACCTGGAAGGGTCAGCCTCAAATTATTTTATTTATTTCTCATACTGTGCCATATATTTGTTTACACAGCGTTTAATCCTGTCAACTGGATTCAGCAGATGGCTTACAGACATATCATGATTCAGTGTATCAATGATCAGTGCAATGTATTTGCTCATATCACAGGAAATGTAATATGGTTTTGCAAGAAGTTCCTCAGACTGATATACCATATTGGTAGTGAGAAGCTTGTCAAACACGCCAGCAGCATGTGCTTCATCGAATTTCTTAAGGTTGTCTGTAAACAGACCGAAAGTGGAGCAAAGGTAAATTCTGCCGGCACCCCTGTCCTTAAGAAGAGAAGCAATCTTCAGGATAGTGTCACCAGAAGAGATCATGTCATCAATCAGGATCATATCCTTGCCTGCTACATTTGGACCAAGGAACTCATAGGCTGCAATCGGATGTCTTCCTCCTACATTCTTGGAGTAGTCAAGGCGTTTGTAATACATGCCCATATCAACACCCAGGATGTTTGCAAGATAGATCGCACGGCTCATGCTGCCCTCATCCGGGCTGATGATCATAAAATGCTCATTGTCAATGTGAAGTCCCTGCTCATGGTTAAGAAGAGCCTTGATAAATTGATAAGAAGGCTGAACAGTCTCAAATCCATGAAGTGGGGTGGCATTCTGAATCTGTGGGTCATGTGCGTCGAAGTGATAATATTTTCAACTCCCATATTTATCAGTTCATGAAGGGAAGTAGCACAGTCAAGAGACTCTCTTCCAATACGCTTGCTCTGACGACCCTCATAAAGGTATGGCATGATTACATTCACGCGGCGGGCCTTTCCTCCAATAGCTGCAATTACACGCTTCAGATCCTGATAATGATCATCCGGAGACATTAGGTTGGTGTATTTGCCAATTGGATATGAGATGTTGTAGTTACATACATCTACAAGAATATAAACATCATCTCCTCGTACGGACTCGGTGATCACACATTTACCCTCGCCGGAACCGAAACGCGGGTTCTGAACTTTGATTGTATAGGAATCTCTTTTGTATCCTTCAAAGGCGAAAGAATCTGATTCTGAATGCTCACGCTCCTTACGCCACTTAACGAGCCATTCGTCGACTTTCTGTCCAAGGCTCCTGCAGCTTTCCAAAGGAACTAATCCCAGCCTTCCAACGGGAAGTGTAGTCAATTCTTCTTGTGCCATTCTTTACTTTCCTCCTAAAAAAATTTTCTGAATGCGGATATCTTTTCCCACAAGCTTAGTCATCTGATAGTTGCTGGCGATGCGGGAAAGGTTCTCTCAGAATAAGTTGCTGAGAAATCTTCCAGCTTCAGGTTTGTGGAAATAATCGTAGATTTCTTGCGCATGATCCGCTCATTGATACACAGGAAAAGCTGTGAAGATACAAAGCTGTTGGTAAGCTCTGTACCCAGGTCATCAATGATCAGCAGGTCACAGTCAAAAATCGGTTCATCATCGGGAGCGTCATTGCCTCTGGAAAAAGCAGAGCCTGCAAGAAAATCAAAAAGCTCGAATGAAGAAAAATAAAGCACACAGTGTGCACTGTCCAGAAGATCGTGAGCGATGCAGTGGGAAAGAAAGGTCTTGCCCACACCGGTGTCGCCGTAGAAAAACAGGTTCTGGAAAGAATTGTCAAAGTCAGCGACAAATTCCTTCGCCATCTTATACGCGCGACGTGCAGTCTCACGTTCGGTGAGTCCCGTTGAATCATTTGTTATTGTATCAGAATAAAAGTCAAAAGAAAAGTGGTCAAAGTTCTCTTTTTCAAGAATTTCTTTTAAATTTGACTGTGTATACAGAAGTTCGATCTCTGCCTTCTTGAAACAGGAGCATTTCTGGCTGCCGATATAGCCAGTATCCTGGCAAAGAGGGCAGGTGTAGCTCATCTCCAGATAATCAGCAGGATAGCCGGAAGAAAGCAGTAATGCAGTGCGTTCCTGGGAAAGCAGGGCAATATCATTGCGAAGATCTTCAATGCCGACTTCCTGGCGGCTGATCAGGCCCGGGCCTTCCTGGCACTTAAAGTAGCTACTTCCTCGTCGATTTCACGCAGACGGGGAATTTTCTCATAGGCTTCAGCAAGATGCTCTTCCTGTATGCGGCGGTTCCGGGCCTGGCGACGGTTGTATTCCCGCATTATAGTATCGTATTGGTAATTCTGTAAGGGCATGTAAATTCTCCTTCCAGGTTGTAAGATGTTCGTATGTGTTTTAAATAAAAATCTGTTTCCAGGATTTAATTTGGTTTGTTAAGCAGTTTCTTCTCATATTCAGCAAAATCGTAGTCACGCTGATGGAAATTGTTAAAGCGGTTTGGGGCTGCGGATTTCGGCTTGTCTGCCTTCGACACTGCTTTTTCCAGTTTGCGCTTCTGGTGCTGGGCATCCTGAAGACGGACATCCCCTAAAGTGCGGATATTCTTATCCTTCCAGCGCTGCAGAATTTTGTCTGCATATGGAAAACTTGGTTGTCCAGTCTGCAGAACTGTCCGTGAGCAGGCTTCCTGAATCAATTCCATGGAAAAACCATAGTCCCTGGTCCAGGTATTGATCAGCGAAATTTCCGCGTCTGAAGGATTGCGGTTGGCAATTCCCATCGCTTTCAGAACAGAAAAATATTCTTTGCTGTAGCGGGAGGTGGAATCCTTTGCCATTTCAACTGTGGTAATTCCTTCCTCCTTCCATGCCATGGCAACCGTCTCGATATAACGGATGCTGCGGTGGTCACGTCCCACACAGTATTCGATCAGATAATCGATCAAATCTACAGACATGTGCAGCTCGTCGTAGAAAAACAGGATTTTGCGTGTCTCTGTGGGGGTGAGCGTTTTGCCGAGGTATTGCTCGGCAATGTAAAGAAGCTGGATAATATCTTCATTCTGTTTCAGCTCCTTCACCCGATCCGGGGTAAGCGCTTTCGTTTCGGAAAGTGGTTTGGAGGAAGGTGTGACAGGCAGATCTGCGCTGCGGTAGGAAATCTGGTCAGTCTGCAATGGGTTATCAGTAGGAGCATTGGGAATGACGGCTGGGGATTCAGGGGCAGATATGTGATAAGTATCAGCACATCGCTGAGCGAACCGGCGTTACAGATACCTGCAGGAGCCACCGTAGCCAGCATATTTGCTTCATTCCACGGTGCCTGTAAGGTAATTCCTGTCAATTCAGTCTTCTTCGTATAAGAGGGTAACCAGCTTCTCAGACTCCCAGTATTTCAGCGCACGGAGGATATCTCCTTCTGTACAGAACAGGGAGTCTGCCATCTGGGAAAGCCCGAAAGCTTCCTCCGGGCGGCCAAGCATACGGAGCAGATAAATATAGACCTTTACAAATTCTCCATTTGCCTTTGGCATAAAACGGTCGATAAAAATATTGGATAAAATGGTGGCATCATTAAGCCCTGTACTATGTAACCTGATCATAGAAACACTCCTTATCTGGGAATATGAATCATCACTGTTCATTGTGTTTGCATTATAGCACACCCCTTTTTAAATGAGAATAGGAGATTTTTTGCCTGGATTTTTACAAAATGTGTGTGGACTACTATGTGGATAATGTGGATAATGTGGAAACCAAGTTGCACATAATGTTTATGGGAAACCCGAAAAATGCGGAAAATTAAAGAAAAACTGTGATTTTTGTCGAGTTATGTCGTAGTATTATGTTAAGCACTTTATACACATAAGAATCCACATGCAGGCCAGTGCAAAAATGTGCATAAGCCTGTGGATAATGTGGATAATTATTAAATTGCTTGAATTTCCAAGCTTTTTTCAATGTGGATAATTATTTTTGGCAAAAACAGTCTGTGACCGTGGATATGAGAAGGTATGCACGTTTTGCCAGGAAAAACAGATCAGAGACAATAAAAATGGTAAAACAAAAACAGCGGATGCCAGTCTTAAAAGGAACATGACAACCGCTGAAATTGCAATCAATTATTTTCCAAGTAACTGTTCTCCGATTTTAACAACATCTCCGGCACCCATTGTGATCAACAGATCTCCGGCTTCACAATTATTCAGCAGGAAATTCTCAATCTCATCAAAGGTTGGGAAATATTCGCATGGAGTACCAAGCTCCTGGATCCGTGCCTGCAGATCCTTGGAAGAGATTCCAAGATTATCTGTTTCTCTTGCTGCATAAATGTCTGCCAGAACCACATGATCGGCAAGCTTAAGAGCCTGTGCAAATTCCGGAAGAAGAGCCTTGGTACGTGTGTAAGTATGAGGCTGGAATACGCACCACAGCTTCTTGTGTGGATAATTGTGTGCAGCGTTTAAAGTAGCCTGGATTTCTGTTGGATGATGCGCATAATCATCAACAATGGTAACGCCTGCTACTTCGCCTTTATACTGGAAACGGCGATCTGTTCCTGTGAAACTGCCAAGTCCTTTGACAATGACATCATCCGGAATCTGAAGAAGCCGAGCCAGAGCAATTGCTGCCAGGGCATTGGAAACATTGTGGCTGCCAGGAACTTTCAGATAGAAACTGCCGGCCTTTCTGCCATCCTTCAGAACGGTAAAGGATGCATGTCCATATTTGTCATAAGTGATATCTGTGGCCTGATACTGAGCTTCATGCTCCAGACCATATGTAATAATTTTGCATGAAAGGTCTTTGATAATATCCTGATAATGCGGCGTATCAGCATTAATGATTAGGCTCCGTCTGCGGGAAGCAGCTGGGCAAATTTGCGGAAGGAATGACGGATGTCGTCAATATCCTTAAAAAAGTCCAGATGGTCAGCATCAATGTTCAGGATCACACTGATCTTCGGGAAAAAGCTTAAAAAGCTGTTGGTATACTCACAGGCTTCTGTGACAAATGTTTCGGACTGACCTACTCGGATATTTCCCCCGATAGAAGGAAGAATGCCGCCAACACTGATGGTCGGATCCGCATCTGCTTCCAGAAGAATCTGGGAGATCATGGAAGTAGTGGTGGTCTTGCCATGGGTTCCGGAAACTGCGATTGGGGTATCGTAGTTGCGCATGATCTGACCAAGAAGCTGGGCTCTGGTCAGCATTGGAATGCCTTTTTCCACTGCACTGGCATATTCCGGGTTATCCGGATGAATGGCTGCAGTGTAAACTACAAGTTCTACATCGTCTGTAATATTGGAAGCGCGCTGTCCGTAAAAGATGCGTGCACCTTTCCTGGTAAGGGAATCCGTAAGCGGGCTTTCTTTGGAATCAGAGCCGGAAACCTTGAAATCCTCGCCAAGAAGGATCTCAGCAAGTCCGCTCATGCTGATTCCGCCAATACCGATAAAATGGATATGAAGCGGTTTATGGAAGTCTATCTGATACATGTTAATCTCCTTATGCTAATCATTTTTGAAGCGATTCAATATTCATTGAAGGAAAAGCCTCCTGAATCGTTATGAATTTTTACAATTACTTTCATTTATTATACCCCGAACTGTGAAAATTGCAAAGTATTTCTTTGGATAGTCGGTAACCAATATGGTTCACTCTATGACCGGTAATACGCTTTGCGCTGCATATCATGCAGAATACCTTTTTCAGACAGTCTCCAAAGGATAGTGACATTACTGTGCAAAATGAATAAAAAATGGTGGTCGGAGTTTCATTTGTGTCGAAAAAACATGTACAATAACGATAAAAAAAGTAAAATATCAACAAATAAATTGTAAAATATGTTTATTAAATATGGGAAGTATGGTATAATGATAAATCATAACTACAACAAGAGGTGATAGCATGATTAAAAAAGAAATGATTGCCATGCTCTTAGCCGGCGGCCAAGGCAGCAGACTTGGGGTACTGACAGAAAAAGTGGCCAAACCAGCAGTAGCTTTTGGAGGTAAGTACCGTATCATTGATTTTCCGTTAAGTAACTGTATTAATTCAGGAATTGATACAGTTGGAGTCCTGACACAGTATCAGCCTCTGAGACTGAATACCCATATCGGTATCGGTGTTCCGTGGGACCTGGACAGAACTGAAGGCGGTGTAACTGTACTTCCACCTTATGAGAAGAGCACAAACAGCGAGTGGTACACAGGAACAGCCAATGCCATTTTCCAGAATATGGCGTATATGGAGCAGTACAATCCCGATTATGTGCTTATCCTTTCAGGAGATCATATATATAAGATGGATTATGAGGTTATGCTTGACTTCCACAAGGCAAATAAGGCGGATGTGACCATTGCCTGTATGCCTGTACCTATTGAGGAAGCCAGCCGTTTCGGCATCATGGTAACGGATGAGACTTTCCGAGTAACTGAATTTGAGGAGAAACCAGAGCATCCAAGCAGCAATCTGGCGTCTATGGGAATTTATATTTTCAGCTGGCCGGTTCTGAAGGAAGCGCTTTACGCACTGAAGGATCAGCAGAGCTGTGACTTTGGTAAACATATTCTTCCATATTGCAAGGATAAAGGACAGCGCCTTTTTGCCTATGAATACAATGGCTACTGGAAAGATGTTGGAACTCTTGGTTCCTACTGGGAAGCAAATATGGAACTGATTGATATTATTCCTGAGTTTAATCTTTATGAGGAATTCTGGAAGATTTACACCAAGGGCGATATCATCCAGCCACAGTATATTTCAGAGGAGGCCATTCTGGACAGATGTCTCATCGGTGAAGGCTCTGAAATTTATGGCGAAGTACATAATTCTGTAATCGGACCGAATGTTGTGATCGGAAAAGGCAGTGTGATCCGGGATTCTATTATCATGCGGAATACAATCATCGGTGAGAATGTAGACATGGAAAAGGCAATTGTGGCAGAGGACGTAACCATAGGAAATGACGTGGTTCTTGGCTGCGGCGAGGAAGCACCTAATATAAAGAAACCTGCGGTATATGCATTTGGCATTGCGACCATAGGAGAAGGCTCCGTGATTCCGGATAATGTTAAGATTGGAAAGAACACGGCGATTTCCGGTGTGACCACTCCGGCAGATTATCCGGATGGCATTCTGGAAAGCGGACAGGTAATTGCAACAAAGGACGGTGACAAAGCATGAGAGCAATCGGAATTATTTTAGCCGGCGGTAACAATAACCGCATGAGAGAATTATCAGACAAAAGGGCAATTGCAGCAATGCCTATTGCCGGAAGCTACAGAAGCATAGATTTTGCCCTGAGTAATATGGCGAACTCCCGCATTCAGAAAGTAGCTGTACTGACACAGTACAATGCACGTTCCCTGAATGAGCATTTAAGCTCCTCCAAATGGTGGGATTTCGGAAGAAAGCAGGGCGGTCTTTTCGTATTTACTCCTACTATCACCAAAGAAAACGGTTTCTGGTATCAGGGAACTGCAGATGCTATTTATCAGAATCTCAATTTCCTGAAGAACAGTCATGAGCCATATGTTGTCATCGCATCTGGTGACTGCGTGTACAAGATGGACTATAACAAGGTTCTGGAATATCACATTGCGAAACGCGCTGACATTACCGTTGTATGCACTACATGTCCGGATCCTTCCGAGGTTGAGCGTTTCGGTGTCCTTCGTATGAATGAGGATTGCAGGATTGAAGAATTTGAGGAGAAACCAATGGTTTCCCCATATAATACTATTTCTACAGGCATTTATGTGATCCGAAGAAGACAGCTGATCGAACTGATTGAGAAGGCTGCACAGGAAGGTCGAAATGACTTCGTAAAAGATATTCTGATCCGTTATAAGAATCTGAAGAGAATCTATGGATATAAGATCGACAGCTACTGGAGCAATATTTCCACTGTTGAATCTTACTATAAGACCAACATGGATTTCCTGAAACCGGAGATCCGTAACTACTTCTTCAAACAGGAGCCGGCAGTTAAGACCAAGATTGATGATCTTCCACCGGCTAAATACAATCCTGGCGCAGATGTTAAGAATTCTCTGATTTCCAGTGGATGTATTGTAAACGGAGTGGTTGAGAATTCTGTCCTGTTTAAAGATGTTTATGTTGGAAATAATTGCGTAATTAAAAATTCCGTAATTTTGAATGATGTATATCTGGGGGATAATACACATATCGAGAATTGTATCGTTGAAAGCCGGGGAACCATCCGGGCAAATTCGTACTACAGCGGTGATGGAGAAGTAGAGATCGTTGTGGAGAATAATGATAGATATAGCTTGTAATATAATAAGACTTAAAGCGCAGTAAATGCGATTAAGAGGAAAGGGGCAGCAAAAATGAACATTACAGACGTACGGGTGAGAAAGGTTGCAAAGGAGGGAAGATGAAAGCTGTAGTCTCCATTACCATTGATGAAGAATTTGTAGTACATGACATCAAGGTGATCGAAGGAGAGAAAGGTCTTTTCATCGCAATGCCAAGCCGCAAAGCAACCGATGGAGAATATCGGGATATCGCACATCCTATCAATTCTTCCACTCGTGATAAGATCCAGACGATCATTCTCGAGAAATACCAGGAAGCTGTAGCAGAGGAAGAAGCTGCGGTATAAGAAGTAAAGAGGTTTTTACAACCCCGCATTTTATGGAGAGTTTCATGAAATGCGGGGTGTTTTTTTGCAAAAACATTCCTGTGATTTGCCCCAACTATTTCACGGTATATTGTGCCTGAATTTGCTCTAGAATCTTTATCAAACACGCTCTAAATTCGCTTTCTGTAATCATGTATTTCATTATATTTCCAGACTCTGGAAAATTGTGAAATATTACGCAAATGTTACAAAAGTTAAATAAAAGTGTTGAAAAAATTACAAAATATGTTATACTTGATCTACGAAAAAAATAACGAGGTGTTTACATAGATGAGATTTAAAAAGATTTTTGCAATGTTGTTAACTGGAATCATGACTGTTTCTATGCCCGGGGCAGTATTTGCTGCTTCTACGGAGGAACAGATCGCTGATGTACAGGCACAGAAAGAAGCTGCGCAGGCAGAACTGGCACAGCAGCAGTCCAACATGGTATCTCTGGAGAGTAAGAAGCAGGAGCTTGAAAGCTATCTGGAAGAGCTGAATGTCCAGTATACAGACCTTACCAACAGTGTATCTGAGCTTGGAATTCAGGCAGCGGAGAAAGAAGAACAGCTGAAAACTCTGAATACCAGCTTGAGGAAGCCAAGGTCACAGCGGACAAGCAGTACCAGGATATGAAGAAGCGTATTGTATACATGTATGAGAATGGAAGTGCTTCCATGCTGGAGCTGCTTTTGTCCTCAGAAGATCTGGCTCAGTTTCTGAACCGTGCAGAGAATATAGCCAGATTTCCCAGTATGACAGAGACATGCTTGCTAAATATAAAGCCCTTCAGGCAGATATCAAGGCCCAGGAAGAGCAGGCAGAAGAGGAAGCTCAGAATATTAATGAACTTCTGGCAGAGAAATCTGCCAAACAGCAGGAGTACAGGCACTTACTGCAAGCACAAATGAGAACATTCAGTCCTACATTTATCAGATCAGTGCCAGCCAGGATGAAATCAGTGCTTTAAATACACAGATCAGTAATGCAGACAGCAGTATTTACAGCCTTTTGCAGGCTGCAGAGGCAGAGAAAGCAGCCCAGGAGGCGCAGGCAGCCCAGGAAGCTGAGGCTGCCGCCCAGTCACCAAGTGACGGGGAAAACTATGGCACAGAGGAATCCTACGATGACTACAGCGAGTCTGAAAGTGATTCCAATCAGGACGCAGATGCCAGCAGTGCCTATGATGATTCTTATACCGAGTCATCGGACAGCAGTGAAAGCTCCGACAGTTCTTCCGAGGGCAGTAGTTCATCTTCACAGGGAACCTACCTTGGAACCTTTACTCTCACCGCATACTGTAACTGTGCACAGTGCTGCGGAACAGCAGGAAACCTGACAGCCAGCGGAACTGTTCCTACAGCGGGAAGAACCGTTGCCATGGCTGGTGTGCCATTCGGAACTCAGCTCCTGATCAATGGAAATGTGTATACAGTGGAGGATCTTGGAACACCTTACGGACATGTGGATATTTATTTTAACAGCCATTCAGAGGCACTTGCATTTGGACTTCAGAGTGCGGAGGTTTACAGACTGAATTAAGGAAAAAGAATACGCCCTGACAGGATTAAGATCATTAAAATCTTCTGCCTGTCAGGGCATTTGTCTGCAATAATATATAGGGGGGATTGTTATAAATACGGTTCTCCCGGAATTTCCGGATAGCTTCCCATTCCGATCAGCAGTTCCAGGCCGATCTGTCTTGCCTGAAGTACTGCTTCCTTTACTGCGCTGGCATCTCCGGAGATTGCAAGGATAACTTCATTGGAATGGCTTGTACCGATACTCGGTGTCATATAGCGTGTAATATGAACTGCAGAAGCCTTCATTGCCGTATCTGCCATTACAAGTCCGATGCTGCCGGAGAACCTGCCATGAATCCGAAAGCTTCCCCTGGAACTGCGTTAAAAGCCATAGCAAGAGCACCTCCTGCATTTGCTGAAAATGCAAATTCCAGATGACCGGATTCGCTGATATATAACTCTCCTGCATATTTATTGGTTAATTTCAATGCTAGAGAAATTGCGTGGCGGACATCAGAAACATCATTTCCACCGATTACAATATAGTTGCCGTGTCCACCCCAGCCTTTGGTATCTCGTGGAAATTCGATGGAAAGAACCTCTGTGCCTGTGGCTTTCACTGCATCATCGACAGCAGTGATCTGACCTGCTGCACCTGTACGGGAACTGAAAAGTCCAAGGGTATGATAGCGTGTCCCTATATTCATTTCCTTTAAAAGAGTATCATCAACTCCTGAAATTACAAGTCCGATGGTATCCAGAACAGCAGTTCCCACAAATTCAGTGCGGGCGCATTTGGTACTGATACTGTGTACGTCCATGGAAAAAACCTCCGTAGCATTACTTTTCCTTAGTTTAACATGATTAAGGGAAATTGAAAAGCTGTTTATCTATAATATTGCGCCTGCGCCGTCCATAGTTGGAAATATTTTCCACTTTTATCGGCAGCAAGCTCCTGGTGAGTTCCAGTCTGAATCACAGATCCTTCATGAAATACAACTATTTTATCGCAAAATTTGCAGGAAGACAGACGATGACTGATATAAATGGCAGTTTTATCGCCTGTTATTTCATTAAATTTTCCATATATTTCAGCTTCCGCAATGGGATCAAGAGCTGCAGTCGGTTCGTCCAATATAATAAAAGGGGCATTCTTATAAATAGCTCTTGCAATAGCTATTTTCTGAGCCTCTCCGCCGGAAATGATAATTCCCTTTTTATTGAAATCCTTGTAGAGATAAGTATTCAGACCTTCTGGCATTGTGGAAAGGCGATTGTAAAATCCGGATTTCTTCAGAGCACTTTTTACTTCTTCTTCGTCATAATTGATTTTGGCGGCTACATTTTCTCCAAGAGTCAGGGAAAAGAGTTTGAAGTCCTGAAATACCACGGAAAAAATCATCATATATTCTTTGTAATTATATTTTCGGATATCGATTCCGTTAAGAAGAATTTTTCCTTCTGTAGGATCGTAAAGGCGACATAGGAGTTTGATAAACGTAGTCTTTCCACTTCCATTCATACCAACGACAGCCAGCTTCTGACCGATTTTAAATTTCAAATTAATATTTCGAAGGGCATATTGTTCACATCCCGGATATCGGAAAGAAACATTTCGAAATTCTATTTCATACTTTCGGTCACTGCGTTTTTCAGTAGTCAGGCTTCCCTGATACATGTTATTGGGAATGTCCAGAAATTCAAATGTCTGTTTCAGAAAAACAGCATTGTTTTGCATATCTTCAATGGTGGAGATACAGCCGGATACACTTGAATATATTTTCGTAATAGAGGAAATATATTTTGTAACCGCTCCGATTCCAAAGGCACCTGTCCAGGCTTTTAAGCATACAAAAACATAGGCAATCCCTGTGAAAATTACAGATACTGCGGAAGACGCTGCCATGTAAAATCCAACAGGTCCCTTTCCATATCTGGCAAATAATCCCTTGGAACCGAAAGGATTTTCTTTGCTCAGATTATGCTTTTCGCATATTTTTTCCTGTTGGTAAATCCGCATATCCGCTGCCTTTTTGCTATCATAGCCCAGACGTCCGTAATATGCAAACAAACGATTGGAAAAGGTATGCAGATCTGCACTTCTGACCCAGTATTTTCCTGCCTTTCCAGCGAGTACAGGCGAAAACCAGGTAATCAGTACCATAACAGAAATTATGGCTGTTACACATACCGGATTGTTAAGAATAACAAGTTTTTCTGCTGTTTTTGGAATCTGGCTGGTGAAAAGGGAATGGTCATGGATAAGCCACAAATGATCGAAAATCCTTCTGAACACAGAGCTTCATAATTTAACAGAACATTGTATAGTCCCCACCCAGGTCCATTGAGATTTTGAATAATGGAAGAATATAACTCCATAGTTTTGCTATCATCTAAATCACAGTAATCCATATCAAAAAGTTTTTCGCACAAAATTCGCTTGATTTTCATTCCAAGACCTGCGCTCCAAGTCCTTTTCCATTTTTTAAGAAATGCAGATATCAAGCTGATTCCTGCTCCGGATAATAAAGTAATCGTTACCAGAAAACGAATGCGGTCAGGGCTTCGGTCGCCTGCAAGTTCTTCAATAACAAGTGCAGATAAATATATGATTATATAGGGAGTCAGTGCTTTCCAGATGGTCAGACTGATTTGGGAAAGAATTAATTTTGGATAATATCGGTAAAAAAGCTTATATGCTCTGTGATTAAGCTGCAGTGCTTCTTTTAACGATATGTTTTTCTCATTTGTCTTCATTTTCCCCATCTCCTTCCCTGTAATATTTGCTTTGAACCTCATAGAGAGCAGCGTATTTTCCACTTTGCCTTAACAGCTCTTCGTGAGTTCCTTCTTCCTGTATTTCTCCCTGCTCCAGCATTAAGATTCTGCTGCAGAATCTGGTAGAAGCGAGCCGATGGGAGATATAAACTGAGGATTTTCCCTTTGTCATTTCGTCATATTTCTGATAAATGTCTGCTTCAGCAATGGAATCGAGTGCGGCAGTTGGTTCGTCCAATATAATAAAAGGGGCATCTTTATATAATGCGCGGGCGAGCATAAGGCGCTGTGTTTCTCCACCCGAAAACATAATTGCATTTTTGTAAACCTCACGATTCAGAAAGGTTTGATACTTATCTGGAAGAGCTTCTATTTTTGGAAGCAAGCCGGCTTTTTTGATACAATTTTTCACCTGTTTTCAGGTCGAATTTCTGTTTGCGCCACATTTTCTGCAATGGTTCCCGCTAACAATGAAAAATCCTGAAACACTGCCGAGAACAGCTTATAATAGTCTTTTCTGTTATAGTTTCGGATATCTGTTCCATTCAATTCTACCTGTCCCTTTGTGGGATCAAGAAACCCACAGATTATTTTGATCAACGTAGTTTTTCCAGCACCATTAAGACCTACAACTGCCAGATTTTCTCCTGGATGTAAGGTAAGATTTATATTTTTTAAAGTATCTGTTTCAGCTCCTGGATAGCGAAATGAAACATTTTCCAAAACAATTTCATAATTATTTTTAGCGTCCTGATTTAAGGTAAGTCCATCTTTGAAACGGAATAATTCCGGATAATCCAGACATTCCCGGACCGTGGAAATATCAAGAGACTGTCGATGCAATGTGCCAAGTCCTTCCAGAATTCCTGTAATCCAGCCTGAAAAACTGTTCGCTGCGGTAAAATAAAGCAAAAAAGCAGGCACATCAAGACCGCGGTATAATACCAAATAAATTAAATATGCGTAGACCGCTCCATTGCGCAGAAAAGTAAAAGTCAAATCTGCAATTCCAGCCCAGATATAAACATTTTCTGCTTTTTCGATGAAATGCTGTAAATTCCCTGGCTGTTTTGCTGTATAATTCTTCCAGCCAGAAACGAAGACCGAAAATGCGGATATCTTTTGCTGCACCAAAGTCAGCTGCACGGTTTAATAAATATGCCATTTGATGTATATATTCAGCTTCTTCCTCCCGATGTTGATACTTATATTCATCTAATCTTTGAGAGATAAAATAACTGATTCCGGCAGTTGACAGAATGACCAAAATCAGAATTGGATGAATTTGTGTAAGAAGACCGGCGTAAATAAAAAAACAGACAATATTGATCAAAAGTACAGTTAGTGTATTCCAGATTGCTTCAGTGGCCTGATCGTTATTGTCCGTATATTCGGCCGATTTGGTCAGTAATTTTTTGAATTTCATATCGTCTATATTGGGATAAGATGTTGTGGATGCTTTTTTTGTTTAAAAGATTTACAATCTCACAACGGACACTGATCCGTCCGCAAATTACGTTTTGATTTGCATAAGCCAATGCAGCTGATACCAGCATTATCATAAGCACAAAAATTACAATTGTAAAAAGCAGTTCCTGAATGGAAACATGATTTTCTATTGCACTTAATATGACAGGAGAAACATAAAGGTTAAGAAGGTTCTGTATAATGGTTAACAGTGCGATAAAAAAGCTGATCACCAGAACTTTCTTCTCCTGAGAAGTGCAGGCAAGTTTAATCATGAACCATATATTTTGAAAAGTACTGTATTTTGATACAGGTTTTTTTGAAACATGATTTTCCCTTCTTTCTTATTTTTCTTTTGATACCAGATTGCTACGTGCTTTGCACTCCCGCAATCTTCAAAAACATTCGTAATCCGCTCATTTTTCTTCGGAAAATGGCTATTTACTCATGTTTTGGCGGGTCAAGAGGTCAAAAAATCCTCTTGCAAGCGAGCTTGCATCGGCTTTTTGACCTTTTGACTCTGGTATCATTAAAAAGATTCTTAATATGATTTTACCAGAAAAAATATCCCCGGATTAAACCGGGGATGAATTGCATGTTTCGGGGGATGAATTATAACTGGGGCAGTAAAATCTCAGTGGTAAAGGCGCCCTCTTCACTGTTTCGGCTGATATATCCATCAGATCGCTTTACTATATCATCAATACGGATCAGCCCAGACCATGACCATCACCTTTTGTACTTTTAAAAAGAATTTCCCTGTTTTTTCAACTTCTTTCCCGCTGTAAAATTAGTGAAAGAAATGTATAACTGCGTGTTTTTCATGTCCATATAAATGCGGATCAGTCGTTTTTTCTTTGGGAAGCTGCAGGCTGGCTTCTATGGCATTGTCGAATAAATTTCCAATAATACAGCAAAGATCAATTTCAGAGGAATTCAGCTTAACAGGAATGTCAGCATCTGCAATTACCTGAATATCTTTGGACCGTGCCAGTGATATTTTAGAATTTAAAATAGCATCTGTCATGGCATTTCCGGTTTTTATCACAGTATCTACTGTGGTAAGATCCTTGTCAAGAAGATCGAGATAATGTCTGATTGCGTCCCAGTCTTCTGTGGTGCATAAGCTTCATTGTTTGAATATGATTACGATAATCATGGCGCCAGCCTCGCATCTGGCGGTACATATTATCAACCTCCTGATAGTGAGTTTCAATCAGTTCCTTCTGATATGCAGCCATTTTTTTAGCTGCTTTTTTTCGAAAATAAATGCATTTCAATCTCCCAAATCAGTCCATATTAATGATTGCCCGGTTAACCTTCTCATAAGCGCCGCGTGGAAGGGGGATTATACTTCCATCCTGCAAATAAATCTCTTTTTTTGTAACCCGGCTGATTTTTTTTAGATTTACCAAAGCAGAACGTCCCGCTCTGAAAAAATGAGAATCCAGCTTTTTTTCCAATTCGCTTAAGGTCATTTTCAGGGTGATAGTCTGTTGACTGTGAATCGTAATATAATTGCTGTTTACCTCTGCATAATTGATCTGACAGATGGGCAGACGAATCATCTCACCCTGACTGATTATGTTAAGAACCTTCTCATTCTTGATAAGCTTTGTGACTGCACGGTCAAGAACTGTAAAGAACTTCTCTTCTTGTATGGGCTTCATCAGATAGTGAAGGGCATCTACTTCATATCCGTCAGAAATATAGTCTGCGTATCCGGTGATAAATATAATTTGTACGGTCTGATTATCCTGCCGCAGCTTCCTTGCCATGGTAACACCATCCATGGCGCCCATTTCTATATCAAGGAGAAGAATGTCAAAATCTTTTTTCTCGGCATAATTGGAAACAAAAAATT
>ENA-OQCX01000605-OQCX01000605.1-human-gut-metagenome-genome-assembly--contig:-NODE-605-length-18329-cov-2.609878_pt1 | contig 18329 bp, 26 predicted proteins | sample MGYA00242762_ERZ504587 | MGnify/ENA primary metagenome ERZ504587 (study PRJEB26092, sample SAMD00036337) | human gut metagenome | host: Homo sapiens | study: EMG produced TPA metagenomics assembly of... | reverse complement strand
GTTCTGCCTGCGTGCGGTTGATTTTTGGGAGGAGACCATGAAAAACGAAGCACTTTTCCGTACCGGCTCTGTCTGGAAATCCATCATTTCCATGGCGGTGCCTCCATTATCATTATCCTTGTCATGGTGCTGTACAACATGGCGGATATGTTTTTTGTGGGCTGTCTGGGCGATACCGCACAGGTGGCGGCGGTCTCCGTTGTGGGGCCGGTGTTTTCGATCCTTTCGGCAGTAGCGACCATGCTTGGCGCAGGCAGCAGCGCCATCATTGCACGCTGTTTTGGCGCAGGCGAGATCGAGCAGGGCAAGACTTGCTCCTCGCTCTGCTTCTGGAGCAGCTTTTTTCTGGGCGTTTTGGTCAGCATCGGTCTGCTGGTGAGCAGAGTGCCGCTTCTGGGGGTGCTGGGCTCAAATGCAGAATTTTTTCCCTATGCAGAGCGGTATCTTCAGGTCCTTGCACTGGGTGCGCCGCTTTTTATCCTGTCCAACAGCATGGCGATGCTGGTGCGTGCAGAGGGCGCAGTAAAAGAAGGCTGATCGGCAATCTTCTGGGCACACTGGTCAACTGCATTTTTGACCCGCTGTTCATTCTGGTGCTGAACTTCGGCGTCAGCGGTGCGGCTGCTGCCAGTGTGCTGGGCAATCTTGTGGCAACGGGCTGCTATCTGCGCTACATCGTCAAACACGGCACAGTGCTGACCATTGATCTCCGTCCTGCCCTGAAAAAGCCGCAGATGCTGGGTGAGATGCTGGCCATTGGTCTGCCCAACGGGATCAGCAGCCTTCTGGCAGGGTTTGCCTCCTCCTTCAGCAACCGGCTGCTGGTGACCCACGGCACGGCGGCGGTCGCAGCATGGCGGCAGCGGGCAAGAGACCATGATCATCAGTATGATCGCCATGGCGATCTGCATGGGGTGCCAGCCGCTTCTGGCGTACAGCTACGGCGCAGGCGACACGAAGCGCCTGAAGCAGCTTTTGAAGGATCTGATCCTGCTGACCGTTGTTTTTGGTGTTCTTGCCGGGGCGGCCAGCTTTGCCGGACGCAATGCCTGATCGGGATGTTCATCAAGGAAGAAGGGGCATTCCGTCTGGGGACGCAGCTGGTGATCTATCTGGTGCTGGGCAGCCCGGTGATCGGTCTGACCTATCTGGCAACCAGCCTGCTGCAATCCGTAGGCAGGGCAAGTGGTGCGGTGGTGCTCTCTCTTTTGCGGCAGGGGCTGCTGCTGATCCCGCTGCTGTACCTGATGAATGCGCTTTGCGGGGTGCAGGGCATTGCGGCGGCGCACCTGATGGCAGACGTGGGCGCTGCGGTCATCTCCGCAGGCATCCTGCTGCACTGGCTCCGGGCATCGGTAGAAAAAACGGCAGAAGTATGATATACTGTTTCCATCAATGAGCCGGAGGGATTAGGCATGGATGTTCTCCAGAATATGATGCTGTTTTCCGAGCTTGTCCAGTGCGGCGGAAATGTATATACATGGTGCTATGATGCACAGGGGAAGCTCTTGCGGAGCAACTGCCCGGACGAGGCATTTCTTGCCAGTGCATTTGAACTGTTCGGCTGCAAACAGCGGATGCTGGAGCATGGGGATCGGGACGATGTACCTGTTACCTTGGGGACGGCATTGGGTCTTTTGTGGGGCGCAGCCTTTGAAAAGGAAGAGGAAAACCTGAAGCGTGTCTGGGTCATCGGGCCAGTGTTCTATCAGGATGTGACAATGCGCGGGATCGAGGAAGGGCTGAAATATTACAGCAAGCTGGAGATCAGTGTGGCATGGACGATCCAGCTTTACAAAGCCCTTGAAAAAGTTCCTACCCTGCAAAACACTATTATGAACCGCTATCTGCTGATGATGCACTACTGCCTGACCGGGCAGCGGCTGGAGCTGAGCAGTGTGAACAGCAGTGCAGCACAGGACGAACGGCTGAAAAGCGATGCCATTCCCCATGACCGCCATAAGATCTGGATGGCGGAGCAGGGAATGCTGCAAATGGTCCGCACCGGAGACCTGAATTACAAGCAGGCACTTTCCAACAGTATGAGCATAAGCGCAGGCGTGCCGGTGCAGAGCAGCGATGTTCTGCGCCAGAGCAAGACTTCCATCATCGTGTTCACCTCGCTGGTGTGCCGTGCCGCCATTGAGGGCGGCCTTTCCCCGGAGGAGGCGTACTCGCTGGGGGACAGCTACATTCAGACGGCAGAAGCGGCAAAATCGTTGGATGAACTGAGCCCGCTTGCAATGATGATGTACGATGATTTCATTCGGCGTGTCCACAAACACCGGACGAACCCCAACCTCAGTATGCAGATCCAGAAATGTGTGGATTATATCGAGATGAATCTGGACAAAAAGATCGTGGCGGAAGATCTTGCCGCTCTGGTGGGCTACACGGAATACTACCTCACCCATAAATTCAAGGAAGAAACGGGTCTGAGCGTCACGAACTATGTGAAGTTTGCAAAGGTCGAACGTGCGAAGGTTCTGCTGAAAAGCACAACGCTCAGCGTCCGGGAAATTTCCGAGCAGCTTGGCTTTGCCACCCGCAATTATTTTAGTGCAGTCTTTCAAAAGGTCACCGGAAAAACACCTATGGAGTTCCGGGAAAAATAAAGCAGAACAGGCATCCTGCGTTACCGCTAGGCGGTATCGGACAGGATGCCTGTTCTGCTATGATGAAGAAAAATGGGGGAGAATGGCTTAGTTGAGGAACTTCTCGTTCAGGGTCACGCCAAAGTCGCGGGCAATGGCACGCAGGTCATCGTCGGTGATGGTCTGCCGGATGATGCCGCCGCCCATGGAGAGCACCTTGACGTAGATCTCAGCACTCTTTTCGATGGTGTGGGCAAGACCAAAAGTGATGTCAAAGTCCGGACCGGAGGCAAACAGACCGTGCTGTGCCCAGACGGCTGCCTGATAGTGCTTCATCAGCTCACTGGTGGCCATGGCGATGTCCGCCCCGCCGGGCACCATCCACGGGCAGACACCCACACCCTCCGGGAACACTACCGGGCACTCGGTGGCGCTCTGCCACAGGGCACGGGTGAAATCCCGGTCGGTCAGGGGCAGGATGTAGGTCAGGGCAATGACGTTGGTGGCATGGCAATGGTAGATGACGCGGTTTGCGCCATTGGTGGCAGCCTTGCGGACGCTGTGGTTCATAAAGTGGCTGGGAAACTCGCTGGTAGGCTTTGCGCCGTCCTCCAGGCCCCAGACAATGCGCCAGCTGTCGCCCTTGTCGTTGATCTCCACAATGCCGATGCTGTGGACAGGGTCCGGCTCCACGTTGCGGAAAAACTTGCCGGAACCGGTGGTAATGAAATACTCACCCGCCAGATTATCGGCCTGCACGCCCATGTTCACCCACTCCCGTGGCTGCGGGTCAAAGAAGGGGCGGCACTGCGCCACTTCTTCTTCCTTCATGCGGTAGGTCAGGTTGCCGCCGTTGCGCTCGTGCCAACCCTGCAGCCAGCCATCGTTGCACATCCGCATAAAACCTTTGACAATTTCAATATCCAGAATACCCATCTTCAAAAACCTCTCTCATTCAAATGCGCTTGCTCAGCACGTTCTGCTCGTATTTCTTTACTTCCTCAAACCATGCACCGTCCACCGGCACACCGTTCCGGTGGCAGTATTCGTCCCAGACTTCCCCAAAAGGCAGGGTCTTCAGCTCCTCTTGCCGCACCATCAGCTCGGTGAACTGGTTGGTGTCCTGCAGCTCCTTCAGCGCCGTGTGCGGGGTGCACAGGGCAGACAGTAGCGCCTTTTCCACGTTGCGGAAGCCCACCGTCCATGCGGAGATGCGGTTGATGGAAGCGTCAAAGTAATCCAGTGCAATGTTCACCCGGCCGTCCAGACCGCCGCAGCGCACGATCTCCTTGCAGATTTCCTTCGTTTCATCGTCGAACAGCACCACATGGTCAGAGTCCCAGCGGATGGGGCGGGTGATGTGGAGGGCGATCTCCGGAAAGAAGGCCAGCAGGGCGGGGATCTTATCGCTGACCACTTCGGTGGGATGGTAGTGGCCGTTATCCATCAGCGGAATGCACTTTTCCCGGTTGAAGGCGGCGTAGCTCAGGGCAAACTCGGCGCTGCCCACGGTGTACGCCTCCACACCGATGCCGAACACCTTGCTCTCGATGCAGGCTTCACCAGCTTGAAGTCGTAAGGCTCGCTCAAAATCTCGTCGATGCTGGCCTTGTAACGGTCGCGGGGACCTTTGCGATCCGCCGGTACGTCCTTAAAGCCGTCGCCCGTCCAGATGTTCATGGTGCAGGGCTGCCCCAGCTCCTCGGCCAGATACTGGCTGATGCGGATGCAGGCCTTGCCGTGTTCTACCCAGATTTCCGGGTCTCCTCGTTGGGGCTGGCAAGGGTCAGCGGGTCGCACTTGGGTGGGAGAAAAGGTGGGTTGAAGTCTGCACCCAGCCCTCTTGCCTTGCAAAAATTCACCCATTTTTTGAAGTGCTTCGGCTCCAGTTTGTCCCGGTCTACCCACGGTTTTCCTCGTCAAAAATGGCATAGGAGGCATGGAGGTTGATCTTTTTGGTGCCGGGGCAGAAGGACAGCACCTTGTCCATATCTGCCATCAGTTCCTCCGGGGTGCGGGCACGGCCGGGGTAGTTGCCGGTGGTCTGGATGCCGCCGGTCAGGGGCTTGGTGGGGTCGGTATCAAAGCCACGAACGTCATCTCCCTGCCAGCAGTGCAGAGAAATGGGCACGGTCTTTAACCGGGCAATGGCAGCTTCGGTGTCCACGCCAATGGCAGCGTAGCGGGCTTTTGCTTCTGCGTAACTCATAGGGTTCCTCCTTCAGAAATGCTCATCTGGATCTTCAAGTTGCCGATGGCGGTGGCCTCGATGGGCAGCGCCACCACCTGCTTTCCGGTATAGTGGGCGGTCAGCTCGTTCAGGGTGGCGTTCTTTGCGCCGCCGCCTGCGATGTAGAGCTTGTCCCAGTGCCGGCCGGTCACGGCTTCCATCTCGCGATAGGCTTCGCCGTAGCAGTACGCCAGCGAGTGGTAGATGCTGTTGATGAGGTCGGCATCCGTGGCAGGGGCTTCGCCGGTCTCGGCGAGAGCCGTGCGAATCTCTGCGCGCATATCCTGCGGGGCAGAGAAGCGGGCTGCGTTCACATCAAAAATGCGGGTGTAGGTGCTGGTCTTGGCCAGTTCCACCATCTCGGCAAAGGAGATACCCAGCTGCTTTTGCACGCACTGGATGATCCACAGCCCCATGATGTTTTTCAGGTAGCGGATGTACCCCACACCACCCTCGTTGGTAAAGTTGGCGCGGCAGCTCTCCGGGCTGGTGATGGGCTTTGCCAGCTTGACCCCCAGCAAACTCCATGTACCGGAGGACAAAAACGGCGCATCGTCCTGCTCCGATGGGGATGCCCTCCACCGCGCTGGCGGTGTCGTGGGTGGCGCACAGCGCTACCTTGGTTTGCCCGCCCACCTCGGCGGCAATGTCCGCCTTCAACGGGCCCAGCACCGTACCGGGAGCGGTGAGCTTAGGGAACATCGCCTCCGGCAAGCCCAAAGCTTTGAGAATCTCCGGGTCGTATTCCCCGGTCTGGGCGTTCACAAGGCCGGTGGAGGTGGCGTTGGTGTACTCCCGCGCTTTCACGCCGCAGAGCTTCCACAGCAGATACTCCGGGATCATCAAAAAGTCCTCGGCCTGCGCCAGCCGTCCGTCTTTTTTGTCGGCATACAGCTGATAAATACTGTTGAAGGGCTGGAATTGGATGCCGGTGCGTGCATAGAGCTGCGCAAAGGGCAGGATGCTGTGGACTTCATCTAGCACCGCCTGCGTCCGGCTGTCGCGGTAGGCGTAGACAGGGGAGAGGGGCTGACCGTCTTTCAGCAGCACATAGTCCACCGCCCATGTGTCGATGGAAAGGCTCTCAATTTCCGGGAACTTTGCAAACGCTTCCCGGATGCCCTGCTTCACGTTGATAAACAGGCTGTCGATGTCCCATTCCAGATGACCGTCCACCCGCCGGACGCTATTAGGAAAACGGTACACTTCCTCGGTGCGGAGAACGCCGTTCTCCATCCATCCGACAATGTGCCGCCCGCTGGACGCACCAATGTCGATGGCAAGATAATTTTTGTGCATAATGCGTCTCCTGTGTGGCCTTGTCTGCTACCAGTATAGCGGTATAATGCGGGCAATTCCATCCGCAAAGGTGACGCATTCTTTGTGAAAAGTCTACTCTTGCGTTGCAAAGACCGGTGCGCTATACTGAACTCAGAAAGAGAGGAAACAGAAAATGCTGACTTATAACATGGATGTGACCCCGGAAAGCGTCTGGAAACGCACCACTCCCAGCGAAGCAGAGCTGGCCTAGCCTTATTATTGCACCGAAGCGGGGGTGTTCTATGCCCAGTAGCATTTTTCTACGGCGCGCACGGACAAGGAAAGCTACATTTTGTTCTATACCCTGCGCGGTGCCGGCTGATCGAGCAGGACGGAAACCATGTCACGCTCAGCACCGGACAAGCATTGCTGCTCAACTGCCGCACCCCGCAGAGCTACTGCACCGCCCCGGGGCAAAGCTGCTGGCATCATTATTGGTGCATCTGGACGGCGCAGGGGTCGCCGCCATGGAGCCGCTGCTGCTTCCTGGCAAAAAACTGACCCCGGTGCAGCTCACCGGGGTCAAGATGCAGGAATATTTTGAAATGCTTTTAGGGCAGATGGAGCACAGCACCGTGGACAGCATGATGCAGATCGGCCTTGCTCTGCACGGAATGCTTGCCCTGTGTGCGCAGAGCAGTCTTGCCGAGGCCGAAACCACCAGCGCGCGGCAGGTCATTTGTGATCTATGCCCGCTATTCCTCGGACAACCAGCGTGAAGAATCCATCGAAGGCCAAATCCGGGAATGTACGGCCTATGCGGAAAAGAATGGCATCACCATCGTCAAGCACTATATTGACCGTGCCATCTCTGCCAAGACGGACAACCGTCCAGAGTTCCAGCAGATGATAAAAGACAGCGACAAGAAGCTGTTTGACATTGTGCTGGTCTGGAAACTCGACCGCTTTGCTCGAAACCGCTACGACAGTGCTCGGTACAAGACCCAGCTGAAGAAGAATGGTGTCAAGCTCATGTTTGCCACCGAGATCATCTCCGAGGGGCCGGAAGGCATCATTCTGGAATCGGTGCTGGAAGGTTATGCGGAGTATTATTCCGCTGACCTGTCTGAAAAGGTCATTCGTGGCATGACCGAAAACGCACTGAAGGGAAAGTTCACTGGCGGTGCCATTCCCTTTGGCTACATCATCAACGCAGACCACCGCTTTGAAATCGACCCGTTGACTGCTCCCTTTGTGGCAGAAACCTTCCAGCGGTACAACGATGGCCAGACCATGCGGGAAATTCGGGATTGCTGAACGAAAAGGGCGTCAAGAACCAGCGTGGCGGCTGATGACCTTCAACACCATTCAGCATATGCTGAACAATCGCCGCTACATCGGGGAGCTGAAATTCCGGGATGTAGTCGTACCGGATGCTATCCCGCCCATCATTTCGCTGGAACTGTTTGAGGATGAAAAACAAGAAAGCCCCTGCCCGTAGAAAGGCAGAGGATGACTCCCTGCTCACCACTAAGTTGTTCTGCGGCTACTGTGGGGCGTTGATGTTTGGCGAAAGCGGCACGAGCCGGACGGGCGAAGTCCACCGCTATTATAAATGCGCTACTGCCAAAAAGCATAAAGGCTGCAAGAAGAAAACTGTCCGTAAACAGTGGCTGGAAGATCTTGTGGTCAACCAGACCATGCAACTTGTGAAAGACGATGCCGCTATGGAGTCCATCATTGCCAAGGTGATGGAACTGCAAAACAAGGAGAACACCAACATTCCTCTTTATGAAAAGCAGCTCCGGGATGCGGAATCGGGTATCCAGAATATGCTGAATGCGATTCAGGCCGGTATCCTGACCAGCTCCACCAAGGAGCGGTTGGAGCAGCTCGAAGAAACCAAGCGTGAGCTTGAAGCCCGCATTGCAGAAGAAAAGCTGGCAAAGCCCAAGGTCACAGAGGAGTTCATTCGCTTTTGGCTGCGGCGGTTCCGCAAGCTGGACATGAGCCTGAAAGACCAGCGGCAGGCACTGGTGGATACGTTCATAAATGCGATTTACCTGTATGATGATAAGGTTCTCATTACCTTCAACTATAAAGAAGGAACACAGACCGTGACCTTTGGAGAAGCGACAGAAGTTGCATCCGAGGGAAATGGTTCGGATTTGGATTGCATTCCTGCACCACAAAAAAGACAGCTATCAAAAGCTGTCTTTTTGTTTTACATGACTATTTCCCTTTGGCTGCAACGGCGGATAACAGGACTTGAACAGCACTGCAACGCCGCAGGCGGGGCAACGTGTAGGAATGTCTACCAGGAGGACTGCCACTGAAATAGAAAATCCGAACCTTTTCTCGATAGGAGAAGGGTTCGGATTTTTTGGTTTATTGGTTCTTGGATCGTGCCGGAATTTACGGCTCAGGCAAGGCTTTCAATTTTTCGAGCCATAAAGGCTCCGAAAAAGATTCCGGGGCTTGTATATTTTTCAGAGAGCTATTTTGCAACAGTCCGGAACGGATTTACTTTCCAAGTACAACGGAGAGCCTGATCTCCTTTTCCGTCTCGCTCAGGTCAAGAGCGCCGCCATCGGCGACGGTCACGCGCAGCTCGTAGAGCGTACCGGCGGTAAGTTCCGTTACAGCCTTGCCGTCCTCGTCTGTGATCGACCACAGTGCAGGATCGACCTTTGCCAGCTTGCCGTCCGTGCCATAGGTGTAGAGGTTCAGACCGGATGTACTGCCGGACAGGTTGTTCATACGGAAAGCCACCGTGGTGTTGGGATGTACGTTGCGGACGGTCACAGTGTTGCGCCAGCTTGCAACGGTGCCTTCGCCGCCGTCCTGCGCAAACTGTTCCTGCGAGAGGACATTTCTTGCTGCCTGATCAAGATCGACCTTGCGGTAGGGCATTTCGGGCAGATAAACGAAACGGTCCTGCAAACGAAGCAGTTCCAGATAGCCTGTCGGGCAGTAGAGCGCATTGCCGCTGTTGCCGGCATACATTCCAATGGCCATGTTGTTATAGCCGTACTTGTTGGAAACATCCATCGTGAAAACCGTCTCGCCGGTTTCAAAGTCCAGAATGATGTACTGCCACATCCCGGTCGTCACATCCTGCACATAGCCGTAGATATAGCCCGTTGCGGTGGAGAGTTTCAGGATGGAGGTGTCGCTCAGGTCGTTCCGGCACCAGACGCTCTTCATCTCGTAGCCGTTTGCGGTCTTTACGGTGTCCACGCGCTCGATGCCGGGGGCGATCATGATGTTGCCCTTCATGAGCCAGTTCTGGTCGTAAATATTGGCGTAGCTCTGGATGGAGGAGTCGTTGTTGGGATCAGCCAGACCTGCATTGCCCGCACCGAACCAGTTGCAGACGATGGTGCTGACGGTGCCCTCGCCGTCGTCATAGACGATGGCAGAGTTCTCAACGGCTACCTGATAGCCCTCGGGCAGGTCATCCAGCACCGGGGTGCTTGCCACGACCTCGCCGGTCTTCATATCGAGTGCAAGAAGGTTTACAGGTCCTGATTATCCGTGAACAGCACAAGGTTCGGTGTCAGCGTGGGCGAGCAACCGCCGCCCCACGCAAGACCGCCGCCGGTGGTCTTATCGCCTTCGCCGCTCACCTTTGCACCCGCGCTCTCATAGGGCGTGCACCATACAACGTCTACGCCTTCTTCTGCGCGCAGAAGATAGCAGTTCTGGTTGGTCAGGACCACCGCACCGTCCTTGGAGGCGGCGATGCCGTTTTCAGCGCCCTCGCCGGGGGTCAGTTCGTGGACAAAAACAGCCTTTGAAAGGTCTGTCTGCTCGCCGTTCAGGATCGCATCAATGGCCGAGCGGGCAATATAGCCGATGACGCCCTGCTGCTGGCGCTGCGGATAAATGCGGAAGCCTCCCGTTGCAAACCAGAGGTTTCCGTCATAGTCAAAGACCACGGACAGAAGATTCTGCGTCAGTTCTTTTCCAAGCGCGGCCTCGGCTGCAGCTTTGATATCAATGTCCAGCACCTTTTCAAATTCCGGCAGAACATTGCCGTTTTCATCCGTTGCGCGGAGCATCAGCACATGGTTGTTGCTCGTGGGGCAGACGATGCGGTTGGATTCGTCAAGGAAGGTATAGGAGCTCTGGATAACGTAACCGCCGCCGTCATGCTTCTTTGGCGAGAAATAGCCGAGCGTCTTTGTCTCTTCGGCGTTCAGGTCTCGGATGGCGATGCCGCCCAGCAGCGGCACAACGGCATGACCGTAGCTGTCAAAGTAGATGGCGGGCGAAGCGTTCGCGTTCGTCGTCTCATAGGAAACGTTGATCTCCGGATAGATGGCAAGCGGCAGGATCTCATCCGTCGAGTCGGTGTTGTAGCCGTCGTGATGAATGTTTGCATCGCTCTTGGCCATGTAAGGGTTTTCCTCTATCTGCTTGGGGTTCAGAGCCTTTACCGGCAGCGCCGCAGAGGCTTGTTCCGCTGAAGAGGGCTGTACCGCAGCGGACGGGGCAGCGGGCTGCGAAGCGGCAGCACTGTCTGCCGGCGTCTGTGTTCCGCCGCAGGCAGCCATGGAAAGGCACAATGCTGCGGTCAGCGACAGGCTTAACGCAGAATGGACGATGTTTCTCTTTTTCATAAACCGTTCTCCTTGTTGTGTTCGTTTCGGTCAGACCAGTGCTGCTCCCGCCTGATTTTCCATCCAGCCAGATGCGGAATCCCTGCCGCAAGGCGGCTTCGGTCACCGGCTCCAGCAGAAAATAGTCTGCACGCAACCGGAAGGCATGGAGCGAAAAATCCAGATCGCTGCACCAGATAATGCGTGTCTGTGGACAAAGCGCGCGCAGATGCTCTACTGCATTCAATCCGTCGACCCCCGGCAGGGCGATCACGCATTTGTCAGCGGCTCGTTGCGTGCAGCCTCAAAAAAGCTTTCCTGATCGTGGTAACAGTCCATTTTCGGGAACAAGCAATGTTCGGCGCAGAACCGCGAGATCTGCTCTGCCAGAAAAGCTTCCTGCGCCCTGCTGCTTGTCAGCACGGCAATTCGGTACACAGCGTGCCTCCTTTCTCTTGCGCCATCGTTGGCGTTCTCTGCTTTCAGTATACGGACAGGCATGGTCTTTTCAAGCCATTTAGCACGAAAGCCCCTTTTCCGTCACGAAATCCCATTTTCGGCTGCGACATAACCGGGCAACTGTGCTATAATCAGGATGAAAGAGTTTATAAAGGAGGTTGGAAGCTGTAAAACGGCTTCCTGATACAGCATGAGGATCGCAATCGTCGATGACCTTGATACCGAGCGCACACTGCTGAAGGAGCGCTTGGTGCGGCAGCTGAGTCAGCGCGGCGCAGATGCGGAAATTTTAGAGTTTGACAGCGGGGAAGCCTTTCTGGCGGCAGAAAAAGAGCAGCGCTTTACCGCCGCATTTCTGGATATTTACATGAATGGTTTAAGCGGCATGGATGCGGCAAGAGAACTTCGGAAAACCGATGCAGACTGCCTTCTGGTTTTTACCACCACCTCGACAGACCACGCACTCGAGGCTTTCAGGTGCGGGCATTTCATTATCTGTCAAGCCCTTTTCTGAGGCCGAGCTGTCCGGTCTGTTGGATGAAATGCTCGCAAAACTCCCCCGCCCGGAGCCGGTTTTGACGGTGAAGGTGGATGGCAGCGACATCCATTTGCGCTATCGTGATATCATATCCGCCGAGCATTTCGCCCACATCATCAATATCCGCACCACTGCCGGCAAAACGCTTGCTACGCGCCAGAGCTTCAAAGCGTTCACCGAGCCGCTCAAAAAGGACCCGCGCTTTTTTGTCTGCGGACGTGGCGCGATCATCAATATGGAGAATGCTGCCGATTTTCAGGCTGCCGCCTTCTGTATGACGGACGGCAGCCGCATCTATGTCAGTCAGGAGCTTTTGAAAGCTGCCCGGCAGGCCTTTATGGAATTTCTGCTGCAAAGGGGGCGTGCGGATTGAAGGACGTTCTGCGCCCGGTTCTGGAACTTACGGTCGTGTTTCCCGGTTTGCTGCTTGCGTATTTTCCGGTAGGTTCCTATCTGAAGCTGCCGCCCGCAAAGCTTGCAGCAGGGGCGGTGCCGCTGCTGCTCGGGCTTTGCCTTGGCGGCGGGCTGCTTTGCTATCATTTCGGTCTCTCGACCGCGTTCCCCTTGCTGCTCATAACGATTGTGACAATTTTCCTGTATCTCAAAACGCTGCGGCTCTCTCTCTGGAAATCCGGGACCATCGCGCTGGCGGTCTGCGCGGTATTTGCGTGCCTGAATAGCTTGTCCCGGGCCGTCGGCACGGCAATCGTGATCCGGATGCAGCTGCCGCCGGACAAGCCGTGGTTCTGCTTTGGCGCCTGCATCTTTTATAATGCGGTCTGCTGGCTGATCACTGCCGCAGCGTATTATCCCGCCACCCACGCAGTACGCGCGATGGTGGAGGATGACAATTTTGCGCAGACGTGGTATGTGTTCTGGGTACTGCCGCTGGTGTTCATCCTGCTGAACCTTTTTATAACCCGCGCTACCAGATAACGCTCCGGACAGGGCGGGTCTTGCAGGTCTACATCGTTATGAGCATCGCGCTTTTGTTTCTGATGTTCATGTTCAATGCGATCTTTCTGCTGATGGCAAACAGCCTTAACCGGAATGCAAGGTTGCAGCAGGAAAATCAGTTTCTTTCCATGCAGCAACAGCGCTATGAAAGCCTGAAAGCCGCCATTGAAGAAGCCCGGCAGGCGCGGCACGATATGCGCCACCAGCTGAATCAGATCTCCGCACTGGCCGAGGCAGGAGATCTGGATAACCTGAAGGCTTACCTTGCAAAAACGGTCTCCCGGATCCCGGATCTGGATATGAATTTCTGCGAAAACCGTGCAGCGGACAGTGTTGTCGGCTATTATTGTGCCTTGCAAAGCGTGAGGGTGTTCCCTTTTGTGCCAAACTCGACTTACCACAGGTGCTTCCTGTGGACGAGATCGATCTGTGTCTGGTGCTGTCTAATCTTCTGGAAAATGCATTTGAAGCCAGCCTTCGCACTGCACCGCCCGGCGGAAGATCGAGATCACCGCGTATGTCCATGCCGAGCGGCTTCTTCTGGTCGAAGTGGAAAACGCATTTGACGGCGCAGTTCACGAAAAAAGCGGGGTGTTCCGCTCTTCCAAGCGAAGGGAAAACGGGATCGGCATCCAGTCTGTCCGCCATATTGCAGAAAAGACCGGCGGGGCAAGCACGTTTACCTATCAGAACGGCATTTTCTCAGCCAAAGTTATGCTCTGCGGATAAGGAGCCTTTTGCTTGGCGGGAATTTTTATGCCCGGATTTTTACAAAAAATTCACGCTGGCAGGGTTGCCGCCGCATACCGGATGTGCTATGATGAGGTGCAAAATTTGAAGCGGAGCGATGGATTTTGATTTGTCAAGCTCGCGGAATCAGGAGGAACTACCCATGCAGAAGAATTATGTACAGGAAATTCTGAGCATCATTCACAGCGGTCTGCCCAAGGCGGAACTGGCTGAAAAACTGTCTGATTACCATGAAAAAGATCTGGCGGATGCGTTGGAGGCGCTGACTCCCGCTGAACGCCAGTCGCTCTATTCCATTCTGGGTGTGGATACCGTTGCCGAGATCTTTACCTATCTGGACGATGCCGAGCCGTACCTGAAGGAGCTGCCCAGCCACGAGGCCGCCAAGGTCATTTCCAACATGGACTCGGACGATGCGGTGGACGCACTGGAGAATCTTGACGATACCGATAAAAACGAGATCGTCAACAAGCTGGACAAGGACTCGGTGGAAGATGTGAAGATGCTGCTCTCCTATGACGAGGATGAGATCGGCAGCAGGATGACCACCAACTACATCTCCATCAAAAACGATATGACCATCCGGCAGGCGATGAGCGAGCTGGTAAAACAGGCCGGAGAAAACGACAACATCTCCACCCTGTATGTGGTGGATAAAAACGAGCACTTCTACGGCGCCATCGACCTGAAAGACCTCATCATTGCCCGGGCAGAGGAAAGCTTGGAAAGCCTGATCGTCCGCTCCTATCCCTATGTCACCGACCGGGAGCAGGTCAGCGATTGTATCGACCGTATCGTGGACTACGCGGAGCGCAGCCTGCCGGTGCTGAACGATGCCGGTAAGCTGGTGGGCATCATCACCTCGTCCGATGTGGTCGAGCTGGTCGATGATGAGATGGGCGATGATTACGCAAAGCTGGGCGGTCTGACCGGCGAGGAGGATCTGAACGAAAACGTATTTGAAAGCGTGAAAAAGCGTCTCCGTGGCTGATCGCGCTGCTGTTCCTCGGGAGCTGGTCTCCTCGGTCGTCGGCGCGTTTGAATCGGTGGTAGCGGTGCTGCCGGTGGTCATCTGCTTCCAGTCCATGGTGCTGGATATGGCCGGTAACGTCGGTACCCAGTCGCTGGCGGTGACCATCCGTGTGCTGGTGGACGAAAATCTGACCCTTTCCAAAAAATTGCAGCTGCTCTGGAAAGAGACCCGCGTGGGGCTTTTGAACGGCGCCATTCTGGCCGTGATGGCCTTGGGCTTTCTGGCTGCTACATCCACTTTTTCAAGGGCTATGTCTGGACCTCGGCCTTTTTGCTGTCCGGCTGCGTCGGGCTGTCGCTGATCGTGTCCATGGTCATTTCCAGTCTGGTGGCACGCTGATCCCGATGCTGTTCCACAAGATCCATATCGACCCGGCGGTTGCTTCCGGCCCGCTGATCACCACGATCAACGATCTGGTGGCCGTTGTGGTCTACTATGGCCTTGCCATGGTCGTGCTGATCGATCTGTTCCACCTTGCATAACGGGTGCATCAAAAAGGGCGATCCCTCCGGGGAACGCCCTTTTTGTTGTGCAAACTTTTGCTAACAATGTTAATATGTCCTAACATCGTCAGAAAATATTGAAAACGCCCGAAAGCGTGCTAAAATATAAAGATAAAGAGCCCGCCCCGCTCCGGGCGCGGGTACACAGATGGGAAATACAGAAACGAGGGGTAAATATGTTTGATACAAAAAAGCTTGCACTGTTTTTGGGCGGTGTGGTGTTCGGCTCTGCCGGTTTCAAGGTGCTGTCCAGCAAGGACGCCAAAAAGGTCTACACCCAGACCACTGCTGCGGTGCTGCGGATGAAGGACTGCACCATGCAGACCGTGAATAAGGTGCAGGAGGAGGCCGGTGACATCCTTGCCGATGCAAAGGCCATCAACGAGAGCCGCGCCGCCGAGGCTGCACAGGAGGTCATCGAGGATACGCTGAAGAAGAGCAGCCCGCAGAGCAGACTGCACAGTGATATAGCGCAGCGGAGCCGCCCTTGGGCGGCTCTTTTTTACGCAGAGGGGTAAGAAAAGCAATGAAATGTACGATCTTACATGAAGGTAAGGGACGGATGCGGGTGCACGTCTGCGCCGTGCGCATGACCCTGCACCGGGCAGATGTGCTGGAAGCCTACCTGAACGGGCAGGACAACATTCAAAAAGCCACCGTCTACGAGCGCACCGGAGATGTGGTGCTGACCTACCGGGGCAGCCGGAAGGACGCTGCCGCCCTGCTGGCAGCCTACCGCTTTGACAACGAAGAGTTAGAGGTGCTGGTCACTTCCCACGACAGCCGGAAAATCAATCAGGAATATCAGGAAAAGATGGTCAGCCTTGTGGCGGGCCGGGTGTTCCGCAAGGTGTTCCTGCCCGCGCCCATCGCGGCGGCATATACGGTGTGGCGCTCCATCGCCTTTGTCTGGAAGGGCATCCGCTGCCTGCTGCACCGCAAGCTGGAGGTAGAGGTGCTGGATGCGCTCAGCATCACCGCCTCCCTCCTGCGGGGCGATTACAGCACCGCAGGCTCGGTGATGTTCCTGCTGACGGTGGGCAGCCTGCTGGAGGAGTGGACGCGGAAAAAGAGCTTGGACGACCTTGCCCGCAGCATGGCGCTGAACGTGGATAAGGTCTGGGTGCGCACCCCGCAGGGCGAGGTGTTGGTGCCGCTGACCCGTGTCCACGCCGGGGACGAAGTGGTGGTGCGCTCTGGCAACATGATCCCGCTGGACGGCATGGTGCTGGAAGCGAAGCCATGGTGAACCAAGCTGCCCTGACCGGCGAGTCCATGCCGGTGCGCAAGACCACTGGTGCTACCGTTTACGCCGGAACAGTGGTGGAAGAGGGCGAATGCGTCCTTGTGGCCAAGGCAGAGGGCGGTGCCAACCGCTACGATAAGATCGTGGCGATGATCGAGGAATCGGAAAAGCTCAAGTCCGGCACCGAAAACCGGGCTTTGCAGCTGGCCGACCGTCTGGTGCCGTGGTGCCTTGCCGGTACGGTGGCTACCTATGCCTTTACCCGCAACGTCACCCGGGCCATCTCCATCTTGATGGTGGACTTCTCCTGTGCGCTGAAGCTTTCCATGCCGCTGGCAGTGCTCTCTGCCATGCGGGAGTGCGGGGAATATCACATCACCGTAAAGGGCGGCAAGTATCTGGAAGCGTTGGCAAAGGCGGACACCATCGTGTTCGATAAGACCGGCACCCTCACCCGTGCCACCCCACAGGTGGTGCAGGTGGTGCCTTTCTCCGGCTGCGGGGAGCAGGAGGTATTGCAGCTTGCCGCCTGTCTGGAAGAGCATTTCCCCCATTCCATGGCAAACGCCGTGGTCCGTGCCGCCAAGGAGCGGGGAATTTCTCACGAAGAGATGCACTCCGAGGTGGAGTACATCGTGGCCCATGGCATTGCCAGCCGGGTAGGGGGCAAGCGGGTGGTCATCGGCAGCGCTCACTTTATTTTCGAGGACGAGGCTGCACCATCGGCAGGGGAACAGGCAAAGTTTGATGGGTTGGACCCGCAGTATTCCCACCTGTATCTGGCCGCATCCGGGGTGCTGGCGGGGGTCATCTGTATTGCAGACCCCCTGCGCCCGGAGGCGGCACAGGTGCTGCGCCAGCTCCAAAAGCTGGGCATCACCCAGACCGTTATGATGACCGGCGACAGTGAACGCACTGCCCGCGCCATTGCGGCGCAGGTGGGGGTAGACCGCTGCTTTGCGGAGGTGCTGCCGGAGGATAAAGCCGCCTTTGTCCGCGATGCCAAAGCCGAGGGACATACAGTGGTGATGATCGGCGACGGCATCAACGATTCGCCCGCTTTGTCGGCGGCAGATATCGGCATCGCCATCCATTCCGGTGCCGCCATCGCCCGGGAGATTGCCGATGTGACCATCGCGCGGATAGTCTGGAAGAGCTGGTGACCTTAAAAGCCATTGCCAACGCCCTGCAAAAGCGGGTGGGCAGCAATTACCGCTTTGTGCTCAGCTTCAACTCGGCCCTCATCCTTCTGGGGGCTCTGGGCATCCTGCCCCCTGCCACCAGCGCCATGCTGCATAACCTTTCCACCCTTGGCATCAGCCTGCGCAGCATGACAGACCTGTTGGAGCAGAAGCCTTCCCTGTAAAAATGGTACGCCGGAGCGTCCGCAAATGCTCCGGCGTACCGAAATGATAGCTCTTCCCATAAAAAGGAAGCTGTTGCACAAATGTTGTGTGATATATACCCCAATACTGGACATCCAGTATGGGGGGTATATATTTAGGTGCCCACCTCTTAGTCCGTGTGCTGTAAACAACAATGCAAAAAATCCGACCCGATTCTACGATGCCATAGCATTGTATGAATCAGATCGGAGAATGAAAAGTGTTTGCAGAAGGATGCGAGGGTGAGTGTGGAGTCAAAAATATGGAATGTTTTGCGGCGGGGAGAAACGAAGGTTACACAACCAGAAAGCAGTGCATCTTCTACAAGAAACTGCTGGATGCTGGGATGACGCAAAGTAAAAACGATTACTTCCCCAGATGCCAGATGTCGCGGTCATACTCGGCAATGGTGCGGTCGGAGGAGAACATCCCGGCTTTGGCAATGTTCACCAGACACTTGCGCCGCCAGCCCATGGGGTCGCAGGCGTAATCGCTGAGGGCCTGCCCTTTGCGGACGACATAGGCGTTGAAATCCGGCAGGGTCTGGAACCAGTCCTTGTGGATCAGCTCATTGTGCAGGCGGGTCAGGTTTTCGGCATGGCCGGCAGCCAGCATCTCCGGGCCGGTGAGGAAGCTGATGGCGCGGCGGATGTTGGCATCGCCTCCACCCACTGGGCCGGGTCGTAATCGCCTACGGCGTAGCGGTGGATGACCTGATCCGAGGTCTGGCCGAAGATATAAATGTTCTCTTCGCCCACCTGCTGGCTGAT
>ENA-OQCX01000604-OQCX01000604.1-human-gut-metagenome-genome-assembly--contig:-NODE-604-length-18354-cov-7.871706_pt1 | contig 18354 bp, 12 predicted proteins | sample MGYA00242762_ERZ504587 | MGnify/ENA primary metagenome ERZ504587 (study PRJEB26092, sample SAMD00036337) | human gut metagenome | host: Homo sapiens | study: EMG produced TPA metagenomics assembly of... | reverse complement strand
GTTCTCGATTGAAGAACAGCAAATCAACAAACATTTCTTCTCCTGCAACTTCTACTCTGTATTGATTGCCGATAAAAATAAAATCTTGTCCAAAGGTCACAAAGTCTTTCCTTTCGACAAAATTTCAATATGATGGCTGAAGGAGTACCCTATAGGACGAACCCGGCTCCATGTCTCAATTTCCTTTCGCAACCGTTTTATAGCTGCTTGGCGTCACTCCGAACTGTTTCTTGAAGCTTTTCGAGAAGTGCGACGGAGTGGCAAATCCTGTCATGTCGGCAATCTCGGCAAAGGTGTATTTCCCTTCTATAATCAGTTCGGCTGCACGGTTCAGCTTGTAGGTCTTGAAGAACACGCTCGGATTCTCGCCCGTCAGACCTTTCACCTTGTAGTAGAACTTGGTGCGCGAAATGTGCATCAGCTCTATCATATGGCTGATGTCGAGTTCGGGGTTCGATAATTCCTTCTCCATGAGCTGGTACAACTCCGTCATGAAAGCGTTGTCTTGCGGAGACAGCATGTTCTCTTCGATGTTGTCGGTCTGTGTGGCCTTGCCCAGCAGATTTCTCACCTTATCCCTGTTCTTCAGTTGCGAGCTGATGAGCGCGAGCAGATAGTTGGGGTCGAATGGCTTCGTGACATAGGCATCGGCTCCGATGTTGAGGCCCTGCACCTGATTGTCGACAGTTGCTTTGGCTGTCACCAGTATGACGGGTATATGGCACAACTGCAGATCATCTTTAATCTCCTTGCACAGCTGGTAGCCATCTTTGTTGGGCATCACCACGTCGCTCAGAATCAAGTCTGGAGCTTCTTCACGGATGGTGGTGAGCGCATTGTCGGCATCGAACCGGCATACTACACGATATTGTGCTGAAAGCAGCGTACTCAGGTAGTGTGCCACTTCGGTGTCATCGTCCACCACAAGTATGGTCTTGAGATTGTTGTCTTCGGCAATCTCGACCGTTTTCTCTTGTACCAGCGGCATTGGCAGCGGGAAAGCACTCTGCTGGTCCAAAGTGTCGCTCTGCTGTTCTTCCACAGAATAAGACACATCGTTTACGGGCAGTATGAAAGTGAATATCACACCTTCGTTGTCGGGAAGGTTCTCGGCCTTGAGGTGTCCGTGATGCATTCTGACCAGATTGCGTGCATAGTAGAGCCGATGCCTGTTCCCCAGTTATATGTACCTCTTGTGGATTCGATAGCTGGTAGTACCGTTCGAATATCTTCTCCAGTTTGTCTTCCGGGATGCTGCTTCCGGTGTTCGATACCGATATCTTGATGTATTGTGAGTCGCGGTCGTGGTTTGTCAGCGTGAAGCAAAGTCCGGCCTGCGTCCGGGTGATCAGATCAAAGTCTATGCGGATGCTTCCCCCACGTGGAGTATATTTCAAGGCATTCGACATCAGGTTGTTGAATATCTTGTCCACCTTGTCGGTGTCGAGCCACGTCAGGAACGAATCCTCCAGTCCGCAGGTTGTCAATGTGATGTTTTTGCTCTGTGCGTTCACTCTGAATATATCCGTCTGCTTCTGCAGCAGGGAGATGATGTCCGCATGCTTCACCTTCAGTTTCAGCGTGTCGTTCTCCAATTTATTGAAGTCCATCATCTGGTTCACCAGCCGCAGCATACGGTCCACGCTCCGTTGCACGATGTGCAGCAGGCTCTTGTTTTGTCCCGTAATCTCGTTGCTGTCGCACAACTGTGTCACAGGTCCTGCTATCATGGTGAGCGGTGTGCGGAACTCGTGCGATATGTTGGCAAAGAAACTCATGTTCATCCTGTTGATACGTTGCTCCTGCTCCTTCTCATACTCGGCGCGTTTCAGAGCCATCTTCTCGGCCTGTATGCGCATCCTCGCCCTGACGAGCAGCCCGATGATGACTGTCGCTACCACCATATATATAAGATATGCCCACCATGTGGCCCATGGCGCGGGCTCTATGATGACGGTAATGGCATTCTCGCCCATCACCACACTCTGGTCATGATTGGTGGCTTTCACCTTGAACAAATATTTCCCAGTGGGCAGATTGGCGTAGTATGCCTCACGGTTGTTGTAGGCATCAATCCAGTACTTGTCGAAACCCTCCAGCGTGTAGTGGTATCTGATGCGCTCGAACTCCGAATAGTCCAGTGCCGTGAACGAGATGCTGAAACCATTCTGATCGTGCCTCAGACGTATCTCCGGGTTTTGCGACAGATGTTTCTCTATGCATTGTCCCGCTCCGGGATGTATCAGCTGGTTGTGTACCTTCAGCGACTCAAACATCAGTGGCACATTCTGTCTGCTCTGTATGTCTATCGGGTTGAAGAATGTAATCCCGTGCGTGCCGCCAAACACCAGTGTTCCGTCCGGCAGTTTGCACGACGCACGGTCGTAGAACTGATTGCCGCCTATGCCGTCGGTTCATAATAGTTTATCATTTTCTGTGTGGTGCGGTCATACTTGCTCAGTCCGTAGAGCGTGCTTATCCAGAGATTTCCCTGTTCATCCTCCTCAATAGCCGATATGTCGGTGCATGCTGTGCCCGGTACAGGCTCCAGTTTTTTATTTGCCGATGAATAGCGCAACAGACCGTTGCTTACGGTTCCTATCCAAATGTCATGACGGCTGTCTTCGTGGATGGCGGTAGGAATAATAACTGAACGGCGGATACAGTTTTTATAATCTTCCTGGCTGATAGGTATATCTTCTATTGCATGGTTGTTTTTATCAATAAGTTTTATAGGCAAAGCAAATGCTGATACCATTATTTTATTGTTGTGCAGAGGCGTGATACCTGGAATGAATGTATATGTGAATTTATTGTTTGAGTCCAGGATGTTTATGCTTTTCATTTCAAGATTGGTATCGATACAGTATACCAGGGGAGAAGCCGAACCTATCCAGATGGTTTTATCCTGATCTTGCGTGATGGACATACCCATAGGGATATTGAATCGTTTCTTTATCTGTAGCTTATTCTGTTCATACGAACATAACCATGTTTCATTATGGGGAGTGACAATCCAGATATTATTATCGGTATCTACGAAAACCTGATTAGCTAATGTTTGCTCCTTTTTTTCTTCTGTTAAGAATTGGTTGAGGTTTATCTTTTGGATTTCCTGTCGCTCAAAGTCGTATCTGTATAATCCATCTCTGAGAGTTAACATCCATAGGCTATTATCCTTCCCCATTGCAACAGAAAATACGGATTTGTTCTTCATATATGTTTGTAGATTATTGTTGCTATTGAAATTCCTCTTGTAATTGTAAGCAACCTCATAACCTTGATCATACGACCCTATCCATAAGTTTTTTTGTGAATCGGTGAACATTCTCCATATATCAATTTTCGGTAGTGAAATAGGGAGATGTTTTTCCTTCTCATGAATTACACTGTTGTCATGGTAATTGTAGCAGAAGATTCCATCGTGTGGGGTTTTGAGCAAAAGATAGTTGTCTCCATAGGGATGTATATATTCAATATTATTGTTCCATAATTTAGATTGTTTTATGGTAGTGGGTAAGTCTATAAATTTATATGTATAGACATTGAATATCTGAATAGTCCTGTTTCCTGTAAGCCAAAGATCTCCATTGGAATGTAAATAAAAATATGTAGGAAATCCTTTCAATGGGATATTCTTTTTTAATGTCATGTCTTTTATATCATAACTAATTAAAGCTAATGGACCGGCTGACCATAAGTTGTTGTTGGAATCTACAAATAGTTGGGCAGAAAATGTGTTTTTTAAATGAATATCTTTAATGATGCAATCCATTTGGTTGCTGTCAGGGTTATATTTATGTAAGTCGGAGCCTGTATATAATAGTATTTCTCCATCCTTTGTTTCCAGTAATTTTAAGCCTATTTTGTTGCCGGCATTCATAGGTATGCGCTGAAACTTGTCTTCATCTGTATAAATACACACACCGTTGACGGTAGAAACCCATAGCCTGCCTTTCGAGTCGCATAGCAAATCCTGAATCTGATTGTCGGGCAAACCTGATGAATTATTGGTGCAGAAGTATTGGTGATATTCGTGCGAAGTGAATTTGTTCAGTCCTCTGAATGTCCCAATCCAGATGTGTCCGTTCTTATCTTCTGCAAACGCTCTGATTTGTTGATTGGAAATGCTGTTTGCAATGATTGGTAAAGTTATCTCGTTTTCTGGTTGTTTAATGTCTTTTTTGGTACACGAAGCACATATGATAGACATCAGTAAAAGTAAGGTTGACAGTCTCATTGTTGCTGATATTGTTTTTAAAGGTTTGTGATGCGAAAATAGGAATAAATATAATATGTCATGGTGTTGTGCGGCATGTTTTGAACATTGGGATAAGTTTCTGAACATACAGAATAGCATATTTGAACAATCGGGCAATAATATCAAACATATGAAATAGTTTGTGTCTGGCTTATTGTCTAATATTGCAGCGGTTAATATAGTGAATATTTTAGTATGAAAAACAAATTCTTACTGTTATTAGTAATTGCTTGCTTGTGTCTGACATCGTACGGACAGTCAACATCGTGCAAGCAACAATCTGATGTGAATGGTGCAATCGTTGCCTCTTCTTCCGATGCTGTTGTACAGACAGAAGCCGGAAAGGTGGCGGGTTATCTGGAAGACGGAATATATAAATATAAAGGTATTCCGTATGTAAAGGCTGAACGCTTTATGCCACCGGTAGCTGCCGATAGGTGGGAAGGCGTGCGCAGTTGCCGTCAGTATGGACCGACTTGTCCGCAGGAGAAACGTACAGGATGGGCGAATGATGAAATAGCGTTTGCTTTCAACTGGAACGACGGATACACTGGCGAAGATTGCTTGAGGGTGAACATCTGGACACCGGGCATTGCCGATGGAAAGAATCGTCCGGTGATGGTGTGGTTGCATGGCGGTGGGTATTCTACTGGTTCAGGACAAGAGCTGCCATCATACGACGGGACCAATCTGGCAAAGAAAGGTGATGTAGTGGTTGTCACATTGAACCACCGCCTCAATGTGCTGGGTTTCCTCGACCTTTCTGCTTATGGCGACAAATATGCCAAGTCGGGCAACGCAGGACTGCTCGACCTTGTGGCTGCCCTGCAATGGGTAAACAAGAATATCAAGGCATTTGGTGGCGACCCGTCTAATGTGACCATCTTCGGTCAGTCGGGCGGCGGTGGAAAGGTGTCTACACTGCTGGCTACTCCCGCAGCCAAGGGTCTGTTCCATAAAGCCATTGTTCAGAGTGGCTCCATGCTTCGCACAATGGAGAGTACCTACTCACGCCGCATAGGGAAAGCCACTGTAGAAGCGTTGGGACTGAATGCTGCAACAATTGATGAGCTGCAGAAGATTCCTTATGAGCAGATTCTTGCCGCTGGAAACAAAGCCGTAGCCAAGGTTCGTGCTGAAGCAGAAAAAGAGGACGCTCTCTCTTCCTTTATATTTGGATGGGCACCGGTGGTGGATGGTGATGTGCTGCCTGCTCAGCCATTCGACCCACAGGCTCCCGAAATGTCAAAAGACATACCTGTAATGATGGGTACAACTCTCCACGAGTTACATCATCTACCTATATGCCGGGATTGCGCAATATTTCGAAAGAAGATGCCATAAAGATGGTGAGACAAAGGTATGGTGACCGTGCAGATGATTTTCTTGCAGCTTTTGCCAAAGCCTATCCTGATTATCAACCTAAAGATTTATTGGACACAGATTTCATATTCCGCCCCAGTACGTTGGAGCAAGGAAGGCTGAAGGCTGTTCAGCAAGGCGCTCCTGTGTATATGTATATGTTCGCGTGGGAGTCGCCCGTGATGGATGGTATGCTGCGCAGCACACACTGCATGGAGATCCCTTTTGTGTTCAACAATGTGGTGCGTCATGCCAGCATGACCGGTGGCGGTGCTGAGGCTTGTGCGTTGGGCGAGAAGATGAGCAGTGCATGGCTCAACTTGCACGTACGGGCAACCCCAATGCTGAAGGCTTGCCACAGTGGGATACCTTTACAAAAGAGAATGGCGCGTTGATGTATTTCGACAATCAATGCGAAATGAAGTACAACCATGATAAGGAACTCATAGATATTATCAGAACGTTCCCTACAAGAGGATTCTGAGACAAACAACAGGGCATAATACAATCAATATTTTTATTGACAAACTTAAAACAGGTACATTCAGGCTGATGATAAGAAGCTTTGCAGATTAAACTGTAAGGATTCTTATTATCGGGTTATCGAAATTAAAATCTTTAATATTAACATAAATTTAATTTGAAATCAAATGAAGCAATTAGTGAAGCAAACATGTTGGAGGAGATGTGCCACAGTGGTACTCTTCCTGTTGCTCTGCCTTCCTTTCTGTATGGCGCAAGCCCAAACGGTAAAGGTAACAGGTAAGGTCATCGACGATTTGAGTGAACCCATGATTGGTGTGAATGTTGTGGAGAAAGGCACTACCAATGGATGCCTGACCGACATTGATGGTAATTACACACTGACTGTGACCAAAGGCTCTACACTGGTCTATTCATACATAGGCTATATCACAGAAGAAAGAACAGCCAAAGAAGGTACACTGAATGTTACGATGAAAGAAGACACCAAGACTTTAGACGAAGTTGTGGTGGTTGGTTACGGTGTGCAGAAGAAAAGTTCGTTGACAGGAGCTGTATCTTCTGTGAAAGCTGAAGATATGGAAGCGCGTACCATTACACGTGCGGAACAGGCATTGCAAGGTAAGACCGCTGGTGTATCTGTATTGAGTGCTTCGGCAAAACCGGGTTCAGGCCCTTCTGTCCGTATTCGTGGTATTAGTTCTAATGGTTCGTGCGATCCGTTGTATGTGGTAGATGGTCGTGTTACATCGAACATTGGAGGTATCGACACTAATGACATTGAATCTATGGAAGTGCTGAAGGATGGTGCTTCGGCTGCTATCTATGGTGCAGCTGCTGGTAACGGTGTTGTCTTGATTACTACCAAGAAAGGTAAAGGTCACGGAAAGATACATACGATTTTCAGTTTACATCTCAAAGTTTGGGGCGCATACCTAAGGTGATGAATGCCGACCAGTATGTAGAATATTATTTGGAGACTGGTAAAATTCGTCAAAACGCATTTGATTTGTATTGGGATGGTTTGACTGATACAGATTGGACCGATGCTGCGTTTGAGAACAGTACGATGATGCGTCATAATGCAACTTCTCCGGTGGTAGCGAAAAAGGTTCTTTCTATTTGTCAATGTCACATCTGGATAATGATGGTATCATTGTTGGAAATTCTGATACATATGAACGTCTGACCGGTATGGCTAATGCTAGTTGGAATATTAAACCTTGGTTGGAAATTGGAACAAACAATCAGATAGAACACTATAAGTCGCAATCAGTAGCTGAAGGTAGTGAATATGGCAGCTTGTTGTTGTCTGTACTTCAATTAGACCCATTGACTAAGCCTATGTATCCTGTTGATGATCTTCCGTTATATATGGCATCAATCTATGCAGAACATCCTAATGTGTTAGGTGATGGTAAAGGAAATCTTTATGGCATTTCTCCATTTTTAGGCGATGCTTCTGCAAAGAATCCTTTTGTTATGCGCGATTATGCATATACTAAAGGTAGAGGTTTTAATATAAATGGTTCTACTTATTTGAACTTTAAACCCATAAAAGGTTTGGTGTTTACATCACGTTTGGCTTATAATCTGTCATCAAATGAATCTTACGGTGTAAGTAGGGATTATTATTATCAATCAACATCAAAACAGGATTATGTACAGGTAGATGCTTCTAATACTCATTCTGTATATGTACAATGGGAAAACTTTTTGAACTATACTCGTTCATTTGGCAAGCACAATGCCACTTTGATGTTGGGTACATCATATAGTCAAAATCGTAATTTTGGAGTTAGTGGTAATAAGAAAGGCGATGATAAGAACTTAGGTTTCTTACAGAATAATCCACTCTTTTTCTATTTTGCTTATGCTACTTCAGATGCGACTAAAGACGTTTCTGGTGGTGAACCAAGTTATTCACGTAAGTTGGCTTATTTTGGTCGATTGAACTATGATTATGCAGGAAAGTATATGGCACAGTTCTCACTGCGTGCCGATGCTGCCGACCTCTCTGTACTGCCTAAGGAGAAGCGTTGGGGTTACTTTCCCGCAGTATCTTTGGGTTGGGTTATTTCTAACGAGAAATTTATGGAAAAAACTCAGAATTGGTTGTCTCACTTGAAACTGCGTGCCAGCTGGGGACAGAATGGCTCTACAGCTTCTCTTGGAGGATATCAATGGAATGTATCAATTGGCAATATAGGTCATTTGGCTGTGGGTGACAATAATGATTTCTACTATATCAATGGTTATGCTCCTTCGTCAACTGGTAACAGAGAATTGAAATGGGAAACTTCTGAACAGATAAATATCGGTTTTGATGCACGTTTCTTGAACAATCGTTTGACTTTATCTGCCGATTACTTCAATAAGAAAACAAAGGACTTGATTGTTTCTGGCATCAAGGCATCTACAGTTGTTGGTAATACATTCTCTCCGGTCAATGCGGGTAATGTAACTAATAAAGGTCTTGAAATAGAATTAGGATGGCAAGATAAAATCGGTGATTTCAGTTATAGTATTCGTGGTAACATTGCGACCTTAAAGAATGAAGTGACACATATTCATGAGTCTCTTGCCGCAATAGATGGTACATCGCTGCTGACTTATGGTGCGATTACTCGTTTTGAGGTTGGTAAGCCAGCTTGGTATTTTTATGGCTATGATTATATTGGTGTGGACGATGCGACTGGTGAACCATTGTTTAGAGATGTCGACGGAGATGAAAAGATTAACGAAAATGATATGACCGATATTGGTAAGGGTATAGCAGACTTTACTTATGGTTTGACCTTGACTGCAGCATGGAAGGGAATTGATTTTATTGTTTTCGGAACGGGCTCGCAAGGAAATGATATTTATAGCTGTTTAAATCGTGTGGATTACAATGTGAATCAATTGACTTTCTTTACAAAAGATCGCTGGACGACCAACAATCCTCATGGTAGTATGCCAAGAGCAAATGCCACAGATTATACAAAGTTCATGAAATCTTCAGGATCTGTATTGGATGGCTCATACTTCAAAATCAAACAAATTCAGTTGGGTTATACGTTCCCGAAAAGCTTGACAAAGAAAGCTTATATAGAAAACTTGCGTCTTTATGCTTCACTGGAAGATTTCTTCACTTTCACCAGCTACCCGGGTTTCGACCCAGAAGTTACAGGGGTAGGCAGTGCTTTGGGTGTTGATAAGGGTTCTTATCCGAATTCAAAGAAAGTAGTGTTGGGTGTGAGTTTAACATTCTAATCGTTTTTAATCTTATTAATGAACAATTACAATATGAAATCTAAATATTATTCTTTGTTTATAGGAGCAATGTTCGTGTTGGGTACATCAACATCTTGCGAACATCTGCTTGATATTCCTCAAAAGGGTGTACTTGACTACTCTTCTTATTACCAGACGGATGAACAAGCTCAAGCTGCTGCTGATGCACTCTATATCCAATTTAAACAGATGTATTATAATTATGCAATGCTGAAGACAGCCTTGTCGGATGACGTATGGGCTGGGGGTGCAGCGCGGAATGATAATCCTGATTTGGAGGGATGTAATGAGTTTTCTTTTGGCTCGGATCAAGCATTTATCCGTAATAATTGGGAAGGATATTATAAATTGATTTATAAAGCAAATGTGATTTTGAATCATATTAATCCAGAATCTGATGTGAAGAGAAAAGCGATTGCTGAAGCTCATTTTTTCCGTGCATTTGCATACTTTGATTTGATTTCAATGTGGGGAGAAGTTCCTTTGGTAGATCATGAATTATCATCGGACGAGTATCAGATAGCAAAAGCATCTAAGGCAGATTTATGGCAATTGGTAGAGACTGATTTGAAGGATGCTATTGAATCTGGTATGCTTGAGGAGAAAGATAATGTGGATGATAATACAAAATGGCGTATTACTAAACAAGTCGCTCAGACTATGTTGGGTAAAGCATATTTATGGCAAGAAAAATACCAACAGGCTGCCGATGTTTTAAACGAAGTACGTCGTAGTGGCAAATATGCTCTTTATTCCGGTGAATATCAGAATTTATTGACATACTTGGCTGAAGGATGTTGTGAAAGTATGTTGGAGAGTAATCGTATTTTAGATATGAATAATACTTGGGATGAATTCAGTTTCTTTGAAGTAATGTATCATTGGCGTATGGATCGTTTGGAAGCTACTTCTCCGATGTTTTACACTTATCAGGAAACAGGCTTTGGCTTTTTAGTTCCTCAGAAATCTCTTTATGATGCATTTGTTGCTGAAGAAGGAGTTGATGGATATCGATTGAATCAAAGTATAAAGACTTATGATCAAATGACTGAACTTGGAGTGAAATTGCAGAAAGGAAAAAGTATGATTAATGAAGGATATTTTACATGGAAACGTCGTTATACAAAAGAAGAATCTCCAATTAATTCAACATGTTCTTTTAATAATTATCGTTGGATGCGTTATGCGGAAGTTTTGTTATTGGCTGCTGAGGCCAATCTGATGGCTGGAAATCAGGCAGAGGCAAATGCTTGTTTGAATGAAGTTCGTCAACGTGCTAAATTGCCTTTTAAAGAAGCAACGCTGGATGCTATCAAGATAGAGAAACGCTTGGAATTATTTTGTGAATATACTAGATATCAAGATATTATTCGTTGGGAAGACGCGGAAAATCTGTTGAAACATCAGGGTGAAAAAACTCCTTTGCTTGTTAATGAAAATGATAAAGTGGAGGTTGTATATATGCAATATAATAAGGATCCAGAACGATATGGATTTAAACCTAGACACTATTTATTGCTATCCCAGCAACAGAGATTCGACAGAATCCTAGTATGGTTCAAAATGAGGGTTGGTAATTTTATAATAAAGTAAATTGATAACATTATGAAGAAAATATATCAAATAATTGCTTTGTTGATGTTTTGTGTCTGCTGGGCATGTAGCGATGATACCAATGAAGACTTAAATAATAGTCGCATCAGCTTGTATAAGTTTAGAAGTGTTACTGAACAATCTACTAACAAGTTGGAAAAAGGTGTCAAAGCCTTGAACATGGCTTTGACAAATGAAGATGGAGACAAATTGCTGTTGACTATAGGTTGTAGTGAGTGGATATTGAAACCGACATCATACTCATTGGTTGATCAAGTTACTGTTGATAAACAATTTTCTGCCGTTTTAACCAGTAACGGCAGTCTGGTTAATTTTGCTAATGGAACTTTGGATGTGAGCTTGATTAAAGATACTTATTACATTATAGGTGTCTTTTATACAGACTCTGAGAAAAAAGTAAGGTGCGAATTTAGAGGCCCTATCTCCTTTGTGATTGGTGAGGATGATCCGGAACCAAGTGGCTATACTACTACGATGACAGTATCACCAATATATATTACAGACCAGAATGGTCAGGTGACAGGTGTGGTTGATGGTGTTGCTCAGTATTCATTTGCCATCAGCGATCCAAGCGGCAATGCTGTCGGACAGTTCGATCTGATAAACACTGCCGGTCTTTCTTCTGCTGATGAACTGGCAGGCAGCTATACAGCGGTGAATGGTGCGCAAGCAGTCGGTACGATGAATGCAGGTAATGCACTTCCGATGGCATGGGGCGGATTCTCATGGGGCAGTTTCTTCATACCCGAAGGTGGCACCAAGAACTTCATTCAAGGTGGTACTGTCACTCTGACTACAGCTGTAAGTTCGGAAGGTGAAACTCTGTTGACATTCTCAGGTAGCGGCTTGAATACTACCCTTGGTATGGATGAAACTGGTACACAGCAAGCAGGCACTGCCAATGCGGTAAATTATCGTTTTGTATCTTTCCTGCAAGGCATAGGTATGGAGTTGTACGAACAGAACATGCACAGCGAGGTGCTGAACCGTGACATTAAATACACAGTTTATCTGCCCGCTGGTTATGATGGTTCGAAAGAGTATCCTGTACTCTATCTGTTGAATGGTGCGATGGGAAGCAACAACGACTGGCTGGCTCAAGGTATGGTGAATCCGTATGCAAGCCACTATGCAGCTACTGGTGGCAAGGAGATGATTATTGCATGTCCGAATGGTTGTCCGGATGGTATCGATGCTTTCTATATCAACAACTATCAAGGTTCTGGCCTCGACTATGAAACATATTTCATTCAAGAGTTCGTTCCTTTCATTGAAAGCACTTTCAACATTAAGGCAGAGCGTGGTTCGCGTGCATCGGTGGTATCTCTATGGGTGGTTTTGGCTCTCTGTACTACGGTTTGAAGTATCCGGATATGTTCTGCTACATCTATGCTTGCAGTCCCGGTGTATATATACCAAACACTCCGTCGCTGGATGAATATTTCCAGAACGAGAATCTGCCGGGCATCACAATCGAGATTGGAACAGAAGACTTTCTGTTTCAGGCTGCCGATGCTTTCGAAAAAGCTTTGACTGGCGCAGGTGTTAAGCATGAGTATATTACTCGTAATGGTGTTCACGACTGGACATTCTGGAAAGCCTGCACTCCGAAGATTATCGAAAAGGTGGGGGCTGCTTTTGAGTGATGAACTTTATTTAAATGTTTAATATTAGGATTTTATATTCTCTTCTTCTTTCATATGCAACACTGGCTGTGAATGTTCGCAGCCGGTGTTTACAAATTGCTGGCTTTTTGAATAATACAATGATACCAGTATTAAAGAGAGAAGTATATTATAGGTGTTCGAGGTGGAAGGCTTATGTAGTAGAATTTGAAATATTGGAATATCTTGAAAACACTAGATGTCAAAATCAATAGGTAATAATAGAAATAATTAGAGATTTTTGTTGACAATTGAATATACTTATGTTAGTTATAATAGAAAGTTGTAAGAAATATTAATGGAAGCCCTGAATACTATAAAATAATGCAGCAAATTAAATGATTGGAAGAAGTAGAACTATGAAGATAATGATATAATAATGGTAAAAATGAAATTACTGAATACGATTATGTGTGCCTTCTTTTTAGGAGGATTGATAGACTTATATGCCCAGACTCCCGTTCTCAATGTAGAAGGAGGACGGATTGAAGGGGTAGTGGACGAAGAAGGTGTCACTGTATATAAAGGTATCCCCTATGCAGCTCCACCGGTAGGTGAGTTGCGATGGAAACACCCCCAACCTGTACAGCCGTGGCAAGGAGTGAGAAAATGCGACCGCTTTGGTGCAGCATCTTTGCAAAGTAAAGCAACGAAAGGAACGTTTTATTGGAAGGAGTTTTATCAGAACGGCAGCCCGGAAATGAGTGAAGATTGTCTGTATCTGAATGTATGGACACCTGCTGCCGGTAAGAAAGAGAGCAAACTGCCCGTGATGGTATGGATTCATGGAGGAGCTTTCCAGAATGGATTCGGGCATGAAATAGAATTTGATGGCGACGCTTATGCCCAAAAAGGTGTTGTACTAGTGACATTAAACTATCGTCTGGGGATGTGCGGATTTCTGGCTCATCCGTTTCTGAATGCTGAAAATGAAGGGAAAGGTTCTGGTAATTATGGAATATTCGATCAACTGGCGGCTCTGAAATGGGTGAAACAAAACATTGAGGCTTTTGGTGGAAATCCAGATAATGTAACGGTATTCGGACAGAGTGCTGGAGCAGGTAGTGTACAGGCTTTGATTTCGTCGCCATTGGCCAAAGGATATATACAACGTGCTATTATTCAGAGTGGCGGTGGATTGGGAGGTATCATTTCAACAAAATCGTTACAAGATGCCGAAGAGGCAGGAAAGGCTATGTGGGAAGCATCAGGCTATACTACACTGGAACAGATGCGTGCGTGTCCGACTGACAAATTTCAGGAAGTGATGATGACTTATATGAAAACCTTGAAGACATTCAACGGACTGCCTTATTCTCCTTGTGTGGATGGGCAACTGCTGGAAGCATCGGTACATGATGTGGCATTGCAGAATAACGAGCTGGACATTCCTTATATGATTGGTTATACTTCGGAAGACATCGCACCCCCGGTTATGAAGAAAGCGGCTGTAGACTGGAGTCTGCTGCTTGAAAAGCAAGGACGTCAACCGGCATACGTGTATTGTTTCAGCCGTGACCTACCAGGTGAAGATATGCCTGCGGCTCAAGGTGGATTTGGGGACATGAAAGGAGCATTCCATTCCAGCGAGTTATGGTATATGTTCGGTACGCTGGACAAGTGTTGGCGACCAATGGAGAAAGTCGATTATGAACTGAGTGAACGTATGGTGTCTTACTGGACTAATTTTGCCAAGACAGGTAGTCCGAATGGAGAAGGCCTTCCTGTGTGGAAGCCTTGTACCAAAGCTGACAAATCATATACAGGATTTAAAATGTAAAATAAACAATTATAAAAACAAAGAAAACTTATGAAGAAACTACTCACACTATTGGCTTGTGCATTATTTGCCACTACATTGTGGGCGCAGCAGGCTCTTTGGGGAGGTGTACCCGTTGTGTCTCCTGAAATAAACAGTGATAATACAGTGACCTTCAGGTTGAAAGCTCCTAAGGCGGTGAAGGTTCAGGTGACAGGCGATTTCTTGCCTACACAGAAAATCAAGACACCTTTTGGCGAGTTCGATGGTCTTGGTTATGCCGATCTGAAGGAAGGCAAGGATGGAGTGTGGGAATATACCACTCCTGAGCCACTTGCTCCCGAGTTGTACAGCTATTCATTCGTTGTGGATGGTCTGAAGATTATGGATCCGAGCAACGTGTATATGAGTCGTGATGTCTCAAGTGTGACCAACGTATTTATCATCGGTGGTGGCCGTGCTGATTTATATAAGGTGAATGATGTTCCTCATGGCACTGTTTCACGCATATGGTACGACAGTCCCACATTAGGAATGAAACGCCGTATGACAGTTTATACTCCGGCAGGTTACGAGACAAGCGGAAAACGTTATCCCGTGTTCTATCTGCTGCACGGAATGGGTGGTGACGAAGAGGCATGGATGGCTTTGGGACGCACATCACAGATAATGGACAACCTGATAGCACAGGGCAAGGCTGAACCTATGATTGTGGTGATGACCAATGGCAATGCCTCACAAGAGGCTGCTCCGGGCGAGACATCCGATGGCTTTGTTGCTCCCAACATGAATCTGCCCAAGACCATGGAAGGCTCATTCGAGACCGCTTTCCCTGATGTCGTGAAGTTTGTGGATAAGACTTATCGCACAAAAGCCAACAAGAAAGGTCGTGCCATAGCAGGGCTGTCTATGGGTGGATATCACTCCCTGCATATTTCTAAACAATATCCAGATATGTTCAATTATGTCGGATTGTTCTCTGCGGGCATAATGCCGAACAAGGATGTGAGGTCTCCTATATACGAAGATTTTGACAAGAAACTTGATGTTCAGTTCAGTAAGAAACCTGCTTTGTACTGGATTGGTATCGGTAAGACTGACTTCCTGTATCAAGCAAATGTAGAGTTCAGGAAGCTGCTTGACCAAAAGGGATATAAGTATACATACTTAGAAACAGGTGGCGGACATATCTGGCGCAACTGGCGTATTTATCTGACAGAGTTCGCTTCCAAATTATTTAAATAAAAACATTCTGATAGTATGAAAAAACAACTTTTTTGCGTCGCATTGATGGCTGGCGCGTTGACAGCTTGTGGTCCAGGTGTGCCACAACTCGGCAAGGCTTCTATTGATGAAGTGATAGCCGCCATGACACTTGAAGAGAAAGCTCATCTCGTGATAGGTACAGGTATGGCCGGATTTACAGGCGACAGTGCAGTGATAGGCGAGACACACAGTCTGGTACCTGGTGCTGCAGGTACCACATATGCGATTGAACGTCTGGGCATTCCTGCCGTAGTACTGGCCGACGGTCCTGCAGGATTGCGTATCAGTCCGACACGTGACGGCGATAGTGCGACCTATTATTGTACACACTTCCCCATCGGAACACTGCTGGCTTCCACCTGGAATCAAGAACTTGTTGAAAGCGTAGGAAAAGCTATCGGTAACGAAGTGCTGGAGTATGGTGCCGATGTGCTGCTTGCTCCCGCCCTGAATATTCACCGCAATCCGTTGTGTGGCCGTAACTTTGAATATTATTCAGAAGACCCTGTTGTTTCCGGCAAGATTGCCGCCGCATATGTGCGCGGTGTGCAGAGCAATGGTGTGGGAACTTCCATCAAACACTATGCACCAACAATCAGGAGACCAACCGTACTGAAAATGACGCCCTGGTAACTCCACGTGCCTTGAGAGAAATCTATCTGAAAGGTTTCGAGATTGTTGTCAAGGAGTCGGCTCCATGGACAGTGATGTCGTCATACAATTACCTGAACGGTATATATACATCGGAGAATAAGGAACTACAAACCACACTGCTCCGTGACGAATGGGGCTTCAAGGGTATGGTAATGACCGACTGGTTTGGCGGCAAGGATGCCGTGGCACAGATGAATGCAGGAAACGACATGCTGCAACCCGGTCTGCCCAAACAATACGAAGCCATCGTAAAGGCCGTTCAGGACAGTGTGCTGGATATGACCGTTCTTGACCAGAATGTGAAACGCATCCTGGAGATGATTGTGAAGACTCCACGCTTCAAAGGCTATGAATATTCCAACAAGCCCGACCTGAAAGCCCATGCGGCGGTTACCCGCCAGTCGGCAACAGAAGGTATGGTGCTGTTGAAGAACGAAAACAACGCTCTGCCGCTGGCTGCGGAAGTGAAGAATGTCGCTTTGTTCGGCTGCACATCCTACGACTTCATTGCAGGTGGTACAGGTTCTGGTAACGTGAACCGTGCATATACAGTGTCTCTGCTCGATGGTCTGACCAACGTCGGCTATGCGGTTGATACCGAGCTGAAGAGTGCGTACGAAAAGTATCTGAAAGCAGAGAAGGAACGTATCAAGAAAATCAAGAAGGAATGGTTCATGCCGGATATCCGTCCTGTAGAAATGACTCTGGACCCTGCTTTCATTCAGAAAATGGTTGCAAAATCTGATGTCGCCCTGATTACTATCGGTCGTACATCTGGAGAAGGCACAGACCGTACAGCGTCCGACTTCAATCTGAGTAATGAAGAAAAACAGATGCTGCAGGCAGTGACCAGAGCGTTCCACGCTGCAGGCAAGAAAGTTGTTGTCGTGCTGAATATCGGTGGTGTTATAGAGACTGCTTCCTGGAAGAACATGCCTGATGCCATTCTCTGCGCATGGCAGGCAGGACAGGAGGGTGGAAACAGTGTCGCGGACGTGCTGAAGGGCAACGCTTCTCCTTCTGGCAAGCTGACCGTGACCTTCCCTGTTAATTTTGCGGATGCAGCTTCTTCCAGCAACTTCCCTGTAGACCTGACAGGAAACGTTGACATCGTGAACAAGAATGAGAAGAGATATGAGGTAAGAAACGTAGATTACACTTGCTACGAAGAGGACATCTATGTAGGCTACCGTTATTTCGATAGCTTCGGTAAGCGCGTGTCTTATCCGTTCGGTTACGGACTCTCATACACTACATTCGAGTATGGCAACCCTGTCATCAAGAACGAGAATGCTGTGTATACAGTGACTGTTGATGTAAAGAATGTGGGCAATCGTACAGGTAAGGAAGTTGTACAGCTTTATGTTGCCGCTCCAGACAGCAAGGCGATGAACAAGCCGGAGAAAGAGCTGAAGGCATTCGCCAAGACCAAAGAACTGAAACCAGGTGAGATTGCTACTGTGTCGCTGACCGTAAATGCCGCCGACCTTGCTTCGTACAACGAGGCAGCTTCTTCGTGGATAGTGGATGCAGGTGTTTACAAGTTTCTTGTAGGTGCTTCTTCACGCGACATCAAGGCTACACTGGAGCTGAAGTGGCCGCTTCTTCAGTGAAGACCAACGATTTGTTGAAATTGACCAAGGAAATGAATATCTTGAAAAGATGATTTGAAATTTCTTTGGGCACTGTACAAAATATTGTGTAAATGAGAAAAACAGGATTCAGATAGATTCTCCCTATATCTGAATCCTGTTTTCAAATATTAAGGATAAACTGGTTCATGATCAAGTTCCAGTTTTGAATTGGTTGCGTTCATTTCTTTTCAATTTCCCTGAGTGATAGAAATACGGTCTTCTTGACAGCATTTCATCAGGCACGACCTTGTTTCATTCTGTCATAATTCCCCAATTTCAATAAAGTTGGTGAATAATAAAAAAATGGACTTTTACGAATCCCGTTTTCTACATTTACACAAAATATTTTATAGTGCCGAAATTTTCCATATACCTTATATA
>ENA-OQCX01000603-OQCX01000603.1-human-gut-metagenome-genome-assembly--contig:-NODE-603-length-18363-cov-4.651459_pt1 | contig 18363 bp, 18 predicted proteins | sample MGYA00242762_ERZ504587 | MGnify/ENA primary metagenome ERZ504587 (study PRJEB26092, sample SAMD00036337) | human gut metagenome | host: Homo sapiens | study: EMG produced TPA metagenomics assembly of... | reverse complement strand
CTGAGTATTCCGCTGTGGCTTGAGTAAGGCTTCGTACATTGGGAAAACCTCCTTTCTCAAAACCCTCTCAGTCATCGCTGACGCGATGCCAGCTCCCCCGAAAGGGGGAGCTTTTGACAAAGAGATTTTGTTTATCGTTTAAGGGAAAGTTTATGGGGTGATGCGGAAAAGCTCCCCCTCGGGGGAGCTGTCGCCGTCAGGCGACTGAGAGGGTTCGTTCCGCTCACCCATTATACTTGCTCTGCGCCAGCCCCAGCTTACCGTCCATGATAAGCTTTGCGGCGGCTTCAAGGTCGGGGTAGCGGTCGGCCATGGCCTTTGCGTCCTCCGGCGGGAACTTGCCCAGCACCCAGTCGGCAAGGTCATAGTCCGGGCGGGGCTTGGCACCCACGCCGATGCGGATGCGGGGGAAGTTCTCCCCGCCCAGCCGGGCAATGATGCTCTTCAGGCCGTTGTGCCCGCCTGCCGAGCCGGAGGGCCGGATGCGCAGCTTGCCGGGGGCCTGGGTAATATCGTCGCACAGGACGATGACGTGGTCGGCGGGGATCTTGAAAAGCCCGCCAGCGGGGCGATGGAATCGCCGGAGAGGTTCATGTAGGTCAGGGGTTTCAGCAGCACCACCTTGTGGCCGTCCACCTCACCCTGGCCCCACAGGCCTGAAACTTGGTTTTGCTGACGCTGATGCCCCATTTGCCCGCCAGAGAGTCCAGCGCGGCAAAGCCGGCGTTGTGGCGGGTGCCCTCGTATTTTGCTTCCGGGTTGCCAAGCCCGCGATCAGCCAGATGTCGTTTGTATTCATAGTTGTTGTTTTGCCTTTTCTTTTTGCTTAAAATAATGTGTGGTACAGTTCTTTAGTATAACATACGCGCGAAGAAAAAGAAATCTGTTTTGCGGGAAAAACAACAAAAATGGCGGCCGGCCCCCGGCGCTCCATACCTTGACAAACTGCTGAAAATTGACTATACTACAAATAGAAAAGGCGCTGGCCTGCAAACGGTCAGCTCCCGCTCCTGTTAGTCAAAAAGATTGACTGCTCGAATTGGAAGTTGGAGGCAGTCAATCTTTTTTGTTTTTATCGTCATGGTCGTGCGAAATTTTCCATCCGGCATCGAATGATGCTTTTGCCACTGTAACGAGTAGTGTCAGCAAGCCGATCACCACGGTCAACAGAGCGCAAACTTCTGTCAGCGACATTTGACATCCCCTCTCGCCGTAAGCTCCGGGAAAAGATACGATTCAAAAATCAAAAAAGTCCGTTTCCCGGAGTTGAGTTCCGCGTGCGCAGAACTTCAAATGGCCGGGAGTGGGAGCATGACCACCTGCATTGCAGACAGCGCCTTTTTTCCTGCTGTTTCCAGCATTGGCCACAGTATACCATAAACTCTGACAAAAAACAATCAAAAGCACCGCCCTGCACTCTGAAAAGCGTAGGGCGGTGCTTTTTGTATAATACCTTATAAGGTAGCGGGAGAGTTACTTGTTCTGCTCCTCCTCCAGCTTCTGCTTTTTGGCGATATAGGCCTCCATCTTGGGGGCGGCCCAGCCCTCAAGGTTGGTCTGGCGGTCGCGGGCGATGCCCAGCGCCTGGGCGGGCACATCCTTGGTGATGGTGCTGCCGGCGGCGGTGTAGGCACCGTCGCCTACCTTGACCGGAGCCACAAGGTTGGTGTTGCAGCCAATGAAGCAGTAATCGCCGATCTGGGTGCGGAACTTATCCTTGCCGTCGTAGTTGCAGGTGACGGTGCCGCAGCCGAAGTTGCAGTACTTGCCCACATCGCTGTCGCCGATGTAGGTCAGGTGGCTCACGGTGTTGCCCCGGGCAAAGTTGGAGTTCTTGGTCTCCACATAGGCACCCAGATGCACGCCGTAGTCGGTGACAGTGTTCACCCGCACATGGGTGAAGGGGCCGATGTTGTTGTGGGGGCCCAGATGACTGCCGTAGACCTGGCTGGCGTTGACGGTGGTGCCCTCGTCCACGGTGCTGTCCTCGATCAGGCTGTTGGGGCCGATGACGCATCCTGCGCCGATGACCGTCTTGCCGCGCAGGATGGTGCCCGCCAGAATGGTGGCTCCCGGGGCGATGACAACGCCCTCCTCGATCTGGACGGTGCGGCTCTCAATGTTCACGCCGCTGGCGATGTGAAAAAGCAGGATGTTCTCGCGCTGGCTCTCGGCAGCGTCCAGTCTGGCGCGTGCTGCGGCCAGGGCTTCGTTGGAAATGGTTTCCATAAATAGTGTCCCTCCTTGGGAAGGTGTGGTATTTTGTTGTATCCATGAGGGAGAAATTCCGGCCCGTTCCGCAGGTGGAATTCCATCGGAAAGTTTAATGGATAACAGCATGTATCCCAGATGCGGAAAAATGGCTCTGTAAAACAAAAAACCTCTCGAACTTCTCCCATTTTATAATAGCGGAAAACTGGGTAAATTTCAAGGGAATTGCACAAAATTTATCAAACAAATTCGGTGTTTTGCCCGGTGGCAATGTGGGAATTTTCTGGTATAATAGTTTAGCATTCACAAGACAATGTTCATCAGCTTTGAGAAAAAAGTGCGATGAGACCGCCGGGCGTGGCACCGGGGGTCACCAAATGGGAGGTAAACACGCATGAGCAAAAAGTATCTGTACTACTTCAGCGAGGGCAACGATGCCTTCGGCGGCGACAAGGTCACCATGAAGAATACTCTGGGCGGCAAGGGTGCCGGTCTGGCAGAGATGACGGCTGCCGGTATGCCGGTTCCCCAGGCTTCACCATCACTACGGATGCCTGCACCCAGTACTATGCAGACGGCCGTCAGATCAATGACGATATCACTGCTGACATCTTCGAGCATCTCAAGGGTCTGGAAGAGATCACCGGCAAGAAGTTTGGCGACAACACCAACCCCCTGCTGGTCTCTGTCCGTTCCGGTGCCCGTCAGTCCATGCCCGGCATGATGGATACCATCCTGAACCTGGGCCTGAACGATGAGGCTGTTGAGGCCTGGCCAAGAAGACCGGCAACGCCCGCTTCGCATACGACTGCTACCGCCGTTTCGTGCAGATGTTTGCAGACGTTGTTATGATGGTCCCGAAGAGCCTGTTCGAGGTCGAGATCGACAAGATGAAGGAAGCCAAGGGCGTTAAGAACGACGTGGACCTGACTGCCGAGGACCTGAAGGAACTGGTGGGTGTCTTCAAGAAGATCTACGAGGAGAACGAGGGCAAGCCGTTCCCCCAGGATCCCCGCGATCAGCTGATCGAGGCTGTCAAGGCCGTCTTCCGCAGCTGGGACAACCCCCGTGCAAACGTTTACCGCAAGATGAACGAGATTCCCTACGAGTGGGCACCGCTGTCAACGTGCAGCAGATGGCATTCGGCAACTCCGGCGACCGTTCCGGCACCGGCGTTGCATTCACCCGTGACCCCGCCACCGGCGCAAAGAAGCTGATGGGCGAGTACCTGATCAATGCACAGGGCGAGGACGTTGTGGCAGGTGTCCGCACTCCTTCTCCATCAGCCACCTGAAGGATCAGATGCCTGAGGTGTACGATCAGTTCGTTGAGATCGCAACCCGTCTGGAGAACTACTTCCGCGATATGCAGGATATGGAGTTCACCATTGAGGACGGCCACCTGTACATGCTGCAGACCCGTAACGGCAAGCGTACTGCACAGGCTGCTCTGCAGATCGCATGTGACCTGGTGGACGAGGGCATGATCACCGAGCAGGAGGCTGTTCTGCGCGTGGAGCCCAAGCAGCTGGATACCCTGCTGCATCCCCAGTTCGATGCCGCTGCCCTGAAGGCCGCCGAAGTCGTCGGCAAGGGCCTGGCAGCTTCTCCCGGTTCCGCCTGCGGCCAGATCGTCTTTACCGCTGAGGAAGCAGAGGAGATGGTCAAGTCCGGCAAGATGAAGAAGGTCGTTCTGGTCCGTCTGGAGACTTCTCCCGAGGACATCGTGGGCATGCAGGTGTCTCAGGGCATCCTGACCGTCCGCGGCGGCATGACCAGCCACGCAGCCGTTGTTGCCCGTGGTATGGGCACCTGCTGTGTCTCCGGCTGCGGCAACGACAACGAGGTCAAGATCGATGAGGAGGCCAAGACCTTCGAGATCAACGGCCACAAGTTCGTTGAGGGCGACTGGATCTCCATCGATGGTTCTACCGGCAACATCTACGGCGAGCAGGTCGCAACCGTGGCCGCTACCGGCAACAAGAACTTCAACCGCTTCATGGGTTGGGCCGATGCTGCCCGCCAGCTGCTGGTTATGACCAACGCCGATAACCCCCGTGACGCACAGCAGGCCGTTGACCTGGGTGCTGAGGCATCGGCCTGTGCCGTACCGAGCACATGTTCTTCGCTGAGGACCGCATCAAGGCTGTCCGTGAGATGATCTGCGCCCGTACCGTGGAAGAGCGCGAAGCTGCTCTGGCCAAGGTCGAGCCGTTCCAGCAGGGTGACTTCGAGGCCATGTACCGCATCAGTGGTGAGCGCCCGATGACCATCCGCTACCTGGATCCCCCTCTGCATGAGTTCCTGCCCACCAAGGACGAGGACATCAAGGAGCTGGCTGCCGATATGGGCATGACCTTCGATGACCTGAAGAACGTGGTTGCTTCTCTGCACGAGTTCAACCCCATGATGGGTCACCGCGGCTGCCGTCTGGCTGTCACCTATCCCGAGATCGCTGCTATGCAGACCCGCGCTGTGATCAAGGCTGCCCTGAACGTCTCCGCTGAGACCGGCTGCATGATCACCCCGCACATCATGATCCCGCTGGTCGGCGAGGTCAAGGAGCTGAAGTTCGTCAAGGACGTTGTCGTCAAGGTCGCTGATGAGCTGATCGCTGCTGCTGGCGTTGACATGAAGTATCAGGTCGGTACCATGATCGAGATCCCCCGTGCAGCCCTGACTGCCGGCGAGATCGCCAAGGAGGCTGAGTTCTTCAGCTTCGGCACCAACGACCTGACCCAGATGACCTTCGGCTTCAGCGTGATGACGCTGCCAAGTTCCTGGCGCTTACTACGAGAACAAGATCTACGAGAGCGATCCGTTCCAGCACCTGGATCAGATCGGCGTGGGCAAGCTGGTCAAGATGGCCGCACACGATGGCCGTGAGACCCGTCCCGACCTGGGCCTGGGCATCTGCGGTGAGCACGGCGGAGATCCCACGAGCGTGGAGTTCTGCCACAATGTTGGTCTGGACTACGTCAGCTGCTCTCCCTTCCGTGTGCCCATTGCACGCCTCGCCGCTGCGCAGGCTGCGATCAAGAACCCCCGCAAGTAATTGCGTGAGCGCTTGAAAAAGCACAAATAATGCAAGTGAACCGCCCCGGTTTCTGTAACAGGAAGCCGGGGCGGTTTTTATATCGTGGATTATATTTATTTTACATATTTACACAAAAAGATTTGAAAAGAAGCGGAGGTGGTGACTGGTTGAAAATTTAAGAGCGACTGAGTATAATAAGACTGTAAAATGCTTTATTTGGGAAAAGAGGTCTGTATGGCAAAGTTTGTACCATTTATTATAAAAACAGACGGCGGTCAGAATATCAGTGTGAAAATCGTGCGCATGAAAAAGTCTGATGCGGTACAGACTGAAAAAGAACCCGTCTGGCAAACAAGCTGGTTGTCAGATTATATTCAGGATAATGCCTTTGAAAAGTATGCCTTAAAGACGAGTAATGGCGAATTGGTTGCGCTGGCTGCATACGAAATATTGGAAAATGACGTGATGGTTCATATTACCTACATTGAGAGCCAGCCGGAAAGCAATCCGACAATTGTCGGGCATTCTAAAAAGTATCAGGGCATTGGCCGGGTGTTGATTGCGTACGGAATCAAGCTGTCGATTGACCATGAATGCGGCGGGACGGTCACGTTCGAGGCAAAGGTTCCGGAGCTGGCAGAGCATTATGTCCGGGACTATGGAGCTTGTCCATTGCCGAGTTTTGGTGGAGCACCGCGTTATGAACTTTCTGGTGAGGCGGCAATGAACATCTTTGTAACTTACTTGAAATGAGGTGTGTTTGATGAGTGCAAAAGAATATTTTCAGCGTGATGCAGAGCGAGAGACATTTTATCGCACATTTTATCAAATTTGCAGACGCTTTAATGTCACATGGTCAACAGCAACGCCGGAAGTCCGAGCTTTTATTGAGGAAGTTACCCGTGTGACTTATGAACAGGAAAAAGCAAAGCGTAACGGAGTTTCTCTTAGTACAGTGAAGCCGTTCTTTGGAGATACAGCGTGTTAAAGAAACGGCAGAACACTGTTCCGAACGCCCTGTAATTTTAGCACCCGCTCAGGTTGCGATTAAGTCTCCCCGGAAATAAAATCTGGTAGGGTAAAGAAGATAAAAGCTCTTGGCTTCTGTAATGGAGGCCAAGAGCTTTTTGCATCTTGTTTTGTAAGCGGAAAGAGGTTACAATAATAGAAAAGAAAGCGTATATCAGTCGAATAAGGTGGTAGGCCTATGAAGTTTTTCGAAGTGGTTCCCAGTGAACTTTTCTCGCCGCTGGCTTCGCCCAACCGTATTTTATATGCGGATGCACTGGACGTACTGTACGCAGCATACCAAGAAAACTTGAAAATACGGGAAGATGTCTTGTATTCAATGCTGCGCGGCAGGCTGGAGCAGGAACTGGCGGATGCTACGTTTGAAGATGAAGACATTGACGAAGAGGAACTGAGGGATATCTCTGGCCGCGCCCGTTTTTTGATCCGCAAGCTGTGTAGTAAGGGGTGGTTTGAGAAGGAACGTGGGATGATTTTGAAGAGTATATCACGATTCCTAATTACAGCAGCCGCTTGCTGGAATTATTCCACCAACTCCGCGATGATAGCCCGGCTCGTGGATATTCCTATGTGTTCGGAACGTTCTCTGCATTAAAGGTCGCTGACGATAGCGACAATGCTTACGAAAAAATGACGGCGCTTTACAGTGCCTACGATAACACAACGGCACTGATTAGTTTGTTGCAAATGGTCTATCATAACGTAAAGCATTACTTTCAGATGCAGATCGATATGCAGGATGTCAACCAGGTGCTGGCTGCACACTTCAATGACTTCGGACAAAAAGTTGTGGAGGCATACATCCGTCCGCTGAAAATCAAAGACTCAGTGCCGAAGTATCGTGTCCCAATTCAATCTATACTGAGACGGTGGGAAGAAGATGACGCGCTGCTGATGACGATGGCAAATGAAGCATTGCGTGATAAGCGGGGCAAGACATTGGAAGACTGCCGTGCCGATCTGCTGAGGAAAATTTTCTGGATCGAAGAACGCTATGACAATTTAGAGAAGGACTATCTTGAAGAAATTGATACGCAGGTCCGGCGCTATACCAGGGCAGCAACACAGAAAATCGAGAACCTGACGAACCGAGATCAAAGCGTGCGCGGCAATTTGAATGTTTTGCTGACGGCACTGTCCAGAAACCGCAGGGCATCTGAGCTGGTGGACCAGATACGACCGGCATTTCAATTGTATGAGCAGTCTTTTTTGTCAGAAAAAAGTCTGTGGTACCGTAAGCGTCCCGAAAAACGGACAAAAACCGCGTCGTGCTGATACAAGATGATCAGGCACCGAATACGGAAGAACAGGTCAGAGCGGCACAGTTACTGCAATCGAAATATGGCCGGGCAGCAGTAAATGCTTACGTGCAGGGATGGCTGGGAGACGCTGACATTCGTTGCTCGGAGGAGCTCTCGCTTGAAGAGGACAAGGATTATATCATGAGTTTGCTGGCAATCCTTGGAAGCAAGGATACATCTGCCGGTTATGTGGTCCAGGAACTCGATGGCATTTTTTGCAAAAATGGCTATTCGATCCCGAAAATGCAGATCCGGAGGAAGGAGAAGAAGCCGTGAATTTTGATTTTGTTACCAATGCAACGGCAAAAGAACTGGAACAATTCAAATCTGTCTGCAATCAGCTGCTCAGCCGCACATACATTGTGCGAACCATCTACCAGCCGGGAAAAGGCAGGGTGGATAACCCAGACTATCTTTTTCTATCACGGCACTATGAGGCTGTACAGGAGTACCTGAGTCTGCTGGACTGGGATTTGCGCAGGGATGAACTGAACGGATACTTTTATGTGTTGAACACAGACGAGGCTAACCGTTGCAACCTCAATAAAAAAGAAACGGCGATTTTGCTGGCATTACGGCTGATCTACGAAGAAAATATGGAGCGTTTGGGTTTGGAGCAGGATGCCGTATGTACTGTGCGGGATGTGCTGGAAAAAGTGGTGACCGACTATCCAGTTTTTCCGGCTAAGCCGAATATGGAAGAGGTCAAACGTGCGTTTACGGTACTGGAAAACCATTCTGTGATTCAAAGACTGGAAGGAAAATTCAACCAGGGCAGCTGCAGGATCGCAATATTGCCAACCATTCTTTCTGCGGTCTCCAGCGAAAAGCTGAACTTGGTGGTGTCTGTTTTGAAAAAGGAGGAAACAGATGAAGAAGCTGAAGAAGATCCTGCTGATCAACTGGCTCTATTTCAGTAAGGAACTGATTGAAGTGGGCGACATCAATTTCCTGACCGGCAAGAACGGCGCCGGAAAGTCAACGGTCATCGATGCACTGCAGATCGTGCTGCTGGGCGAGACAAATTCCCGCAATTTCAATCAGGCAGCCAACGAAAAATCGCAGCGCACATTGGAAGGCTATCTGCGCGCCGACATGGATGATAACAGCCCGTATTCCCGCCGTGGTAAGGACTTTTCTACCTATATTGTCTGCGAATTTCAGGATGAGATGGAGGGCAGCAGCTTTGTGACGGGCGTTACCTTTGACTGCCGCAGCGATGGAAGTTACCGTGATACATTCTTTATTTACACGGGGACACTGCCGGAAAATTGCTTTATTGAGCAGGGCGAGGCAATGGAGATTTCTGCACTTCGCCGTTTTTTGAAGCAGAACTATGCACGGGCAGAATTTTACGATACCCAAAAAGAGTATCGCCGCAACATGCTTGCAAAGTGGAACGTCCACAACGAGCAGGTCTTACGGATGATGAAGAAGCTGTTTCGTTCCGGCCAATTGTGGATATCCAAAAATTCATCACGGAAAACATCTGCGATATTCCGGATAAACCAATATTGAGCTGATGCAGCAAAACATCCGGGATTATAAACGGCACGAATTGCTGGCGCAGCGTCAGCAGGAAAAGCTGGATGCGCTGCAGCAAATCAGCAGGCTGTATCAGGAGATGAACCAAGCCATAGACCGCTGCCAGATCCAGAAGTTTCTGATACGGTGGGCCGAAAAAGAAGCTGCGCAGACAGAGATCGACCAGAGGGAATTGGAACGAACTGAATGCAAGGAGAACCTTGCAAATGTGAATGAGCAACGGGAGGAGCTTGAGCGGCAGATCGAACAGAAAGAAACGCGCCGCAGTGAGCTGGAGCTGGCCTACAGGCAGAGCAACGTTTTCCAGGAGGAAGAGCGTCTGCTCAACACGGAAAAGGCTCTGAGAGATGAGCAGAAAAAGCTGGAACAGGGTCTGCAAAATCTTGAAGTGGAGATCAAGCGGGAAGCACGGCATTTGCAGAGATTCTGTGGGGAGATACAAGAACTGGAACCGGAAGAACTTCTCATACCGGTGCAGGAAGCGGCGAACACGGCGCAGAAAGCATATGCTGTATTTACTGGTGACGAGAAGGGATTGTTTGCCCGGCCTGTGGAATTGTTTGAAACGGGGCAGCAGGCAGTGGCCGAATTGTCGGATGCTGTCCGCAGTGCGGCTCATAAAACAGAGGATCGTATTGCAGAGCTGAAGAAGCAAGCCGACCAGAAAAGTGCGGTGCTTGCAAATCTGCGCAGGAACATAAAAGATTATCCCCATGGACTTCTGCTGTTCAAAGACCGGCTGGAAAAGGATCTGGCGGATAAAACGGGGCATGCGGTTCCCGTTTATATTCTGGCTGATGTGCTGGAAATGGCAGATGAGCGCTGGCGTGGAGCGGTAGAAGGCTACCTAAATAACCAGAAATATTATCTGCTGGTGGAGCCGGGATGTTATCAGGATGCACTTAACATTTACGACCGGCTGAAGCAGGAAGCAGAGTGCCGTGCGTTTGGTCTGGTAGATATCGGAAAACTGCGGGAAAAAGAAACACTTCGACCGCTGCCCGGCAGTCTGGCAGAAAAAGTGGAGACAGAAAACAAGCTGGCACGCAGCTATGTGGACTATCTTCTGGGTCGGGTGATATGCTGCGACACGGCAGAACAGTTGCGCTGCTATAAGACGGCAATTACGGCAGAGGGAATGCTGTATCAGGGCTATGTGGCCCGCGCACTTCGGAAGGCTGGATGGAAGACGCTTCATCGGGCGACGTGCGGTGCAGCTCCGCATCGACCATCTGGAAAAGGAACTGGCCTGTCTGCAGAAAGAGCTGCGGCATTGGCAGCCGCTCCAGAAGCAGCTGACCGGCCTGCAGGAGCCGCTTTTTACCCAAAGATTCGTCCGAATCGATGTGGCGCAAAAGCAGGAGGACTACCAGCGCGTCCAGACGATCATCAAGGAAATCGCAGAAGTCAAAAATCAGCTTTCCCAGTTGAATCTGTTCTGGTTGGATGAGCAGCGACGCATCATTGAACAGTTGAAAGAAGAGATCCTTGCATTCAATAAGGAAAAAGATGCGAAAAATGTGCAAAAAGGGAAGTTGGAAGACCGCATCCATCAGCTGGAATATGAGATCTTGCCGGAAAAATACCAACGGTATGAGGCTATCGAAGATGTTTTGAACGAGGAGTTCACGAAGGAATACCGAGAAACCATCGGCGTTCCCCGCTATCGGCAGGAGCTTGTCCGCTTGAAAAAGGCAGATGTCATCCGCAAGAACTTTGGCGACAGTTTGGCGCAGAGCACAAAGGCGATGGACGGGGCTCAGAAGAAACTGTTTGCAGCACGCAGAGAATATGCAGAACGGTTCAAACCCTGTGCATTCCAGATCGAGGTGATGGATAACACCGAATACGAGGAAGAACGGCGTACTCTGCAGGAAAGCGAGCTGCCCCGATACAAAGAAAAAATTCGGGCGGCACGGGAAAGCGCAATGGAGCAATTCCAGAACGATTTCCTTGCCAAACTGAAATCCAGCATCGACCAGGTGCAAGAACAGGTGCACAATTTGAACAAGGCCCTGCGCCAGGCACAATTTGGCACAGACAAGTACCAATTCCGTGTAGGGCCAAACCCGGATTATCTGGATTACTATAACATGATCATGGCAGATGAACTGATGGAAGGCGAATCCGGTCTATTCGCACTGCCCTTTCAGCAAAAATACGGCCCATTGATCGAAAAACTGTTCAGCCAGATCACAATGGCAGACGATACGCAGCTCAATGCCCGCAAACAGAGCGAACTGCAGGAGAATATCGTCCGCTATACAGACTTCCGGACGTATCTGAAGTTTGATTTGGAAACGACCGATCAGAACGGTTCCAAGCAGCTGCTTTCTCAAACACTGAATATGAAGTCTGGTGGTGAAACACAAACGCCATTCTATATTGCGGTGCTGGCCTCGTTTGCCCAGCTGTACCGCGTCAACGATGCTACCCGTTTTGGTAATACGGTGCGTCTGGTGGTGTTCGATGAAGCTTTCAATAAAATGGATAGTGACCGGATCACGGAGAGTGTACTCCTTCTCCGAAAGATGGGGCTGCAGGCGATCATCTGTACGCCGCCGGATAAGGTCTCGGACATTATGCCCATTGCAGACCGTACATTATTAGTGGACAAATCCGGATACCGGATGCACATCATTCCATTTGGAAAGGAGATGCAGAATGAAGGAAGCACAGGTGATCCTGAATCGTCTGCTGGATAAGTTTGAAAACAGTAAGCATCTTTCTGAACCCAACACATCCAGACGTCGGGTAATGCTGCGCATTGATAAAAGGGAGTTGCCGGAGTATCAATACGAAGATGCGGTGGTTCGGGATGCTTACAATATTGCAGCGCGGGAGCTGGAGCAGCAGGCTTTGGTGCGTCTGGAATGGGCGAGAAAGCAGAGCGTTCTCTCCTGCATTGTGCTGGATCTGGAACGGGTCGCACAGTGCTATGAATGCGCCGACAGAGTGCATCCGCGAAAAAAGGCAGAAGAGGTTGCAAACATCATCATGCAGAAGCTGGCAGACAATCCCGTTCCATGGATCGCGGCATGGAGGAATGCTGTATGTGCTCAGGTGCGGAACAGCATGAAAGTGCCAACGTATTGCAGGGAAAACGACGGTCTGCTGCAGGAGCTTTTGCTCACGTTTCAACGGTATGCGGAGCTGTCCGGCAGTGTGACGATGCGTGCATTCAGCAGCCAGTGTTTTCACGATACCAAGTATTTTGAGCGAAATGTACGGGAGCTGTTTCTTACCATTGCACGAAAGTACAATACCCAACTGGCGGCGGCCTGTACAGAAGCGGAACTTGGTGAGCGGGATCAGCTTGCATTTCTGGGAATCTATGCCCGCCCGGAGCTTTACGAACTCTCGGGCGATTGCGCAATCTGCTTGAAGAAGGGAGAACTACAGCTCAGCGCAGCAGAACCTTATGGATTGGCTTTGCCCAGTACACTTGTGTCAGAGATTGTGGACATTGAACTGAAAAACATCTGCTGCATTACCTTTATCGAAAATAAAACGAACTATGATGAATATTTGCTGGCGGAAAAACAGCCGGAAGAACTTGTTGTTTATCACGGCGGCTTTCTGAGCCGCGGAAGAAAAAACTTTTTGAAAAACTGGCTGCTGCGGCAGGGGAAACCATGCAAATTCGATTCTGGGCAGATATTGATCTGGGCGGTTTTTGCATGTTTGAAAACCTGCAAACGGTGTTCCCACAGCTTGAACCCATGCGTATGGAAGGGCGCTTTGTGGAACAGTACCACAAAAATGGCCTGAAGCGGCCGGAGCAGTATCTGAAGAAGCTGAAGGAAGAGCGGAATGCGGGAAGACATACGCTGTTTGTTGATGCAATTGATAAGATTTTGCAATATGGGGTCACAATCGAACAAGAAACATTTCTGGAGTAGAATTCATGCGAAGATAAAACGCTTGTTGACCTATAGAAACGTACTATTATTCTTTTCAACGCCCTGCAATTTTGGAACCCGCCCAGGCTGCAATTAAGTCTCCCCGGAAATAAAATCTGGTAGGACAAAGAAGATAAAAGCTCTTGGCTTCTGTAATGGAGGCCAAGAGCTTTTTGCATCTTGTTTTGTAAGCTGAAAGAGGGTACAATGATAGCAGAAGTATGCACATCAATGAGGTGATACTATGCTGAATGTCTTTTACGGTGATATGAAGGAAGCGGTGTACAATACGGCTTCTTATTTCAAATACGACTACGAGGAAAGCTGGATCATCGACCCGATGGTCAAGGAAATGATTCAGGATGTAGATAGCTCCACTGTGATTGACAGTGGTATCATCGACAGCCCGGTCTTAGGCAAAATTCCACCGACTGCTTTGTCTGGTGGTGTAAAGACACTGATTTTGGTAAAGTTTGAGCCAGAGAAAGTGTTCAATGCATCGACTTGTGGTGACAACTGTGCAAAGTGGCTGCTCAAAATTGCAGAGCAGGAGGATCGCACGGTGAATTTGCGTCACCTGATGGATTTTGGCAAAAAGCCATTTACAATAAAAGTGCTGAATACGAATCAAATCGTTCACAGTATGGAAGAGCTGATTTTGGCCGCAGGTGAGTTTGTGTAAAGGGGCTGACAGAAATGAAAGGCATTCATAAAGTGGTCGTTGGCACAAAAGTACTTGAAATATGAATTTGAACTGCGCCGCAACTTAACCATCATTCGCGGGGATAGCGCAACGGGTAAAACGACTCTCGTAGATATGATCCGTACCCATATGAACGATGGAGAGAGTGGACCGGTTACTCTAAATTGTGATAAAAGTTGCTACGTGGTAGAAGGAAATCTTTGGAAGGGACAACTTGACAATATTCAGGACAGCATTGTTTTTATCGACGAAGGAAACGAGTTTGTCAGGACCAAAGATTTTGCGCGTGCGATTCAGCAGACGGACAACTATTACGTCATCGTGACCAGAGAGGGTTTGTCTGCCTTGCCATACAGTGTGGAAGAAGTGTATGGTATCCGAACCTCTGGTAAGTATGGCTCACTGAAACAGAGCTATCATTCGTTCTATCGAATTTACCCGGATAGTACGACTGAGAATATTAAGCCGGAGAAGATCTTGACTGAGGACAGCAATTCGGGTTATCAGTTTTTTGACGCGGTCTGTGCAGAGCATCAAATGCAGTGTGATACTGCAAACGGAAAGTCCAATGTGTTTTCCTATTTGAAGGCTCATAGGGATGAAAAAATTATGGTGATTGCAGATGGTGCAGCATTTGGTCCTGAAATGGACAGGGTATTGCAGCTGGTGCATACAAGAGAAAATCTAGTGCTATATTTGCCGGAATCCTTTGAATGCTGATACTTTCTTCTGGAATCCTGAAAGATACGGAGGTTGCACAGATATTGCAGACACCGTCTGACTACATCGATGGCAAAGACTATTTCAGCTGGGAACGTTACTTTACTGCACTTCTGACAGAGAAAACGGCTGGAACTTATCTGAATTATACCAAGAAAGCGCTGAATGAGCCTATCTGAGGGATGGTGTGAAAAACGCGATTTTGGGACAGATGCAGAAAGTCGAATTGAAATAAAATCAAAAGAAAGTGGAATCGTAATGAGGATACAGTATACATTAAAGGTTTATCCGGCAGGACTTGGGCGCAGCGTATACAGAACGATAACCATCTGTGGTACGGATACACTGGATCAGCTCTGCATGGCGATTTGAGTGCATTTGATTTTACGGCAGAGCATCTGTATGAATTTTGCATGGACAACAAGATGTACAGCGAAGACTGCTACCGATTCAATCCGATGGAAGATGACCTGTTTGATGAGGATGATGCAGAGGGAACCGATATTGCATTGGATGAACTGGGCTGATCGAAGGACAAAAATTCTCACTCTATTATGACTTTGGTGATGATTGGATGTTTGCCATCCGTGTGATGAAAATAGAAGAAGTAAAAAGTCATCACAAGCCGAAGCTGCTCAGCTCAAAAGGAAGTGTTGAACAGTACCCGGCGGGAGAAGAGTGATTCCCGGACGCTCTGTAATTTTGGCACCCGCTCAGGCTGCGATTAAGAACCCCCGCAAGTAATTGCGTGAGGGCTTGAAAAAGCACAAATAAAGTATATGACCGCCCCGGTTTCTGTGATAGGAAGCCGGGGCGGTTTTTTGCGCTCATGAAGGGGCAGATGAAAAAAACGCAGTATGAATATATACCATATAAAAATGAATATATGCTAAAATTTCGGGAAAATACTTGCATTTTCATTAAAATGGGTGTATTATAACACCTGCCGACGAAATGCCGACAATCAACAAGAGAGGGATCGATACTATTATGTCTTTGAAGAAGAAAATTGCTGCGGCTTTCATCGCCTGTGCGATGACGCTTGCCGTGGTTCCTTCCGCCTTCGCCTGCACGGCACTCTATGTCGGCAGCGACCTCACCGAGGATGGCACCACCATGTTTGGCCGGATCGAGGATCTGGGCACCAACGATTACAACAAGCTGTTCAACATCAGCCCCGCCGGGAAGCACACCGCGGGCGAGGTGTACGAGGGCTGCTACGGCTTTACCTACACCTTCACCCACGACAGCTACCGCTACACCGCCCGCCGGGACGACAACGGTCTGGGTGTCTGCCCGGACTGCGACAGCACCCACGAGCACACCCCCTATGAGGAGGCTGGCACCAACGAGAAGGGCGTCATGGTCTCTGCCACCGAGTCTCTCTACGGTACCGACGCCGTGCTGAGCGTAGACCCCTATGTGGACAACGGCATTGAGGAAGCCGAGATCACCACGGTGCTGCTGAGCGAAGCTTCCACGGCCCGCGAGGGTGTTGCCCTGCTGACCTCCATCTACGATAACGCCGGTGCAGCCGGCGGCTCCGGCGTGTTCATTGCCGACCAGAACGAGACCTGGTTCGTGGAGAACCTGACGGGCCACACCTACCTTGCCCTGAAGCTCTCCTCCAGCGTGGTCTTCATGCAGCCCAACATCGCCGCTATGGGCAAGATCGATCTGGATGACACCGACCATGTGGTGGCCTCTGCCAACCTGATCTCCGTGGCCCAGAAAGCCGGTACCTTTGTGGGCGATGCCGCTGCCAACGTCATCGACCTGGATGCCTCCTACAACGGCGACATCGCATCGGACCGCATGGCAGCCGGCCTGAACTACCTGTACGGCACCGACACCTTTACGAAGGACAATTACAGCGAGACCGACTTTGCTATCAGCAACGTCGGCGAGAACGGTGCCATCGTCCCGGTCTACTCCAACATCCAGCTGACCAAGAAGTTCTCGGTGGAGGATTCCATCCACTTCTTTCAGACGGAGCCCATCGGCAAGACGGGCAATGTGGAGACTCATCTGTTCCAGGTGAGCGCCACCGGCGATCTGAACACCGCCATTACCGAGTGGACCGCTTTTGACGACGACGTGTACAACGCCTTCGTCCCTTACTATCCGATGCTGACCACCGACACCGCAGATGTCTACAAGGTCTCGGTCCATAAGGTCACCCGCTCCGACGAGCAGCCCACCGAGGGCGTCTGGTATCAGGATGCCAAGGGCCGCTACTATACCTACCCGGACGACTGGACCGACTCCTTCTACGGCGTGCGTGACGCCCTCTCCAACCTGCTGACCTACGGCAGCAATGGCAATCAGGTCACCGCAAAGGATCAGGCTGCAGCCAAGGCCAGCTATGCCGCGCTCCAGCAGGAGATCATGGCCGACTACGCCGATATGAAGGCGCCGTTGCCGCCGCCGACACGCTGGAGGCCAAGCAGGCTGCCGCCACCACTGCAAGCAACAAGATGAGCGAGAAGGTCTACGAAAAGACTGTCAAAATGTACAATAAGCTTCAGAAGAAGCAGGAGGCCCGTGCATGGTTTGGGTCTCTGCTGAATAAAAACTTTTAAACTGAATCAGAATCGACTCCCCGAGAAGCGGAACAGCTCCCCCCGGGGAGTCCTTTTTGTACAAAGAAATACCCCGGCCACCCTGCATCTGCGCAGAAAGCCGGGGCAAGGAGAAAAGGGAGAATGAAAAATGAAGAAGGTAACTTAGAATAGCGTTTTCGTATTCTGATAAACAGCCTTATACTTCTGATAGGCCTTATCATAGACCGATGCCGCCGCAGAATCGGGATAGAGGACTTCGCTCTCAGCGGCTAGCTTCTTACCGAAGTCGCGGGTGACGTCGGTAAGGCCGACGCTCTCGGCGGCGATGATAAAATCGCCCAGAGTTTCCGTCTCACCGCTCTTGAGGCGGACGATGGGACGGTTCAGCACGTCGGCGAAAATTTGACACCAGACGCGGCTGTTGGCTGCGCCGCCGCCCAGAGGAATGGGGGAAATAGACTTCTTGGCAGCAGGCATAATTTCCATGCAGTCCCGCATAGAGAGTGCAACGCCCTCCATGATGGCGCGGACGAAAGCACCGTAATCGGTGGAAAGGCTCATGCCGAAGAAGACGCCCCGGGCGTCGGAGTCCCAGATGGGGGACTTTTCACCGGCCAGATAGGGAAGATAGACCAGACCGTTGCAGCCTGCGGGAACCTTCTCAGCCAGCGTGTTCATGTAATCGTAAACGGACAGGCCCGCAGCCTCGGCCTTCTGCTGGACGGCGTCGCCGAAGACATCACGGAACCAGCGCAGGGAGATGCCGGCGTTGTCGGTGGTCTGCAAAATGGTGTACAGGCCCTGATAGGGGCTGCGGCAGTTCAGCAGACGCTTATCGTAGATGGGCTCGCTGCCGATGTAGCAGATGCGGCCGCTGCTGCCGATGGTGAGGGCGACATCGCCCTCCTGCACAGCGTCTGCGCCCAATGTGGCCACTACGCTGTCCAGACAACCGGCAGACACCGGTGTACCGGCTTTTAATCCGGTGATGTGGGCAGCCTCCTCGGTGACGCCGCCCACGATGTCGCAGGGGTCGTAAGGGGTAGGCAGCAGCGAGAAGGGAATCTCCGCCTTTTTGGCGATCTCGTGGCTCCACTCGCCGGTGCGGATGTCGGACAGCGAGGTGAGGCTCATCCGGGGGCGGTTCATGGAGAACTTTCCGGTGAGCTTCTGGATAATGTAGCCGCTGGGCATCAGCATTTTATACGCCCGAGCCACCAGCTCGGGGCGGTTGTCGATGAGCCAGCGCAGGGAGGGTAGACAGAACGAGCCCTTGTCCAGTTTGTTCGCCGTAACGCGGAGGACGAGATCCTCACCGACACGCTCACGCAGCCACGCCACCTGCGGGTCGG
>ENA-OQCX01000602-OQCX01000602.1-human-gut-metagenome-genome-assembly--contig:-NODE-602-length-18386-cov-2.574237_pt1 | contig 18386 bp, 26 predicted proteins | sample MGYA00242762_ERZ504587 | MGnify/ENA primary metagenome ERZ504587 (study PRJEB26092, sample SAMD00036337) | human gut metagenome | host: Homo sapiens | study: EMG produced TPA metagenomics assembly of... | reverse complement strand
GCAAACAGAAACAGTAAGAAAAACACTGACTTGACAGGGCCGGGTACGGCAATATTCAGTTGCCCTACTACTACGCCTACCAATAACACGCTGGTGACGGTTCCCAAAGTAACTTGCCGATACGCAGCTTACCCAGCCAGAACCCCAGAAAAATGGTGAGGAAAATGGCTAATTCGGGACGTTCTCTGAGTTGGTTGAAAATCCATTCCATAATTAAGTATTTAGGTCGGTTTGTACGTCTTTTGTAAGTCGTATTCGCTATACAACGGGTTTTAACGGGAAGTGTTTTGAATAAAAGTGGTTTTTTAGAACATTTATTCCGCAAAACCGGACTTTTAGAAAAAGTTTTCTTCCGTACCTTTGCGCACTGAATGATAGATGGGTAAGGTATGAGGTTGTTTATTAGGGTATTTCTGCTGTTGCAGATAATTGCACTTCCTGTGAGGGCGCAATATATAGTGCAAGGTGTTGTCACGGATTCGCTGACACGGGAGCCGTTGCCATATACCTCGGTCTATCTGAAAGGAACCACAGAGGGGGGGATGACTGATGACAAGGGGGTATTTTCCTTCAAGACCTATCGCTCGGAAGCGCGGCTGGTAATCTCGGCCGTGGGCTATAATGAATACACCCGGCTGATTCATCCGGCACGCGGGGAGCGTATAAAAGTGGCGCTTGCCCCCACCACTTATGCACTGAATGAAGTGGTGGTGAAGCCGAAACGCGAGCGCTACAAGAAGAAAAACAATCCGGCTGTGGAGTTTGTGCGGAAGATGATAGAGCACCGGGATGATTATTCTCCGGATGAGCGCGACTTCTGGCAGCGTGAGCGTTATGAGAAAATGACGTTTGCCATTAACAACTTTGACAGTGTGAAGCAGCAGAAGTGGCTGTACCGCAAGTTCAAGTTCCTGACCGATTATGTGGATACTTCCGCCGTGACGGGAAAGCCGGTACTGGCGGTGTCCAACGCGAGTTGCTGGCTACGGATTATTACCGTAAGTCGCCGCACAGCGAAAAGCAATGGGTGAAGGCGCGGCGGCAGGCGGGAGTGGACGAAATGCTGTCACAGCAGGGGATGGAGCAGGCCATCAGCGTTACTATGACGGACGTGGATATTTATCAGAACAACATAACGCTGTTTACCAATAAGTTTGTCAGTCCGTTATCTTCTTTAGGCCCTTCGTTCTACAAATACTATCTGATGGATACGCTGACCGTTGCCGGAAAGCCTTGCGTGGACTTGACTTTCGTGCCTTTCAACTCCGAGTCGTTCGGCTTTACGGGGCATCTGTACGTTATGCTGGACAGCACGTATTTCGTGCGTCGCGTAGTGATGAACTTTCCTCAGAAAATCAATCTGAACTTTGTGGATTACATGAAGATAGAACAGGACTTTGACCGTGCGGAAGACGGTACAAGGCAACTTATGAATGAAAGTATCACGACGGAATTCAAATTGGTGGACAACAGCGACGGCATCTATGCCAAACGGGATGTTTATTACCAGAATTATGCTTACGAACCACCGCCGATGCCTTGCAGGCGTTCCGAAAACCCGAGAAGGTGATTGAGGGTATGGACTCTTCCGCTCATTCAGATGCTTACTGGGATGCCAACCGCCTTGCGGAAGTGAGTAAGAAAGAGACTTCCGTAGACAAGATGATGGCGCAACTGCGTAGTTATCCGGTTTATTATTGGACGGAGAAGGTGCTGAAGGTGCTGTTTACCGGATATATTCCCGCGCCTAAGGAGAAAGCTCCTTTGTTCTATATCGGTATGATGAACACCACCATCAGCGGTAATGCGCTGGAAGGAGTGCGTGTGCGTGCCGGTGGGATGACACGGCATGGCTTAATCCGCATTTGTTCGGCAGGGGATATGTGGCGTACGGTTTCCGCGACGAACGTGTGAAGGGGTTGGCGGAACTGGAATATTCTTTCCATAGGAAAAAGGAATATGCCAATGAGTTTCCGATTCATTCGCTCAAATTCCGTTATTTGTCCGATGTCAACCAGTATGGGCAACATTATCTCTATACCAGTCAGGATAACGTTTTTTTGGCGTTGAAACGCCAGAAGGACGACCGTATCGGCTATCAGCGGAAAGCGGAACTGACGTATACGAACGAGTTTCATTCGGGCTTCTCCTTTCAAGTAACCACACGTCTGCGGAAAGATGAATCTTCGCATCTCATTCCTTTCATCAGGCAGGATGAAGATAAGTCGTTTGTAAAAAGTATTTCGACCAGTGAACTGAACTTAAACTGCGTTATGCTCCTAATGAGAAGTTCTTTCAGACACAGTGGAATCGTTTTCCGGTATCTTTGGATGCTCCGGTATTTACGCTGACGCATACCATGGCCACCAAAGGAGTGCTGGGTGGAGACTATACCTATCATTATACGGAGGCAGGATTTCAGAAACGTTTCTGGTTCTCGCTTTCGGCTATACGGACGTCATACTGAAAGCCGGTAAGGTGTGGAATAAAGTTCCTTTTCCGCTGCTTATCATTCCCAATGCCAACTTGTCCTATACCATTCAGCCGGAGTCTTACTCGCTGATGAATGCAATGGAATTTATGAACGATGAATATGCCTCGTGGGATGTGACTTATTTTTTGAACGGTTTTCTCTTCAACCGTATTCCGTTGTTGAAAAAATTGAAATGGCGCGAAGTGTTGTCCTGTCGGGGAATTTATGGAAATCTGAGCGACAAGAACAATCCGGAATTCAGTGAAGGGTTGTTTGCCTTTCCGGTAGGAAGCACTACTATGGGACACACTCCGTACGTGGAGGTAGGGGTAGGCATTGAGAACATTTTGAAAGTGCTCCGGGTGGATTATGTATGGCGTTTGATTACCGCGATTTACCGAATATAGATAAATCCGGGCTTAGAATCAGTCTGCACATGACATTTTAACTTAAATCTTACTAACAGAGCATTAAATCGGATAAAAAGACTAATCTATATTGGGTAAAATACCCTAAATTTGAGCAATTTTTTAAACTAAAATAATTCAATGGCAATGAAAGAAAACATTAAGCCGGCAACCGGTCGTTTAGGCGTACTGGTAGTCGGAGTAGGTGGTGCGGTTGCAACCACTATGATTACAGGTACATTAGCAGCCGTAAGGGGTTGGCAAAAGCTATAGGCTCAATCGCACAAATGGCTACTATGCGTATGCAGGACGGCAAAGAACATCTGATTAAGGATATAGTGCCTTTGGTTGATTTGAACGACATCGTCTTCGGCGGTTGGGACATTTTCGCTGATGATGCGTATGAAGCTGCAATGTATGCAGAGGTTTTGAAGGAAAAGGACTTGAACCTCGTAAAAGATGAGTTGAAGGCCATCAAACCTATGCCTGCCGCTTTTGACCACAATTTTGCAAACGTCTGAACGGTACGCACATCAAGAATGCCGCTACACGTTGGGACATGGTAGAGCAGTTGCGTGAGGATATCCGCACTTTCAAGGCAAACAACAATTGCGACCGTATCGCCGTGTTGTGGGCTGCAAGTACTGAAATTTATGTTCCTCTGGCAGAAGAGCACAAGTCGCTCGCTGCTTTGGAAAAGGCAATGAAGGAAAACAATACGGAAGTTATTTCTCCGAGCATGTGCTACGCTTACGCTGCAATCGCAGAAGGTGCTCCGTTCATCATGGGTGCTCCTAACCTGTGCGTAGATACTCCGGCTATGTGGGAATTCTCCAAGAAGATGAATGTGCCTATTGCCGGTAAAGACTTCAAGAGCGGTCAGACTTTGATGAAGACTGTACTTGCTCCGATGTTCAAGACCCGTATGCTGGGTGTAAGCGGATGGTTCTCTACCAATATCTTGGGTAATCGTGACGGTGAAGTGCTTGACCAACCGGAAAACTTCAAGACCAAAGAAGTCAGCAAGCTGTCCGTTATCGACAATATCTTCGAACCCGAAAAATTCCCCGATTTGTACGGTGATGTATATCACAAAGTACGTATCAACTATTATCCGCCCCGTAAGGACAACAAGGAGGCATGGGATAATATCGATATCTTCGGCTGGATGGGTTATCCGATGGAAATCAAGGTTAACTTCCTGTGCCGCGACTCTATCCTGGCAGCTCCTATCGCACTCGACCTGGTTATCTTCAGTGACCTCGCTCTGCGTGCCGGTATGTGCGGTATCCAGACTTGGCTGTCATTCTTCTGCAAGAGCCCGATGCACGACTTTGAACACGAACCGGTACATGACCTGTTCCAACAATGGAGAATGGTGAAGGAAACCCTGCGTAATATGGTAGGCGAAACTGCACCGAGCTATTTGGACTAAAATAAGAAAACGGTAAGGTAATAAAAGTGATAAGGCGATAGAGTGATTGGCAAGTTTCCGCTTGAAATGTCATCACTTTACTGCCTTACCACTTTTATGACTTTATTACCGCATTATTTTGTCACTTTTATTATTCTATCACTTTTTATCAATGAAGAAACCCTCTTTTTTCCCGGTTATCATCGGTACGGGCTTCGGTTCGGGCTTTTCTCCTTTCGCTCCGGGTACGGCAGGCGCTTTACTGGCCGTGCTTATCTGGTTCGGAATATCTTTCATTGTTTCGGAAATATGCCTGATATGGCTGACGGTGGCTCTTATTCTCTTTTTTACGGTAATGGGAGTATGGGCGACCAATCGTCTTGAACCTTTCTGGGGAGAGGATCCGTCACGGGTGGTGGTGGACGAAATGGTAGGAGTGTGGATTGCATTGCTGGCAGCACCGTCTGGAAATGTATGGTATGCGTTGGGGGCTTTTGCTCTCTTTCGTCTGTTTGACATATTCAAACCGTTAGGCATCCGTCGCATGGAAAGTTTTCCGGGCGGAATTGGCGTGATGATGGACGATATCTTGGCGGGAATTTATAGCTTTGTAGTCTTAATCGGAGTAAGATGGCTGATAAGCTGAAAGGAAAACCGGGATTTGCAGGCTGGCGTCATGCTGTTTGGGTCTTTATCAAGGCTCAGCTTTCGTCATACGTGGCAAGTCTCATAGATTTCTTGGTGACCATTCTGCTGGTTAAACTATCCGGACTTTTTTATTTGTATGCTACTTTTCTGGGCTCTGTAGTTGGCGGCGTGGTGAATTGCGTTATCAATTACGGGTGGGTATTTCATGCGGACGACTGCAAAAAGACGCATGTTGCACTGAAGTATCTTTTTGTCTGGGGAGGTAGTATTTTATTGAATACATGGGGCACGTTTGCCCTGACCGAGTGGCTGACGGGTATGCACTGGGTGGACGGATTGCTGGGACATTATATAAACGATGTGTTTATCCTGTCCAAGATTATCGTAGCCATTCTGGTGGCGTTCTTCTGGAACTATCATCTGCAACGGGTATTCGTATATCGTAATCATAATTTCGGGAAATTTATACGACAATATTTTAGAGACTAAATAGAACTGATATGAATTATAAGAGATTGGCTGCAACAGTTGATTTATAAGATTATAAATCCGGTTGTGCATGGAATGATCAAGGTAGGCATTACACCTAATTTTATTACTACTACCGGATTGGTGATGAACATCGTGGCTGCATGCGTATTTGTGTATGCGGGCATGTATAAACCGGGTGAGCTTGCTTATGGTGCTGGGGAGGAGGTATTGTTCTCTTTGCCGGTTTGTTCGATATGATGGACGGGCGCGTGGCGCGTGTAGGTAATATGTCTTCTACGTTCGGAGCATTGTATGACTCGGTGCTCGACCGTTATAGCGAGATGGTGACGCTGTTCGGTATTTTCTATTATCTGATTTTGCAAGGGTATCTGTGGGGATCGATGATTACTTTTGTCGCATTGGTCGGTTCGCTTATGGTGAGTTATGTGCGTGCACGTGCCGAAGGATTGGGACTGGAATGTAAAGTAGGCTTCATGCAGCGTCCCGAGCGTGTGGTGCTGACCAGCCTTGGTGCTTTATTCTGTGGTATTTTCGGAGATTGCAAGGCGTTCGACCCTATGCTGATACTGATTGTTCTATGGCCGTGATAGCCGTTCTTGCTAATCTGACAGCATTCGCGCGCATTGCGCATTGCTATAAATTATTAAAGAAACAATAATGAGAAAAGATATTTTTCCTTCTGTCAAAGAAGCGTTGCCTGTTGTTGTCCTTACAGCACTGTTCTTGTTGTTGACAGCCGTGTGTATAGGGTTGCGTACAGAGCATCTTTTAATGACGGGACTGTTTCTGATACTCTTTTTTGCAGGAAAAACAACCCGTAAATTGGCGGTAGCGCTACTTCCTTTTATCATCTTTGGCATTTCTTACGACTGGATGCGGGTGTATCCCAACTATGAGGTGAATCCTATTGATGTGCAGGGATTGTATGAGGCGGAGAAGTCCTTGTTCGGTATCTCGATTGATGGGACAAGATTGATTCCCTGCGAGTATTTTGCACGGAATCACTGTACGGTAGGCGATTTCTTTGCCGGTATATTCTACCTTTGCTGGGTTCCTGTTCCCATTGCATTCGGTCTGTGGCTTTATCTGAAAGGCGAACGCAAGGTATATCTTCGCTTTGCCATGGTCTTTCTGCTGGTAAATCTTATCGGGTTTGCCGGATATTATATTCATCCGGCAGCACCACCTTGGTATGCCATGAATTATGGCTTTGAGCCGGTTCTCAATACTCCGGGTAATGTAGCGGGACTGGGACGCTTTGACGAACTGTTGGGGTGCTCTGTTTTTCATTCCATTTATGGACGGAACGCCAATGTGTTTGCCGCTGTTCCTTCATTGCATGCGGCTTATATGGTGGTGGCTGTAGCATATGCTATTATGGGACGTTGCAAGAAATGGCTGATAGCTTTGTTCTCTGTTATCATGGCGGGTATCTGGTGGACGGCTGTCTATTCCGGACATCATTATCTGATTGATGTGATGTTGGGCATTTCCTGTGCGTTGCTGGGGATTCTGGTATTTGAACAAGGTTGATGAAGTGGGGAGCATTCAAGCGTTTCTTTGAAAGATACAGTCGGTATATAGGATAAATTATCAGGTGTGGTTTAACGCAAATTTACGCAAGGGGGCATTCTTTATCTTGAAACTCTGCGTATATTTGCGTTAATCTGTTTTTATGTTATAGGTATATGAATAATTTTGTCTTTTATAGTCCTACCGAATTTGTATTCGGCAAGGACACGGAAATGCAAGTCGGTGCCTTAGCCGGTAAGTATGGGGCACGGAAAGTAATGATTGTGTATGGTGGCGGTTCCGTGCTGCGCAGCGGGTTGTTGGACAGAGTGAAGCAATCTTTGCAGAAAGCCGGTATTCGTTATTGCGAGATGGGTGGTGTGCAACCTAATCCGGTGGATACGAAGGTGTATGAGGGATTGAAATTTGCCGTCGTGAACAGGCTGATTTACTGCTCCCGGTAGGAGGCGGTTCTGTAATTGATACAGCAAAGGCTATTGCTGCCGGTGTACCTTATGAGGGCGATTTTTGGGATTTCTTTATAGGTAAGGCAAAAGTGACGGAAGCATTGAAGTTGCTGTTGTGCTGACAATTCCTGCTGCGGGTAGCGAGGGCTCGGGCAACTCGGTGATAACGAAAGTGGATACCCTGCAAAAGCTAAGCTTGCGTGTGCCGGAATTGTTGCGCCCTGTCTTTTCCATTATGAATCCGGAATTGACTTATACATTGCCGCCTTTTCAGACGGCTTGCGGCATTGCCGATATGATGGTGCATATCATGGAACGTTATTTTACTAATACGCAGGATGTGGAGATTAGCGACTGTCTTTGTGAAGGTACGCTGACGGCTATCATTAAAGAAGCTTATCGCATAAAACAAAATCCGGGAGATTACGGTGCGCGCGCCAATATTATGTGGTGCGGAACGATTGCTCATAACGGGACTTGTGGTGTGGGTTGCGAGGAAGATTGGGCTTCGCATTTTCTGGAACATGAAGTCAGTGCGATTTACAACGTTACGCATGGCGCCGGATTGTCTGTAATAGTTCCGGCATGGATGACTTTTGTGGCCGGACATAATCCGAAAAAGATAGCCCGGTTTGCCAACCGTGTTTTCGGTGTTCCCGAATCGGAGGATTTGGAAGAGATGGCATTGGCGGGTGTATCCCGTTTGAAACACTTTTTCCGTTTTATAGGGCTGCCGGTTAACTTTAAGGAACTGGGTATTGAGAATCCCGATATAGACCGCTTGGCGGATAACCTGCATCGCAATAAGGGAGAGTTTGTGGGCAATTATGTGAAACTGACTAAACAGGACAGTAAGGAAATCTACCGTCTGGCACTGTGATAAACAAAAAAAACGGCGAAGTATTTTATCTGACTTCGCCGTTTCTTTTATTTGATTTCGATTTCTTCCTTCATGTCAATCTCTTCTCCCTGCGGATCGTAGAAAACATATTCCAGAAATGCTAATTTCTGACTTGGAATAATCTTGATTCCGAATCCGTATTTCATTTGCCATTTCCGTTTCAGTGAGAGAACTCCCTGATTGATGTAGGCAGCGATATACGGGTGGATGTGTAACGAGAATTTCTTTATCTTCAGTTTGTTGACAAGGTAGTCAATTTTACTCTCTAAAGTGTCCGTAAAGAGGATGGACGATTTAATAGTGCCTTTACCAAAGCAGGTTGGACAGGTTTCCGTAGTATTCACATCCATTGCCGGACGTACTCGTTGACGCGTAATCTGCATCAATCCGAATTTGCTGAGTGGCAGGATGTTGTGTCGTGCTCTGTCTTTCTGCATATTGGCACACATACGTTCGTAAAGCTTTTGTCTGTTTTCGGCTTCATTCATGTCGATGAAATCCACCACGATGATACCACCCATATCTCTTAGCCGCAATTGGCGCGCCAGTTCATCGGCAGCTCCCAGATTCACTTCCAGTGCGTTGGCTTCCTGCCCGTTGGCATTCTTGATGCGGTTACCGCTGTTCACGTCTACTACGTGAAGCGCTTCGGTGTGCTCAATAATCAGGTAAGCCCCGCTTTTGTATGAAACGGTTTTGCCGAATGACGATTTTATCTGTTTGGTGATACCGAAATTGTCGTAAATAGGAAGTTGTCCTTTGTACAGTTTTACAATTCCTGCCCGTTCAGGGGCGATGAGTGTTACGTAATCCTTGATTTCGTTGAATACAGCTTCGTTGTTCACATAGATGTTTTCGAAAGAAGGATTGAACAAGTCGCGCAACAAACCTACGGCGCGGCTGGTTTCTTCGTAAATCAGTGTCGGAAATTTGGTGGCTTTTTGTACTTTGACAATAGCTTCTTCCCAATGTTTTAATAGAACTTTAAGCTCTCCGTCAAGCTCGGCCACGCGTTTACCTTCGGCAACAGTGCGGACGATGACACCGAAATTCTTGGGTTTGATGCTCATCAGCAGTTGTTTGAGGCGGGCGCGCTCTTCACTTGATTTAATTTTTTGTGATACGGAAACCTTATCATTAAAGGGAATCAATACAAGATACCTTCCGGCAAAGGAGAGTTCGGAAGTCAGTCTCGGCCCTTTGGTTGAGATAGGCTCCTTTACGATTTGCACCACTACTTCTTGTCCTACCTTGAGTGTGTTGGATACTGTTCCGTCCTTTTCAAGGTCGGGAAGTATGGTTGCTTTGGTAATTGGATTAAGCTTTTTTTTGTCGCTTAAAGTTTGCTTTACGTATTTTTCTAATGAGTTAAATTGAGGACCTAAGTCCAGATAATGAAGAAAAGCATCTTTCTCGTAACCTACATCCACGAAGCAGGCATTCAGGCCCGGCATCAATTTCTTGACACGTCCCAAATACATGTTGCCCACAGAGAAGGAAATGTTTCTTCCTTCGCTTTGGAGTTCCACCAGGCTTTTGTCTTCGAGTAAAGCAATGGAAACTTCTTTGGGCTGTACGTCTACAACGAGTTCGCTTGTCACAATAATTTGCTTTTACATTTTTATTATACAGATGTTTTCTGTTCAGATTTACCGGTACATCAATCTTTTTTACATTGACGAACCGGTTTGATACTTAAACAAAGAACAAACCCGCGAGACAATTAGCTTCACAAGTTTGTTCTTTATTTTGTCCTTCAGACTAAAAATTACTTTTTGCTTTTATGTCTGTTCTTTCTTAGTCTTTTTTTACGCTTGTGCGTAGACATTTTATGTCTTTTTTTCTTCTTTCCGCTTGGCATAGCTTCAAAATTTTATGGGTTAATACTAATTGTTTATTATTTTTTCACAGCAATGGTGAATGTCTTGGCAGGTTTAAAAGCCGGAATGTTGTGTTCCGGAATAATGATAGTAGTGTTCTTTGAGATGTTACGAGCTGTTTTTTGAGCTCTTTTCTTTACTACAAAACTACCAAACCCGCGGAGATAAACATTTTCATCTTTAGATAAAGATGCCTTCACTGCGTCCATGAACGCTTCAACGGTTGCAAGCACTGTTACTTTGTCGATTCCGGTGTTCTTTGTAATTTCGTTTACAATATCAGCTTTAGTCATTTTTCTTTAAAAAAAATATTATTACTATAGTTTTCTAATTTTTTGGACTGCAAATATATAGCTTTTTAGCGGCTCTAAAAAATATATTTTGGACATTTTTTGAAAAAAAGTCAAAGCATTAGGTTTTGTTAGACTGAAAAACTGTATTTTTGTTCTTTTGAAAAAGGATGTGTGTCCTTTTGGGGTATGAAACTATATATGAATAGATTGACTGAAGCTTTATTGGATTGGTATGCGGATAATAAACGTGATTTGCCTTGGAGAGGCACTACTGATCCCTACCGGATATGGATTTCTGAGATTATTTTGCAGCAGACGAGAGTGGTACAAGGATATGAGTTATTTTCTTCGTTTTATCCGCCGTTTTCCTGATGTGAGAACTTTGGCTTCGGCTTCGGAAGACGAGGTCTTGAAGTATTGGCAGGGATTGGGGTATTATTCTCGTGCCCGTAATCTGCATGCTGCTGCTAAGAGTATGAACGGTAAGTTCCGGAAAGCTATCAGGAAGTGCGGGCTTTGAAGGGGTAGGGGATTATACGGCTGCTGCCATTTGTTCCATAGCCTATAATATGCCCTATGCAGTAGTGGACGGAAATGTGTATCGTGTGCTTTCCCGTTATTGCGGCATTAATGTGCCTATTGACTCTACGGAAGGAAAGAAACTTTTTGCTGCTTTAGCTGATGAAATGCTCGATAAATCCCGCCCGGCTACTTATAATCAGGCTATAATGGATTTTGGGGCTATTCAGTGTACGCCACAGTCTCCTAACTGTATGTTTTGTCCTTTGGCGGATAGCTGTTCCGCCTTATCGAAAGGGCAGGTTATGCAACTTCCCGTGAAGCAACATAGAACCAAGACGTCCAACCGTTATTTTAATTATATATATGTACGCATGGGCGCGTGTACTTTTATACATAAACGAACGGCTGATGATATTTGGAAAAACCTGTTTGAATTGCCATTGGTTGAAACGGATAGAAATCTATCGGAAGAGGAATTTTTATCATCGGCATCCTTTCGCTCACTTATAGCGGAAGGAGAGGTACCGGAAGTACGTTTGGTGTTTCGAAATGTGAAACATGTGCTGTCCCATCGGGTGATATACGCTAACTTTTATGAAGTCGTTTTGCCGGAGAACTCCCGTTCTTTTTCGGAATACCAGTGTATCAGAATGGAAGATTTGGAGCAGTATCCGGTATCTCGCTTGGTACATGCTTTTTTGGAGAAGTATTTATAAAAGTTGGCTGTATTCTTGCATGATGTTGTTATTCTCGCTAATTTTGGCAACAAATTTTAAAATTGAAAGCGTATGTCAGTAAATAAAGTGATATTATTAGGAAATGTAGGCAGAGACCCCGAGGTGAGGTATCTCGATACCGGTGTGGCTGTTGCTACTTTCCCTTTGGCTACTTCAGACCGTGCCTATACATTGGCAAACGGAACGCAAGTTCCTGAACGTACGGAGTGGCATAATCTTGTCCTTTGGCGCGGACTGGCAGAAACGGCTGAGAAATATGTGCATAAAGGAGACAAACTTTATGTGGAAGGTAAAATACGGACCCGTTCGTATGATGATCAGACCGGTGCAAAACGCTATGTAACGGAGATTTTTGTAGATAACATGGAAATGCTGTCTGCAAGAAGCGCAGCGCCCGGAACTACACCGCAGGCAGGTATATCCGGACAAACGGCTGCTCCTGTACAGTCAACACACTCGCAGGCTGCTCCTGCACAAAATAATCCAACGGACGATTTACCGTTCTAATTGTTTAACTAAAACCAAAATCTTTGGACCCAGACGCTTATTTATGCCAATTGGCAGATATTTTTAACAGTATAACCGTACATACTCCTTCTGTTTCGGCTATTATAGCTATTGTATTGGCTGGTGTGCTTTTGCTTGCTTCCGGTTTTGCTTCGGCTTCCGAAATTGCATTTTTTTCACTCTCGCCGTCTGATTTGAATTCTATTGAAGAGGGGAAACATCCTTCTGATGAGAAAATCAGAAATTTGTTGGATGATACAGAACGACTGCTGGCCACGATACTGATTACGAACAATTTCGTGAATGTGACCATTATCATGCTCTGTAATTTCTTTTTTATGAATGTATTCCAATTCCATTCGGTTATTGCGGAATTTTTAATCCTAACGGTTGTATTGACTTTTCTGTTGCTGCTTTTCGGTGAGATTATGCCGAAGATTTATTCAGCGCAGAAAACATTGGCTTTTTGCCGTTTTGCAGCTCCCGGTATCATGGCATGCCGTTCCATATTCTATCCGTTGTCGTCGATATTGGTGCGTTCCACATCGTTTCTTAATAAGCATTTTGTGCGTAAGAATCATAATATTTCAGTAGATGAGCTTTCTCATGCGTTGGAATTGACAGATAAAGCCGAGCTTTCGGAAGAAAACAATATCTTGGAGGGTATCATTCGTTTTGGAGGTGAAACGGCTAAGGAAGTCATGACATCGCGTCTGGATGTGGTTGACTTGGAAATTCGCACTTCTTTTAAGGATGTGTTAAAGTGTATCGTGGAGAACGCTTATTCGCGTATTCCTGTTTATGCGGAAACACGTGACAATATAAAAGGGGTGCTTTATATCAAGGATTTGCTCCCTCATTTGAATAAAGGAGATAATTTTCGTTGGCAGTCATTGATTCGTCCGGCTTACTTTGTTCCGGAAACCAAGATGATTGATGATTTGCTGCGTGATTTTCAAGCAAACAAGATTCATATCGCTATTGTGGTGGATGAATTCGGAGGGACATCGGGTATTGTTACGATGGAAGATATTATTGAAGAGATTGTTGGGGAGATTCGTGACGAATACGATGATGAAGAACGTACTTATGCCGTACTCAATGACCACACATGGGTGTTTGAGGCTAAAACACAACTGACTGATTTCTATAAGATAACCAAGATAGATGAAGAAACTTTTGATGAAGTGGCAGGTGATGCCGATACTTTAGCGGGGCTTTTACTTGAGTTGAAAGGGGAATTTCCGGCGCTTCACGAGAAAGTAACTTATGATTATTATGAATTTGAGGTTCTTGAAATGGATAACCGCCGCATCTTAAAGGTGAAATTTACAATAAATGAACCGGTACGGGAGGGTTCAGAAACAGAGAAGTAATGCCTGTTTTTAAACAATATACAGAGAGTTCATATAAGTGGGGGATTTGGAAGACAAGTGAAAGTTTGGAAGAACTGCTTGCTTTACTTCCTCATAAAGAAAAATATGAAGAGGGTATTGGAAAATTTACAGCCGTTTCTCGTAAGTTGGAGTGGCTGGCTGTGCGTGTATTATTATATACAATGCTTGGCGAAGAGAAAGAAATACACTATTATTCCAACGGCGGACCCTATTTGGCAGACGGCTCTTTTTCCATCAGTATTTCACATACCAAAGGTTATGTAGCGGTCCTGTTAAGTGAGCCGGGGAAAAGAGTCGGGATTGATATTGAGTGTTATAGCGAGCGGGTACGGAAAGTGGCGCATAAGTCATGCGTGAAGATGAAAAAAATCCTTATTCAAAGGTACGGAAACCTGGTCGTTGTTTGCTTCACTGTCTGCAAAAGAAACCATGTTTAAATGTATGAACGCTTCCGATGTTGATTTTCGGGAACATTTGCATGTAATGCCTTTTACGCCTGACGAACAAGGTGTGTTCTCCGCCGCCGAATACCGTACGGCGGAGAAACAGATTTTTCAAATTTACTACTATTTGTTTTCAGACTTTGTCCTGACATTGAGTTTGTAGTTACAGCCTTTCCAATTGTACTGTAAAGTGACGCATTAACGGAGCTTCCCAAGTAATACGTACTCCTCTTGTAATTGTTTCGCGTCTGTCATATACATTTTTGAGCGCAGCGGCTATTACATTCATGTGGTTATCGGTATACACGCGGCGTGGAATAGCCAGCCGGAGTAAATCCAGTCCGTTGAAGCGGTTTTCACGGGTAACGGGATCACGGTCGGCAAGTAAATAACCGATTTCACATCCGCGTATGCCGGCTTCCAGATATAGCTCGACGGTTAAAGTCTGTGCAGGAAACTCTTCTTTAGGAACATGTGTTAAAACTTTGGGAGCATCTACAAAGATTGCATGTCCTCCGGCGGGACGTTGGTACGGTATTCCGTATTCATCTAATTTTTTAGCCAGATATTCTATTTGGCGAATACGGGTTTCAAGATTATTAAATTCGGTGTTTTCATCCAAGCCGATGGCAAGTGCATTCATATCTCGGCCATTCATACCGCCATAAGTAAGGTAACCCTCGAATTGTACGCAGAATCCTTTTGCTCCTTCATACCAGTCTTGTCGGCGGGTTGCAATAAATCCTCCCATATTTACGATGCCGTCTTTTTTGGCGCTCATTGTCATACCGTCTGCAAGGGCAAACATCTCTTTGGTTATTTCCTTTATGCTCTTACCTTGGTAACCTTCTTCACGTGTCTTTATGAAATAGGCATTTTCAGCAAAACGGGCGGAGTCGAATATGACAGGTTTATTGTATTTATCGGCAATATTCCGGACTTCCCGTAAATTTTGCATGGAAACAGGTTGCCCGCCGGCTGTGTTATTGGTAATGGTAACAATGATAAATGGTATGCGGCTGTGATGTTCTTGTAATGCTTTTTCCAGCTTTGCAGGATCTACGTTGCCTTAAAGGGAATTTCCAGTTGCGTTTGCCGTGCTTCATCTATCGTACAGTCCAATGCTATTGCCTTTCGGCTTTCGATATGTCCTTTGGTAGTATCAAAATGAGAATTTCCCGGGATAATATCTCCTTCATGAACCAGATAAGAGAATAGTACATTTTCGGCAGCACGTCCCTGATGTGTAGGAATGACATATTCAAAACCGGTCAGGCGGGTAATGACTTCTTTCAATTTGAAGAAAGAAGAAGCCCCGGCATAGCTTTCGTCTCCGAGCATGATACCGGCCCATTGCCGGTCGCTCATGGCTCCTGTTCCCGAATCGGTGATAAGATCGATATAAACTTGTTCTGATTTTAGTTGAAAAACATTGTAATGGGCTTCTTTCAACCACTGTTCACGCTCCTGGCGGGTACTTTTACGAATAGGTTCCACCATTTTGATTTTCCATGATTCGGCAAATGGTAATTCCATAGATTATTTTTTATAAGTTAGACAATAGGTCAACGGATAAATCCGTTTTTGTGTTTTATGTGCCGAATATAATGATTTTATAGATGATGAACAATGTTTTTGATGACTTTCTGTAAAACAAATGTCCGGGCGAATCACTTCGGCCGGACATCATTTAAATAAACTTGGCAGAGTTTATTCTCTTTTACTTTCTTTGAAAGAGTTTTGATGAATGAAATGATTGGATAGAATTTATCCCGTTCATTAGACTCAACGCTTTTTCCTCGAAAGCAATGATAAGATAATGCATGGCAGGTCTTCTGACTTGTTTCTGTTGCAGGCTGCCTTCCCGGAAAACGTTTCCAGTGCATGGAGAGAGAATTCATTGTCTGCAACATTATGTGAAACTTACAGCAGCGGGACTGTTCAGGACTTGCACCTGATTCCCTTTTAATCGCCTCCTTTGAAAAAAGTCGGCAAACCAATGCATCGCAAAGATAATGAAAAAAGTAACAAACCAAAATGAATAAAAGAAATTATTTCTCCTTTGCCAACGTAAAAACGAATTCCAGTCCGCCACCTTGATTATTCTTGGCGGAGATTGTTCCGCCATGAATGATGACGGCATTTTTTACGATGGCAAGCCCTAAGCCTGTACCGCCTAATTTTCGCGAACGTCCTTTGTCTACACGATAAAAGCGTTCGAACAAACGATTCAGATGTTCTGGTGAAACGCCTACTCCGGTATCCGCAAAACTGAAATAATAGAAGTTCTCATCCTCACGGAAACAGTTGATGTTGATGTAGATATTGGTTCCTGCATAAGCCATGGCGTTATCCATGAGGTTACGGAATATGGAGTAGAGTAATGAATAGTTACCCTTTAATTGTATTTTGGGATGTAAACCGTTGACTACCGTAATATGCTTTTCTTCCAGTTCCAATGATACTTCGTTGACTATATTGGTGACAAGCATGCTGATGTCTACTTCTCCATATCAATCATATTGCTGCTTCATCCATACGTGTCAGTACGGAGATATCCCGTAATAGACGGCTCAGCCGGTTGCTTTGGGCATAACACCGTTCAAGGAAAGTCTGCATCTTTTCGCGGGGGATGCTTTCATTGCTGACAATTGTTTCCAGATACCTTGAATACTGCTTACAGGGGTTTTCAGTTCATGTGCAATGTTCTGTGTCAGTTGGCGTTTCAAACGTACTTGTTCTTCTTCCTGTGTGATGTCATTAATGGATATTTCAAAACTCAGATCCTGGAAGATGATACATTCTACAATGAATATGCGCCCGTTTTTATTGATGTTGATGGAGAGACGCTTCTCTTCTTTATCCGAAGGTCTTCTTTGTGCCTTACTGATAAAATCGGTGATTTTTTGAAATTCGTAAATGGAAAATATCTCCTCGGTAGTTTGCAAGTTGGAATCGGAGATTAAATTGCCGTATTGTGTAAAGAGGTTATTGACTAAGATTTCTTTTTTGTCTTTAGTAAATACACCTAATCCTTCGTGAGAAGTCTGCAGGTGTGTAATCAGTTTCTCACGTTCGATATATAACGCTTCTTTGGTTTCCCGCAAACGTTTATATATCTGTATAATGTGCTGGGATATTTCGCCAAGTTCATTATGAGGGAAAGCAGATTGTATATCGGTTTCCACCGGTTCGTTTTTATCGGCGCGTTTTGGCAAATTCCCGCAGATGGTTGATTGCCGTACCCAGTTTGGATGTAAACTTATAGAAAACGAATATCAGCAATAAAGTAACAATAGCTGTAAACCAGAGGTAATGCGGATCGCAGCCAGACTATTTACCAGGTTTACATCATAGGGTAATGCCGAGCGAATGATATACTGGGGATAGAGAGTTGCCGAATAGAAGTAGGGTATGCCTGTTGTTTCGGAGGTGCGCCTTAAATCATATCCTTTGCCGTTCTTTAATGCTTTTTGGACTTCCTGACGATCAATGTGATTGCTGAATGCTTCTTGGGAAGTTTCATTGTAACTGTCATAAAGGACGCGGCCTTGTAAATTTACGATAGTGACACGAAGGTCTCTGTATGAACCTTTGGCTATATACCGGTTTAAAGTAGATGTCCATAGACTGTCCGGAATACTTCGCAACTCCTGTTGCAAGCGTTCGTTATAGTCTTGGAGTTGCGTGTCGAGCAGTTCTACTTTATACTCTTTCTCCCGTTGATATTGATAAGCAATAAAACAGGCTGCAAAGACAAGAAATAATGAGATTACCGAAAGAAATAACTTCCGGCTGAATGACAGGAAGTGTCTGTCATTATTCGGCTTCGAAGCAATAACCATATCCTAAGCGAGTTACAATACATTTGCCATATATTCCTATCTTTTTGCGCAGGCGGGTGATGTTTACGTCTATAGTGCGGTCCAACACATATACTTCGTCACTCCAGATGCGGCTCAATATGTCTTCGCGGGAAAATACGCGTCCTTTGTTTTGCAATAGCAAGAGCAGTATTTCAAACTCTTTTTTGGTGAGGGGAGCTTCCTCTCCGTCTATGCTTACTTTCTTTTTGATGATATCAAGCACTAATGATTTATAGGCAATTTGTTCAGGTGCGCGCTCCGTTTCAGTTTGCCGGGTACGGCGTAATACGGCTTTAACGCGTGCTGCTACTTCGCGTAAGGAGAAAGGCTTGGAGATATAGTCGTCTGCTCCTATATTAAATCCGGTTACCGTATCATTTTCGGTGTCTTTGGCTGTGATAAAGATGATAGGAATCTTGGCCGTTTT
>ENA-OQCX01000601-OQCX01000601.1-human-gut-metagenome-genome-assembly--contig:-NODE-601-length-18395-cov-1.913236_pt1 | contig 18395 bp, 26 predicted proteins | sample MGYA00242762_ERZ504587 | MGnify/ENA primary metagenome ERZ504587 (study PRJEB26092, sample SAMD00036337) | human gut metagenome | host: Homo sapiens | study: EMG produced TPA metagenomics assembly of... | reverse complement strand
CGTGCGCAAGGCCACGCAGATGGTCACGGGCCATGTGCCGCTTCTCGTTGGGCCGGGCCTGAAAACCGGGCTCAATATCCGCACGGATACGCCGGTATCCTTGGCGCGGATCTGGTGGTGGGTGCGGTGGCCGCCATCCACACTTACGAGCTGCCTTGCCTTGTGATGGATTTGGGCACGGCAACAAAAATCAGCGTCCTTGATGAGCAAGGCACCTATCTTGGCTGCACGATTTCTGCGGGCGTGGCATTTCACTGGATGCGCTTGCAACCCGCACTTCGCAGCTTCCGCACATTAGTATTGAGGCGCCGCATCATGTGATCGGCACGAACTCACCGGACTGCATGCAGTCCGGCACGGTGTTCGGCACCGCCGCCATGCTTGACGGCCTGTGCGATCGTATTGAGGAAGAGCTCGGCAGGTCGGTGAAAACGGTCGTAGCGACTGGGGGCCTTGCAAAGGAAATCGTTTCCAACTGTAAGCGGAAAGTCCTTTACAGAGAAAATCTGCTTTTGGAAGGGCTTAAGCTGATTTATGATAAAAACACGTCGAAAGGCGGCCGCGGCATGCAGCGTTGATTGCTGAAATTGCCACTTGACAGGAATTGATTGTAAGGTTAAAATACTTTACGAATTGATTCCAATGGAAAAAATCATATTTTAGCTTATTTTTCCGCAACACTGGTTTAAAAATTGCTTTTCAATATTTTTTTGCCAAATTTTGCGCTGCATCTTCCTTGGGGGAGAGCAGCAGCAAGGAGGAATATAAATTGAAAAAGAATACCCTTGCGAGGACGATGCGCCTCGCGCAGCTCGCCATGCTGATTGCCATCCAGGCGATCCTAACCTTCACCCCGTTGGCTTTATCATGATTCCGCCGATCTCCATCACGATCATGCATATCCCCGTGATTATCGGCGCGGTGACGATGGGGCCGTTGTTCGGCGGGATTCTGGGTGCTTCCTTTGGCGTGATGTCAATGCTCAAGGCAACCTTTGCCGCTGCGAGCCCGGCGGATATTATCTTTTCCCCCTTTATCAGTGGAACGCCGGTGCAGTCGCTGATTCTGTGCGTCGTGCCGCGCATCCTGCTCGGTGTGATCGCCGCATGGCTGTTTATCGGCCTGAAGAAGCTCATTAAAAACGAAACAGCTTCGATCGGCTGAGCGCTGGAATTGCCACGCTGTGCCACAGCGCGATGGTGCTCGGCCTGATGTGGTTTCTCTTCGATTCTCTTCCGCTCAAGGAAGTATTTGCCACGATGATGTCGCTCAATTGCCTTTTGGAGATCGCGATGCTGTCGTCGTCGGCATGGCGGTATGCAAGCCGCTGCTGGTCTATCTCCGTAGCAAAAGCTGATCCAAAATAGGGCTAAATCGGCCACGCACCCGGTTGGATATCCGAGATATCGCTTTTTGATGGATCGGCTGGCTAGCTGGGTATTATAAATAAGGAGAACACGCGCCGTAAATTTGCACTTTTGCATTTTATGGCGCGTTTTTGCTTTTAATTGATATCAAAATCGTTTTAAGCGGAGCTATCAAACCAATTTGCCGGGAGGGGGAACGGGGAGCCCGTCCGAAAAGGACGAACTCCCTACAGGCCAATCAGCTGGATTCAGTGTTTCTGAAAGGGTGGTTCGATACCGAAACGAAACCTGGCATCTTTTTTTGAAATTACACCGGCACGGATTCCCTTCTGCACGATAAATCGCTACGTTTTTTAAGTCGTATATGACAGACCACACCGTATCTTTCCCTGTGCTTCTGTCGTATTGACATAAAACCCGTCCTTTCCCGCTAAAAGCTCCTGTGCCGATTGGATTCCGATTTGCCCTCTCTTACGCTCCAGTGCATTTTTGAGCGTTTGATATCTTGTCTCTGCCTGCCAGTTATCAATTTCTGGGTTTGTAAACGAAGCCATCGCTTCCGAATGAAAGACATTGGTGGCGTAGACATAGGGGCGCCCTTCAGATGGCCGGATGATTTCTATTTTCTCTGCATTACACTCTACAACGGCAATCTCTCCTATGCGATCTGCTATCGTTAGCGTTTGGGCCGAGGCGATAGGAATTTCTTGAATGTAGTGAATCGCCTCGTTGGTTGATTTGCATTTTTCCAAGATGAACCGTAACAGCATCCCTGCATTGAGCCTGGCTGAATGGCGTGAGGATAAACCGCGGTTAGGCCGACAGCAAGCCCTTGTTCGTTTATGCCGTCCTCCAGTTCGAGAAATGCTGTCGTATTTCCTGTAAATCCATAGGAATCAGCGTCAATATGATAAATGACATTTAAATTATATTTTTCTAGTTCAGTTAAAAAATCGCTGTTTCTTCCGAACAGAATCGTTTCATGATCTGCCACTGCAAAACATGAGCAATGGCAGGCGGGCGGCATGGCATACATGCTGAATAAAACAGCTTGGAGCATTTCAGCCTCACAATGCTGCCCATCCGCCAAGCCTGGATTTCTTCTAATATTTCTGGAAAGTATTTTTGATAAACGGGAACACAAGCCAAAGCGAACGCCTTTCGCTCTTTCTTTATTGGAAAAGGAAGGTTGTTTAAAATAAAGTGGCCGTGCTTTTCCAAAAGGGACCCCCAATGAAACCCGATTTCGTAGTGTGTCCCTTTCAAATGTGCATGATACATGATTATTTCGCTCCTTCATCTGTTACAATAAAGAGCAGCCGGCAACTCTATTTCAAAGGATAATGGAATAAAAATTTTATGTCAATATCTGCTTTTGGATTTGGAATATCACCTCAAACTGTCCCTTAGAATGTATACTGATGAAAGTGAGGGGAGGTTGACGCGGCATATTGTAGAAAGGAAGTGGTTCTTGCCGCCTTGAAAAGCACGAAATAGATGGTATAATAACAATGAATAAGCATGCGTGCGGCTTTGCGCATACCTCAATTTTCAGGAGGAATCATCAATGGACAACACAGAGAACAAGAAATTTTATATCACCACGCCGATCTACTATCCGTCGGATAATTTGCACATCGGCCACGCTTACTGCTCCGTGATGGCGGATACCATGGCGCGGTATAAACGGATTCAGGGGTACGACGTGATGTTCCTCACCGGCACGGACGAGCACGGCCAGAAGATTGAGGAAAAGGCGAAGGCCGCGGGGATCACGCCGAAGCAGTATGTCGACCACGTTGTATCCGGGATCAAAGATCTTTGGAAGCTGATGGATATTTCCTATGATAAATTCATCCGCACGACGGACGATTATCATGAAAAGGCCGTTCAGAAAATCTTCAAGCAGCTCTATGACCAGGGCGATATCTACAAAGGCTCCTATGAGGCTGGTACTGCACGCCCTGCGAATCCTTCTGGACGGAGACGCAGCTCGTCGACGGCAAGTGCCCGGACTGTGGGCGCGAGGTCAGGCGCACGTCCGAGGAGGCGTATTTCTTTCGCCTTTCCAAATATCAGGATCAATTGATCAAGCTTTTTGAGGAGCATCCGGAGTTTCTGGAGCCCGCCTCCCGCCGCAATGAGATGCTCAATAACTTTATCAAGCCCGGTCTGGAAGACCTGTGCGTGTCCCGCACGTCGTTTACCTGGGGCGTGCCGGTCACATTCGACCCGAAGCATATCGTCTACGTCTGGGTGGATGCGCTCTCCAACTATATCACCGCGCTTGGCTACGGCTCGGAGGATGATAGCCTCTATCAGAAATACTGGCCTGCGGATATCCATCTCGTCGGCAAGGAGATCGTGCGATTCCATACCATCATCTGGCCCGCCATGCTCATGGCGCTGAACCTGCCCCTCCCCAAGAAGGTGCTCGGCCACGGCTGGCTGATCCTGGAGGGCGGCAAGATGAGCAAGTCGAAGGCAACGTCGTCGATCCGGTGGTGCTCTGCGAGCGCTACGGGGTGGATGCAATCCGCTACTTCCTCCTGCGCGATATCCCGTTCGGCTCGGACGGCACCTTCTCCAATGAAGCGCTCATCACGCGCATCAATTCCGACCTTGCCAACGATCTCGGCAACCTCGTCTCCCGCACGGTGGCGATGGTTAACAAATATTTTCGGCGGCACGATCCCTACGGAACGCACGGCTGGGGAATTCGACGAAGACCTGATCGCGCTTGCAACTGCTACAAAGGCGAAGGTGGAGGCCTACGCGGATGAGATGCAGTTCTCCCAGGCGCTTACGGAGCTGTGGGCGCTCATTTCCCGGACGAATAAATATATCGATGAGACGGCCCCGTGGGTGCTCGCGAAGGATGAGGCGAACCGCGCCCGTCTGGCGGCTGTGATGTACAACCTCTGTGAGGCGATCCGGATTATTTCCATCCTCGTCTCCCCCTTCCTGCCGCACACCGCGCCGAAGATTCAGGCGCAGCTCGGCGCACCTGCGGCTGTGCTCTCCTGGGAGCAGGCGGGCGAGTGGGGCCTGCTGCCGGCTGGCTTTTCGGTGCAGAAGGCGAGATCATCTTCCCACGCATTGATATCGCCAAGGAGCTCGCGGAGCTGGAGGCGCAGCAGAAGGCTGCCCGCGAGGCGAAGGAACAAGCACAGCAGAAGGCGGAGGCGTCGCCCAGATTTCAATCGATGAGTTTGCAAAGGTCGAGCTGCGCGTGGCGGAAGTGAAGGATTGCGAGCCGGTCAAGCGCGCAAAGAAGCTGTTAAAGCTCACGCTGGATGACGGCAGCGGAACGCCGCGCACGGTAGCATCCGGCATTGCGCAGTGGTACAAGCCGGAGGATTTGATCGGGCATAAGGTGGTGCTGGTGGCAAACCTGAAGCTGCGGTGCTCTGCGGCGTGGAGAGCAGGGCATGATCCTTGCCGCGGACTGCGCAAAGGATGATGTGAAGGTGCTCTTTGTTGATAACATGCCAGCAGGGGCAAAAATCCGGTAAGAATTTCGGGCGGCGCAGGGCAGAAATGCATTGCGCCGCTCGTTTGATTCTGTTTATTGGGAGTGATGAAATGGAGATGGAGACGCTTTTCATCCGGGAATTCCCGCCGTGGTGTGGGGAGAGTTGTCTCACCACGTATTAATCGCGGTGCATGGCAATCTTTCGCATAAGACGGATACCGTGATTCGGCTTCTGGCTGAGGCGGCAATACCGAAGGGCTTGCAGGTGCTCAGCTCGATCTGCCGGAGCATGGAGACCGGCCAAAGGGAAACCCGCCCTGCAAAGCGTCAGCGGCGAAAGCAGACTTGGGGCTTGTGATGGAATATGCAAAATCCCGATGGCGAGAAATCAGCCTCTTTGCCTGTAGTATGGGGGCGTATTTCAGCTGCTGGCATATCCGGACGAAACCATTCGCCAGTGCCTGTTTTTGTCCCCGGTTGTAGATATGAGGCGGCTGATTGAAAATATGCTTCGCTGGTCCAATCTCAGCCAGCAGCGGCTGGCTGCGGAGGGGGAGCTTGTGACGGCAGCCGGACAAACGCTATATTGGGACGATTACTGCTTCATCAAAGCACATCCTGTGACCCGATGGGAACCGCAGACGGAAATTCTATATGGCGAAAACGACGGTTTATGCGAACGGGCTGTGCTGGACGCGTTCGTCCAGCGCTTTGACTGCCGCTTGCAGGTGGTGAAGCAAGGGGAGCATTGGTTCCACACGCCGGAGCAGCTGGCGGTTTACCGGAACTGGTTGGAGAAACGGATCGAACCAGCTTCCAGTGAATACGATTTGAAAGGGGAGAGCGAATGCTGACGGAAACCTTTGACCGGTCGGAGGAGATCATTCGGCCAGAGATGATATACGGAAAACGGAAGAAGCTGTGCGATATCTGCATCATCACCTTCTCGCAGCATGTGATCGAATATGCGTTGCAAAAATATGACTGTAAAAAGGTCATATCGCTTGAAAGCACGGGGGGGTCTATCCCGATTTATATCATGACATATCAGGAAAAGGAGCTTGCCCTTTATCAGTCGATGATCGGCGCTCCCGCGGCGGGCGCTGCCTGGAGGAGGCGCGTTGCCTGACGGGTGCATCTCACTATATCATGTTCGGCTCCTGCGGCTGCTGCATGAGGAGATCACCGCCGGAAAGCTCATCGTTCCCACACAGGCATATCGGGATGAGGGGCTTTCCTACCACTACGTGCCGCTGGGGATTATCTGCCGCTCCCAAATGCCGGGCGGGTGGCCTCGTTTTTCGAGCGGAAGGGTATCCCGTTTGTCACCGGAAAAACCTGGACGACGGATGGGCTATACCGCGAAACGCGCGCGAATATGAGCAAGCGAAAGGCGGAGGGCTGCCTGACTGTCGAGATGGAGTGCGCGGGGCTTCAGGCGGTGTGTAGTTTCCGGGAGTTGCAATACTATGCCTTTCTCTTCGGCGGCGATCTGTTGGATGCTGCGGAGTGGGATGTTCGGATTCTGGGGAATCACAGGGAAAAAGATTGCCAGATCGAAGGCTTCCGCATTGCGCTGGAATTGGCGCACGCGCTATCAATGTTATTCAGTTTGGAATAAGGATGGTTTCATCGAATGGATTCACTGATTTTTGATTCGCCCGCGATGCAAACACCGCGTGTGACACTAAATTCACCTATCATCTTTGACTCTCATGCGCACTATGACGATCGCGCCTTTGACGGCGACCGTGAGGCGGTGCTTTCCACCCTGCCGGGGGCCGGGGTTTGCGGAGTATTAACTGCGGCGTCGAGATTCTCTCTTCCCAAAAAGCGCTTGCGCTCGCCGCACAGTATCCCTTTCTCTGGACAGCGGTTGGCATCCACGGGCAGGAGGCGGGCCGGGCAAAGCCGGGCGATCTTAACCGCTTACTGCCACTTTTGGAGGAGCCGCGCGCGGTGGCACTCGGAGAAATCGGCCTCGATTACCACTATGATGACGGTGCGCCGCGCGAGGTGCAGCGGGAACTGCTCGAGCGGCAGCTCCAAATTGCCGTGGAGCGTGATATCCCGGTAATTTTGCACGACCGGGAGGCGCATGAGGATATGTGGAAGCTGTTGCAGCGATATAAGCCGCGCGGGGTGATGCACTGCTTCTCCGGCAGTGTGGAGATGGCGAGGGATCTGGTGGGCATCGGCATGTATATCGGCCTTGGCGGCGCAGTGACCTTCAAAAATGCGCGCCGTCCAATCGAGGTGGCGGCCTGGCTGCCGGAGGACAGGCTGCTCATCGAAACGGACGCCCCCTATATGACGCCCGCACCGTTTCGCGGCAAGCGCAATTCCTCGGCGCTCATTCCTTACACGGCGGAGAAAATCGCCAGGTGCGCGGGATGACGCCGGAGCAGGTTTTGCGGATGACGAGAGAGAATGCGGAGCGATTGTTCGGCGTTGTTTGCCCGGCATGATGCATAGAACCGAGAGAACCAAATTGCTTTTTCACGCTTCAGCCGTAAATAATGGTGGCTGAAGCGTGATTTTTTCGACTGGAGGACTTACAACACACGATTTCTGAAATGTTGACAGGATGATGTCAATATAATTACGCTAGAATAAAACATCATTCAGAAAACTGAAAAGACAAACCAGAAAGAAACAGCATGTCTGCGCAGGCCGGCTTCCAACAATTTGCATGCGACGCTCCTTGACTTTTTTCACAAATCTGGTATGATATCGAGGGAACAAATGTTTAGAGCCGCTGCGCTTAGGGAGGTCTGTGTATGGCACAGAAAAATTTGTTGGTAAAAGGTGCCCGTGAGCACAACTTAAAAAATATTGATATTGAAATCCCGCGCGATAAGCTTGTTGTTTTTACGGGACTTTCCGGCTCCGGAAAATCATCGCTGGCCTTCGATACGATCTATGCGGAGGGCCAGCGGCGCTATGTGGAGAGCTTATCCTCCTATGCGCGCCAGTTCTTAGGCCAAATGGAGAAGCCGGATGTGGATTCGATCGACGGGCTTTCTCCGGCGATTTCGATCGATCAGAAAACCACCTCTAAAAATCCACGCTCTACGGTTGGCACGGTCACGGAAATTCATGACTATTTGCGCCTGCTGTATGCCCGCGTTGGCATTCCGCACTGCCCGGTCTGCGGCAAGGAGATTAAGCAGCAAACAGTGGATCAAATCGTGGACCGCATTATGGCGCTTGATGAGGCGCGAAAATCCAGGTGCTCGCGCCGGTGATTCGCGGGCGCAAGGGCGAGCATAGTAAGGAGCTGGATGCGGCACGCAAATCCGGCTATGTGCGCGTGCGTGTAGACGGCAGCATTTATGACCTCTCTGAAACGATCAAGCTTGATAAAAATAAAAAGCATAACATTGAGGTGGTGATTGACCGCCTGGTGATTGATGAGGAAATTCGCGCTCGGTTGGCGGATTCCGTTGAGACGGCCTGCGCCCTCTCGAGGCATTCTGCTTATCGACGTGGTGGGGGGGAGAGGAACTGCTCTTCTCGCAGAATTACGCATGTCCGGAGCACGGCGTGAGTATTGAAGAGCTGACTCCGCGCATGTTCTCCTTCAACAATCCTTTCGGTGCGTGTCAGACCTGCTCCGGCCTCGGCATTTTTATGAAAGTTGATCCGAAGTTAGTCATTCCGAACCCGCGATTGTCCATTCGGCAGGGGGCAATCAAGGCCAGTGGATGGACGGCAGCGGAAGGCGGCACGATTGCGCAGATGTATTTTGAAGCGCTGGCGGAGCACTATCACTTTTCGCTGGACGAGCCGGTCAACAAGCTTTCCAAAGAAGCGCTCGATGCAGTGCTCTACGGCACGAAAGGCAAAAAGATCAAAATGCATCGCCGCAGCGAATATGGTAGCGGCACTTATACCACGGATTTTGAAGGCGTGATTCCTAATCTGGAGCGCCGTTACCAGGAGACAAGCAGCGAATGGTCGCGGGCGGAAATTGAGCAGGTGATGAGCGCGAAGCCCTGTCCGGATTGTGGCGGCGCTCGGCTGCGGCCGGAGTCGCTTTCTGTCACGGTGGGCGGTATCAATATTGATCAGTTCAGCCATAAATCCATCACCGACGCGTTAGAATTCGTCAATGCATTGCGGCTCACCACGCGCGAGCAGATGATTGCGAAACAGATTCTCAAGGAGATTCGCAGCAGGCTGCAATTTCTCTCAAGCGTCGGTCTTGATTACCTGATGCTTTCACGGCCCGCCGGCACGCTTTCGGGCGGCGAAAGCCAGCGCATCCGGCTCGCGACGCAGATCGGCTCCTCGCTGATGGGCGTTTTATATATTCTGGACGAGCCGAGCATTGGCCTGCACCAGCGGGATAACGACCGGCTGCTGGAAACGCTCAAGCACCTGCGCGACCTGGGCAATACTTTGATTGTGGTGGAGCACGATGAGGATACGATGTATGCTGCGGATTATATTGTAGATGTTGGCCCCGGCGCGGGTATCCACGGCGGAGAGATCGTCTGTGCGGGTACGTCGATGAGATCAAGGCTGCAAACGGTCGCTAACCGGGCAGTATCTCAGCGGCGCGCGGTTTATCCCGATCCCGGAGAAACGGCGCCAGGGTAACGGCAAGTTCCTCAAGGTGGTCGGCGCAAAAGAAAACAACCTCAAGGGCATTGACGTGACGATCCCGCTAGGCGAGTTTGTGTGCGTAACGGGTGTGTCCGGCTCCGGCAAATCGTCTCTGGTCAATGAAATCCTTTATAAACGGCTGGCGAATGAATTAAACGGCGCGAAGCGCACCATCGGTGCGCATCAGGATATGGTGGGCATCCAGCATCTCGATAAAGTGATTGATATCGACCAGTCGCCCATCGGACGCACGCCGCGCTCCAACCCTGCAACGTATACCGGTGTGTTTACGGATATCCGCGAGCTGTTTGCCTCCACGCAGGAATCGAAGATGCGCGGCTTCAAATCGAACCGCTTCTCCTTCAACGTGAAGGGCGGACGCTGCGAGGCTGCCAGGGCGACGGCATAGTAAAAATTGAAATGCATTTTTGGCGGATATCTACGTGCCCTGCGAGGTCTGCAAAGGCGCACGATATAACCGTGAGACGCTGGAAGTGAAATATAAGGGTAAAAATATTTACGATGTGTTGGAGATGACCGTGGAGGAGGGGCTGGAATTTTTTTCCGCCGTGCCGAAAATCCAGCGTAAGCTTCAAACACTCTATGACGTGGGGTTGGGCTATATCAAAATTGGCCAGCCTGCGACCACGCTTTCCGGCGGCGAGGCACAGCGCGTCAAGCTTTCGACCGAGCTTTCCCGCCGCGCCACGGGGCGCACGATTTATATTTTGGATGAGCCGACGACGGGCCTGCACACGGCGGACGTGCACCGCCTAATCGAAGTGCTGCATACATTGGTGGAAAATGGTAATTCGGTGCTGGTCATCGAGCATAACCTCGACGTGATCAAAACCGCCGACCATATCATTGACCTTGGCCCGGAGGGCGGCGACAAGGGCGGCATGATCGTGGCAGAAGGCACGCCGGAAGAGGTGGCGAGGGTGGAGGCTTCCTATACGGGTCGGTATCTCAAACGGATTCTGGAGCGGGGATAATAGGTGAGGATCTCTAGCGCAGACGAACTTCGTACGAAATTTGCCAGATATGAATCTGTGAAATCACTCCAGTAACGCCCAGCCTTGCAGAGTGCTTGGGCAGAAAAAACAAAAACGGCGCAAAACGTGACTGCACATTTTGCGCCGTTTTTTCATTGAAAGTTAATTGGATAGGAAGCGTAACGTTATGTGGCCTTATCGCCGAAGAGGCTTGTAATCCACTTGCCGATCTTGAAGAAGAAGGCGGCGACCCTTGCGAAGAGGCCGGCGACGCCGCCCTGCTCTACGTTTTGGCTTGGAAAATCCAATAAAACAATGAGATTTATACGAAATGAAACTGTAAAAGCGGGAAGGAGCACGCAAATGAATGAAAATTTAATCTTGAAAAGATATATCTTTTTCATAAATTTTTTTGATAAAATAAAGAATAAAATATGCGGTTTGTGATTTGAAGGAGGAGAATTCGGATGGAAAACAGGTTAACATGGCGCAGCAAAATCGGATACGGCGTCGGTACGATCGGCAAAAGCATGAGCTACGGCCTGGCAAGTGGATTTATCTCTTATTGGTTTTTATCAGGTTTGGGGCTATCGCCGGCATTTTTGGGCGTCATGCTTTTTGTCGCGCGCCTTTGGGATGGCGTTAACGACCTGCTCATGGGCGCGATTATCGATAGCACGCGTACAAAATGGGGAAAATTCCGCCCGTGGATGGTGATTGGAGCCGTGACCAATGCGGCGGTGACGGTTTTGCTTTTCACCAACCCCGGCTTTCGAGGCGTCGGCCTGTATGTGTATGCGACGGTTTGCTTTGTCCTGTGGGATATGACCTATACGATGATTGACGTTAGCTACTGGGCAATGATCCCCGCGCTGACGCTCGATTCCCATGATCGTGATCAGGTTTCTATGCTGCCGCGTATCTTTGGCGGCGCGGCGGGCATTGTGGGCGCGTTTACGCTGCAAATCACAGACAAGCTCGGCGGAGTTGCGAACGGCGGGTTTATGAAGTATGCGCTGCTCACATCTGGGATCTATATCCTGACCGTTTTGATCTGCGCTGGCACGGTGCGAGAGAGAATCGCGCCGCCCCCGCAGCAGAAGGAGGAAAGATTCTCTCTGATCCGCAGCGCAAAAATCCTCTTCCATAACGATCAAGCGCTCGTCATTGTGGTGATTATGATCCTATTCAACCTTGCGATTAATTTAACCAACGCGGTCAATGTGTTCTATTTTGTCTTTGTGATCGGCAGCAAAGATCAATATACCTTCTTTACCATCCTGCTTGGAGCCTCGCAGGCGATCGGGCTGTTGGGATATCCGCTTTTCTCCAAATGGTTTGGCCGCAACCGTGTGAATATTGCTTCGCTTGTGCTGCCTTGTATCGGCTATTTGTTGATGTTCCTTTTCTACCCTGTTTTTGCATGGGCAGTTCCTGCCGTTTGCGGCCGCGGCGTTTGTGATGTCCGCAGGCTTTGGCTCCATGGGCGTGATGCAGAACGTGATGCTCGCGGACGCGGTGGATTACGGCGAATGGCGCACGGGAGAGCGCAACGAGGGCGTGATTTTTCGATGCTGACCTTTCTGAGTAAGGTTGCGGCGGGGCTAAGCTCCCTCATTACGATGCTTGGATTTGCTGCCGTTGGCTTTGAGGGAAAGGAAGATTCCGTGGCCACACCGCAGGCGGTGAACTGCATTGAGTTTATGATGTATATCCTGCCGCCGCTGATTCTTCTGGTGGCTCTGGCGATCTATTTCAAAAAATTCAAGCTCAAGCCCGCTTTGGTCAAGCAGATTTCCCACGAAATTCAGCAGCGGAGGGGAACGGAATATCGGGGTTGATCCTAGTGAACCCGTCTAGAAGGTTGGTTCGCCTGGAGGAACAGGGAAAATCCGCCGTGAAGTGGCACGGCGGATTTTCTAATAATGATTTCCCGAAAGGGATTAGAAGATTTCGAACATACAGAGAAAAGCGAGTTTCTAGATCGTTTTTTCGGATAGCTCGCGTTATGCTACAGCCTTGCTGCCGAAGCCTTTGAAGAGATCGACGATCGCGCGGGCGATGCGGTTGAAGAACGCCATCACCTTTGCAAAGAAACCGCCGATGCCTTCGTTGTTGGACTTGATGCCGAGATTCTCTGCGATGGATTCGCAGAGAGCGACGGATGCGTCCGCAATTGAAAGCGCGTCACCGCCCTGCGCGGCAACGACGATCGCGCCGATCTCATCGCCATAGCCCATGCCGATCTGATCGCCGATGAGCTTGGAAAGAGCCACCTGGTTGGCCGGGATTTTCAGGGTCTTACCCACATAGTTCATAAGAGCCGCGAAAACCATGGTCTGATCGCCGTTGATCGCCATGCGATAGCCGCCCGGAAGGCCGCTCTCCACAGCATTCGCTGTGCCCATGGTGGCGAGATAGTCCACGTCAAACGCCGGGAAATCAAAGCCGATCAGGCGCCGACCATGGAGACAATGCCGCTGAAATCTTCCGGCAAATCAACGCCAGATCCAAACCCGAGCTTGCCAGCATATCGAGCAGCGCCTTCAATCCGGATCCAACCTCGCCATATGTATAGGCAAGATCCGGAAGGACATCGCCAAGATAGCCGAACGGATCGGCTACCAGCGCGTCGATTGCCTTGGTGAGAATATCGGCAAGATAGAAAAGAGAGCCTCCCTGATAAAGCTCCAAAGCGCTGGCAGGCATGTTGCCACATGGAAAGCCTCCAGGAGGGAAGCGAGCGGCTCATAAAGGTTGGGCGCAAGCAGCGCAAGGACAAAGCCCAGCGTGGTGTTGAGGTTGCCGCTGCTGCCGTTGACTGCCTTTACAAACGCCTCGCGGTCGCCAGGCGTAACCCCCCAAACCATTTTGCTGGCGTCAAAATCAATCCAGGTTTTACCGTCAGATTTGACGGTGCTCATGTAAGCTTTGGCTTCCGGATAATCAGCGGAAATGTTGCTCGCAGCAGTGCCTGCGTTGATTGCCATGACATCCTGGTTCAGGAGCTTGAAGATCGCGGTTACCGTTGCATCCGTGTAGAGCTTTTCCTGCACCTTGACGGCCTTCAGAATCGGAGCGAGGAGCCGTTGAGTGCATCCTTCGTTTGTTTTGCGCTCTTTGCGCTCATGTTTTCGTACACTGCGGAATGGTCCGTCGCAGCAGCTTTCTCATTGAACGCCGCCGCAGCCGCCGTAGCAGCTTCGTTTGTTGCCGCGCTCGCCGTCATTACGCCGCCGAGGGTTGTCATCACCATCAGGGCGGCCAAGAAAACGGAGAGCAGCTTCTTTGCCTTTTTCATAGCCTTTCACCTCTTACAAGAATTACCGTCCTATTACACAAAATAGGAGGCGTCCATCTTAAAGATTATGGACAAACTTATTTTAATCGCTTCTATACTCTTTGAAAAGGCCTTGCTAGAATTTTGAAAGAAAATCGAAACATTTTGGTTGGTTTTCAAAAAGTTGAGAGAATTTGAAATATTTCCAATTCTTATGAATATAAAGGTTCTTTATTTGATAGGCCAACATAAGGGTGGGAGATGCTTGCCGGCGCCCCCCATAGCAGAATGCCCACGATAAAACTGTTTGATTTCACACGGTGTTTATGCTACACTTTTTGAGTAAGAAATCGGGCTGCAGAAAGGCGCGGCAGAGCATTGAGCGCCTGCGCCCGCTTTCCCTATTTGGCAACATCAGCCGGAGAGGATTTGGAGGAAGCAATGGCCTATGGGTTATCTACGGCACTGAGCGGGGCGGATTGCTATCTGGGCCGTCTTGATGAACTGAAAAAGGATGGCATTTCCCACTTGGAGTTGTGCCTGCGGGAGGATTACGGCGGGCAGGCAGCGCTTTATGAGGGTGCGCTGGCCGCGATCCAAGCAGCCGGGCTCACGGTGTTTTCCGTGCATCTCCCATTTGGATGAGCGTTAGCCCCGCCTGCACAAAGCAGGCACAGCGCCAAAAGAATGTGGAAAAAACTGAAACGCTTTATCAGCCTGACAAAGGGCTGCGGGGCAGAGATCTTTGTCATCCACGCCTCCTTTGAGCCTGTGGAGGATGCGGCCCGAGAGGCGATGCTTGATTCGGCGGCCCAATCCTGCGGGAATTGGTGGACTATATGGAGCCGCAGGGGCTGACACTCGCGCTTGAGAATTTGCCGCGCACCTGCATCGGCAATTCAGCCAGGGAAATTGCATATTTGACCGGTTGTGTGCCGGAGCTGCGGCTGTGTTTGGATACCAACCATTTTACCTCGCCGCACCCGGATGTGCGTTTTCGCCCGCTGCAAAGGCTGTTTCCCTCCCTGCGGGCCAAATGGAATTCGGAGGCGGAAGGGGGAGTTTCCTATGCGCAAAGATTTGCGGAGCAGATCGTTACAGTACATATTTCAGATTATGATGGTATCGATGAATGCCACTGGCTGCCCGGGCAGGGCATTGTGGATTTCAAGGGAATTCACACGGCGCTTGCCGGGGCGGGATTTGACGCTCCGATCGTGTTTGAGCCGAACGAGCGGTGCAGGGGAATCAGGACACTGGCGCCCGGCTCATCGGCGGTTATGAAAAACGGCAAAGCAGAGCCTAATTAAGAACTGCGAACAAGGCCAAAATTTATCCAAATGAAAAAGCTACAAAAACCAATTGGTACGATATCAAATGATTCAAAAAGAAGGATTGGAAGCATTTGGCTAGAAAAAGTGAAAACAACTGTCCATTAAATTATCCAGTATGGTGCGACGGCGTTTCGGCGCAGAAATAGAGAATTTAATTGTAGAGACAGAGAGGAGAATCTATCATGAGCAAACTTTGCGTAATAACTGGTGCGACCGGCCATATCGGGTATGCCCTTTTAAAGGAACTGCTTGACAGCGGCGAGCAGGTGCGCATCTTGATCCGTAAGGATATCCCACTGTTTGACGGGCTGGACTGTGAGAAGGCCTTTGGGGATGTGACGGATCCTAAGTCGCTCGAAAAGGCGTTTGAAGGGGCGGATATCGTCTATCACCTTGCGGGCGTAATCGACATTAACACAGGGGATGAAAACCTGATTTGGAATGTAAACGTCCAGGGGACGAAGAATGTGGTGGAGGCCTGCAAAAAGTGCGGGGTGAAGCGGCTCGTCTACGCTTCCTCGGTGGATGCGATCCCGCCGCTGCCTGGTAAGCAACTGATGCGGGAACTAAGCCATTTCGAGCCGGATATCCTGGATGGAACATACGCGAAAACCAAGCGACAGCACTCAGTACGTGCTTGACAGCCAGAGCGACACGCTGGACGTGGTGGTCACGCATCCCGGTGCGTGCTGCGGGCCGTACGATTTCAAGGTGTCGAGCGTGGGTGAAATGGTGCGCATGTATATGCGCGGCAAGTTCCCGGTTTCGCTCGCATTCGGCATGTATAATTTCGTTGATGTGCGCGATGTGGCAAAGGGGATGCACAGCGCGGCAGAGAAGGGCCGGCCCGGCGAGTGCTATATCCTCACGAGCGAGGCAGTCACGGTCGATCAGCTTCTGCATATCTTAGCGGAAAAACGGGAATTCCGCCTCCAAGTTTAAGCTGCCACTGTGGCTTGCACAGGCGGCCGCACCGCTGATGGAGGTTTACTATAAGGCGGCGCATAAAACGCCGCTGTTTACGCGTTATTCGCTGCGCAAGCTCAACTCCAACTGCAATTTTAGCATTGAAAAGGCGGAGCGGGAGCTCGACTATCATCCGATGAGTGCGCGCGAGTCGTTCCATGATATGGTGGACTGGATTGCTGAGCATGAAAATATTCCCTTGAAGAAATGATGAGTATAGTGGATTTGATGATACAGGAGGCACTTCCATGGCTGTGACAGGCTTTGTTTTTGGAATGGTTCTACTCTGCGCGCTGGGCGTGGGCATGGCGGCTGCTGGGATCATCTGGCTGGTGGTGCAGCGCAAGTCCCGTCAGGCGAAAGAGCGAAAGGGGCGGCTTGTATTGCCCATTCTGCTGCTGATCATGGGGTTGCTTTGCGCGGGGCTGCCGGGCGGATATTTTGTAGCCATCTCCCATGCGAAAGGCGAGCGAGAGCAATCGCGCGGCGCGTTGGTGACGGCGATTGAAAAAGACCCGTTTGATGTGGATACAGTGCGGAATTTGCTTGACGGCGGCATGGATCCCGACGGGGGAACGGAGAGTGGCTACACGCCGCTGATGGCCGCCTCTTTTCGCCAAGGGACAGATGTGATGGCGTTGCTCGTCAAAGCAGGAGCGGATGTGAACGCGCAGGATCGTGCCGGCCACAGTGCGCTGATGTTTCGCATGCAGCCCGCCAGCGGGGCACCTGCCCGGATCCGGGAAGGCATTCTTCTCCTGCTCAAGAGCGGCGCAGATAGAGCGTTGAAGGATAATAACGGCGAAACGGCTTACAGCTATTTGATGATGCGGGCGGAGGATGACCGCGAAACGCTGAAAAAATTGCCCGAACGGCTGGCGGCTTATGAAAAGGCAGTTGCGGCAGTAAAGCCGGAATGATGGAGGCCAATAGAAACCATGCAGAATGAAATATAAAATTAGCCGGTAGCCGTCCGCTCTCGTAAGCGCTCGGATCTCTTTGATCTACAAGATTGCGGCAAGTTTTGTTTTGTTACTCCGCTGCGCTTCGTAATAAAAAATCAGCGCTTGAAAGCCCCGAAGCTTTCAAGCGCTGATTTTTGCTTTCATCTGCACAGCGGTTTTGAAGAAAAGGCGTTCCAAGGAGAGCTCCCGGGTAAAATCCCGAAGGAAATCCGGGATTTTCACGATTGCAGCCATTCTCCATGTCGGTTAAAATTCATTTTTCAGCGGCACACCGTTGGCATCCTGATGAATTGATCCGGTCAAAAGCTGAATTGCCTCTACCAGCGCCCAGATGCCGGCTGCAATTGCACCGGCACCACACAGCCAACCGCCGAGCAGCGTCAGCAAAAGCTGAGCAATGCCCTTGTTGGTATAGCCGAGATAAAAATTATGGATGCCAGCGTGCCGAGTAGGAAAGCTAGAATCACGGCGGCCAGTTTTGATTTTTGTGGGCCATATGGGGCGGCACCCGGCTGCGCAGCAGCATTTTGCGGTGCGCCACAGTTTGCGCAGAAGGGCGCTCCATCGGAGCACTGCCCGCAATTGAAGCAATATTGATTGCCTGCACCTACCGGCGCGCCGCATTGGGTGCAGACATTTGCGCCCTCTTGGAGCATGGCGCCGCAGTTTCTGCAAAACATTGGTTCAGATCATCCTTTCCGTAAAAGCCGGATTGTAAATTGATGGTTCTGTGCGGAAAATCCGCCTGCCGGAAGCAATGCAGTTTCCAGCATTAAATTTTATTGTGCTCAGTGTATCATATTCAGGGCGTTCACACAAGAGCACGGCGAGAATAAAGGTGAGGAAAATATAGGCGGAGATTTGCCAGCGCCGCCTGTACGGCTCATGCCGTGCAAAACGAAGCAGACCCAACCGCCATCCTCATGGCGCTCCTGAATGGTAAAGCCGTATTGCGCGAAGGCAGCAAGAATGTCCTCCTCGCGGGTGTCGATGATGCCGGAGGTGATAAAAACGGCGCCCGGCTTCATGAATTGCCGGACATCCTTACAGAAGCGGATAATCACATCCGCAACGATGTTAGCCACGACGATATCAAACCGGCCCTTTACCTGCTCCGTTAAATCTCCCTGTAAAACCGTAAAGCGGGGGGCGGAAAAGCCATTTTCCCGCCCGTTTTCCACTGCGGTTTTGACAGCGAGCGCATCAATATCCACACCAGTCGCGCTTTTGGCGCCTAGCAGAAGGGCGCACAGGGAGAGAATGCCGCTGCCGCAGCCGATATCGAGCAACTCAGCCTAAGAATGATAGATAATTTCGATAGGCGAAAATGCTTAGAATACACCCAATACAAATTCAAGAACAAAGCCATATACAAAGGAATTGGCAGAGCTCGTACAAAGTG
>ENA-OQCX01000600-OQCX01000600.1-human-gut-metagenome-genome-assembly--contig:-NODE-600-length-18408-cov-3.117991_pt1 | contig 18408 bp, 27 predicted proteins | sample MGYA00242762_ERZ504587 | MGnify/ENA primary metagenome ERZ504587 (study PRJEB26092, sample SAMD00036337) | human gut metagenome | host: Homo sapiens | study: EMG produced TPA metagenomics assembly of... | reverse complement strand
CCGCCTCAATCGGAACTCCGGGGAGGTATCCCAGATAACACGCCGCCAGAATTCCAAGCAGCACGAACACCCCAAGACCGCATCCACCGATCCACACAAAGTTTCCGCGAATCTTTCCTCCTGTTTTGTTCGAGGTTTCACTTTTTTCTTCCCATTCGGGCGGTTTCTCTGCAAAATCCAGCGGTATTTGTTCTTCCCGAAGTACTGTTTGTTCTGAAATCTTTTCCTCTGGCTTCGTCGGTTCCTTATTCTCCGCTGGTTCTTCTGTCCCACTCTGATAGATAAACTCTTTGAGTGCATCCAGCTGCACTCCCGTTTCCAGTGCTTTGCGGTAGATTCCATACCCCATCGTCACAGCTGCCGCATCATCATGGTCCAGTTTCGGCAGGAAATATTCTGTCATCTCCCGGAACTGCTCGCTGACTGCCTTTGCTTCTCCTGGCAGACAACAGAAATACAGTTTCTGTTTTTCCACATCCAGATACATATATTCCGGCGATAACAACAGCTGATCCGGATTCAGAAGAAATTCCATCATTTCTTCCATGATCTTCACAACACCGCCAAAAATAATACGCAGATCCGATGCTTTCAGTTTCTTCTGCTCATAGAAAGATACCAGCGACTGCCTTGACGTAATGTCATAATAAAACAGAAATCTCCCGTCCAGACCCTGGATCCTGCATTTCAATATAGAAGGAACCGCATTTCCCGTCAGCATCCTCACCTGATAGGAAGCAGTATCTACCGGATTCTCCCCATGCAGGATCAGATAATTACGACTTACATCCCGTTTATATTCTGCCCTCATTTTTATCCTCCAATTTCTGCTATTACTTCAGAAGCAGCCCTGATCTTCCGGATCCACTCCACCGGACGAACGACTCTGGAACTTCCATCCACTGCAATTTTCCATTTCAGACCTCCAAATCCAGACACTGTATCCGCTGTATAAGTTACTTTGATCTCCTTACCGCCATTTACCTGACCGGTCAGATTCTCAGCTCCAAAAAATCCGATATTTCCAAGTTCCCGGCTCCTGACAGATGCCGCTTCCTGTGGCTGTCCGTCTTTTCGTACACCTTCCATACTTCCGGTAAGTGCCGACTCGCACGCCGCCGCTGTCAGCCATGCACGGTTATGTACAAAAAAGCTCAAGTACAAAACTCCCATCAAAACCAGCAGGACCAGTGACATCACACATGCTGCCTCGATCGTAAAACTGCCTTTTTTTATCTGTCGCAAATCCGTCATATCAAAGTTCCTCCTATATATCCCGCCAGCAGAAAAGGCACCAGCGGAATCTCTGTCTTCCTGCTTTTCCTGCGGATCACAAGCAAAATCCCGGACCAGAACGCTGCCAGAAAAAATCCAATGCAGAGCATCCGGATATATGTTTCCGTATCCAGCAAAGCTCCCAGTGCCAGCAGGATCCAGCAGTCTCCCGCCCCAATCGCACCCCTGCTTATCAGCCCCGCTGCAAGAAACAAAATACCAATCCCTGCCGGTATCAACACATCCTGAATTTTTCTTCCCTGCAAAATACTGTAAATGATCCCACATCCTGCATAGACCACAGTCAGGAGCAGCGAAATTTCCCTTCTCCTGATATCCAGCCAGCTGCTCATCGCCAGAAAAACCACCGTACACAATTCTTTCACTCCATCCTCCTTATCCGCAGCTGCTGCACGCATGCATACTTCCTGCCTGCGACAACTTCACCAGTTTCACCGTCCGCTTCAGTCCGCTGCATGTTTCCTGATTATGATAGCGGTTTCCCGTCGAAGTGACATAGACACTTCCCGCGGGCTTCTGACCACGGCTGCACGATTCACACGCTGCATACTTCTCTCCATAACTGTTCCGCATCGAGGAGATTCCTGAACCGGCAACCTGCTGGATCGACACTTTCAAATACCGGCATCCCAGTTTTCTGTGATATACAGAACCGGATTCTGTTACATACACCATTTCTTCCTGCTTCTCTGTTTTTCCTGAATTTTCCTGTTCCTCTGCTCCCGTCCATGCATGGACAGTTATGGTATTATGCATCCACACATTTGAGAGCGGAATCAGTCCGCCAACCGGCGTATAGGAATATACATCCGGCAGAGTAACTTTGTCCGGACCTTTCCCGTCCAGTACATACGCATACATTCCCGCATCTTTCGTCTTTTCACACAATTTCTGGAGATGCAGTGTCTGGATCTGATAAATATCCATAAAGGAGATCATCGTAACCATCCCCAGGAAAAACAACGGCAGCACCAGTGCCGTCTCCACCGCGAGGCTTGCACGCCTGCAGAATCTCAAAAAGGTGCAGAAAGACACCTTTTCAGAAGGCTTCAGAAAATCTCCGCTTATCGGGGGAAACTGGAGAACTGACTTTTTTAAAGAGCGCTTCCTTTCTTTTTTATTTTCATTTACTTCTTTTTTCTTCCTGTCTATCTTTTTTATATACCCATCATATATATCCTTCTGAAAAAGCATCTTTCTGCACCCCTTTTGTATCGGACGGTCCCTTTGCTGAACCGCCCTGACCTCAGATATAACTGTATTGTCTTGTTACGGTAAATACTCTGTTTCTGTTCGCATCAACATCCACCGAAGCCTCGATCGCCTCAATGCAGCAGTCCAGCCGGAAGCTGTCTCTGCCCTTCGATTCACGGATACAGACCTCGATCATGTCCATCCCCCGCTGTAATTTTTCCTGTTTGGACTGTGCCAGAAGCAGCACCTGAAGATAGTCTTCATAGGACATGCCATTCTCGGCATCCTTCCTCTGACTGTCAAGATTTTCGAGAAGATACGGAAGATTTTCCAGTGATAACTGCCAGTTTGCCGCATTCTTTACCAGCGGAACTTGCCGCCGTGAAACAGTTCCCTGACATCCAGAACACTCTCCGCAAAGGACCAGCAAAGAAGAAGTGCTGCTTCGATGATGACCGCCGCAGGAGGCACGAGAAATCCAGACGCGATCGCAAGTGCAAGTGCATGCATCTGAGCCCGCTTTCCTGCATCCGACATCAGACATGCCGCATTGATTCCCTCACGGATCAGAAGCAGCCGGTTCGCGACTGTCCGCAGGTTTGCCCTGTCATTATCGTTTGCGCCAAGGATATACTCCTGCTGGTACTTAAGTCCCGAGGCTGCCGGTTTCTGGTAATTGCCAAGCCGGTCTGTCAGATATTTCTGAAACAACATCTGAGAAGTCTGTGAAGAGTCCTCTGTCGGATTTCCTGGCATGGACATTCCCACTTCGAGGTTCCGCTTGGATACCAGATCTTTCGTTGAAATCTGTACTTCTGAGATTCCCTTCGATGCCGGAACGACCAGATCCAGAAGACTCATCGTTCGGATCCGTCGGATTGCCGGGATCGGATTTTTTGCATTATTTGATTCACCATCCGAAAATCCACCGTCTTCACCGCTTCCGAAATCCTCTTCCTTCGCTTCTTCCTTCTTGGCAGCTTCTGCCGCTTCCTGACTTTTGTTAAATGCACCATTCATCTCCGAATCATAATTTTCCAGCGTCCCTCCATTTTCTGCAGTCTTTCCATCTGTCTCTGCCTGTTTCGTTTTTTCTTCCCTGTCTTTCAGCCGGTTCAGAAGTGCCTGAACTCCCTGACCGCCAAGAGTATCCTTCATATAGGACACCGCCTGATGATAAAAAACTTCTCCATTCTGATCTGTTGCCAGACGATATCCGGTAAAACCACCCTGTTTAATCCGAAGTTTCTGGCTGTTCTGCTTCAATACAGGCTTCATATAGGATTCCATATTGTCATAGACAGCTGCCAGATCCAGCTCAGTTCCACCCTGCGCCCCGTCCAGAAAAAACAGATCATAATCCTTAAGAAGTGAACGGTCATACTGCCCGAACAGAGAATACAGTCCAATATCCAGCCCATTCAGGATCTGTGTCCTCGCCGCAGCCGCCTGCACCGACTGGATACTGGTGGCAACCAGAGACAAAAGAACACTGAGTACCAGTGCCAGAAAAACCGTAATGCTGCCTTTTTTCTTCATAAACACACCACCGGATCAGATAGAATTACTCTGTTTTGTGATCTTGCTGAGAATTGCTTTTACAAGATTTGTGAGCTGTTCCTTAAAGATAATGACAAGACTGATCAACACCACCAGGATCAAATAATCTCAACAACACCTACTGCATCTTCTTCTCTTCCAAACTCTCTTGCTGTTTCCATAAACTCTCTCATATACATACCTCCCAATACTGTCTTTGAATTGTTGCAATTCCTTATTTTTACTGCCCGTAGAAGGAAAGAAATGCCGGAATCATGATGATTGCCATGACAACCACAAGCATCATGACCATCGGTACCAGAAGTTTCGTGGCTGCCGCCTCTCCCAGAACTCTCGCTTTTCGTTTGCGCTCATCCCAGGCTTCCAGTGCTTCTTTCTCAAGAAGATCCGCCATGCGCTGGCTTCCTTTCTGAAGGTTCTGAATCAGGATCGTAGAAAAGGTTTTGTACTTCATCAGATCGCAGTGTTCTCCAAACCGACGATAGCTTCCAGTTCTGACACGCCGCTGTCCATCTCATGGCAAGCTGTCACGATCGCTTCATATGCAAACCTGCCTTTTGCCGGTTTTGTTCTCATATAATCTGCTGCCATCTTCTGAAATGCCCGCCTCGCTGTCATTCCTGCCTGAATCAGAAGTGTAAATTTCAGAAGCAGAGGAGGATAGTCCATCAGAAGCTGTTCCGAACGTTTTGCCAGTGCCTCCTGTTCTTCCCTTGCCTTCTTCAACAGAAGCACAAAAGCAGCAAAGAAGCTCAGCGCAGCGATCAACGTTCCTGTATTGTCTCCCGGCTTCTGCCATTCTAACTTCTGTCCATTCCATTCTTCCGGCAGATAATAGTAATCCGGGTCCTCTTTTTCTTCGTTATATTTCTCGATAGCTTCCCTGAGTTCTTTTTTTCTGGATTCCTCCGGAGTTTCTTCTTTTACTGTTTCTTCAGAGGCAGGTGATTCCTCACTCTCTTTCTCCGGCACCTGAATCTCAACTTTCTCCGTATCTTCGCCGTTTACAGCAACCTGAAACTCCTGGTATATGCCCCTGTCGACTCTTTTTCGAGACGATATCCATTCGTGTAAACTTCACTGCTTCCACTTGTCAGTGTCAGAAGCATTCCCACAAGATTTCCACAAACTGCCACAATAAGAAACCATCGCACGCTTTCTCTGTCTGCCAGTCCGTCCAGCTTAAGCCATCCGGCTTTCCAGGCAAAAGCGCTTCCTGCCGCAACGATAAAAATCACAAGATGTACCCACATATCACACCTCTATATCGACGATCTTACGTCCAAGCCAGTAGGAAAATCCATAAATTCCAAGACACACCGTCATCGCAGCGATCCCGAACGGATTCCCATACAAAACACTCAAAAATCCCGGAGAAGTCAGTTTCAGATAAATAATGATCCCTGCCGGCATCAGACTCATGACCATCTGCTCGGCTTTCTTTGCCGCCAGAGTTGTCTCTATTTCTTTCTTTACGTCAATCTTGTCTCCAAGCATCCTTGCGGAAGTCTGAATGATTCTGGTCATATCCCCGCCTGTTCTCTTGGCTGTATAAAAGACTGCTGCAAAATTCTCCATATCTTCAATACCGCTGCGCTCACCCAGACTCTGAAACAGTGCTTCTACCGGAACGCTGACTTTTAGCTGGCCTTCCATATGCCGGAATTCTTTTACAATATCTGCGTCCTGCGGATAGATCCGTTCCAGATCTCCTGCACAGGCCGAGACTGCATTTTCTACAGAGTATCCGGCCTGCACTGCCACGCTCAGCGCATTCAGCGCATCCTTGACTGATAATTCAAATTTTTCTTCCGCTCCCGGATCAGCTGCCTTTTCCGCATTTTCAGAAACACCACTGTTGCCGGAATAGCCAGTATCATCAACCATTTGCTCTGGTAAAAAAGATAATCCAGTGCACCACAGAGCAGAATGCTCTGTACCAGATATTTCGTGATCTCCTTTCCTGAAAAATGATATTCCCTGTAATCCTGCTTCATAGTTCCACCCCTGCCCGGACCAGCTTCTCCCGGTTCAGAAGTTCTGCCGTCTGTACAAGCCCGCGTCCCTCCTGCCACCGGTAAAGTGTCCTAGTCTTTATTTCATGCTCTTCAAATCCACAAACTTCTGTTATTTCCAGTACTTTACGACTCTTATCCCTCATTCGCCCGAGATGTATAAGGATGTCCACTCCCGATGCGATCTGCCTGCGTATCGCTTCAAGCGGTAACTCTACACCCATCAGCGTCATTGTCTCAAGACGCGAAAGCATATCAACTGCCGAATTCGCATGCGTGTGCTCAGACTGCCCTCATGTCCCGTATTCAGAGCCTGCAGCATATCAACTGCCTCGCCGCCTCGTACTTCGCCTACCACGATCCTGTCAGGCGCATTCGAAGTGCCGTCCGGATCAGATCCCGTATTGTGATCGAAGTACCACCATCAACATTTGCCATCTTTGCTTCCAGACGCACCAGATTCTGCACACCCTGAATCTTGAGTTCTGCATTATCTTCAATCGTGATCAGCCTCTCATCCTTCGGAATGTAGTTAGATAATGCCCCCAGAAATGTCGTCTTCCCGCTGCCGGTTCCACCACCGATCACCATGGAATATCTCGCTTTTACAAGAGTCTCCAGAAACTCTGCACATTCCCGCGGAAGACTTCCAAGGGCGATCAGTTTCTCCATTGTGATCGGTGTGTCCGGGAACCTTCGGATCGTAAGGATCGGACCGTTTAAGGCAACCGGCGGATCACCGCATTTACTCTGGCTCCGTTTTCCAGACGGGCATCCACAATAGGCATTGATTCGTTGACCACACGGTTGCACCTTCCTACAATCTGCTGGATCACATCTTCCAGTTTTTCTCTGGAAGTAAATCCCTTTTCCCATTTTTTCAGTTTCCCTGCACGTTCCACAAAAATGCTTTCCGGACCATTCACCATAATTTCCGTCACGGAATCGTCCTCGATCAGTTCCTGCAGAACATCCAGTTTACGCACCGAATAAAAAAGTTCCTGGCGAAGCTGTACCTTCTCTTTGAGTGAAAGTGCAGATTCCCGCATTCCATTCAGGATCAGATCATCAATCTGTTCCAGGATCTCCTGATCTGACAGTTCTCTTGCCAGATCCAGTTTCTCCATCAGAAGCTGCCGGAGTTTCCGGAAATGGTCATTGCTCATAAGAAAGCCCCTTTCCGAGAAGTTCTCTCACATAATCTCCCAGCGTGCTCCACACCAGCGACTGCGGATAATCTGCGCTCACGCTTTCCACGGTGCAGAACGGAAGTTTCATTTTTACTGTTTTCTCAGATACCTCGGAATAATCTCTTGCATTCAGAAGATTTTCAAACTGTCGTATTTTGCTTTTGGAAACCGGATCCACACAGATTGGCATATAAATAAATTTACACAGGTCAAGCATCTGAAAAAGTTCCTCAATTCCATTCCCCATGTCGATCACGACTGCCTCGTAAGTTCCATGAAGAATAAGTTCCTGCAAAAGATATTCCCAGTCCTTCCAGGATGTTCCCCGGATATCCTCCGGCGACTGCACCGGCGGCACGAAGTCAAGCTGCCCCACACTCTGCACCATACTGTTCAGCTTCAGAATCACACCCGGATTTTTCTGACGTACATAATAAAGCAGATCACTCAATGTACAGGAGAATTTTTTCTGCATCAGTTCCTCCAGACCGGAATATTCTTCCAGGCTTATAAGAAGAACACTTCGTTCCTCACTCAGAATCTGTCCCAGTGTCCACGCAAACGAGGTCTTAAGACATCGTCCCAATGGAGAATACACGCCAAAAAGCTCTGTCTTTCTTTTTAACGCAGGGTTCTGCATCGGAAACACAGTTTTTTCCTCGCCATAGCACGCCATGACCTCCCGGACGATCTCTGCCGAAGACTGATATTTATAGACTTCTGCATATGTATCCAGTTCTTCCGGTCTGGTTCCTTCCGTGAGAATCACAGTTTTGCTGATATCCAGTTCCCGTACCTCGTCACACATGGCATCTGCTGAGATAAGAAGCAGTTCCACATGTGTTTCTTTTGCATACGCAATCAGGCTCTGCACACTGGTAAATGCCTGTACTTCAAAGGGCAGATTGTTTTTGCGATTGAGATATTCCATGAAGTTTCTGGCATATTCTGCTTCAAGATCACAGACTGCAAAAATTTGTTTCTTCAATATAGACCTCCTGTATAAAGCATCACGCTCATAAATATGGGCACCGTGAAATGAATATTTTCCGGTGTACTTTCCCTTCGATAATAGGGTTTGTGCTGCCTGTCTGCAGATACTCCATAAGATATGCCGCCAGATACGCCATCCTCTGCCGGATTCCTCCACCGCAGAGCAAAATGGCAAGTGAAATCCCGGCTCCGCACAGAAAGGAAAACCAGATACACCACAGGATCTTTACAGGTCCCATAATCCCTCCCAGTGCACAGAATACCTTGATATCACCAGGACCAAGCATCCGAAAATAAAACATCCATCCAAGGACCGCCAGCGGCATCAGGATTCCCGGTATGAATCTTGTCAGACCGGCAAATCCTTCTGCCAGAAACATGTTACTGCTCCGGCAAGAAATGAACACAGGACCCAGCTGTTTTTTACACGCATTTTGTAAAGATCCATGACCACAGATACACCGGCGATCGTCAGAAGCAGCATTTCATCTGCAATAAAAACCCCTCCTCGCTGTTGATATTTGATTATAAAAAATGGGATCGTTCCGTCAGAACTGACGGCAGGAATACCAGATGATTTCTGGTGAGTCTTATTATAGTCCTGCATTCCGCCCTTTGTAAAGAAGATTCGTTCGCCAAATCCGGACAGCAGGATTCTCCCGGATTTCGCTTTTTTCTTAAATTTATTTATCTCTTCGCTTCAGAGTTATTGCAGTTTTTTTTAGGCTTTTGTATAATATGTCTATCCATCTTGGATTTTATCGAAGATGCCCGAAACAGGAGGCTTTTTTTATGGAAAAAAACATCAAAAAAATCGAGGATATGTCATTGAACGCATGGCCTTCCCACAAAATGGAACTGTACGATGGCTGGATCCTCCGTTTTTCTTATTTTTATACACACAGAACGAACAGTGTTGAGCAGTTTGGAACTTCTACCCTTCCATGGAGAGAGAAGGTTTCCTACTGTGAGGACGTTTATAAGCGTCTGGGATCACCTGCAATCTTTAAGATCAGTCCTCTGGTTTCGCCGGATTTTGACTATACACTGGAGAATCGCGGATACGAGATCCAGCACACAACCGAAGTCATGGCACTCCACCTTGAAAATGCCGAACTCAGTGCCGACTGCCCGGATGTCACCCTCACAGATGAAATCCCGGATATCTGGATCACCAGCCTGTTTGACCTCAAGGGAATGACAAATCCGATCCACCGTGCCGTCGTTCCTTCCATGTACCGTGCGATCCCGAAGGAAACCGTCTGCGCTTCCATCTGGAAGAACGGCAAGATCATCGCTACCGGTCTCGGCATTCTGGACCGTGATTATATTGGGATTTATGCGATCCACGTCAAAGAAAAATACCGCGGACAGGGCTTCGCCCGCCAGATCTGCACTTCTCTTCTCAAAGAAGGCATGACCAAGGGCGCACAGAATGCCTATCTGCAGGTCGTCAAGGGAAACACTCCTGCCAAGAGACTTTACGCTTCACTTGGTTTTACGGATTCCTACACATACTGGTTCCGTGTTCAGCCACAGGGAGGAACAAAATGAAAAAATGGCTTCTTTTGTTGATCTGCAGTCTTTTTGGGGTTTCTTTGTCAGGCTGCAGTTTGCAGAATGTTGTCGAGTCTGTTTCACCTTCCAGAGAAGAAACACCGCAGGATATCCACCCGGACAGCACCCGCGTCTATATGGATGAAATTCAGGGAACACTTCAGACTTTTACCGGAAACAAGCTGACTCTTACCAGTTCTTCCCAGGATTACACCTTCGATGTTTCTCAGGCTACGCTGGAATCCGTGGACGGCATGGTACGGGGAGATTCCATCAGCGTAATCTATGAAGGCAGCTTTCCGGCACTGACACTTCTACCGTCCGTACTCTGAAAGTTGTCGATGATTATCACGATATGGATTCCCTCAAAGAAAGAACCACCCATGGACAGGTTCAGGAACTCACCACCAACTCCATCACCATCAAGTCAAAAGGCGGCAAGACCGCAACCTTCCCGATCACCGGAACCGAACAGTATTATCAGAACGGAATCAAAGCAGGCAAATGGGTCTACATCCATTTCAAGGGTGAAATGGACACACCTGATCCGGAAAATCCTTCCCATTTATATGGCTTCCATACGAAAGTTTTCAGTGTATCTGACATTGATCCTCTCAAAGTTCCCGAGCCAACGCCAACACCCGCTCCTTCCAAAAATAAAGATCAGGAAAAGGAACGACAGATGCGTGCCGCGATTCAGGGAATCCAGACTAATATTCTGCAGGTCTCTGTTGAAAACACGGATAACCTTCTGAACCTTAATATGTCTGCAATCCCCTGTTATTTCAGTGGTGGACTTTCCTCTGGTTCTCATGTGACAGTTACCTACACCGGTGAGTTTGATGGAGTTTCTACAGCAGGAATCTCGATTCTCGGCATTACCGGTGAAGTTCCGGAATCACTCAGCGACCACGGTATCTCCTTTACCGTATCCGGAGACATTACCGCCTCCACCTCCAACACACTCACACTTCTGACCTACGACAATATGTATGTGACCTGCAGCATAGAAAACGCCTCCAATTCCTCCACGGGCGGGCTCTTAAGTGGAAGTTCCGTAAAGATCACATTCAATCCGGCGAATCCCGGAATTCCAATATTGTCTCCGCGATCAAAATCGAAGATTTATATACGTAATCCACAAATATATACTGCACACAAAATGCATAACCCTCAGAATCATCATCTTTCTGAGAATTATGGCATTTTTTATTTCTATGATCTTAACTTCGTCTGAATTTTTGCCGGATGATCTTTTCTCCGTTTTCCAGCCATTCCCGGACTTCGTCAGAATCTCCCAGGATCTCCTGGAAAGACTGATATTCCTGACAGATTCCTTTCCCATGAGGTACACAGTACGCCCCTGCATCGCTGCCGAGGGCGACTTTGATTTTTTTGCGAAAAGCAGTCCTGACCATAGTCTCTGCCTGACGGATGATCGGAAGCAGGACTTCATCTTCGTACCTTCCACAGCCCAGAAGATTCCTGACTGTGACAAGCGTCGGAACCCATACGGTATGACTGTCTGCAAGCATGGAAAGCGTCTCTTCATCCATGTAGTTGCCATGCTCCAGGCTGTCCACACCTGCCTCGACCGCCGCCTGTACACCATAAATCCCATTTGTATGGCTCATCACTGCAAAACCTTCTTCGTGTGCGATATGTACCATTTCCCGGACTTCGTCTCGGTCGAGAGGTGTTCCTGTGACCACTCCATGATCATTGAAATCCAGAAGCCTGTCGTCATGATCTTGATAAAATCAGCACCTTCTGCAGCCGCTTCCTGCACTCTCTGGTGAAATTCCTTCATATTGCTGAAACTGCGTCCGACGATCCTGCCATAATGTCCTTCTTTATGGACAGCAAAAACCGGTGTCCGATAGTCGATCCCGTATTCTCCGGCAATCTCAGATGCCTCTTTGAGACTCCTGCATTATCACCGCCATCCCGGATAAAAGAAACTCCAGCCCTCTGATACGCTTCAAAAAATTCTCTGACCTTCTCTTCGCAGACAGCATCTCTGTGCCGCGCTACAGCCTCGCGGTAATTGACACCATCCATCAGCATATGTGCATGACATTCACCAAACATTGTCCCGTACCTCTCCGTCTTTTACTGCTGGAAAAAACTGCGGATTTCTTCTTCAGAAGCTTTGACAGAACCCTGCACAAAGAACGGCTTGCCGCCGCCGCGGCCGTTCAGGGCAGCGTTCATTTCTTTTGTGAACTGACGTAGATCTCCGTTCTGCTCTCCCATTGCATATTTATAACTGCCATCTTCACTCTTTGAAAATACTGCACAGCAGCCGGAGCATTTCTGCATCACTGCATCTGCCATCCTGCGGACTGATCTGCCTCCAGTCCTTCGTGGAACAGAAGAACGCTTCCGGAATCTGCCATCTCTCTGCCTCTGTCGCGCAGAGTTCATCAACATGTGGCTGACTTTTCCTTTGAGACGGAAGTTTTCGTCCTGAAGGCGCGCTACTGCAGCCGCTGTCTCGCCTGTTTTTGCAGAAAGTTTCATGGAAATCTGATGATTCTGCTCGTTGACCATATTCAGGTAATCCATGACACGTTTTCCGCAGATCATGGTCAGACGGATTCCTTCGTGGAAGTTTTCGACAGTAAGGATCTTAACCGCACCGATCTCGCCTGTGTGGGTAACGTGTGTTCCACAGCATGCACAGAGGTCGGAACCAGGGAAACGCACGAGACGCACCTGTCCTGTCAGTTCTTTTTTGCTTCGGTAAGAAAGTTTCTCCAGTTCTTCTTTCGGTGGATAAAAGATCTCTACCGGAGTATTTTCCCAGATTTTCTGGTTTGTCTTTGCCTCGATCTCAGCAAGCTGTGCCTCGGTGAGAACGCCGCTCAGATCCACTGTGATCACATCACTGCTCATATGGAATCCTACATTATCATATCCGTATGCTTCATGCACCAGACCGCTGACGATATGTTCACCGGAATGCTGCTGCATCAGGTCAAATCTTCTCTCCCAGTCGATCTTTCCAGTTACTTCACTTCCGACCTCCAGAGCCACCTCTGTATGATGAACAATCTCTCCGTCTTTTTCCTGGACATCTGTCACTGCGATCTCATTCAGTGTTCCAAGATCACACGGCTGTCCACCGCCCTCCGGATAAAAAGCGGTCTGATCCAGAACGATCTCATATCCTTTACCAGCTTCTCTGCACTCGAGACTTTTGCGGTAAATTCTTTTATATATACATCTTCGTAATACAGTTTTCTTGTTTCACTCATGCTGCCGAACCTTCTTTCTGTAAATTTAAGTCAGTAAAAAATCTGTTTTTCTGCCCTTTAGTATAGCACAGCTTTGCCTTTCTGAACAGAAAAAAGACAGGCGCAGCTAAATGCTTACGCCTGCCTTTCTTTGGAGGTTGTATCAGAAAACAAGGTTATACTTGTCAATACTGATCTCTGCTTTTCCTTCTGCTGCAAAAGTGATCTGATCTGCTTCCTGCGGAGTAAACAGGACCATTGTAGCAGTCTGGCTTCCATCATTGATGAAGATCTCAACACTGAATTTATCTATGAGGATTCGTAATGTCACTTCTCCATCTACCGGTTTCACCTGAATATCTCTGGTGTGGAGGATGTCGTAGAGATATCCGCTTCTGCTTCTGTCGATGTTCAGAACTTCTTTTGCCGGATCATAGGTAATATAAGAAGAATATGTATCGTCTGCTGCAAGTTTGATCGCAAACTTACTGAAATCATCGGTCACTTTGAGTTTCACGGTCATATCAAGAACGCGGCCTTTGATTCCGTCCAGTGCGGTTTCTTCTGAGATTTCAACGTTGTGGTGCTGAACCAGCTCTCCACGATAGTTCTCGATCTCTCTTACCGGCTGCTGGATCAGTCTGCCATTGCGGTAGTTGATCTCTCTCGGAACAGTCATCTGTCCGAAGTATTTCGCTCCGTCCGGAACGAACTTGGAGTTCGGCCATGCCTGCATCCATGCGATCATTACACGGCGGCCGTCTGGTGTGAGCATGCTCTGTGGAGCATAGAAATCGATTCCACTGTCGAGCGGCTGTACATCTTCTCTTACAAATTTGTGTGTTTCTTTGTCGTAGGTTCCTGTCAGGTAGATAACGCTGTGACCTACGTGGAATTTCAGTCCTTCCGGAAGCATTGCCATCGGACTTACTACAAGAACGTGTTTGCCGTCAACTTCGTAGAGTCCGGGCATTCCCACATCTTGCCAAGTTTTGCATCGCTGTGATCCAGAACGGTGACATATTCCCATTTGAAACCATCGGGGCTTCTGTAAAGGAGGATACGGCTGTTTCCATCGTCTGTCATATTGGAGATAACAGCATAGAAATAACCATCGTCTTCTTTCCAGATCTTCGGGTCACGGAAATCTACTTTGCTTCCGCCTTCCGGGATATCGTCTCCGGTGATGACCGGGTTGTTCTCGTATTTCTCATAATTAACGCCATCGCCAACAGCCATACACTGTGTCTGGTGAGTCGGAAGTTCTCCGTTTGCCATCGGGGTATCGCCTACATATCCAACTCCGGTATACATCAGAAGATGACGTCCATCAGAAAGCTCCAGAGCACTTCCTGAAAAGCATCCAAAGTTATCATAGGATTCTTCCGGTGCCATAACTACCGGAAGCCTTTTCCATGCAAGCATATCTTTGCTGCTGAGATGTCCCCAGTGCATCGGACCCCATTCATTGGAATATGGATGGTACTGATAAAACAGATGGTATTCTCCATTGTAATAGGAAAATCCATTTGGATCATTGATCCAGCCTGTGCCACCAGTCACATGAAAAGAAGGACGCTCTTCCGGAGAAATTTTGCTCAACTGTTCCTGTTCAAATTCTCTGGCCTTCTGTAATTTCTCACTAATCATACATTCGTTCTCCTTGTTGTAATATTCTAACGGTTTACAGATAATATCCGTAACTGTTCACGGATAATATTCCGCGAAGTGTTTTGCATGGTAACAAAAGCCCCTGACATCATGGTTTCCGATTTCTGATCCAAATAAAATTTTAGCCTTTGATACCAGAAGATGCAATACCTTCTACATAGTATTTCTGCATGAAGATAAACATAATGATCATCGGGATCGCAGAGACAACCAGGGCTGCCATGATGGCACTGTAGTGCACCGGCTGGGTACCAAAAAATGACTGAACTGCAAGCTGGATCGTACGTTTATCCTCACCTGTCATAACGAGGAATGGCCACATAAAGTCGTTCCAGTGTGCTACGAAATCAAGAATAAATACTGTAGCATACACCGTTTTGGAAATTGGCATTACAATCTGGAAAAAGGTTCTGATCGGGCTGCAGCCATCAATTGCCGCTGCTTCAATCAGGTCATCCGGAACATCACAGAAGAACTGCCGGAACATATAAATAGAGAAACATTTCGCAACAAAAGGAATAACAAGTGCTGCCAGTGTGTTTACCCAGCCAAGCTGAGACATTTCAATATAAAGCGGGAGCATGATAGCTTCCATCGGCAATACCATCAGTGCAATTACGAGATTCAGAACTGCACCTTTACCTTTGAACTCAAATTTAGCCAGTGCATAACCGCACATGGAGTTTACAAGAAGATCAAGAACCAGGATCAATGCAATATACAGAAGTGTATTCTTAAACACCAGTGGCATATTCAATCGTGAAAATACCTCTGCATAGTTACTTAAGGATGCCTGAACTGGTAAAAAAGTAGTCAGTGAATCCATATTTGCAAAATCTTAGCCTCTGGCTTCAGTGATGCGGAAATCATCCAGATCAGAGGAGATACAAAGATGATACCGATGATAATATTTCCAAAATAGAACATAAATTTTCCAAATGCATTAGAAAACCTCATTGATTTTTCATATTTATATCCTCCTTTCTCAGTCTGTTGCCGCAGTTACTTTCTTCATAGCCATAGACATACATACTACGATTACAAAGAATACAGCCGCGATCGAGCAGGCATAGCCAAAGTTACCCTTCTGGAAGCCCTGTGTATAAATATAGTATACAAGAGTCTTTGTGGAGTTTTTCGGTCCACCCTGTGTCATGATATATGGCTGTGTAAAGAGTTTCATTGCCTGGATCATAGTGATCATGATTACATATTTAATTGTTCCCTTCAGCCCAGGAATAGTGATATAAAGGAACTGTTTAAATTTTGTAGCACCGTCTACGGATGCTGCTTCGTACTGGTCTCTCGGGATTCCCTGAAGACCTGCCAGGAAGATCATCATCTGATAACCGGCGCCCTGCCATGCAGACATAAAGATGATAGAATTCATCGCTGTGCTTGCATCACTCAGGAACTTGATCGGGCTCATTCCCAGAGATACCAGAATGGAGTTGATAAGACCTGTGTTCGGGTTTGCATTGTAAAGTACGGACCACAGTACGGAGATAACTACCATAGAAGTAAGCTGTGGTGCAAAGTACATGGTACGGAAAACAGCCACTCCACGGAACTTCTTTGAAACCAGAAGTGCAAGTGCGAGTGCGAGTACACACTGACACGGAACAACAATTACAGTAAAGTACACTGTATTTTTTAATGCAAGCCAGAAGTTTTTGTCACTGAAAAGCTTCTGATAGTTTTCTAAACCAATAAATTTCATGGCATCAGGTCTCATGATCTGATATTTAAATCCTGAAAAATATACGGTATAGATCATAGGTACAACAAGAAATGCAATCAGAAGAATCACTGCCGGTGCTACAAAGATATATGCAGCCACTCTTTCATCACGTTTACGGCCGGAAAGCTTCTTTTTTTCTGCCTTTGCCATTGCCTTTCCCCCTTTTTCTTATCCAGAAAAAGCGAAGCCGCACCGCTTTTTTGCCGATGCGGCTTCGTTTTCATTTATTTGTTTTCTTATTCAGCGTAATATGTTTCGTAGTCTTCTGTAAATGTGTCAACTACTGTATCAAGCTCGGACTGAACATAATCTGTATCTACTTCTTCATTACTTGCTGCATCGGAGAAAATGTTTGTCATTGCTTCTGCGTATGCAGATGAGAATGTAGCATAGGATGGTGTTCTAGGACGCGGAACTGCTGTGTTTTCAAGCTGATCTACAATAAGAGCTCTTGCACCTTCTTTATAGTCAGCCATTGCTTCTGTTTCATAAGCAGAAGAACGTGTTGCAGGTTTTGCAATTGCTGCTGCATAAGATGCTACGTTATCAGTATTCATCAGCCATGCCAGGAATTCACCTGCTGCATCTGCGTTCTCGCAGTCTTTGGAGATTGCTGCTGCCCAGTCACCACATGGGGAAACTGCTTTTTTAGTTTCAGCATTAACCGGATAATAAGTTACCCCCCAGTCAAAATCAGCATTCTGTTCAAGTGTTGCGATTTCCCATGAACCACCGATCATTGTTGCACATGCACCATTGAGGAATTCATCTGTGATCGGTTCAACGTTTGCATATCCTTTAGCGATCAGATCTGCAAGCCATGCTGTTGTGTTTACTGCTTCTTCACTGTTCACATATCCATCGGCTTCTTTTCCATCTTCGCTGATATAATCTTTTCCAGCAGAAAGATACAGCGGTTCAAGAGCATATGGAAGTCCTTCGCCGTGGTCCATGATGATGTGTGTTCCTACATATCATCTGTTGTACATTTTTCAGCAATCTCAGCAACTTCATCTGTTGTCAGAGGATTTTCGAGTGTACGGGAATCCAGATCATCTGTATCTACACCACATTCTTTGAGGTAATCTTTGTTGTAGTAGAATGCTACGGATGACTCTGTTGCACCTACAGCATATAATTTGCCATCATATGTATTCTGCGTCATTGAAGAATTTACGAAATCTGCTTTGTCTTCATCTGTAAAATAGTCATCCAGCGGAACTGTGATTCCATTAGCTGCATAATAGGAAACCTGCGGTCCGTCTACATAGAAGATATCCGGAAGATCGTTGGATGTAACTGCTGTAGCGATCTTGTTGTCGTAAGCGTAAGAGTCAGAACGGTCAATTGCTTCACGACTTACCTGAATCTCAGGATGTTCTTCGTTCCATTCGGAAATTTTTTCTTTCCACCATGCTTCAATTGATTCTCTGTCTGTTGGACTCCAGATGGTGATATTTGTTACGTCATCTGCGAATACCGGTACAGTTGTTGCTGCTCCTGAAATTGCAAGTGCTGCTGCCATTGCCAGACTAATGGTTTTTTTCATTTCTTAATCCTCCTTTAATGTTTATTTCCACCGCGCGAAAGGAATATTATAGAACCCGTTCCATATTCTCAAACAGCCGATTCTCATTATTATGTTCGAGAAGTTTTATATGGAATCCGTTCCATATCGTGTCTTTATCATACTTTCATAAAGTGCATTTGTCAACAGATTTTAACTAAAAAACCGCTTCCAAGCACAATTCCGTGCATTTTTATAATTTTATATATTCATTTTTGTGCATATTGCATATCTGTATGCGTTATTTTTTTAACACAAATTATCTGTAATATAAAAAAAGTGTCTTCGACACTTCAACTCCCCTGCCCCTCAATCTTGAGGGATAGGGGTTTCTTTTTTTCAACTTTTCATTCATAATAGGCTTATGAATATCTTACAAAGAATC
>ENA-OQCX01000599-OQCX01000599.1-human-gut-metagenome-genome-assembly--contig:-NODE-599-length-18413-cov-2.070054_pt1 | contig 18413 bp, 33 predicted proteins | sample MGYA00242762_ERZ504587 | MGnify/ENA primary metagenome ERZ504587 (study PRJEB26092, sample SAMD00036337) | human gut metagenome | host: Homo sapiens | study: EMG produced TPA metagenomics assembly of... | reverse complement strand
CAGGATTTTGCAGAGCTGTCTATCGGGGATTATGTGGTCCATGAAAAGCATGGACTGGGAATTTACCGTGGAATTGAAAAAGTTGAAGTAGATAAGGTCTTAAAAGATATATCAAGATTGAATACCGTGACGGAAGCAATCTGTATATTCTGGCGACGCAGCTGGATGCGCTGCAGAAATATTCCGGCGCAGATACAGCCAGGCACCGAAGCTGAACAAGCTGGGAACCCAGGAGTGGAATCGCACGAAGTCCAAGGTAAAGGGCGCTGTCAAAAATATCGCCAAAGAGCTGGTGGAGCTTTACGCTGTGCGTCAGGAAAAAGAGGGGTATGTGTGTGGCCCGGATACAGTGTGGCAAAAGGAATTTGAGGAAATGTTCCCATATGAGGAGACAGAGGATCAGCTGAACGCCATTGAGGATACCAAGCGGGATATGGAGAGCACCAAGATCATGGATCGTCTGGTGTGCGGAGATGTTGGATATGGTAAGACGGAGGTTGCTCTTCGCGCAGCGTTTAAAGAGGTGCAGGAGAGCCGGCAGGTTTGTTTACCTTGCACCAACTACCATTCTGGCGCAGCAGGTGTACAACACCTTTGTCCAGAGAATGAAGGAGTTTCCGGTGCGCGTGGATCTGCTTTGCCGATTCGTACACCTGCCCAGCAGAAAAAGACTTTGCAGGATCTGAAAAAAGGACAGGTAGACGTTGTGATCGGTACTCACAGAGTTCTTTCTAAGGATGTGGAGTATAAGAATCTGGGCTTCTGATCGTTGACGAGGAACAGCGTTTCGGTGTTACCCACAAGGAGAAAATCAAGCAGCTGAAAAAGGATATTGATGTTCTGACTCTGACTGCGACTCCCATTCCACGAACCCTTCATATGAGTATGATCGGAATCCGTGACATGAGTGTGCTGGAGGAGCGCCTATGGATCGTATGCCGATCCAGACTTATGTAATGGAGTATGATGAGGAGACTGTCAGGGAAGCTATCGGAAGAGAGCTGCGAAGAGGCGGCCAGGTTTATTATGTTTATAACCGGGTTACAGATATTGATGAGGTTGCCCTGCGAATTTCCAAACTGGTGCCGGACGCAAGGTGGATTTTGCCCATGGACAGATGAGCGAGAGAGAACTGGAACGGGTTATGTACGATTTTATCAATGGGGACATTGATGTGCTGGTTTCCACTACTATTATCGAGACAGGACTGGATATTTCCAATGTGAATACCATGATCATCCATGATTCTGACAAGTACGGACTTTCCCAGCTTTATCAGCTGCGAGGCAGGATTGGACGTTCCAACAGGACGGCGTATGCGTTTCTGATGTACCGAAGGAACACCATGCTTCGGGAGGTGGCGGAAAAACGACTTTCTGCTATCCGTGAGTTTACAGATCTGGGAAGTGGATTCAAGATCGCCATGCGTGACCTGGAGCTTCGGGGGGCTGGAAATCTGCTGGGAGCACAGCAGCATGGGCATATGAACGCAGTGGGCTATGATCTTTACTGTAAAATGCTTAGCGAGGCGGTCAAAGAGGCAAAGGGTATTCATACTATGGAAGACTTCGAGACTACCATTGATCTGAATATGGATGCTTTTATTCCGGACACCTACATCAGCAATGAATTCCAGAAGCTGGATATTTATAAGCGCATTGCAGGGATTGAGTCCCAGCAGGAGTATGATGATATGCTGGAAGAACTGATCGACCGGTTTGGGGAGCCGCCGAAAGCAGTGCTGAATCTGCTAGCTATTGCAAGACTGAAAGCACTGGCACATCAGGGCTACATTACGGAAATCAAGCAGATGCAGCGTGAGATCAGGATCACCCTTTACGAAAATGCACATCTGAACCCGGAAGGAATTCCGCCGCTGGTTGCCAAGTACCGCAGACAGCTGCAGTTTAAACCGGATAAAGAGCCGAAGTTCCTGTTTGCACCAGTGGGGGATATTGTGCAGGCGCTGACGGTGTTTGCGAAGGAACTGATGGAATTGGTGGAAGAGGAAGGAAAGAGCGAAAAGTAGTAGACGGCTGGGCTGTTGAATGCTTTCGGATATTTTGATTTAAGTAGTCTCTGGGTGGGGAAGATCCGATGGAAATTCGCGAAAATTGTGTGAATTCTATCAGATTTTCCCCTTTCTACTTGCCCTCATGGGAAAAAAGTTTTATACTCTTATTAGCGTGTCCGCATTGGGAAATCATGCTGGCTGTGCGTGGTGACTAAGCGGCACATCAGTGAAAGGGTAATTGGTGATCAATATGAAGAAAATCGTGAAGAACACAACCGTAGTGGCATTAAGTGGCGTAATGGCAATTGGAATGCTTTCCGGATGTGGAAGTAAGTCTATAGATGGAGAGAAGACCGTTGCAACTGTAGATGGCACAGACATTCCTATGGGTGTTGTAAGTCTGTATGCACGTGAGTCACAGGCACAGACGGTTGCTATGTATAAGAGCTTTATGGGAAGTGCAGGAAATATCTGGAGCCAGGTAGTAGATGAGAATGCTGGTACTACATACGGTGAGCAGGCTGTAGGACAGTTCCTGGAGCAGGTTGAGCTGATGTACATCATGAAGGAGAAGGCAGCTGATTACGGTGTTGAGGTTACTTCTGATGATGAGACTGCTATTGCAGATGCAGCAGCACAGTTTATGCAGGACAATGACGAGGACACTCTGAAGGAGCTTGCTGTTTCCGAAGATCAGGTTAAGACTCTTCTGGAGCTTGAGACTTACCGTCAGAGAATTACGATCCGATCCGCAATGAGGCTGAGGTTAACATAACGGATGAGGAGGCACAGCAGTCTTCTTTCAGCTATGTAAGTATTTCCATCAGTGGAGATGACCTTACCGATGATGATATTGCTACCCGCAAGGAGCAGGCACAGGAGATCCTGGATAAGATGAAAGAGGATCCGACAGCAGACATGGGCGAGACAGCAAGGCTGTTGATGATACTTACAGCGGACTGACCGGAACTATTTCACAAATGACAGTGATGATGAGGATATTTCCAATTCTTATGATGACGCTGTTGTAGAAGCGCTGAGAACTCTGAAGGACGGCGAAGTTTACGGCGAGCTGGTTGAGACTGATAGCAGCGTATACGTGCTTCGGATGGACAAAGTAAATGACGAGGATGCAACCGCTTCCAAGAAAGAGTCCCTTGAGAACACCAAGCGCAGCGAATACTATTCCGAGACAACTCAGAAATGGCTGGATGATGCTGATATTACTGTAAATGATAAGGTGCTTTCTACTTTGACAATTACAGATGAGCACAGTTTCACAATTAAAGAGACTACAGCGGATACAAGTGAAGATGCAGCAGCAGATACAACAGATGCTACTGAGGATACTGCTTCTGAGGATGTCGAGGCAGCAGATGAGAGCGATGATGCTGATACTGCTGAGACAGATGCTGCGAAAGAGCGACAGCGCAGAGGAAGCTGATACTACAGACAGCGCTGACAGTACAGACGAGACTGCAGAAGCGAACAGTGCAGACAGCAAGGCCGAGGACAGCAGCGAGAGCGCTGATTCTGAGGAGAACTAAAAGTGAGATAAAGACCGAAACTTGTTATATCGTATGTATTGCAAAATGTTTTCTGAAAGAATTGAGATTATATAAAGTGGAGAAAATGATAAAAGAGCCTGCCTGGGGTGATTCGGGCGGGCCCTTTGTCTATACAAAGTAAAATACTTATGAAAAAAAGCTTTTCGCTACAAAGTAAGGTTTGAGAAAATGCAGGTACAGCAGATTGAACATGTGGATAACAATTACACAGGGGGACAACATGAAAAAGATACTTCTTATTGCAACCGGGGGGACCATTGCTTCCAAATATACAGCAGAGGGGCTGGCACCGCAGATTTCTGCAGATGAGCTGTTGGAATATATTCCTGAAGCCCGGGAATTCTGCACCATTGATACCGTTCAGCCTTTTGCCCTGGACAGTACCAATGTGTGCGCAGACCATTGGCTGAAGCTGGCCAGACTGATCGAATCCAAATATGAATTTTATGATGGCTTTGTGCTTTGCCATGAACGGACACTATGGCATATACGGCTGCTGCTTTGTCTTATCTGATCCAAAATAACCGCAGACCTATCGTGATTACCGGTGCACAGAAACCTATTGACCTGGCAATTACAGATGCACGTTCCAATCTTCTGGACAGTCTCCGCTTTGCCTCTCACGACCGCGCTCATGGAATTTCCATTGTGTTTGGGGGAAAAGTGATCGCAGGAACCAGAGCAAAGAAGGAATTTTCCAAAAGCTACAATGCCTTTTCCAGCATTAATTATCCGGATATTGCATCCATTCACGATCAGAAGATCATTTTTTATATTGATGACAAAGACCAGTCCACCAAGCCACTGGTGTTTTATCATGAGATGAATCAGAAGATTTTTCTGCTCAAACTGATTCCAGGGATTGACGGGAAAGTATTGGATGCTCTTTTTCCATCTTATTCCGGACTGATCATTGAATCCTTCGGTGTAGGCGGTCTGCTCATTACGAAAATGATAATTTTATAGATGCGATCGCGCATTGGATTGAAGCTGGCAAGCCTGTGTGTATGGCGACCCAGGTTACCCATGAGGGAAGTGACATGGAAGTTTACCAGGTTGGAAAAGTCATCAAGGAACGGTTCCCGGTGCTGGAGTCTTATGATATGACGCTGGAGGCGTCTGTGACGAAAATGATGTGGGCGCTGGGACAGACACGGGATATGGAGAAGTTTAAGGAGTTATTTTATACGACTATTAATCATGATTTATTGTTCCTGTAAGTAAGTCTTGAAATTTTCTGGAGTGTTAGGCTAAAATAAAAAAGCTGAAATCATGGAGCTGATAATACTTTCAGAGAATCTTTATGAATGGAGAGCAAGGCAACAGACTCAAATTCATATCAGAGATGGGATATCGGTTTTGAAAACATATTTTCTGGAATACTGGAGGACATATATAAATGAACAAAAAAGAAATTTCTGAAATCAAGAAACAGCTGACACCAGCCAACTGCAACATTACCAGAATTTGTGGATGCTATGTGGATGCTGAAAAGAATAAAAAAACAGAACTGAAAGAAGCATTCCTTTCCCTTTCGGAGGAAGAAATGTTCAAATATTTTGAAATATTCAAGAAAAACCCTTTCTGGTACTCTTGGAAAGAACCTGATGAATTATGGAATTCCCACTGGCAGAGGAAAAAGAGGGCGGCAAACACGAATTTCTCATGAAGCTCCGTGCCAGCAAACTGAAGGATGACGCTTTAATTGAGAGCTTTTATGACAAAATTATTGAAAATTACGATTATCCGGAAAATTACTACATAATCCTGGTACACGCTGTGTACGATATCCCGGGAAGAACTTCAGATGGAATCGATATGGATGATGCTTCTGAAGAGATTTATGAGCACCTTCTTTGCAGTATCTGTCCAGTGAAGCTGTCTAAAGCAGGTCTTTGCTACAATGCGGAGGCAAATTTGATCCAGGACCGTATCCGTGACTGGATCGTGGAAATGCCAGAGAACGGCTTCCTTTTCCCGTTATTTAATGACAGAAGCACAGACATCCACGGCATGCTCTACTATTCTAAGAATGCAGAGCAGCTTCATGACATTTTCGTGGACGAAGTGTTTGGATGTACAGCACCGCTTTCCGCAGGCGGACAGCGTGATTCTTTCAACATGCTGGTGGAGGAAACCCTTGGTGACGACTGCCAGTATGACACAGTTATTGGAATCCATGAGAAATTGAACGAGATCATTGAAGCACAGAAAGATTCCCCAGACCCGGTTGTGCTCACTCAGTCTGAGGTGAAACGTCTCTTTGAGGACTGCGGTGTAGAAGACGAGAAACTGGAAACTTTTGATAACCAGTATGAAGGCTGTAGCCGGTGAAAAAGCCACCATGGTAGCCTCTAATATTACCAATACCCGTAAATTCGAGATCAAAACTCCGGATGTAGTGATCCATGTTGAACCAGATAAAGTGGAACTGGTGGAGACCAGGATCATTGACGGCCGCAAGTGTCTGGTGATTCCTATGGAAGACGTAGAGATCAACGGAATCCGTGTGCGGATGGGCGGGGAGAGCAGTGAGGAATCCGAGGAAGAGTTTGAGTAATATTCTTGGTTGTGATAAAATTTTTTTTGCCGAATATGAAATATAAAAGGCTTGTTGTAAAAGAAATAGTTGTAAAACAAATAGTTTTAAAACAGGAAGGATGCAATTCTTGGCGAGTTGCATCCTTCCTGTTTTTGCCTGGATGAGGGTTTCATAATGGGGGCATGCAAATTGTGGGAATGATTTTGGGGCGTAATCTGGAATTAAGAATATCAGAAGTAAAACCTAAATAATTCTACGATTGTAGAAAAAGTGATTGACATTTAATTTCTACAGATGTAGTATATAACCAACTTCTACAAAAGTAGAAAATGAAAGGGGATTTTACTATGAAAATGAAACTGGTTAAAATGATAGCACTTATGGCGGCGGTGACATTAAGTGGTTGTTCAGCTGGAACTTTAGAAAATACCGGAAATTCTGCCTCTGATTCTGCTGCAAATATAGTATCTTCAAATAAAAAGGCTTCTTCATCACGAAGGGATCAAATACTGTAAGTTCCATTGGTACGGCAGGTAATACTGCAAGTGGTGCAGCAGGTAATACCGCAAATAGCACAGCAGGTAATACTACAGGTGGCGCGGCAGGGAATACCGCAGCCCAGTACAGCAGGTAATACACAGCTGGCACAGCAGGGAATACCACAGCCAGTACAGCAGGTAATGCCACAGCTGGTACGACAAGTAATACCACAACTGCCACAACAGATGCTACATCCGATATTCTTTCCACCACAACAATCACCCTGTATGATAGTGATGGAAATACAGTTTCTGTAGAAAGAACAATTTACAAAAATTATGACTGCGAATATGTAGATGCTGACGGTATGGAATACAGCACCGATGACGATGTTTATTTTACAGATGAAAATGGAAAGACCTACCAGTCCTTAAATGACAGTACCCATTATTTTGGTGCCGAGTTAGAGCAGCATGTATTACAAGATGCCAATGGAAACGGTGTGACAGTTACAGAAACAACTAATGGAGATTATTACTATATGGATGATAATGGTACTGGTTATATTGACAACGGCGACGGAACCTGGACGGATGAGAATGGGAATAGTTATACAGAATAAGAGGAGGGATGCGGCTGAAAGCTTTTTTCAAAAAGGTGTCAGGCTGTGTACCATTCTCGGGCTATGGAAATGTGGTGTTTGGCTTTTTTAGTCATACACCCTTTTTTCGTATTAAAGACTGGCAAAAATCCTCAGTGGAATAAATCGCAGTGCTGTGTTAATATAGAAGAAAATTGTTATTGTTTATTGGTAACGCAAAATCGCAGAAAGGACGGCTGTCTTATGGGAATCTACCTGAATCCGGGGAATAATAAATTCAAAAGAGCGGTGAATTCGGATATTTACGTGGATAAAACAGGATTAATAAAATATACAAATAGTATTGTCGATACGCTGCAGTCCTGTGTATGTGTCAGCAGACCAAGGCGTTTTGGAAAGTCTATGGCAGCAGATATGCTTACGGCTTATTACAGTAAGGGCTGTGATTCCAGAGAACTCTTTTCCGGTTTGGAAATTGCCAAGGATGAAAGCTTTGAGGAACATTTGAATAAATACGATACCATTTTTCTGAACATGCAGGAATTTTTGAGCAGAAGTTCAAATGTGAAGGAATTGTTGGAGAGAGTAGAAGGCAAAGTAATCCGCGAATTGAAGAAACAGTACCTGATGTGGAATTATATGACGAAAATGATCTGGCGGAAACTATGCAGGATATTTTTGCAGAAAGTGAGTGCCTTTTATAGTTATTATTGACGAGTGGGATTGTATTTTCCGGGAGTTCAAACATGATAAGGCTGCGCAGGAGATTTACCTTGATTTTCTGCGTGATCTGCTTAAGGATAAAGAATACATTTATCTTGCCTATATGACGGGAATTTTGCCAATAAAGAAATACGGAACCCACAGTGCACTGAATATGTTCGATGAATTTTCAATGATTGATCCGGGCCCCTTGGCTGAATATGTAGGTTTTACAGAAAAAGAAGTAGAAGCACTTTGCCAGAAGTATCAGATGGATATTAATGAGATCAAAAACTGGTATGATGGTTATTCTTTTGAAGAAGTAGAATCTGTATACAGCCCGAAGTCGGTTGTGAGCTGCATGCGCCTTGGAAAACTGGGAAATTATTGGAATCAGACAGAGACTTTTGAGGCATTGCAGATTTATATTGATATGAATTTTGAAGGACTCCGGGATGATATATTAAGTATGATTGCCGGAGAAACAGTACCAGTGAACACCAGAAGCTTTACAAATGATATGACAACTTTCAGAACAGAGGATGATGTACTTACACTGTTGATTCACTTGGGCTATCTGGGGTATCGTTATGCAGATAAAACAGTTTTTATTCCAAATGAGGAGATTCGTTCCGAATATGTAAGCGCTATTGCTGTGTCTGATTGGGGTGAAGTTTCTAAAGCATTAAAAAATTCAGCAGATACATTGCAAGCCATATGGCAGGGAAGAGAAGAGCAGGTCGCAGAGGGCATTAGGCAGGCGCACTTTGAAACATCTCATCTCCAATATAATGACGAAAATGCGCTTAGCTATACCATTTCGCTTGCACTTTATGCAGCACGTAATTTTTACACAGTACACCGGGAACTCTCAGGGGGAAAAGGCTTTGCAGATATTGTTTATGTTCCAAGAAAGCGCTTCTTAGATAAACCAGCATTGGTAGTTGAATTAAAATGGGATAAAAACGCAGAAGGTGCAATCCAGCAAATTAAGGAGAAAGAATACTGTCGCAGTCTGGAAGAATACAAGGGAAACTTGCTGTTAGTCGGAATTAATTATGATAAGAAAACACAGGTGCATACCTGTAAAATAGAACAATACAGAAAAGAGGAATCCATATGACTCTGGCACAACTTCGTTACGCGATTACGGTGGCGAATTCCAATTCTATGAATGAAGCTGCCCGGAATCTTTTTATATCACAGCCCAGTTTGTCCTCAGCAATCCGTGAACTGGAGGAGGAAATCGGAGTGGAGCTTTTTCGCAGGACCAACCGTGGAATTTCCGTAACCCCTGAAGGCGAGGAATTCTTAGCTACGCCCGCCAGGTGGTAGAGCAGTACGAGCTGATCGAATCCAAATACGTTTCCAAGGAACATACCAAGAAGAAATTCAGTGTTTCCATGCAGCACTACACCTTCGCAGTAAATGCTTTCGTGGAAATGGTGAAGCAGTTCGGAATGGACGAATACGAATTCGCCGTCCACGAAACCCGCACCTACGACATCATCACCGACGTAAAAGACTTCAAAAGCGAGATCGGCATCCTTTACCTGAACGACTTTAACCACAAAGTCCTTGAGAAACTTTTCCACGAGTTCAATTTGGAATTCCACCCAATTCTGGAATGCAGCATCTATGTCTACATGTGGAAAGGCCATCCCCTTGCCGACCGCGACCTGATCACCCTGGAAGACCTTCGCGAGTACCCCTGCCTCTCCTTCGAGCAAGGCACCTACAACTCCTTCTACTTCGCCGAAGAAGTCCTGAGCACCTACGAATACAAACGCCTTATCAAAGCCAACGACCGCGCCACCCTCCTGAACCTGATGGTAGGCCTCAACGGCTACACCCTCTGCTCCGGAATCATCTGCGAAGAACTAAACGGCTCCGACTACTGCGCCGTGAAGCTAGACTCCGACGAGGTCATGACCATCGGCTACCTTGCAAGAAAAGGCACCACGATCAGTAAGTTAGGACAGAAGTACCTGGAAGAAATTGCCAAATACAAAGACAAAGCATTACGATAATCCACACACTTACATAAACTTCCATTTGGAACTAAAGCTGAACCTAACCACCCACTACACCCCCCCCACTTTCAGTTTGGCGGAAACAGCGCAGCGCCTTCCCGCCCACGTCCGCTGCGCTCAACTGCCCAACACCCAGTACACAGCCAGCGGGGGAGGATAAATCTAAGCGAGCCATTTAAGGAGCGCCCTTAGTGGCGGTGAGATCCATGACTTACGGAGACTTAGGCGCGAAGGCTCTCCTGAGCGTCTTAGTCGCAGTTAGTCATTAGCTCACCAGAACGTTGCGACGGTGAGCGTGATTTATCCTCCCCCGCTGGCGTCCACTTTAGCTATAGCTTTACCCTATAACTAGCCCTAACTTTTATGAATTAACACTTTTACTCCAATTGTGTTATAGTAACCATATCGACGATGAAACACCACTTAAAGGAAAGAGGAAAGACATGTCTTCAATATTAATCCAAGATGTGAGCAAAACCTTCGAAACCAAAGACGGTTCCGTACAAGCCCTGAACCACGTAAGTCTCTCCATTGAAACCGGAGATATCTACGGAATCATCGGAATGTCCGGTGCAGGAAAAGTACCCTGGTACGATGTATGAACTTTCTTGAAGTACCATCCGAAGGAAAAGTTTTGATAGACGGAAAATCCCTCAGCGAATTTTCCCCCAAAGAACTCCGCAAAGAGCGAGAGAAAATAGGAATGATTTTCCAGCATTTCAACCTGCTCATGCAGAAAAACGTACTGGAAAACGTCTGCTTCCCACTGTACATTCAGGGGAAGAAAAAAGCCGAAGCAAGAGCAAAAGCCCTGGAGCTTCTGGAAATCGTAGGACTGGCAGACAGAGCGAAAGCTATCCCGCACAGCTCTCCGGTGGACAGAAACAAAGAGTGGCAATCGCCAGAGCCTGGCCTCCGATCCGCAGATCTTACTTTGCGACGAAGCCACAAGCGCCCTGGATCCCCAGACCACATCCTCCATACTTGAACTTTTGCAGGACATCAACCAGAAATTGGAATCACCATCGTGATCATTACCCACCAGATGTCAGTTGTCCGTGAGATTTGTACTCATGTGGCAATTATGAAAGACGGTGAAGTAAAAGAACAAGGCCTTGTAGAAGAAATCTTCAGCCACCCGAAATCACAGGTTGCCAAAGAACTGATCAGCAAGGACTCTGGAAACGACGTAGAAAGCAAAAAGCTTACCCAGTCCGAAATCCAGGACGGCGAAATCGTTCGAATCGTATTCTCTGAGAACTCCGCATTCGAACCAGTAATCGCAAACCTTATATTAACCTTCCACGAACCTGTAAACATTCTGAAGCAAACACCAAAAACGTAGCGGTGTAGCCAAAGGAGAAATGATCCTCCAGTTCATGAGTGACAGCACCAATGTACCGGAGATGAAGAAATTCCTTACAGAACGTGGACTTGAGATAGGGGAGGCGAACTGATTATGTGGACGAAACAAGTAACCGATATGATAATCGCAGGTGTAGGGGAAACATTATACATGACCCTGTTTTCCACCTTCTTCGGATATGTATTTGGAATGCCCCTTGGAATCCTGCTGAAAGTATCCGACAAAGAAGCTTGCGGCCAAATGCAGTACTATATAAGATCCTGGATGTGATCGCAAATATTTTCCGAAGCATCCCATTCCTGATCCTGTTGATCCTGCTCATTCCATTCACCAGATTTCTGGTAGGAAAAAGCTATGGAACCACAGCCACCATCGTACCCCTTACCATTGCGGCAATCCCTTTTATCGGACGATGTAGAGTCTTCCTTAAATGAGGTAGACCCGGGAGTTATCGAGGCTGCAAGATCCATGGGAGCAAGCAACCTTCAGATCGTATTTAGGGTAATGCTGGTAGAAGCAAGAACATCCCTGATCTCAGGAGCTACCATTGTAACAGGAACTATCCTTGGTTACTCCGCAATGGCAGGAACTGTAGGAGGAGGCGGACTTGGAGACATTGCAGTCCGTTACGGATACAACCGCTGGCAGACAGACATTATGCTGGTGACAGTTATCCTTCTGGTAGTACTGGTACAGATTTTCCAGACTATTGGTATGTTGATCGCCAACAAGCTGGATAAAAGAAAATAAGTCAAAAAATGATTGTAATGTAGAAACTAAATATATTTTTAAAAAAAGAGGAGGAACTTTATTATGAAAAAATTAATCGCAGCAGCACTCACAGGAGCATTAGTACTTGGAACCGTTGGAACATCCGTTGTTTTCGCAGCAGATGATGACAAAACCATTACAGTAGCAGCATCCGAGACACCACATTCCGAGATCCTTGAAGCAGCAAAACCGATCCTTGAGGAAGAGGGATACGACCTTGAGGTAACGGTATTTGATGATTATGTACAGCCAAACGAAGTTGTAGAGAGCGGCGATTTCGATGCAAACTACTTCCAGCACATTCCATATCTGAACAGCTTCAACGAGGAAAAAGGAACTCACCTTGTAAATGCAGGCGGAATCCACTACGAACCATTTGGAATTTATCCTGGAACAAAATCCAGCCTTGATGATATCGCAGATGGCGACACAATCGCAGTACCGAACGATACCACAAACGAGGCAAGAGCACTTCTTCTTCTCCAGGACAACGGAATTATCAAACTGAAAGACGGTGCTGGCCTTGAGGCAACTGTAAACGATATTGAGGAGAACCCATACAACGTAGAAATCGTTGAGCTTGCAGCTGAGCAGGTAGCACGTGTTGCAGAAGAGACTTCTTACATTGTCCTTAACGGAAACTATGCACTTCAGGCTGGTTATTCTGTATCCAAAGATGCACTTGCATATGAGACCTCTGATTCCGAAGCTGCCAAAACATATGTAAACGTAATCGCAGTAAAAGAAGGAAACGAGAACAGCGACAAGATCAAAGCTCTTGTAGATGTATTAAAATCTGACGAGATCAAAGACTTCATCAACGAGAAATATGACGGAGCCGTTATCCCATTCGAGGATAGCGATGACGCAGAGGCTGAGGACACAGAAGCAGCAGATGCTGACGAGAGCGCAGATGCAGAAGCTGACACAGCAGACGAGGCAGCTGAGGAGACAGACGCTGAATAATCTGTAAAAATTAAACAGGATTTTATTAAGAGAGTGATTATAAATCGGATTGAAATGCATTGGAAAAGATACATTTCAGTCCGATTTTTGCCTGTAAAAAAAGAAGTGTCCAATATATAGAACAGCACATAATTATGGAAAAGGGTGACCTGCAGCCCTCTGCAAAAACAGTTGAAAAACCTTATAAAATCTGCTATTATAAAAACGAATTTTTTAGGTATCGAGGTGAGGCCAAGTGAAAAAAAACGAATGTGCGAACCGGTTTGTCTGCCTGTTTTTCAGTGTGGCAGTTGCGGTTTTGTGTGTGCTTTTTGCAGGCATGGAAGCGAAGAGCATTATGCATGTTTACGATCTGAAACCGGCCTCAGCTTCTTTGATTTCACCAGAGCTTTCCAGAAGCACCCAGACAAGTGCAGAAGAATTGACAGGACTTCGGCAGGTGTCTGTAAGGCTGGAGGCGGACCAGCGCCTTCGCCACAGGTCAGGCGTGGAAACCCAGGTGCTCATCATGCTGGCAGTTCTGCTGGCGAATACCGTATTTTATAAAGCAAAGAAACATCTGCTGACCAGAAATGATGCTGACGGCAGACGGTTTATCATCTGTTACATCCATCATCAGGACGGACAGAAGCACTGAAGATCATATACCATTGTTTCATATTGCTGATTGCTGCAATTGTTTTCATTATGAGTAAAGCATTGCAGTGGAGAGCAATTATTTTCCATGTAACAAACGTATATGATTGGAGGTATGACACTATATGTTACTTAATATTTTTATAGGAGTAAATGATTGTTGCAGCCATTGCTGTCGGTATCTGGATGGCATGGTTTGACAGTCATGGAGGAAAGAAATGATAGCACAGATTTTTGCAGTAGTAATTTTCCTGGCGATGTTCATTCTGATCATCACAGAAGTATGGGAAAGACATATTGTTACGCTGGGATGTGCGCTCCTTACATTGATTCTTGTATTTGGAATCTGTATGCACAGCCCCTCAGCAATTATTGAAACACTGAACATACATAGTATTTTTTCACCGGGATTCTGGCACACAGCAGGTGAAGCAAGCGAAGCTTCTGCTGGAATCAACTGGGAAACTATCGTGTTCATCGCTGGTATGATGATCATGGTAGAAGGCATGGCAAACTCCGGATTTTTCCGCTGGTTATGCATGAAGATCGCGAAATTGGTTAAATACCAGATCATCCCGATCTTTATCACATTTATGCTCCTGTCCTTTGTACTTGCTATGTTTATCGATAGTATCACCGTAATCCTGTTCCTTGCAGCGGTTACCGTAGAACTGTCACAGCTGCTGAAATTTAATCCGGTACCAATGATCCTTGCAGAGATTTTCTGCGCCAACCTTGGTGGATCTGCAACCATGTGCGGAGATCCGCCGAACATTATCATTGGAACATCACTTGGATTTTCCTTTGCAGATTTCGTGACAAACACAGGTCTGATCGCGGTGATCGCACTGGTACTGGTTGTAATCTATTTCTACTTTATTTTCCGCAAAGAGCTTACTGAAAATGCGGGAATTGATCCGTCTACCTTGCCGGATCCGGAAGAAGCAATTGTAAGTAAGAAGGGCTTCACAATCAGCTGTGTGATCTTCCTTTGCGCTGTTGTCCTTCTGGTAACACATTCTCAGACAGGACTTACCGTATCCTGTATCGGTGTATTTATCGCAGCTGTGACACTGATCACTTCCGGAAAAGATGCTTTGGACCTTCTGAAAAAGGTTGATTACAAGACACTGCTGTTTTTCGTAGGACTTTTCGTAGTTGTTGGTGGTCTGGAGCAGACTGGAATCCTTACCATCCTGGCCGGATTCATTGGTAAGGTCAGCGGCGGCAACCTGAAGGTAATGATCGCCATTATTATCTGGGTATCTGCTGTCGCAAGTGCATTTATTGATAATATTCCGTTTGCAGCTACCATGATCCCGGTTATTGACAGTCTGGCAGCCGCACAGGGAATTGATATTTCCATTCTGGCATGGGCTCTTGCAATGGGTACTGACATCGGCGGAAGTGCAACCCCAATTGGAGCTTCTGCAAACGTAGTCGGTATCGCAACAGCAGCCAAGAGCGGTCATATGATCAAATGGGGAAAATACTGCAAGGCAATGGCACCTGCCACGATCCTGGTTGTCCTCGTTTCCATGCTGATGATTTATGCAAGATATTTATAATGCCATAAGAGGGAAATGCAGAACTGTCAATTATCGGAGAGAAGGTAGTGCCAGGGATCTGGCATGCTATGAATAAATGACAGTTGGTCTTGCCCGCTTTTAACGGCATTTTATCCGGAAAATCCGTGAAACAAGGGCGGATTTCTCTGGTTAGAAGGGAGGATACCATGAAAACACAAAAACAGGTGATCATTTCCATCGGACGAGAGTTCGGAAGCGCAGGCCATGAAATTGCAGAGCGAATCGCCAAGCGCTATGGACTTTCTTTATACGATCACAATCTTTTACGCGAGGTGGCAGACAGCCATAACGTAAATCCAGAAGAACTGGAAATCTTTGATGAGATGAAGCACAACAAATTTCTTTACCGTACAGTGAAAGGAATGAGCAGTTCTCCGGCAGACAATGTAGCTATGATGCAGTTCAATTTTCTTCGGGAAAAGGCTGAAAAAGGAGAATCCTTTGTAGTCGTAGGACGTTGCTCTGAGACAATCCTGAAGGATTATGCGGGCCTGATTTCCATCTTCATTATTGGAGACATGGATCAGAAAATTGCCCGTGTAGCCCGTCTTTACGGAAAAACCGATAAAGAAGCTGAGCGTTTCATCAAAGAGAAAGACAGAAAGAGAAAGAAATATCATGACAGCCACTGCAAGACCAAATGGTCTGAGCCGCACGTCTATGATCTGAGTCTGAACAGCAGCACTCTTGGCGTGGAGGGAAGCGTTGAATTTCTTTCATCCTATATTGACAAAAGGATATCAAAAATGAAATAATAAGCTTAATGACAAAAGGTTCTGCCAGGACGCATACAGGTGTCAGGGCGGAACCTTTGTGGTTTTTGTGACCGTAGTCAGTAAGAGTAGTCAGAAATAGTTCTGATGTTGGGAAGGTGCTACCCTAAAGCCACGAACTCTCATTTATCCAGGAGGAAAATTTATGTTCACTGATGACGAAAAAGACTACATTATGCGTATGATCAAAGAGATTGCCCGTGTCCTTGCCAGTGTCATGCTTGGGAAAAAATATGTCCAGGTGGAATTGCCGGTAGAATCCAAATACCAGATTTCCGGAGACAAGCTTTACCATATGAAAACCATGGTGGACAGAGGCGAGATCAACGAGGCAGAGAACGAACTTCTTGACCGGATCGATTACGCTGACAAAGAAGCTCTGGCAGAAGCTATGTTTTTCTACGAATATGCTGCATCCAAAGGGGATGAATTTCTGGAAGCGCACAACTATTCCCTGGAGGAAATAAGGGATGGGATCCAGCAGCTGCAGAAGATGCAGGATATGGAAATATTATAAATATGCTTGATATAAAATAGAATCTCTTGTGATATATGAAATACTGCGATTTTATTAAGTCTGCTCCCAAAAGTATTTTTGCCAAGTGGGAGCGCCATAGGCGTGGAACAGCTGACTTTCCTATATGGAGATGTCGCCGACAGGCGGCATGTCCGTTTAGAGTGAAATTGTGATCACGCTTAAAATGATGAGGAGATTATAAGATGTTTCTTGAAAAAAACAGAGACCGGATAGAAAAAGACTTTGAAGATTTTTCCAGGGAACTGCCAGGAAAAGCGGAAGAAATAAAGAAGAGAATGGAAGCACTAAGTCCTGATATTGTGATCGGAATGAAATATCTGTACAGCAATATGCCTACAGCGATGTGGGAAACTATACCTTTGACACTTATCTGGATTATGTGCAGCAGGGAATCTATCTCTGGGAAAATTCCCCTTATGTAAAGAATTATCCAGAGCTTTATTTCCTGAATTACGTGCTTTTTCATCGGACAAATGATGAAGAAATCAAACCATGCCGTACCTATTTCTGGGAAAAAATAAAGGATAAGGTCCAGGGGAAGACCATGGTGGAAGCTGCACTGGAAATCAATCACTGGTGTGCGGGAGAAGTGATGTACCAGGGAACGGACATGCGTACCGGCTCCGCACTGGAAATTTACAGAAGCGGTGTAGGCCGCTGTGGTGAGGAAGCCGTCTTTGTGGTAAATGTAATGCGAAGCGCCGGAATCCCTGCAAGACCGGTGTATGTGCCAAGATGGTCCCATTGTGATGACAACCACGCCTGGGTAGAGTCTGGTGCGATGGCGACTGGCATTATCTGGGAGCTTGCGAGCAGAAGCTGTTCTGGACAAGAGCTGGTTTACCAATGCAGCATCCAGGGCCATGATGATCGGCTCCAGATGGTATGACCGCGCTATGCCAGACGAAAAAGTGATCGGAAAAGACGGAATGAACCGGATCATTAATCTTCTTGGTAAATATGCCAAAACCAGGTGGATCACTATTACAGTGGAAGATCTGGATGGAACTCCGGCAGCTGGGGCAAAAGTACGGGCTGAGGTAATGAACTATGGGGAATTTTCCCCGATTGCAATAATGGAAGCAGACAAAAATGGCTGTATTTCCTTTGAAACCGGTTTTGGAAGCCTGCTGATCTGTGCTGTTTATGATGGTGCTTACGGGGAAAAGGTAATCGACACAAGAGAGGACGACCATTTTACCTGTATCTTGGTGAGGAATATGAAGATGAGCTTTGGGTGGATTTTGACATGAATGCACCGGAGGATACCGGCAGAATAAGCTGGAATATTACCCAAGAACAGGAAGAAGAGAATAATCGCCGGATTGCCGCTGAGGCAGAACACTGTCGACGTAAGATTGAGAAATTCCAGCCGCTGTGGAAGCGCTGCCTTTTTGGACATACCATGAAGGAAGTGGAGCCTATGATGGCTGTTTTGTCTGAGAAAGACAGAAGGGATGCTTTTCCAGAAGTGCTGGAGGGCCATTATCCCAAAAACTGCTCCCGCGCGTGCAAAAGCGCACCGCCCCACGCAGGGCGTACAGGTACAGCCGCACGCTGAACACCACCTGCTCCTGCCAGAGCGGCGTGGTGGCCCGCCCGGCGTAAGAACAGCCGGGCAGCAGCGTTTCATAATTTTCCAGCGCGGAAGTGCAGAGCTGCTGATAGGCAGCCAGCTGTTCCGCATAGCTTTCTGCGGGCAGCAGAGCAGCAAGTTCCTGAATCGGGCCCTGCGTTTTGCCGCACAGCCAGGCCGAAGCAAACAGCCGGGTGCTGCGGGGTCAGGAACGCTTCGCCCACCGGCTGCGGCGGCCTGCCCGCCTGCACGGCGCTT
>ENA-OQCX01000598-OQCX01000598.1-human-gut-metagenome-genome-assembly--contig:-NODE-598-length-18431-cov-3.680452_pt1 | contig 18431 bp, 20 predicted proteins | sample MGYA00242762_ERZ504587 | MGnify/ENA primary metagenome ERZ504587 (study PRJEB26092, sample SAMD00036337) | human gut metagenome | host: Homo sapiens | study: EMG produced TPA metagenomics assembly of... | reverse complement strand
AATTTCTGTGTTACCGAGCTCCTGAATGATATTTTTGATTCCATTATGCCCTTCCGGCACTTCCCTTCTTGCGGATTACGAAGCTGGCCCGGATCCAGATCGATTGTCATCATAGATCACGATCATTCTCTGTTTCCGGGTCAATTTTGAAGTAGTTTGCCATCTCCCGGACCGGACCTCCGCTGAGATTCATATAGGACAGAGGTTTCATCAGGAGAGCAGGCTGCCCTCCGATGATCCCCTTGCCGTACATGGCATTAAACTTCACACCGCCCTGTGGGATCTGGTACTCTTCTACCAGTTTGTCAATCACATCAAATCCCATGTTGTGGCGTGTCGCTTCATACTGCCTTCCGGGATTTCCCAAACCTACGATCAAGTACATTCAAATTTCCTCGCTTAATTAAAGTAAACCATTTCATCTGCCAGTGGCTCGCAGACTTCTACATGATCTGCGTAGAGAACGACACCTTCTTCTCCCTGGTACTCGTTTCTCTTCTCTACAGCAACTTTTGCAGTGACCTCTACCCATGATCCGGGGCCAGTTTCGGCGCATAAGCACTCTTGCATACATAGCCAAGGAATGTTGTGTCATCTGCACAGCAGGTCATTGCGGTACGTCCCGGAACAAAGAATTTGCTTCCCATTCCGCGCGGTTTCATGACTCTTGCTTTGAATTTGACGGTTTTTCCTTCGTAATTTTCCGGATGGTCCATTGCATCTACAAACCAGATACCATAATCTTCCGGCAGGATGTCAATGACCGGTGCATCCATATCGAATGGCATCTCATCCTGGAAAATATCTCCCATCTCGCCTTCTTCATCTTCAAAGATGACTTCTGCTCTCTGGTTCGCAACCTTGATCCCACGACGGTAAGTCGGCAGCGGATCGTCTTCTTTGCAGCGATTGAAAATAACCATGTCAGTATTTTTTATCATGTCCATAAAAATGGATTTCATGTTTGCCATATACATCTGGAAAGTGCTGGCATCTACGCAGGTGATCTGCTGTTCTACGCCCCATCCTTCCGGAAGCTGCATTTTTTCGAAATTGCTTACCAGCCACATTCCATTATATTCGATGATAACACGTTCAGGCTGATGAAGGATACTCATTGCTACCAGTCTCTCAGTAGTGAATTCTTCTTCACTTTCGATGATCTCTACAACTGTATTATTTTTTTTGAGTGCAGCCTCATCGTATTCTTCTTCTCCTTCTTCGCAGAGGATCAGAAGGGTCTTCCCATCAATGTGGAAATAATCCTGCTGGAGAGTAAAATTCAGGAAAGAAGTCTTTCCACTTTCAAGGAAACCTGTCATTAAATAAATCGGCACTTTGATTTCTTCCATAGTCTGTATGATCCTCCGTTATTACAGGCCAAAAAGCTCAGCCAGTTTGTCCTCATTGAGTTTGGAACCGATTACGCAGAGACGTCCTGTATATTCCGGTGCCCCGCTGCGGATCTCTGTTTCTTCCGGAACCATATCAAAGTAGATCCATGTTCCGTCTTCTGCCGGAAGCATTCCTTTCGCACGAAGGATGATTCCATATTCTTCTGTCTCAGACAGTGTCTCAAGGATCTTTTCAAGATTTTCTCTTGTGTATTTCTTAATTGTCTCACGGCCCCAGCTTGTGAAAACTTCGTCTGCATGATGATGGTGATGATGGTCATGTCCGCAGCCGCATTCATCATGGTCGTGATCGTGGTCATGATCATGTCCGCAGCTACACTCTTCATGGTCATGGTCGTGATGATGGTGCTCATGGTGCTCATGTTCCTCGTGATCGTGGTCATGGTCATGTCCGCAGCCACACTCTTCATGGTCATGGTCGTGATGATGGTGCTCATGTTCCTCATGATCGTGGTCATGATGATGTTCATGCTCTTCGTGATCATGGTCGTGATGGTGATGTCCATGCTCATGAACATGTCCGCATTCCGGGCAAACTTCCTCTTCCATCATTTCCTGTTCCAGAGATACCGGATGTTCCATAACTTCCAGGATCTTTGCACCTTCCAGTTTCTCGATCGGTGTGGTGATGATTGCTGCCTTCGGGTTGATCTCACGAAGAAGCTCCATTGCAGCCTGTGCTTTTGCTTCATCTACGATATCGGTACGGCTCATGATGATCGCACCTGCATATTCAACCTGGTTATTGAAAAATTCACCAAAGTTTCTCATATACATTTTGCATTTCTTTGCATCTACAACAGTTGTGTAGCTGTTAAGAACCAGTCCTGTCTCTTCTGCAACACCCTGAACTGCTTTGATAACATCTGACAGTTTGCCGACACCTGATGGCTCGATCAGGATTCTGTCCGGATGATATTTGCTGATAACTTCCTTAAGGGATGCACCAAAATCGCCAACCAGTGAGCAGCAGATACAGCCGGAGTTCATCTCACGGATCTCAATTCCTGCTTCTTTAAGGAATCCACCGTCAATACCGATTTCACCAAATTCGTTCTCGATCAGTACAACCTGCTCACCTTTGAAAGCATCTTTGAGAAGTTTTTTGATCAGTGTTGTTTTACCGGCTCCAAGGAAACCGGAGATAATATCAATTTTTGTTCTTTCCATGATATATGCATGTCCTTTCTTATTTCGATTGTTTCATTAAGCTAACTTATAACGTAGCTTGACCAGGAAGTGCATGCACCCCCTGGTTAAATTTACCTTTTAATATGGTAATGGGGACATGAACCAGTCACGCCCCCACTGCATTTATTGTCTGATCAGCCGTTGATCATGAAGTTCAGAAGTTTATCAATGTCTTCTTTCTCGTAAGCAACGATCTCAAGTTCCGGGATCTCTCCGCCTGAGAAGATGTTTGCCAGAGATACATACTGGGATAATTTGGATTTGAGGTTCAGTCTGTCTCCCTCACCTGTTACAAGTTCTACTCTGCCTGTGCAGCTATCTACTACTTCGAAAAATTTCTCAACGTCTTTAATATTGGATACTTTCATCTTAGTTCTCCTTTCGAGATCTTATTATCAATTCCTATTTACTTTGTAATTCGCGCTCAGTATAAACCATATTTCCTGAAATTGCAAGACCTTTTACAACAAAATTTAGTATGTAAAAACAGCAATTCCATATGCAGGAAGCGGATATGCAAAAGAGAATTCTCTGTGGTCGCACTCCTGTGCTTCTGCCTTGAATACCTTCGGTTTGTCCAAAAGTCCATGCTCATCCATGATAAGTTTGTACTGTTTTTTCTTCGGAACGCCAACACGATAATCCGGACGTTCTACCGGTGTATAGTTTACTACAAACAGGAGGTTATTTCTCTTGGTCGGTGATTTACGAACCAGGCTGAAAATGCTTCTGTCTGCATCGTCTGCATTGATCCATTCAAATCCTTCTGGATCATTGTCACCTGCATACAGTGCAGGATATTTCTTATACATATGAAACAATGTCTTGACAAAATTCTGGAGATCCTTGTGGTTGTCCTCTTTAAGAAGATACCAGTCAAGTTCTCTCTCCTCACTCCACTCACGAAGCTGTCCGAAGTCCTGACCCATAAACAGAAGTTTCTTGCCCGGATGGAAGATCATAAACGCATATGCTGCCTTAAGGTTCTTGAATTTATCATCCGGATATCCCGGCATCTTGTTCAGCATGGAACACTTAAGATGTACGACCTCATCATGTGAAATGACAAGTACATATCTCTCACTGTATGCATATGTCATTGAGAAAGTCATCTTATTGTGATCGCCCTTACGGAAATATGGATCCAGTTTCATGTATTCCAGGAAATCATTCATCCAGCCCATGTTCCATTTCAGTGAGAATCCAAGACCATTGTCCTCTGCTTTACCTGTAACCTGCGGCCATGCGGTAGACTCTTCTGCGATCATAACCGTACCGTGGTTTCTTCCAAGTACAACGGTATTCAGATGTTTGAAGAATTCTATTGCTTCAAGGTTCTTGTTATCACCGTACTTATTGGCAACCCACTCGCCATCTTTCTTGCCATAATCCAGATAGAGCATAGATGCAACTGCATCTACACGGAGGCCGTCTACATGGCATTCCTCGATCCAGTACAGTGCGTTGGCGATCAGGAAGTTCTTGACTTCCGGACGTCCGTAATTGTAGATCTTGGTTCCCCAGTCAGGATGCTCACCCTGTCTCGGGTCTTCATGCTCATAGACAGCAGTTCCATCGAAATTGGCAAGTCCATGTGCATCCTTCGGGAAATGAGCCGGAACCCAGTCGAGTATAACACCGATCTTGTTTCTGTGCAGGTAATCCACCATATATTTGAAATCCTGTGCAGTACCATACCTGGAAGTCGGTGCATAATATCCTGTTACCTGATATCCCCAGGATCCGTCAAATGGATGCTCTGCAATTCCCATAAGTTCTACATGAGTATATCCCATCTCTTTGACATAGGCCGCCAGTTCATGTGCAAATTCACGGTAATTATAAAATCCCGGATCATCCTCATTCTCTGCCGGATGTTTCTTCCAGGAACCCGGATGTACTTCATAGATTGCCATCGGTTCACGTTTCTCGTCAAATTCCGGACGCTTCTTCATCCAGGTGGTATCTTTCCATTTGTAATCCGTAATGTCTGTAATTCTTGATGCCGTTCCCGGTCTGAGTTCTGCTTCATTTGCGTATGGATCTGCCTTATAAAGTTCTTCTCCATGATATCCGACAATAAAGAATTTGTACAGATCTCCAACTTTGGCACCCGGAACAAAGATCTCATATACTCCGATCTCACCGACTCTGTTCATTGGATTTGCCTGATTATCCCAGTTATTAAAATCACCGATTACAGAAACATATCTTGCATTCGGTGCCCAGACTGCAAAATAGACACCCTTCTTGCGATGCTGTGTGGTAGGATGAGCTCCTAATTTCTTATAGATGTCGTAATGAGTTCCCTGCCCGAACAGATACTGATCCAGTTCTGTAAACTGCATTTTCTCTCCCATCCAGAAATTCCTCCCTTAATTCAAAATTGAGCAGCTGAAAATATAGAGTCCTGTCTGTGCAGTATATGATTATCGGTAATCTGCACATTTTACTCCTCTTATTCAAGCCGATTTATAGACATATTATACCAATCCAGACTGTTTACGTCAATTAAAAGTATGTCCTGTTACTACAATCTCCCTACAAAAATGAGGGCAGAACTGTTATTTCTGTTCTGTCCTCATTTGTATTTCTTATTTAGTATGTATCGTACGAATCGTCGCCGGAATCCTCATCATAGTAGTCTCCGGAATCATCGTATCCAGAGTCTCCACTGTCTCCCGAGTCATCATAACTGGAGCTGTCATCGCCAGAGTCATAATCTTCTGAATCACTTCCATCTCCTGAAGAGCCGTCTCCGCCGGAATCCCCAGAACTGCTGTCACTGCTGCCATCAGAAGAATCTCCATCGGAAGAACTTCCGTCACTGACATCAGTACTGTCTGTAGAACTGTCGTCTGTAGATTCAGTGTCCGCAGAACTCTCAGATCCATCTGATGCATCGCTTCCATCTGTAGAATCCGTATTACCGTTATATCCCGGAATCGTTCCTGCCTGAAGCTGGCTGTCCCAGAACTGTGAGTATGTCGTATTCTGTAATGTTACATTCTTGGCTGCTGCCAGTTCACTGACTGTCATCAGTTTATAGCCCTGTGAAACCAGGTCCGGTATCAGTTTCAATGCTGCCTGAACGGAAGGTTCATGAATATCATGCATCAGTATGATTGTACCATCTGTCAGATCGCCATTCATAACGGCATCATAATCTGCTGTTGCATCCATCAGCTTCCAGTCTTCTGTATCAAGAGACCACATGAAGAACGGCTTCTGTACTGCATCATAGATATCCTGATTGGCTGCTCCATAAGGTGCCCTGGCTACCATTGCTGCCTGTCCGCAGGCCTGTACAAGTGCATCGTCTGTCTTCTGGAATTCTGTGACAACATCATCAATCGACATATTTGTTAAAGTCTGACTTGGATGATCCCAAGTATGGTTACCGATCTCACATCCAAGATCGACCATCCTCTGTACGGTTGATTCCCAGGAACCTACATTCTGTCCTACCATGAAGAATGTCGCATGTGCATTATTCGCTTCCAGACAATCCAAAAGTTCATCTGTATATTCTCCAGGACCATCATCAAAGGTAAGTGCAATTCGTGGTTTATGTGTATTTGGATCATATGTACCGTCATCATTGAAGTAATAATCGTCAAATCCAACGCTTATCCATCCTGTCTGAATGTAACCATTCTCATCAAAATAATAGGTGGAACCATCTATTTCCTGCATACCTCCGGCAAAATAAGTGCCATCTGCATTCTGATACCATTTACCATTTTCATTTTCATTCCATCCAATAGACATCTGCGATGCCTTTGCCAGATCATTCTTGAGTGGATATCTTGCCGCTGAATTGACTGCTGATGTCGTCGTTGTATCCGCCGTGCTATCTGTTCCGTCTGAAACTGTATCGGAATCCACATTCGTCTGATCAGTTTCTGCCTGAACCTGTGCCGGTTTATCAACACTCTTTCCACCGATTCTGTTGACAACGGGGATCAGAATTCCCCTTATAACAAATATAACTACGAGAATGACTGCAATGACATATGCGCCCAGGCGCATCATCTTACGTCTTCTCATCTGTTGCTGCTTTTTGCGTATTCGTTCACGCAATACTTTCTTATCCATGATTTCCACCTGCTGTATTTTATATCTCTGGCGTTACTGTTGCCTGTACTTCAGAAACGCATTCATCTTATTATCATAACGCATTTATTATGGAAATACAATTGTCTTTTCTTATTTATTCATTACTCTTCTACTGTATTGTCCTCAATTGACTCTTCTGACATATTCTCTTCCGTTTCATCCTGTGTTTTCTCACTTCCATCATATTCAGTGAGGTCTGAACCGGTATCTTCTGCTTCAGTATATGCATCTTCGTTTTCAATAGAATCCTCTGCACTTCCTGTCTTTTCGTTGACAGTAGACTGGTCTACAATAAATTTCTCCACACGAAGAAGTGCCAGTGATTCATTTACTTCATCCTCTCCATATGTTTCAATCAGCTCATCAATGCTTGCCACTCCATAGTCCAGAATCAGGTTATTCTTTAATTCTTCTGTCTCTGCATCACTCAGACTCAGTCCCTCAGCATCAATGATTCCCTGAACGATCAGATTCTGTTCAACTTTGGATTCTGCATAATTTTTGCATTCTTCATTAAATTCATCTTCTGTCAGATCCCATGCTTCCAGCAGATCACTCAGTTCCATTCCATTGTCTTTTGCAGTCTGTTCATTGAGTGCTTTATAGCTTTCTTCTGCTTTTTTGACATCTTCTTCCGGGTATTTCTTAATCTCAGATGTATCAAGTACCTCAGACCATGCTGTTGCATACAATTCATTATCTGCTGTCGTGGATGCCTGTTTTTCCAGTTCCTCTCTTACAGATTTCTTATAGTCATCTACAGTTTTGTAATCTGTATTGGAAGCAACCCATTCATCTGTCAGTTCAGATGCTCTTGTAAATTTCTGAAGAGTCACCTTAAAAACAGCTTCCTTACCGGAAAGAGAATCATCCTCGCTGTAACCTTCCGGTAAAGTAAGAGTCAGTTCTTTGGTTTCTCCCTTTTTCATTCCAACCAGACCATCTTCAAAACCATCGATTCCCATATCTCCTTCACCGACAACAAGTTCATAGTCATCGGCAGAACTTCCGTCAAACTCTTTACCGTCTACAGTACCTGTAAAATTAATGGTCACAATATCTCCATATTCAACAGTTCCATCTGTAACCTCTGTTCCCTTGTCCTGTAATTCATAGTTGATTTCTGCATCCACATCATCATCTGTTACTGCCTGTGTATAACGATCCAGTGTAAGTCCTTTGTAATCTCCAATTGTAACATAATCAGAAACATCTTTTACCGAAATAATTCTTGTCTCTTCCTTCTTGGAATCAGAAGTCTTGGAATCTGTCTTGTCCGTATCAGAATTGTCAGAAGCCGTTTCTGTTTTGGCGGTAGTCTTATCAGTCTTATCAGAACTGTCCTTGCTTCCACACGCAGTAAGAGATACCGCCATACAAGTTACTAACATTGCTGCTACTACTTTTTTCTTCATGAAAATCTCCTTTCAAATCTGGTTATTATTTACATTTCCGGAACCGGAGTCGGCCGGGAAGAATCCCATACATCAGAAACATCAAAAAGGTCACTGAGCATATCCGGGTTATAGTACATTCTATATCCATCCAGGTTTCTTCTTCCCTGGCGGAAATACTGATCTGTGATCTGAACAAAATACTGACTGGAATCTACGTTGCAGAAATAATTGTATCCCGCGCTCTTGTAATACTGGAACTTCGGATTATCAGAAGAATATCCCTCCCAGTCACCAATATCCGCGCCAAACGCAAAGATGACCATATCTGTATCACCAAGGATCGGAGCCACATAAGCTTTCCATTTCTTATCATCAGTCTCAAGATCCTCTGCGGAACGCTCTGTTGCATTCATGTGTCCCCAGGTATGGCTCGCAAATTCCCATCCCTCTGCTTTCATGGCATCTGCTACCTTCGTTGCATCCTTAACATCCTGGTCATAATCAAAATCAGGATTGTCATCCAGGAATTTCTTCTGGTCATCCTGAAGATTTTCTTTGGTCTTGTAGGCTATATCCGTTCTGTATCCCAGTACCCCGTTATAACCGGTCATCGCAAGGATTCCCTTGCGTCCATGATAGGAAAAATCCGGATGTTCTTTGATAAAAGAATCCAACAGCGGAACAAGATCATAATCTCCTACCAGAACATTTCCATCTGCATCAATGTATTCTGTTTTTACATCTCCATTTTCATCGAGTACAAGTTTGGATGCACATCCATCACCATCCATATAATGATAATAGCTGACATCGTCCTGAGAAAGCACAAACGGGATCTTGCCCTCCGGCACCATGATCTTGCCGCGGCTCATCGTACCATCTTGTTCACTGTTGCCATGTCATGCGGGCTTACCAGAACATAGCCCTTATCATACATGATCTGAATGATCTTATTGAACTCACTGACAGTCGTCATAACCTGATTGTAGTTTCCGGATTTGGAATCTCCGTCAAAAGCCCTGGAAGTGTCCTCGATCAGTGTGTGAAAAAATACATGTGTGATCTGTTCCAGTGGATACTCTACAAGTGAAGACTTTGCAATCTGGCACTTGGCTGCCAGGTCCATATAGTCCTTGTTTTTCGTAAAATCTTTCTGACTCTTCAGAAGTTTGATCGCCTCATCGTAATTATACTGTTCGTACATGATCGTTGCCTGATCGAGAACTGTCTGATCCTTACTGGATTTCTCAGAATCAGTGTCCTCTGTGTCTCCGGCATCTGCCTCACTGCTGTCTGTCTCTGCTTCATCCTGAGAAGCAGTCTGGTAAGTTTTTACTGTTTTGGTTTCTTTTTCTGCTATATGATTCAAAAGCGGCAGAATATAACTGCCGCTCAGAAGTATCGAAGCTGACAAAATACATGTAAGTATCACAGCTCTTTTCTTCATAGTTAGTAACTCCTTCTTTCTTATTTGTTTAACCCATCGGTGGAACCGGAGTCGGTCTGCTTGGATCAAAAACATCTTTTGCATTGAACAGGTCTTCCAGAAGATCCGGATTATAGTACATACGATATCCGTCCAGATTTCGTCTTCCCTGACGGAAATAGCGATCCCGGATCTGCACAAAATATTTGCTGGAATCTACATTACAATAATAATTATATCCGACACTCTTGAGATATTCAAATTTATCACCGGAATAGTCCTCCTGAGTGGTCAGATCCGTACCAAATGCAAAAATAATAATATCCGTTCCTCCGATCAGGGGATCCACATTATCCTTGAACTTCTGTGTATCTGCCTGAAGCTGTTCCAGAGAAATCTGTCCGATGTTTTGATGACCCCAGGTATGACTGGCAAACAACCATCCATCCTCTTTCATAGCATCAGCAACTTTCTTTGCTTCTTCCCGTTCTTTGTCCAGACTGAAATCCGGGTGTGCATCCAGCCATTCAACTTTGTTATCATCCAGATCTGCCGGACGTGTTTCATAGCTGATATCTGTTCGATATCCCAGAATTCCATTATATCCGGTCAATGCAACGATTCCCTTGGCTCCTCTGTAAGAAAAATCAGGATGTTCTTCTACGAAACGATCGATCAATGGAACCATATCATAGTCACCTACTGATACACTTCCATCATCCTCAATATATTCATTTCGAATCTTCCTTCATCATCTACAACCAGTTTGGAGGCAAATCCATCACCATCCATATAATGGTAATAACAGACATCATCCTGAGAAAGTACAAACGGGATCTTACCTTCCGGAAGAAGGATCTCTCCCGGTGACATGGTTCCATCCTCATTTACAGTAGCCATGTCCTTGATGCTTACCATCACATACCCCTTATCATACATGGTCTGTGTGATCTTGTTGAATTCATCGATCGTGGTCATGACCTGATTATAATCTGCTTCCTTGTAATCACCATCAAAAGCTTTGCTCGGATCTTTGATAAGAATGTGATAAAAAACATGTGTCACTTCTTCCAGTGGCCATGATTTACAGGAAGCTTTGGCCTCTTCGTATTTCTTAACGGCACTCTGCATATCTGAATCGCTGCTATATGATGTATCTGCCTTAAGAAGTTCTATCGCACCGTCATAATCATACTGTGTCGCTTTAAGTTCAGCAGCTTTGAGTGTATCTTTCGGTGAACTTTTGCTGCTGGCGGTTTCCTGCTCTGTCTTGTCTCCCCCGGAAACAGAAGAACCGGAAGCATCTGCCGTCGTTTCTTTATCTGTGCCGCTGGCTGACGGCTTCGACGAAGAAAAATGTCCTGCAATTCCACGGACTGCCGCAGTTATAATAACTACTGCTGCCAACGCCATAACTATCAGGATCATCCTTCTCTGACGCTGCCGTTTCCTCTGCAGCGCCCGTCTCCTGCGCCGGCGTTCCCGAATCCGCTCTTCCTCGGTCAGATCTTCTTTTCTTACAGAAGCAGTCGTTCTTTCCCTGTATTGGTGCCTGTTCCGACTTTTACCATTATCCTTCTCCATACTAACTCCTTAGTCTTTTTTTTCTGTAATCCCCAGTATACCCGGGATTTCTGTATTTATCCCTGTCTTTAGATTTCGCTCTTTTCATTATACCTGTTTAACTATATAATTTCCACCGTTTTCCTTTTTCTTCACGGAATTTTCGTGAATTTATTTGCCTTTTGTAATAAATAATGATAGAATATATTTCGCATAAATATTTGTAATATACACACTGAGGAGGGTATCTATGAGTACACTTAGCATCGTCCTTCTTGTTATCTTGGTCATTCTGATCATTGCCCTGGTTGCACTTTATTTCTTCGGAAAGAAAGCTCAGAAGAAGCAAGAAGAACAGCAGGCACAGATTGAAGCTGCAAAACAGACTGTTTCCATGCTGATCATCGATAAGAAACGACTTCCACTCAAAGAATCCGGTCTGCCGCAGATGGTCATTGACCAGGCTCCTAAGCTGATGCGCCGTTCCAAACTGCCGATCGTTAAGGCTAAGGTTGGTCCGAAGATCTCCATACTGATCGCAGATGAGAAGGTTTTTGACCTGATCCCTGTCAAAAAAGAAGTAAAAGCCGAAGTAAGCGGTTTATACATCGTTGGAGTTAAAGGAATCCGTGGTTCTCTTGAAGCACCGGCACCTAAGAAAAAGGGATTTTTCAAAAGAATGTTCAGCAAAGACAAATAAGATCGAAAGACAATGCCCGTAAAGTATTTCAGCTTTACGGGCATTTTAATTTGATTTTATAAAACAAAATCCGCGGAATCCTTGGACTGTGCCTGTACGGTCAGATAACAGTCAGCGACATGCTCTTCGTTCATATCCAGAGCATAATCCACCTTCATCTGAATGCCGTCTTCACTCTCCTTGAGTTCCAGTCCTGTCGCTGAGATTCCCATCTGCAGCGTACCATATGGCGTATTGTAAAAAGTCTTGTTTTTCTTGCCTTCCTCAAAAACCATATGTACATTTACCTGTCCCTGCTTGCGGACTTCTACTCCGTTCGGTGACATCTTGATATAATTTACTGTAGTCTCTGCGGTATCATCCAGCATTTCTTCGTAACGGAGATAATGACTTCCGTTTCGGAAATAATACTGTCCCGGAACTACGATCTCGATCGGCTCCTGTGCATCATCTGTTTCCATCATCTGGAGCCCGCGTACATGTATCAGTACATCTTTATTCATATGTTTACTCCTCTTTAATACTTCTCTATGTCGATCTTCTTTGCCATTGAAACATCATATGGCAAGATAGAATTTGCAAAATCCTTAAACTCATCTGCCAGGTCACTGACATAAAAGCGATACGGAAAATCCTCTTCACCTGTTCCACTGCTGGAAATATCCATCTCTGCAAGAAGTGCCTTCAGCTGTAAGGCTGTCTCGTATGCCGGATTAACCAGTCGCACGCCCTCACCCATGACTTCTCTGATCGTAGAACGGATCAGCGGATAATGTGTACAGCCGAGGATCAGTGTGTCAATTTCTTTATCCTTCAGTTCCTGAAGGTATCTGGACACGATCTCCGTAGTTACAGGATCATGAAGCCATCCTCCTCGACCAGCGGAACAAACAACGGACATGCCTTGCCTATCACTGTGATCTCCGGATCAAGCTGTTTAAGATACGCCTCATGAATACCGCTTCCGACAGTTCCAAGCGTTCCGATCACGCCGACTCGCTTATTGCGTGTCTCCTTTGCAGCAACCTTGGCTCCTGCTTCGATCACTCCAAGTACAGGGATATCCAGTTCATCCTTCACTGCATCCAGGGCAAATGCACTTGCCGTGTTGCAGGCGATCACGATTGCCTTGACCTGCTGCTCCTCCAGAAAATGAATGATCTGTCTGGAATAGCGGATGACTGTATCCTTGGATTTACTTCCATAAGGAACTCTCGCCGTATCGCCAAAATAAACGATCTTCTCCGATGGAAGATTTCTCATGATCTCCCTGGCTACGGTAAGACCGCCTACTCCGGAATCAAATACACCGATCGGTGCATCTCTGTCTATTTTCATAAATCTATTTCTCCAGTCCTTTATGTTCTGTTTGCTATGTAAGACTCAGAAAAAGCCACAGCCTCTCTGAATCGTTCTTTAATCTTACCACCTCTCCAGGGCTTTCGCAAGCCAGAAGGAAAGCTTTGGCGGCTGTTTTACAGTATTTTCATAATTAGCGCTATTCTGTGATCCTCTCTCAAAACAAAACTGTGGATACAGGGTTCCCCACCACGCCATAATACTGCAATCCTCGACATTTTTCGTGCCTCCGAACAAAAGTGTTACTGCCAGCATGCCTGTCATCACAGACAACAGAAGTCTTTTTTTCCAGTTCCTTAACCAGTCCATTTGGGTACCTCCGAATCTATGAAAATAAAATCGTCTTCTGTCTGGAGTATGGACGTTTTTTCTGCAAATTTATTCCAGATATACCTGAATTTCTCCATTCTGCAGGATGATCTCAGAAATTCTGGTAACGTGCCATTCTCATACCACTGATGATATACCTGGCGCAACGTAGTACCGTTTTTCTCCTGATCCGGAATCCTGTTTTCAAGAAGTCCCGGCAGGTATTCCCCTATCGAGGTTCCTTCCTTGTTCCAGTCCATAAGCTCTGTCAGATTTTCTGTCCGGAATACATATACATTTTCACCGATCAGCGGTTCTTTTTCCAGATAAGATAACAGTTCACTCCATCTGTCTGACTGTGTCAGATCATTCTTAAGGATCAGCACCTGCAGATGTCCCATGTCCAGATATTTTTCCTGTGAACGGTCATATATTTTTTCTATCGTTTCAAAATCCACACCTGTTATCGCCAGTGCAGAATTTCCTGCCTCTTCTTTTTCCTGTCCTTCTGCACTTGGAAGTTCCGGCAGTCCATAAATAAATTTCCACCCATTTTCCGACTGCTCTACGCCGAGTGCAAGTGGATACATTCTCTTTTCCGGTTCAATTCCCGCACATCCGCTCAGTGTCAACGCGCAGATCAGCAAAACAACTGTAGTCGTTTTTCTTATTTTCTTTTTCTGTCCATGAAAAAGGATCGCCATCTGTATGAGCAGAAGTCCCGGGACAAAAATACTTCTCAGATAGTTTCTGTAGAATATCACCACATCCATACCTGGTACTTCCACCAATGACAATCCGAAGATCAGAATTGCCAGCCAGTATTTCGCCGTTCCCAGATGGCATTTCTCCGTGATTTGATAGCCATAGTAAAAAAAGACTTCCCATTGCAAACAACAATCCATACAGAAGAAATCCCATCCAGAGAACATCAAATCTCGCAAGGACATTTCCCGGAAGATCTGCCCCTGCAAGAAGAGGCAGGATTGGATATGTTTCTGTAAGAAGCCGTCTCCACCCAAATACTGCCGGCAATAAAATAAGAACTCCTGCAAAGATTCCACCTACAGTGAGGACAGACGCTATGATCGTCTTGCCTGCACTTCCCCGCTTCTCTACATCACGCATGATAAACGGCAGAAGTCCGATCCCGGAAAATCCACACAGAAAAAGATAACTGCTCTGAATGACTCCACTCCCGCTCACTCGCTCTGTTTCAAACATCTCCTGAAGATAATCAACACGTGTCTGTCCAAGGCACAGTACCATCATCAGAAGGATTCCAACCAAAAGCAAACCTCCGGAAACTTCTGCCATCCGTCCCCGTCTCTGGATTCCTCGTTCTGTTCCCACACTGCATATAACGACTACCAGAAAAGAGATCCAGCCCGCCGGCACTCCCAGGATCAGCCACCTTGGCACGATCTGCTCCAGTATCTTCAAGATATAAACTGCCGTCAGGATAATATACGCCAGAAAAAAGAGTCCTGCTATCCGTCCCCAGAACCTTCCAAAAAAACGTACCATATCCGAATATCCGCTGGTCACTCTCAAAAGCACAAAAACATAAATGACCAGCAGGATCACTGCCGCCAGAACACCTGCGATTCCCGTCATTCCCTGAATCCCGTTTTTCCCAGGAAGACAGATCAGGAAAGGAGCCAGAAACGTCAGGATCATCTGGCGATAAAGCTGTCTGTGCGAAATCCTGTTATTCTCCGCAAATTTCATGAGTCTTTCTCCTCCTGTTCCTGAACTTTCTGGGAATCTTCCCGGCGGCTTTCTCCGGAATCATCGGAATCATTTTTCCGCAGACGGATTTTCTGTTCCCATCTTGCATAGAGCGGCCTCTGCCATCTCTTCCTGAACGGGATCCGCAGGATTCCTTCGCCAGCATCGCGGCAGGGTTCTTTTTTTTATAAACGGAAGAAGGTACGGCATGCCGCAACTCAGAAGCCCGGAGAGATGTGCCACTGTCAGATAGATCCCCAGAACGATTCCAAAGATTCCAAGATATCCACCCAGAAACAGAAATACATATTTCAAAAGTCGGAATGCTGCGGCAAACTCTTCCTCCGGGATCACCATCGATCCCAGTGCGGTCAATGCAACGATCATAACAACGATAGGACTGACCAGATTTGCACTGACTGCCGCCTGACCAATGATCAGGCTCCCACGATTCCGATCGCATTCCCCAATGCCCCGGGGACCCGCACTCCTGCCTCCCGGATCAGTTCAAACGAGAGTTCCAGAAAGATCAGTTCGACCACGCTGGAAAAAGGTACTCCCTCCCGTGCTTTTGCAAAAGACAGGATCAGATTTGCCGGAAGTATCTGTGTGTGAAAGCGGATCACCGCAAGGTAAAGCCCCGGGAGCAGTGTCGCCACAAGCAGTGCAAGATAACGAAGTGCCCGCAGAAACGATGCCATTTCAAAATGATGAAACCAGTCCTCGCTGCTCTCCATAAAGCCATTAAAGGAACTTGGAAGGATCAGTGCGGACGGAGAATTGTCACAGAGCACCACGATCTTTCCATTCAGGATCTCCATCGCCGCCCGGTCGGGACGTTCCGTTGTCTGATACTGTGGAAACGGTGAATACCATGTTCTGTCTGTAAGCTGTTCCAGCATTCCACTGTCAAAGATTCCATCTATCCTGTATTCATCCAGACTGGTTTTGATATTCTCCAGAAGATCTTCCTGAACGAGATCTTCCATGTAGAGAAGCTGCAGGACTGTCTTTGATCGGACACCTGTCGTTTTTTCCTCGACCTTCATTCTGCTGTTCCGGATCCGCTTTCTGACCAGTGCGGAGTTTGTTTTTACAGAATCCGAAAATCCTTCTTTGGAACCGCGCAGGACTTTTTCTGATTTCGCTTCGGAAACTCCCATGTCCGGGTATCCCTTGCTGGATATTTTCATCGCCTTGTCATATCCGTCTATAAAAAAAACTGCATTTCCTGCAAGAACTGCTGACAGGACTTCTTCCATATCCGCCAGTTTCTGCACATCTGCGATCCCCAGACTGTTGTTCCGCATAAATTCCTGTATCTGCCCCGGTGAGATCTCCCAGAATGATTGATCATCTTGCCCAGTGCAGAATCATCCAGCATCATATTTGAAACTGCCACTTCGATATAGACCATCAGACAGTCTATTTTGCTTTCGCTTCCCAGACGCATGGGGCGGATCAGGATATCTGCACAGTTCTCGAATTTTTCTCTGATGTAGGATTCATTTTTTCTCAGTTCACTGTGGATTTTGGTCTTTTGATCCATTGCATCCTCCTGTTGTAATCGTAATCCATAAAAAAAAGAGATACACACAATATGTATCTCTTTTAGAATAACCGGATTATACAATTTTATTTACAGTTCAGCGATTTTTTGTTTCTTCCCTGATAGAGCGGATGATCGCCTCTCTCTGGTTCTCGATATGCTGATAAGAAATCTCCTTGGCTTTCTTGAGGTCACGATTCTTGATCGCCTCGTAGATCTCCTCATGTTCCTTAACAAGAAGGTTTCTTGTTTCTTCATCCTTGAGATATTCCACACGATATCTGTAGATCTGCTCACGAAGATTATTCAGTACCTGATTCAGTCTGCGGTTGTCGGAAGATTTGTAGATCACTTCATGAAAAGTTACATCGGCCTCTGCCAGCTTAACAAGATTTCCCTCTGCCATCGTATCCTCAAAGTTCTTGGCTGCTTTCCAGAGATCATCAAGCTGCTCCTCGGTCATGCGCGCGCATGCATTCTCGATCGACAGATTTTCAAGTGCCATACGGACTTCCAGTACATCATTCAGATCCTTCTCTGTAATGTTCGCCACCTGTGCACCGCGGCGCGGGATCATCACGACCAGACCTTCCAGTTCCAGCTTACGCATCGCCTCACGAACAGGAGTCCTGCTGACTCCAAGTTTCTCCGCCAGCGCGATCTCCATCAGTCGTTCTCCGGGTTTCAGCTCACCCTTCAGAATCGCTTTACGCAGTGTGTTAAATACCACATCTCTTAACGGCAGATATTCATTCATATCAACAGAAAAATCATTCATCTTAAGTACCTCCTGTAAAAAATTCCCCTCAGTCTTTGCGGTTAAAAACTTCTGTAGCAAATACAGTCTTGGCCAGATGACTGCTTCGCAGAACCCTGGCTGCTGCTTTCATCTTGTTCTTATCATCAAAAATACCAAAGACAGTCGGACCGCTTCCGCTCATCATTGCCTTGAGTGCACCATGTGCTTCCATGAGATCCTTGATCTCCTGGATCACCGGATATTTGCCGATGATCCCCGGTTCAAATACATTTCCCATTCGGGAAACCATAGTATAAAGATCTCCATTCTCAATATCAGAGATCATACCATCAATATCAGGATGTGCTCCCATATTCTGAAGATCCAGATTTTCATAAGCCAGTTTCGTAGAAACATTGACCGCCGGTTTGCCAACCAGAATATAACATTTCGGAAGCTGCGGAAGTCTGGTCAGTTTCTCACCGATTCCCTCAGCCAGTGCTGTTCCACGCATAATGCAGTACGGCACATCTGCCCCGATCTGCACAGCACGCTCCATGAGTTCCTGCTCACTTAAGCCAAGATGAAACATCTTGTTTACACCGACAAACGCTGCCGCTGCATCGGAACTTCCGCCTGCCATACCTGCTGCCACCGGAATGGACTTGGTAAGCTTCATGGAAATTCCCTCCTGGATATCAAATTCATCCATGAGAAGTTTCGCTGCCTTATATACCAGATTTCTCTCATCTGACGGAACATAAAGAAGATTCGTAGTCAATGTGATCCCCGGTGAAGATTTCCGCCGGATATCCAGAAGATCATACATCTGGATCGTCTGCATCAGCATACGAACTTCATGGTAACCATCGTCTCTTTTACCCAGGATATCCAGTCCCAGATTAATTTTCGCCATTGCTCGCAAACGCATAG
>ENA-OQCX01000597-OQCX01000597.1-human-gut-metagenome-genome-assembly--contig:-NODE-597-length-18460-cov-1.643157_pt1 | contig 18460 bp, 27 predicted proteins | sample MGYA00242762_ERZ504587 | MGnify/ENA primary metagenome ERZ504587 (study PRJEB26092, sample SAMD00036337) | human gut metagenome | host: Homo sapiens | study: EMG produced TPA metagenomics assembly of... | reverse complement strand
TGTGATCTTACGTGGGTCAATGTTCAGTGCATTGCCTGGAAATGTGGTTGTCGATCATTGCTGCAAGAAGGTTGTTTGCCGCACCGATCGCATGGAAGTCACCTGTGAAATGAAGGTTGATATCCTCCATTGGAACAACCTGTGCGTATCCGCCGCCTGCAGCGCCGCCCTTAACACCGAATACCGGTCCAAGAGATGGCTCACGAAGTGCAACCATTGCGCTCTTTCCAAGTCTCTGCATTCCATCAGCAAGTCCTACAGTTGTAGTTGTTTTTCCCTCACCAGCCGGGGTCGGGTTGATTGCTGTTACAAGGATCAGTTTTCCGTCTTTCTTGTCGCTCTCTTTTAAGAGATTGTAGTCGATTTTTGCCTTATACTTCCATACTGCTCCAGGTATTTGTCATCAATACCAGCTTTCTCTGCAATCTGGGTAATCGGCAGCATTTCGCATTCCTGTGCGATTTCAATGTCACTCTTGTATCCCATTGTAACTTACCTCCTTTTTACGTCACCGCTGTTACAGCATGACGCCTCCGCTTAATTTGGATTTATCAAAACGGATCCTGGTGCAGGCTCAAACACCCGCACTCCAGTCCGCTTTAATCAAAAAATATACAGCTCATGCATTTAGAAAACTTTAAATCTCGGTTAACTTTCACGCAGAATCTGTTTTACAATAACTTTACTGCTCTTTCGCTGCTTTCAGAAAAGCCTTCAAAGAGCCAATGATCACATCTCCCATAACCGCCATATCTTCCGCAGCAAAGGATACCGGGAAATTGTCGGAAAACAGGATCTGGGAAGACGGCGGGAACTCATCGTCCCCCTCCCACAGGATCATCTGGATCTGATATCCCGGATAAATGGAAAGCTCATAAGCCACATCTCCGAATTTCACCGGATTGCATTTCATATGATCCATTACAAGCCGGAAATCGTCCAGCCTGTTTCCATAGGTAAATGCAAGCCTTTTGATACAGCGTCCGTCAAACTGTCGTAGGTATACTTCTCCCCATGGCATTTCCCGGTAAGTTTTAAACCTGCCAGTCCCCACAGAGGCGGAACCATTTAACAGAAAACGAATGGTAAGAATCTTTGCGTAGATCATATCCTCCAGAGGATAACATTTCTTCTCATCTGCCACATGTTTTACCTGGAAATCCGGATATGTGATCTTATATTCGGAGCCCAGGAAAGTCAGAGTAAATTCCTTAGCCTCTTCATCATATGGAATAGAAAGTCTGGATGTGATCTCCTTGGGATCAGCTTTTGCGTACAGCTCAAGATAGTGCTCCCATGGCATTCTCTCCTTGCTGTCTTTATCATAATTTAAGTCATCAATTGTAAATGGCATTTTATTAATTACTTCCTGTTCTGTAAATCATTCATTACATCAGGGAACATTCCCGTATCTGTATGAGGAATAAAGCACGCTCCTACAAATTCGTCCATATAAGTTGGCACTGTAGAAAGCTCCATATATGTCATGTTTGCAGCAAGCTCATAGGTCTTCTTCTCGGCCTCTGTAGAAAGAAGCATCAGATAGGAACCAGTCAGGGAAGAGTTGCCGATATAATGGAATTTCTCCAGAGGAATATCCGGGAACATTCCGATATTTACAGCATTTCTCATATTGATTCCACTTCCGATACCACCGGCAACGTATACGTCATCGATCATGCTCACGTCAAAATCAAGACTGTTTATCATAGTTCTGATGGCTGAGAAAATAGCACCTTTGGCACGGATAAAGTTGTCAATATCAACCTCTGTGATTTCAATATCCTTCACAGAGCCTGCATCCTTTTCAAATGCAATCACATAACTTCCCATTCCGTATTTATCGTGACGGATTCTCTCACCCTCACGGACAAATTTGCCCTTAGGATTGATGATTCCGCACATAAAAAGCTCGCTGATCACATCAATGATTCCGGAACCACAAAGTCCAACCGGCTTGGTTCCCGGTTCTCCAACTACTTTATAAGTTGGTTCCATAGTCTCCTTATCAATGGTACAAGCTTCAATAGCTCCATCAGTTGCACGCATACCACAGCTGATATCACCACCCTCGAAAGCTGGACCAGCGGAACATGCACAGCTCATCATAAAATCAGAGTTGCCAAATACCAGCTCACCGTTAGTTCCAAGGTCGATAAATAAAGAAAACTCTGGTCTGTTCCAGATCATGCTTACTAAAGTTCCGGCAGTGATATCACCGCCTACATAGCTTCCGATATTTGGCGCAATGATAATGTGCGCATCTTTATTAATAGCAATTCCCACATCAGAAGCAAAAAGGGAATTGGTCTTAAAGAATGCAGGAATATACGGTTCCATACGGACCGGATCCGCATTGATTCCGGCAAACAGATGATTCATTGTTGTATTTGCTCCCACAGACATTCTGTAAATATGACTGGCTGGAATGCCTGCACTTTTACACATCTGTGCGATCATTGGATTGATTGTCTCTTTAATTACTGCATCCTGTAGTTTCTTCTTACCACCTGGCTTCTGCTGCTCGATGATACGATTGATAACATCTGCACCAAAACGGATCTGTCCGTTTCCAGAGGAAGCTTGGCAAGAATCTCTCCAGTCTCCATGTTAAGCAGAACTGCGGAAACAGTTGTGGTACCAATATCCACTGCAAGTCCGCCCACTACCACCTCTTCATCTTTTCCGAAAATATCGTATACAAAAAGATCATTGGGTGCAGTGCGAACCACACATTTTACCTTAAAATGATTTTCCCGGAGTACATCCGGCAATTTTCTTAATACAGCATAAGGAATCCTTACCTGTTTCAGATTCATATATTTCTTTAATGCTCTTGTAAGGCGCTCATTGTCCGGCATGGTGTCATCAAGACTTGGCTCATTCATATCAAGTTCAATTACATCCAGACTGTTTCTGAGCTCAATACCGGTCATTTCTACGTCTCTTTTGGAATTCTCGAAAATGGCAATTTCCTCTTTGGAGCTGAGATCCGCAACCTTCATTCTGCTCTTATAGGCAGATGCAATATCAGGTACCAGCACAGTTACGTCTGCACAGATTTTACTCGTGCACGCAAGACGCCACCCTTCCTGATATTCCTCGTCACTGATATGCAAGGTTTTCTTGCTGTCCAGTTCTCCTTTTTTTAACTGTACCCGGCACTTTCCGCAGGAAGCATTTCCGGAGCACGGCGCGTCGATGGCCACATTGGCCTCTCTGGCTAATTCAAGTAAATTGTCCCCCGCATTGGCAAAATGTTCTACCACACTGCCATCTTCAAAAGAAAATGTAACCTTAAACATCCGGCACTCACCTTTCTCATATGGTCATATCTGCAAAACTGGTTATTGCTCACCACATGGGCAATAACCAAAACAGACATTTTTTACATCTTATCCGTTAGAAAAAGGGACTGAGCCAAAGCCCCAGCCCCTCGTTATATCTACGTCCCTATTAGAAATGAACTATAGATAATTACAGTTCAAGATAGGAATCAGCATACAGGGTGTTGCCCTTGAATACATCGCAGGATTTGATTGTTTCCATAAGACGAAGGTCGTTAGGGTTAACAATTGCGGATGTAAGGCCCTGCATCATAGCCATAGCAACTAATGCGGAATCCATGATTGGACGGATGTTCTTCGGCATACCGTTACTGTTGTTGGACAGACCACCTGTAGAGTTCAGTCCCATATCGGAGAACATTTTAATAGCCTCAAGTACTTCCATCTGTTTGTCCTGCATTCCTTTAACAACCAGGAACAGCGGGTCAAACCACAGATCACTTGCGTCCATACCATGCTCCATACCTCTTTCAAGAAGCATCTGGCAGTACATCATACGCTCGTCGTTGTCTTTTGCAATACCTTCACCGTTGCAAAGAGCGATAACGATTGCATCGTTAGCTGCTGCAAGGTCGATGTTCTCAATTCTTCCAGCTGCATCAGCAGAGTTTACGATTGGTTTTCCTTTGGAACGGTTGTATACGGAAATACCAGCCTCAATTGCTTTTTTGTTGGATGTATCCAGAGACAGCGGAACGTTGTCGAAGTTCTCCTGAAGAAGCTTAACAGCCCATTTCATCAGGTCTTCTCCATCGTTCTCAGCTGGTCCGATGTTTACATCAAGATATACAGCACCAGCATCAAGCTGCTGTTTTGCTCTTTTTAAGATCGGCTCAGGATCTCTCTCTGTAAAAGCTTTGTTTACAGATGGTGCTGTTGTGGAAAGTCTCTCACCAATAGTAATAAATTTTGCCATTGTAGTGTTCTCCTTTATTTAAGATTTAGTTGTATAAAGCCTGCTGTTCCAAAATCAAACAGTCACATTATGCGTCAAGGTCTTTTAAGAACTTAACAAGCTGTACAGCTTCTCTTGGTCCAACAATGATCTCCCATCCAGAAGTTTTGCTTCCAGATCACCTTTCAATACGGCAACCTTACCTGGGATAACAAGTCTTCTGCTCTTAACCTTAGGCTCTACGTTCTCTTTGAAGAATGCAGAAATGCTGTTTCCGGAGAATTTACCGGCAGCCCAGGATGTCAGTACGGATAATCCGCCTGCATCGTTGATAACAAGGTTAAGCGGAACACCGGAACGCTCCAGCTCGCCTGTTACAAGGAAATATGTAAGAGCGAAGTCTACTGTTGTTACAACAAGAGAGTTCTCATCTGCGCCGTTCATCGGTAGATGCCTGGCTCTACACGCATTGGCTTCTGCGGGTCAGTAAATACGTTCTGACGCAGTCCGTATAATGGAAGAGCTTCTGCATATGTCATACGCTCCATAACAATAATGGAACCATATTTCATAGTAAATACAGCTGCAAGTGCTGCCTGAAGGTGATAATCTCCACCAGCAATCTTTGCAAGGTTAACAATGGAAGGATATCCAAAGGTTCTGTCCTGATCTTTCAGAGCTGCACGACGAACCTGAACAGCATTTCCGAATGTCTCTTTCACATCTGCACCTGTTACGTCAAGTACCAGATTCTTGTTTCCAAGCTTCTCAAGTGCTGCTACTGTGTCGTATAATTCGTTAAGATCTTTACCGGATACACCGAGAACCACACCAGCTGCTGTTGCAACTGCGTTCATAGCCTCATAGTTGGAAGCATTTGCTCCGTTTAATACCGGTTTGCTGTCTTTACATACTTCAACAGCTGCTTTAGCAATTTCTACATCTGTACATCCTAATACAAGTGTACGTCCAAGTCCTGCTGCTTTCTGAACAAGAGCAACATATTTGTCTGCATCTGCATCAGCAGCACAGTTTACATATACAAGCTCTGTGTACATTCTCTCACCGATACGGTCATAGTCAACCTTCGGGATTTCAGCAAGTTTCGCTTCTACTGTAGCATCATCATACATGTGCAAAGCTCAACTGCATATCTGGACTTGTTTACAAATGTCTTCTCATGTCTGAAAAGAACGGTCTCACCACCAAGGGTAAGCTCCTCTGCGCCTGCGCCAACCTTAATTGTCTTCATTGGCGGAGCAGTTGCCTCGGAAAGAGATGCTAATGCTTCCTCAGACATATGTGGACACTGCTCAATCTTTAAAGCGCCCTGTGCAACTTTCATAGAGAAAGCCATACATGTCGGGCATCCACATTCCTTACAGTTTTTCTTTGGTGTTAATTTAAAAATCTGAATACCATTCAGTGCCATATCAATTTTTCCCTCCTAAAAATATTACACAAAGTGCTTTGATCATCTTAGCGATGGTCTTTACAGACTCTGGATGTCTTAAGATAACTGCGTCAGATCCTGCTGCCAGGTCTGCTGCTGCTGTCATAACTTCCATGTCGATACCACGCTCATCCCCTGAGCCCCATTCTGGCATATCTTCCTCAGTTGCAACTGATTCCTTTACGCCCCATGTCTCAGAAGAAACTGGTGTAATAATAGGCATCTGCAGCATGTTATCATTCTGAGATAAAGCTGCACCTTTGATACGGTCCATAGTGGAAACAACGTACTCATAACCGTAACCTACTGTTGCGTACCTACGTTCATAACGATCTTCTTCGCATCAACACCTAACTGTGTTGTAACTACGTTCAGCTGTTTTGCAAGGTTGATATCATCAGCAGACTCAGCACCAACGATCTGGTTATAAGCAAGTCCTGCTGCTGCACCGATTGCCTTGTAGTTCTCCTCTTTCTCCAGACATAACAATTACGTTTCTGCCTGAAGAGCCTCTGCAACCTTCGGAAGAAGTTCCGCATCCTTCTCCACATTTTTGCAGCCTTCAACTACTAATGGACAGTCGATTGCATCTGCAACCTCTTTTACGATTGCAATAAGTTCTTCTGTAGATTTGTTTACTCCGTTTGGATCTCCGCCTTCCAGGTTGAGTACAACGAAATCTCCACCTTCCATAGCTGCTGCTTTCTGAGCGATCTCAGCCATGGTGGTGCATCCTTCATAATATGCTTTGATTCCAGGTGCAAAGTCATCAAGTCCCATATCCGTGATCTCTACACCGATTTTCGGGCTGTTCTCGTTGGTGCGTCAAATGTATAGAAAGGAAATGTAGAATTTCCTCCAATAGTAACCGCTTTATCGCCAGTTCCAACCGTAACAGTGTTGATCTTTTGCGTTGAACTTCTGTGGTTTCTGATTAAAGTGGCATTTCTTAAAGCCTCCTTAAAAATTTGTAAAAATTAATACAGAAACCATTATACTACATCATCGGATCCATTGACAATGCAGGATGGTTATGTTCTGTTAAAAATGCAACAAGAACTTCCGGATCTGTGGCAACGGTCTCATCACCGATCATATCAGTGAAGTTGTCAATGCCATAGAGTTCTTTTGCAGTCTTATTGAGTCGCTCCGCCACGGTCTCTTTTAATTCCTTTGGCATCCATACGATACGCTCAATTCCGCCCTCTGCCTTCATGAATTTCTTGGATGAAATAAAGTGTTTTCCATGTCCCATAAAGCCTGGTGTCTGAACACCGCCGCCGGTCATGGAAGCCATCTCGGAGAACGTCATTCCAAGAGGTGTCATGCCTGCATACTCACGGTTTGCGATAACCACACCATTAGAAAATGGCTCAATACCGCAAATACACTCGAAGCATCCACAGGAGGTCATAGGATCCTGCATGATGGAGTACAGAGTAACATGCTCCAGAGCACCCTGGAATATTTCTTTACTGCTTCATCAACATCCTCGTAAGAGCCCAGATTTACATCGATCGGGCGCTCCTTGGTGATGATCTGACATGGGCCGTTTGGATCCAGTTCATTGGTTGCTTTTGCATCCAGCCATGAAACCGCACCACAAAGTCCAAGTCTCTCCGGTGTTACTACGCAGACATGTGACGGAGAAAATGCCTGACACAGGATACAGCTGTAATAAACATCTACAGATTCATCAGTCAATGTCTCCAGACGTGCATCACGTTTGTCAAAAGTAGGGATTGCTACTTCATGACGCATTCTGGTACACTCATCCGGATCTGTATAGACAGTTACCTGACACTTATCTACAACAGCCTCGAACTCATTCTTTACCTGAGTGTAAAGAACTTCACCAAAGTGTTTTGCTCTGAAACCTGCTGCAAAAGCATCATTGCTGATACGGATACGGAACATATCCCTCTGTCCTGTGTGATATACACCTTCAATGCAGTTATATAATTGTGGAATTTACGCTCGATAACCGGTTCAAAATCCGGCTGCATCTTCTTACCAGCTACTTCTACCACGTAGGCAAGGCTGTGCTTGCTTCCAGGTTCGAAGCTATCGACTTCCGGACCTACGACAGTAATCTTGTGATCCTCGACCTCGTTCATTTCCTTAGTCTGCACAAGCTCTACGCAGTCCACACGGGAACCGTCAAATTCCACACGCATATCTTTACGACGAATGATCTCACCTTCAAAGGCAGACGCAAATGCTACCGGAATATCCACCTTTGTGATCTTGATCTTGATTCCTCTTGCTTCAAGGGAAACCTTATTAAAGTCAGCAACGTTCGGACACGCGATCAGGGCTCCTGGTACTTCCACAATGTTCTCATCCTCATTGGAGATTACCGGGAAACCAAGCTTGATCGCACCAGCACCGGCTGCAAGAACTACATCATCAACAGGTTTGAAAGCATTTACAAATGCCGGAACCCTGTCTTTGGTGTATGTAAGAAGGCTTGCTGCATCGCCAGGTGTTACATTGCCGAAGATCAGTGCTGCACGAAGTGCAACAGATACAACGTGGATAACAGATGTTACGTCTTTTCCCAAAGGAACAATTCGTAAATTATAGCCCATCTTAAGACCAAGCTCCTGTGCCTGGTCAATGATACCGCCAACTAATGTTACCAGGATACCCTGTGCCTGATAGCTCTTGATCAGGTCAACACCTTCCTGTGCAGTCGGTGCGCTGCCAAGGATAACGGCTACACCAGGGATATCGCCTGTTACAAGCGGTACACCAAGCTCACGGATAATGGAATCTGCAAGATGGCCATAACAAGGCTCCTGATAGGGTTCTGCCCCATCAAGATACTTCAGTGCTTCAATAAATTCCGCACAGAGGGCTGTTGCTACACCTGACATAAGAGCATCATCCAGAGCATGCTCTCTTGTCATAAGAGATTTTACGACGCCAAGGGCTGCCTGCAGTTCTCCAAGTGTTTTGATCTTCACACCGGTTACTGCATAATAGCATGGAAGACAATATGCTGTGTGTGGAAATCCCACTGCCTTATCTGCACCATGCTGCTGTACAGCATCGTTTACGGCTTTTTCTGTTAGACCGTATACTGCATCATTACCGCTGAAAATTCTGTTAATTAACAATTTTCTGCATCTCCTTTTCTGTTAATCTTCTATCACAAACCATGTAAGCTCCGCCTCTATCCATTGGTTTGCTGCTAAATAAATTATCAGATACAGATCATTTCATTCCGCAATCAAAATGATCTGCTTGTTCGCCCTCCGCAGCGAAACTATAAATCAGTATTCCTGCCGGAAATAGTGAATCCCGGAGCTGTCTAAAGGAGACAGAACTCCAGGAAATTATCTCCATTTTGCAGCAGGAGCTGCTGGATAAATTACATCATCGGGTCAAGTCCAAGTGCCGGATGTCCCTTCTCTGTAAGGAATCCTACCAGAGTCTCAGGATCTGTAGCAACAGTCTCATCACCGATCATATCTGTAAAGTTATCGATTCCGTAAAGTTCTTTTGCAGTAGCATTTAATTTCTCTGCGATGAACTCTTTTAATTCTTTTGGCATCCATACGATACGTTCGATACCGCCTTCAGCCTTCATGAATTTCTTGGAAGCGATGAAGTGTTTACCATGTCCCATGAATCCAGGAGTCTGAACACCACCACCTGTCATGGAAGCCATCTCAGAGAAGGTCATTCCGAGAGGTGTCATACCTGCATACTCACGGTTAGCAATAACTACACCGTTGGAGAATGGCTCGATACCGCAGATACACTCGAAGCATCCGCAGGAGGTCATAGGATCCTGCATGATGGAGTACAGGGTAACGTGCTCAAGAGCACCCTGGGAGAATTTCTGAACTGCCTCATCAACGTCCTCATAAGATCCAAGCTCTTCGTTGATCGGACGCTCTTTTGTGATTACCTGGCAAGGTCCGTTCGGATCAAGCTCGTTGGTAGCTTTTGCATCCAGCCATGAAACGGCTCCGCAAAGTCCAAGTCTCTCCGGTGTAACAACACAAACGTGAGACGGGGAGAATGCCTGGCAGAGGATACAGCTGTAATATACATCAACAGACTCATCAGTCAGGTTTGCAAGACGGTCATCACGTTTTTCGAAGATCGGGATTGCAACCTCATGACGGATTCTGGTACACTCAGCAGGATCTGTGTAGATCACAACTTCACACTTGTCAACTACAGCGTCAAACTCGTTCTTAACCTGAGAGTAAAGAACTTCACCGATATGTTTAATACGGAAGCCTGCATCAAATGCTGCATGGCTGATACGGATACGCTGCATATCTCTCTGGCCTGTGTGGTATACACCCTCAATGCAGTTGATGTAGTTATGGAATTTACGCTCGATAACAGGCTCGAAGTCAGGCTGCATGTTCTTGCCGGCAACCTTAACAACGTATGCGATGCTGTTCTTGCTTCCTTCTTCCATCTCATCAACTTCCGGTCCTACAACTGTAATCTTGTGATCCTCAACTTCAGAAGCATCACAGGTATGTACAAGCTCTGCACAGTCTACACGGGAACCATCGAACTCAACACGCATGTCTTTACGACGGATGATCTCGCCCTCGAATGCAGATGCGAATGCAACCGGGATATCGATGTTTGTGATCTTGATCTTGATGTCACGAGCCTCAAGGGAAGTAGCGTTGAATTTGCTTACGTCCTCCTGAACGATAAGGCTCTTCGGTACACGGAAGATGTTCTCTGTCTCGTTTGTGATTACCGGGAAGCCAAGTGCGATAGCGCCAGCTCCGCAAGCAACTACAACGTCATCCAGAGGTCCGAATGCGTTAACGAATGCCGGAACACGGTCCATTGTATATTTCATAAGTGTACCTGCATCTCCAGGTGTTACGTTACCGAAGATCAGAGCTGCACGAAGTGCAACAGATACAACGTGGATAACTGCTGTAACGTCTTTTCCAAGAGGAATAACACGTACGTTTGCTCCAGTGTTCATGCCAGCTTCCTTCACCTGGTCAATGATTCCGCCAACCAGTGTTACAAGAATCACCCTGTGCCTGATATGCTCTTTACAAAGTGCCAACACCCTCTTCTACAGATGGAGCTGTTCCAAGGATAACGGCTACACCAGGGATATCGCCTGTTACAAGCGGTACACCAAGCTCACGGATCACAGCATCTGCAAGGTGGCCATAGCATGGCTCCTCATATGGTGTTGCTCCGTCGATATATTTCAGAACTTCGATGAACTCTGCGCAAAGTGCGGTAGCAATACCGGACATGAATGCGTCGTTCAGTCTTTTCTCTCTTGTCATAAGAGTTTTTACAACGCCAAGAGCCTCTTTTAACTCTTTTAAGGTTGTAACCTTGGTTCCTGTTACTGAATAGTAGCAAGGAAGGCTGTAAGCGGTATCAGGGAAGCTTACTGCTTTGTCTTCGCCATGCTGTGCGATGCTGCATCAATAGCGCCCTCTGTTAATCCATAAACAGCGTCGTTTCCGCTGAATACTCTATCAAATAAAGTCACTGTAGTACCTCCTATTATTTACAGACTGTTTTCATTGTCTATCTTTTCTTTAATCTTTCTGATTTCGGATGTTACGGTCTCACTGAAATCATAGGGAGATTTACCCTGGCGGTCTGCGTCCATAACTTCAACATTATAGTGGATCATACCAAGAAGATCTTCAGCCGGAATCTTTGCCCTGATGAACTCTTCATCCTCAGCATTCCGGACTTTGTTTGCAACCACCTTGACCTGGGTGATTCCAAGATCCTTTGCAAGGCGTTTTACATTCTTGTAGGTCTGTACGCTTCTTGCGCCCGGTTCGATCACAACAATAAATTCGTCCATACTTTCCGTGGTTCCCCGGCCCAGATGCTCCAGACCGGCTTCCATATCCATAATCACCACATCATCTGTGTACTACAAGGTTGCTGATGATTCTTTTTAACATGACATGTTCAGGACAGACACATCCGCCTCCGCCTGTTTCCACGGTTCCAAGGACAAGCAGTTTTACACCATTACAAACCTTTCCGTAGGTGTCCGGAATGTCGTCTACCTTCGGATTCAGTGTATAAAACTGATTCTGGCTGTTGGCTCCGGTACGCTCCTCTACCAGCTTACGCATCTTGGAAATGGGAACGATGGAATCTAAAGTCTCCTCATCAAATCCAAGAGCCAGTCCCAGGTTTGCGTCCGGGTCAACATCAGCTGCAAGGACCTTTTTCCCTTCATCTGCATATAGTCTGGCAAGTGTTGCCGCAAAAGTTGTCTTTCCTACTCCGCCTTTACCGGTTACTGCTATTTTCATAAGTTAATCGCGCCTTTCCTTCGATCAGATTCCGAGAGCGTCACGTTTTTCTTCGATTCTCGCAATCATAAGATCGCCTAATTTATCAATATCTTTCTCAACTGTATATGCTGCCTCTACCCAGTCACGTACCCCTTCTGTAAGGAGGCTTGCAACCTCTGTAGAACCGGAAACATATGGGTCTACACCAAGATATGTATCAAGACCAGTTGCTACTACATAGTTTCCAATGGAAACTGCCTTCTCAGACATCCACTCAGGAGCACATCCTACTACTGGAAGCTGGGAAATGTTCAGTCCGGAATCCTTGGCAAGCTCAGAAGCAAGGATCAGCATACGGCTGATATCAACACAGGATCCCATATGTAATACTGGCGGGATATCTGCAAGCTCGCAAACACGTTTCAGACCAGCACCGCAAAGGTCTTTTGCAGCTTTGTCCATAAGTCCTGCACGAGCAGCTGCCTGAGCGGAACATCCGGAAGCGATGATCACGATATCGTTTGCGATCAGTTTCTTCATAAGTTCGATGTGAGCTGTGTCAGGTCTTACCTTCGGGTTGTTACATCCAACCATAGCAACAGCACCACGGATAACACCAGATGTAATACACTCAAGAAGAGGTTTGGTGGTACCAGTCTCGTCTAACCTGAGAGTTTGTTACGCCGTCAAGTGTCTTAACGATTGCTTCTACAGAGTAACCAACAGTAGCTTTATGTTTCAGATCCGGGATATGTACAAGCTCTGGTTTTTCTGTTCTTTGAAGTTCTCACATGCAAGTTTTACGATCTGTTTTGCTTTCTCTCCTGCTGTACCTGCATCAAATTCAATGAATCGGAATCTGGCATCTGGCAGATTGGAGAAGTTGTGATGAATTTTGTATGGAAGCATTTGGAAAGAGGTCCAAGTGCCGGGAAAATACACTGAACGTCAACTACGATTGCCTCACAGGCACCTGTCAGTACAACGTTCTCCTGCTGTAAGAAGTTACCTGCCATCGGAATACCGCGACGCATTGCAACCTCATTAGATGTACAACATACACCGGAAACAGTGATTCCCTTAGCACCCATGGATTTCGCATAGTCGATCATCTCTTTGCTGTCTGCATACTCACAGATCATCTCAGAAAGACTCGGGTCATGTCCATGAACAACGATGTTACATTTTCTGCATTCATAACACCAAGGTTAGCCTCGGTATCGATTGGCTTTGGAGTTCCGAAAAGGACATCAGAGAACTCAGTTCCGCACATGGAACCGCCCCATCCATCGGAAAGACCGTTACGAAGCGCCTGACGGATCAGAGCCTCCGGTTTACTTGTGTTACCCATATGAGTCATATGAAGTGCACAGGAAACCTCACGGTCAATTGCTCTTGGCTCAATTCCAGCTGCATGCCACAGATCCTGTGTATGCTGAGGTGCTCTCTTAAGCCATCTGGAATATCCTCTGATCTTTCCGTATTCTTCCTGAGCAAGATCAGACATTTCATGAGCCAGATCATAGATGTCTTTACCCTCTGTCTCAACGCCCCACTCTTTTGCAATACGGATCAGCTTCTCAGGATCTTTCACCTGATAGTCGCCGCCCTCTTTTGCATGTCCAAGTGTGATACAGATCTCACGTCCATGATCAGAGTGTGTAGCTGCGCCGCCTGCTGTGAAACGAAGGAAGTTTCTTCCTACGATACCATGTACATCGCATCCGCAGATACCTCTCGGTGCCTTAGGTGTAATACGGCACGGACCCATTGAACAGATTCGGCAACATACGCCCTGCTCACCGAATTTACAGTGTGGAGTCTGATTCTTAACACGCATCTGCCAGGAATCAGCGCCTACCTTTGCACCAGTCTCAAGAAGACGGGCTGTGGCAGCTTCGAATTCTTCCACTGTAGTTAATTTGAATTCACTCATTATTGACCTCCTCTAAGTATGTGTTACTTTTGATAAATTTATTTATATTCCGTTTTCCGGAACCCATCCCCTCCCATGGGATAAATACCTGAACAAAAATTCCGCAGCAGCTTCTTGCCTGCTGCGAATTATAATGCCATTTCTATCCTCTTATCACATAAACATGTGGGGTAAGGGGGACTTCCCTTATAAAACAAGCTTATCTACGATCTCACGAAGAGCCATCTTTACCGGATTATCTTCCGGAAGCCCTGCAGTCGGTTTACCCTCGCAGTCATACTCGTAAACAGTCTCATCCTGCGGCACTACGCCAAGAAGATGAAGACCCTGCTTCTCAATCTCTTCTTTGATTCCGTCATTCAGCTTTCCGCCAGGAGCACGGTTAATGATAAGGCCTACTGTATCCGGGTGCATATCACATTCTTTAATAAGCTCTGCAATACGACCTACAGCCTGTACACCTCTTCTGGAACAGTCACTGACCAGAATCGCTGTCTGCATGGACGGAAGTACTCCCCTGCTGATGTGCTCCATACCAGCTTCGTTATCAACTACGATATAAGGATAATTATTCTGGTATTTGGCAAGCTGGGTCTGAAGAAGTCCATTTACAAAACAGTAGCAGCCTTTTCCCTGGGTTCTGCCCATAACCAGAAGATCAAAATCATCATCTTCTACCAGAGCATCCTCAAAACGTCTTTCAGCGTAATCCGCCTTGGACATTCCCGCCGGGATCGGATTCTCGCTTGCAAGCTCTGCGCGAGCAATTTCTTCCCTTACATCACCAAGTGTAGTCTCCACTTCTACTCCAAGAACTTCGTTCAGATTTGAGTTTGCGTCAGCATCTACTGCAAGGATCGGTCCTTTGCCTTTCTCGCAGAGATACTGGATCAGCATTCCGCATAATGTGGTTTTACCAACGCCGCCTTTACCTGCGACAGCAATTACATGTGCCATAATACTATCAATTGCCTCCTGAAAAATTTAAGTCAAAATCGATTAGATTAAAGTACAAAGTCCGGATCTGTCAATGATCTCGGATACATCTTTCCATTTATTCAAAGCATACAGATGGATGCCATCTACGCCGAGAGCGCGGTACTCGTCGATCTGTCTGATCGTGTACTCGATTCCCTCTTCTTTGAATCTCTTGATCTTATCATCATAGAACATATCAAACGGCTTGCCATCAGCATCTTTTGCTGCAAATGGATTCGGGAACAGCCAGTTTCTGGAGATGAGTCTGCAAAGCTCACGGTCCATTACACAACCGTTACGGGAAAGTGCCATATTAATTGTAGCGGACATGTCAAGAATTGGCATAACTCCTACGTCTACAGGCATTGTAACACCAGCCTCACGGATTGAATCCAGCCAGTATTTAAACTGCTCCATATCCCAGCAAAGCTGAGTCATGATATAATCGGCACCATTGTCCTGTTTCTGTCTCAGAACTGCAATATCAGCATCAAGGCTGCGGCATGCAATGTGTCCCTCCGGAGATCCTGCAACTGCGATTTCGAATTTGTCACCAAATTCGTCACGGACAAATTTAACAAGATCTGTAGCGTAGTTGAAATCACCGCAGGTTGTTGTTTCACCAAGCGGAATATCTCCACGAAGTGCAAGCATATGATCTACACCCTCTGCAAGGTACTGATCCAGCTGCTCTTTGATTCCCTCTTTTGTGTTCTTGATTACTGTGAAATGGGTAACCGGTGTTGTTCCGGCTTTCTTGATCATCTGGCATACTTCTCTGTTAGCACCAACGTTTCCGCCGCCTGCACCGTATGTACAGGAAATGTACGCAGGTTTGTATTTCATCAGATGATCGATCGTCCCAGGAAGGTTATCCATCCCCTTTTCTGTCTTCGGCGGAAATAGCTCGAAAGACAGAAGCATTCTTTCTCTCATTGCTTCTGACAATTTCATAATTACATACCTCCACGTATTAAGTAATTTTTATTCTAAAGGCATAACACCTCAAGATCTGTCAGGAAATCCATGTCAGTCACATTTTACTTTAACGATACTGTTCGCAAGGTCTACCATAAGGATGGTTCCCTCTACCACTCTTTCATCACCCATAATATCGCGGAGAACAAGTTTGTTCCATCTACATTAATACGGCTGACGTTCTTGAAGATTACAGAATCGTCATTTTCTTTATATACAGTTGCTAAACACATAATAATGCCTCCTTATTTCATTTCCTCTTTCACAAGAGTCAGGGCAAGGCCAAGGCGCATGTTGCCTTTCTGGAAATCAGATACGCTTTCCTTAATGGTCTTCGCAGCGGCATCCATTCCCATCTTGCAAGATTATCCGCCATCTGGTCAAGTTCTGCTGCATGGTGCTCATTGTGCTGAAGCATATAGGTAAGAAGAGCTACTGTCTCATTCCTGCAGTCCCCTCCCTGGCAGCCGCCGCAGTCTGTACTGCAGTTCTGTCCCTCATTATGTGTATGGTCATGACCTTCTGTTCCGTCATGGGTATGCGCATGTGTATGGCTCACTCCGTCTGCATGGGTATGCTGGTGGGTATGCTCATGACCATGCTGGATCAGATTGCCGTTTTCATCTTTGATCAAATGCATAGTAACTACTCCTTTCCGCCTTGAATGCGGCAGACAAATCATAACATTGTTTCTCTTCCAGGCACGAAAAAACTCACGCCGGCAACGTGAGAAAACATGTAAGAATGGATATAAAGATATTCTATTCCCTTTTAATATAATGAGATTCCGCATACCTCTTACCTTCATGCATAACACATTTTCTTTCTTCCACCTAAAAATCGCAGAGTTATGACATAAATTTATCAAATTTTTCTTTTATTATACAACCTTTCTCATTATTACGCAAGGAGATAATTATAAAATTTCACCAAATTTCAACGCTTTACCACACAAATATATGTTTTTAATTTCTGTACAATTTTACCAGTTTTTTCTAAAGTTTGTCTAAAGATTAACGAATGCGTATTTAAGCAAAAAACAGGTGAATGTTTTGTAATTATATGCTATAATGAATGAAATTTATTGGTTGCTGATTACTTCATGAGCAGCAGCATTTATTGTTTAATGAGGAGGAATTAGCTTTGAGAGAAACCGTATTCCTGAATACCGACAGAGAAATGCCCCTTTTAGGGCTTGGTGTATATAAAACAGCAGATAACGAAGCAGAGACAGCATTACAGCTGCAGTGAACGCGGGCTACCGTCTTATTGACACTGCTTCCGCTTACAAAAACGAAGAAAGTGTAGGCAAGGCAATTGCCAAATGTGGTGTCCCACGCAAAGAACTTTTTATCACCAGCAAGATCTGGAACAATGCGCAGCGCCTTGGAGATGTAGATGGTGCTTTTTACAGAAGCATGGAGCGGTTGAAGCTGGATTATCTGGATCTTTATCTGATTCACTGGCCGGTGCCTGGCTGCTACACTGGAACCTGGTTGGAGATGGCCAAACTTCTTGAAACCGGTCGTGTATTTTCCATCGGCGTCAGCAATTTCCAGATCCATCATCTGGAAGAGCTTAAGAAAATTTCCGGTATTGTACCTGCTGTCAACCAGATTGAATGTCATCCGCTTTGCTATCCGAAAGAACTGATTGAATATTGCCAGTCGGAAGGAATTCAGGTTCAGGCTTATGCACCGCTTGCCAGAGGTGCTTACCTTGACAATGATGTAATGTGTGTTCTCGGAACCAAGTATGCACATACTCCTGCTCAGGTCGGTCTTCGCTGGGCAATCCAGAAGGGTATTTCTGTAATTCCGAAATCCGTCAATCCAGACCGCATTGCTTCCAACGCCAATATTTTTGATTTCAACATTGAGGATGAAGATATGGCGATCATGGATACTTTAAATGAAGATCTCCATACATCCCATGTGCCGGATGATCTGAAGGATGTTATTTTTTAATCTTTTCACTCTTTGTAAATTATTAACTGCCAGAACATTGAGCATACTCTTTCGTTTTTTTGCTCACTGCTCTGGCAGTTTTTTGCGGTTCTATTCTTTCAGTTATATTTTCTGTATTTTATATTTTGCAACAGCTTATTTGCTGAATATAGCATTCACAGTTCCCAGGAAATTTCTCCCTGTTTCTCTCTCTGCATCAGATCTTTCACTGCTTCAGATGCAGGCTTGTTTTCAAACAGAAGCTTATTTACTTCCATAATGATCGGCATTTCCACATCATATTTTTCAGCCAGCGCTTTGGCTGCCTTTGCGGAATAAACGCCCTCCACAACCATCTGTACTTCATCCATAGCCTGCTGCATGGTGTATCCCTTTCCCATCAGATAGCCGGCGCGTCTGTTTCGGCTGTGCACACTGGCACAGGTAACAATCAGATCACCAATCCGGAAAGGCCGGCAAAAGTCTCCAATTTAGCGCCCATCTTGACACCAAGCCGCGCCATCTCTGCTATTCCTCTTGTGATCAAAGCAGCCTTTGTATTATCTCCATACCCTAAGCCATCAGCAGTCCCTGCTGCCAGGGCGATTACATTCTTAAGGCACCGCCAAGCTCTACCCCCAGCATA
>ENA-OQCX01000596-OQCX01000596.1-human-gut-metagenome-genome-assembly--contig:-NODE-596-length-18485-cov-2.193485_pt1 | contig 18485 bp, 22 predicted proteins | sample MGYA00242762_ERZ504587 | MGnify/ENA primary metagenome ERZ504587 (study PRJEB26092, sample SAMD00036337) | human gut metagenome | host: Homo sapiens | study: EMG produced TPA metagenomics assembly of... | reverse complement strand
CTTTATTTATAATCGGCTGTAAGATTTCGGGTATGGCATACAATTTATTCGGATTCTCTCCTTTCGCCTTTCTCAGCCTTTGCCTGCCAGCGGATTTAAAGAACGCAAACGACAGTTTCCCCCATTACGGGATTTCACCACCAACCGGCTCACTTTACCATTCTTCCAACTCAAATCCAATTCAAAACCTCCAAGGGCTATAATCCCGTTCACGCTTCCCTCTTTCCATTGCGCCGGCAATGCGGGAAGTAAATAAATAAAACCATCGTGGCTCTGCATCAGCATTTCTACGATACCCGCCGTACAACCAAAATTACCGTCAATCTGAAAAGGTGGATGGGCATCAAACAAATTAGGATAAGTTCCTCCTTTTTTCTTCTCGTTACGTACGAGAGTCAACTGATCGGTTATCAGTTTATAAGCATGGTCACCATCCAACAGACGGGCCCACAAACATACCTTCCATCCCATACTCCATCCGGTAGACGGATCGCCACGATGAATCAGCGAAGTACGTGCCGCATCAAACAATTCGGGAGTACGGTAAGGAGAAATCTGATTACTGGGGAACAAACCATAAAGGTGTGACACATGACGGTGCACATCCTGCGGATTGTCCCAATCCATCATCCATTCCTGCAATTGCCCCCAACGTCCTATCTGCATGGGCGCCATTTCCTTTAAACGCTGTTCCAAACGGGTGGCAAATTCAGCATCCGTACCCAACAGACGGGCGGTCGTGATTATCTGATTCCACAAATCGAATATCAGCTGGTTATCCAAAGTACACCCGGCAGCCGTAGTCGCTTTCCCGTTACTGCCTGCATGAGTATTCTCCGGAGAATTGCTCGGACATACCACCAACCAGTTATGCAACGGTTCCTTCACCATGATTTCATCAAAAAACTTACCGGCTTCTTTCATGATAGGGTAAGCCGAGCGGAGAAATTCCATATCGCCTGTATAAAGATAACGTTCCCACAAATGACGGCACAGCCAGGCTCCACCCGTAGGCCATAATCCGACGGAGCCTTGTCTATAGCTCCGGTAACACGCCATATATCCGTATTGTGATGCAATACCCAGCCATCCGCCCCATACATAATCTTGGCCGACTCACGCCCTGTTTCACTCACTTCACGGATCAGTTGTATCAAAGGCTCGTGCAATTCGCTGAGATTCGTCACTTCGGCCGGCCAATAGTTCATTTCAACATTGATATTACACGTGTATTTACTATCCCAGGAAGGAAATAATTTATCATTCCAAATGCCTTGCAAATTAGCAGGCTGCCCACCCGGCTGTGAAGAACAAATCAACAGATAGCGGCCGAAACGGAAATAAGTGGCCACCAGAAAATCATCCTTCGTTTCCTTGAAATTCTGTACACGCATATCAGTGGTTACCCCTGCATATTTGTCTATGCCTAAATCCAAAGAGACACGGTCCATATATTGCTTGAAAAAATCGACGTGTGCCTTACGTGATGTCACATAATCTTTACTTACAGCCCGGCGCAGATAGTTCTTCGCACGCTCCACTTGGTTACCTGTTATATCCTTGTAATTAGTAAAGTTGGTAGCAATGGAAATATAAATCACAGCCTCGTCCGCCCCTTCTATACTCAAGACTCCGTCACGACAAGACCGGGTTCCTCCCTGAGTACGTGCAGTCATACGTCCCTGAAATTCAACCTTCCCTTTGAGTCCTTCATGCCAGGAAGATACGCCCGAAAGGGTAACCTCCTCCCCTTCCGTCGCAACCATCACATCCTGATGCGGAGTAGTAAGATTGGCGTTACAAGTAATCTTTCCGGGTTGGCTGGCAGTAAGACGCACCATAACTACCTGATCGGCAAACGACGTCAGTGTTTCACGCTGATAAGTCACCCCGTCCACCTTATAACGCACGATGGTACGAGCTGAATCCAGGCTCAGTTCCCTATAGTAATCGGAATAACGTGTATGCCCCGGAAAAGAAATATGCAGATCGCCAAACGATTGATAGGGCATACCGCTATTGGTCTTCGCCATTACTTCTCGGTACCAACGTTTGTGCTTCAAGATATTTTCCCTCGAACACCAACGGCGCACTTGGGAATATATTCCAACGCATCGGGATTAGCATTATTATTGGGACGTCCTGCCCAAATAGTTTCTTCGTTCAACTGGATATGTTCCACACCGGGATTGCCGAATACCATCGCTCCCAACCGCCCGTTACCCAGCGGAAGCGCTTCAGTCCAAACCTGAGCGGGTTCGTCATACCACAGTTTATATTCCTGTGCGGCAGCCTGCAAGTAAGAACTTGCCCATAACAGCCCCCCCACTATCCATTTTATTTTCATATTGATCTCTAGCTTTTATTAAAGGGAGACGAAAAAAGAAGACGGATGTACTCTGTGGAAAGAAATAAAAAAGTAAATATCATGAAAAAACTTTCCCTGGCACCTCAACAAATCCGGCTTCTCTATTGTTATTAAAATAAAACCATCTTATAAAATTAGAATTATATGAAAATAGCAGAGATTAAAGGAAGAGAGATTTTGGATTCACGTGGTAACCCCACTGTGGAAGTGGATGTGATATTGGAATCAGGGATTATGGGCCGTGCCTCTGTCCCATCGGGTGCGTCAACCGGTGAACATGAGGCATTGGAGCTACGTGACGGTGACAAGACCCGTTACGGGGGCAAAGGCGTATTAAAAGCTGTAGAAAATATAAATACCCTTATCGCTCCGGCATTGAAAGGAATGGACTCTATGGACCAACGTGGCATTGACAAAGCCATGCTTGATCTGGATGGAACCCCAACTAAATCAAAACTGGGCGCAAATGCTATTTTGGGCGTATCCCTGGCTGTGGCAAAAGCTGCCGCCAACTATCTGGATATCCCTCTTTACAGATACATCGGCGGAACAAATACCTATGTCATGCCCGTCCCGATGATGAACATCATTAACGGAGGCTCGCATAGCGACGCTCCTATCGCTTTTCAAGAATTCATGATTCGTCCTGTCGGCGCAAAGACATTCCGTGAGGCCTTACGGATGGGCGCAGAAGTATTCCATGCTTTGAAAGAGGTGCTGAAAAAACGCGGACTAAGCACAGCCGTAGGAGATGAAGGCGGTTTTGCCCCTGCACTGGATGGCACTGAAGATGCTTTGAATTGTATCCTTGCCGCTATTGAAGCTGCCGGATATGAACCGTTCAAACATATCACCATCGGTCTGGATTGTGCTTCTTCCGAATTTTATCATGACGGCATCTATGACTATACCAAGTTTGAAGGCCCCAAAGGGGAAAAGCGCAGTGCCGCCGAACAGGTTGCCTATCTGGAAAAATTGAGTTGGGACTACCCCATTGATTCGATAGAGGATGGTATGGCAGAAAACGACTGGGAAGATGGCGCATGCTGACCGAGCGTCTGGGCAACCGTTGCCAGCTGGTAGGTGATGACTTGTTCGTTACCAATGTGAAGTTCCTGGAAAAAGGAATCAGTGAAGGTTGTGCAAACTCTATCCTGGTAAAAGTAAACCAGATCGGTTCGCTGACTGAAACTCTGGATGCTATCGAAATGGCCCAACGTAACGGCTACACCACTGTGACCAGCCACCGCTCCGGTGAAACGGAAGATGCTACCATTGCAGATATCGCCGTAGCCACCAATAGCGGACAGATTAAAACCGGTTCACTGAGCCGTAGCGACCGTATGGCAAAATACAACCAGTTGCTCCGCATTGAAGAAGAATTGGGTAACCGTGCCGTATATGGATATAAAAAAATAGCACGCAATTTTAAAGCGTAAGCGGTTTATATTCCCAATTCCATAAATGAAGACTGCCTCAAGAGGGATCGTGATGATTCCGGCTTGAGGCATTACTTTTGCACTATTATTTAATCTCAACTGGGCTACAACGTTTTCCTCCCATTCCTCCACCGTCATGGTTTCCGATGAAAAACTGACACCAATAGCCGTGACTTTGCGCGTGTCTGTCTGATAAGGTGTAGCATATCCTTTGTCCTCTATCTGCTGCAAGGCTTCAGCAGCCGTACCATCCAGTTTAAACTCAAATATATATACATAATCCTTTGTCTCCAATACACAGTCCACTCTTCCTCTTGACTGAGTTTTCTCCACATGCAACTGGCAATATACCCCAAGCAAACGGAGAATCAGATAGAAAGTATATTGAAAATGTTTTTCTGTCGCTTCAACCGTCTTTATCGAGCCATGAGAATCATAAGGTATATCCGCAAGGAAAGAAGTTAAAGCTGAACAAAAAGCCGTAGTTTCCCCTTCCTCAAGTAAAATGACGGCATCTACAATCCAGTTGGAAACTTCAAACTCTTGGGGTTTGAAATAATTGGCTGCCACCATGGTCAGAAATCCCTTTTTCACCTCATTATTTGGAAAGTCCAACAGGTAACGGTTTCTCCGGGAGTCGTATTCCTTGATCGTCAGATAGCCGCTTTGATAAATCATAGGCAGCGGTTTTTCCACATCGGCCTTATAATCGACAAACATCGAAGGATCATAGTAACGCCCAGTCAATTCATCCATCTGCTCGTGGTTATGCCGCAGAAGTTTGATCAAATAAGTAGGAGTACCTGATGCAAACCAATAGTCGCGGATATCGTTCATATCAAAAGCATTGAGCAGGCTGAAAGGATTATAGACACCAAGCAAGCCGCTGCCAAAATGATAGCCATCGTATTGCATTTTGAGTACGTCTTTCATTTCCTCCACTGTATAATTGAACTTTTCAGCCAAATTTGCAATAGGTTCTGCAAAATAATGTTCCAATTCCACCTGAGTCACACCACACAATGCTTCATAATGATTATCCATACTTATATCTTTAGGCTGGTTGAACCCGCTGAACACACTGACTTGCGAAAATTTTGTCACTCCCGTAAGCAACACAAACCTCAAGTATTCATCAGCCCTTTGAAGGTGGAATAGAAAGCTTTCAAGATTTCGCGGTTGGCATCTTCCAGAGGAGTATCCAATGCATCGAGAATAGGCTTGTCATATTCATCTACCAGCACCACGGCACGACGCCCCGTTTGCTGATAGGCTAGAGAAAGTATTTGTTCGAACCGCTTCCCCATAGGAACCTCACGGGGAGTTTCTCCGTAGATTTTCTCCCAGTTGGCAAGATAATATTCTATGGTAGCTTCCAAGTTTCCTTTTTCCGTAAAGTTAACACCGTTGAAATCTATCTTGAACACAGGATACTGATGCCAGTCTTTCTCCAACTTCGCTATCATCAAGCCGTCAAAAAGTTCCTTGCGCCCCTTGAAATAGGCATCCAACGTGCTTACCAACAAGCTCTTCCCAAAACGACGGGGACGGCTAAGAAAACAAGTTTTGGTCGTCGTTACCAAACGATAAACCAAATCGGTCTTATCCACATAGACCCAATTACCTTCTATTATTTGATCAAAACTCTGTATGCCAATGGGATATTTCATCATTCTCTTTTTCTTAAATGGATTGTTAATGCGAAGATAACGACTTCTCTTCGCATTAACAATAAAAGTGGGAAAACAAAATTCATTTCAAGTGAATTTTAAAGACAAGTCCTCCTGAGAAATATTTTCCGTTATTCAGTTCCGCCGATTCTTACAAGGCAGGGACAGTGGGGACAGCAGGGACAGCCCCTTTTTTCTCACACACACGTGCGCGCGATATAATAAGGTGGAAAATGAGTTTCCCAATGACACCAACGAGGAAGAACAACTCACCGAAGGCTCCGAACCTTATTTCCCCCTGCCTGCCTTTCCACAGGACGACATATGGCCGGAACTGCTAGAGAAAATCATCTCTTACAGTAAAAAAACCAAATAACACAACACACTGCCTCCTGGGAGGCCCCCTGCATGCAGACCTTCGTATACGCACCGAGGTGAAAAAGGCGATGAAAACCTACCACCAGGAAAAGGCGGCTCAAACGGTTCACCAAGCAAGGGGTCCGATGAGTGTGGACGGTAGGGGGAACGTATCACAAGAGCTGACCCCGGCTTTATACGCGCGCACGTGTGTGTGAGAAAAAAAGGGGCTGTCCCCACTGTCCCCGTGTCCCCGCCGCCAGTTGCAACTAGTCTGCCTCCACTTGGAGAGCCATGATTCCCCCCGCAATCCGCCAAGGATCAAAAGGGTCGGAAGGGGTCACGCCGCACGGACGTGAAGTTATCTTTGCAGTGTCAGAAGGAACCAGCCGCACCCCGGCACAAGATTACAAAAATCCTGGTACAAGATTCCGCGGATCTTGTACCAAGTTTCACCGGACGCCGCAGCAGTGTGCGCCTTGTTCCTTCCTGACACTTTTCTGATAATAACAACCCTTTAAAAACAAAAACGATGATCAATTATCACAACATTGTCTTCCCGTTCCTCCACCGTCATGGTTGCCGACAAGAGGCTGATTCCAACTTCCGTGACTTTGCGCGTACCAGCCAAATAAAGAGTAGCATCCGTCAAAGTCGTTCTCTTCGCATTAACAATAAAAGTTGGAAAACAAATTCATTTCAAGTGAATTTAATGCCCATGCTGTCGGCTATCAAGTAGAGGTTGTGTCAAAACGTTGGCACAACCTCATATACTAACGTGAAATCATACAAGGCAAAATTAATTTCGCCAACGAGTTATATTATACAGCCCTTACAGCTGTCATTCCACAACACAAGAATATTTTTCTTTCAATCCCTCCAAACTCATCCCCGTAAAATAATCCTCTATAAACTCCCATCGCTGCTCATCGCTCAGTTTTGTATTGCCAAAGAACAGCCGGAACAACTCTATCTGTTCCTGGAATATTTTCTCATTATTCTCCAGCACATGGTTCTGATAGTCCCCCGAAGCAGCTTCCTTTTTCAATATCTCCGCATCACGGACACGTACTCCAACAGAAGGAACACCCCCCTCTACGGTAAAGTCCACCACATTGAGCATAGACAGCAAGTTGAGCAGCATATTGAGATCGGAGAACGGAGTGACATAGAACAACAGCCGGTCTCCTTTCTTTCCTGTGATACGCTGGGCACACAACTTCTGGTAACGGGAAAGCAACAAATCAAAACCACGGGTAACGGTAAACATCAGTTTGTCTTCATCTTTCTTCTTGGCACTGGTGATGTAACTCACACTTCTGCCCTCCTCTACCCTGGACTCCAGTAACGAAGTGATAAAACGCTTGGCAGAAGGAACATCCATATCATACGCCGCAAAAATACTACGCAAATCGTCCTCCTCGAACTTTCCTTTATTACCATACAGACTCACCGTCAACAAATCTTTCAAACTCTTCAAGAGACTTGCCAGCTTGGAGCAGATATCCGCCGCACTCTCTTTTAACAAGACATCATGCTTACCCACAGCTGCCGCACGAACTCCCTCAAAGAGATTTCCATTGTATAAATCGCGCTTAAACTCACGGTATCCCATCTCCGAGAAACAATTCTCCCACAAAGATTCAAAAGCCACCTTATAGACTCCTTCAACCCCTTTCACGGGAACCATGTACTGCTTGTATTTTTTACGGAAAGCGGCATCACCCGTCTTTTCCTGTACATAGCCATCGGAAAACAACGTCTGTGAATTGATTTCAACAGGAGAACCGCCATGCCGGAAACTCAAATCCTCTTCTATCCATAACAAAGCCGTTTTGACGACTTGCTCCAAATCCGATTCATATTCCAGCTTGTTCTTTTTACGAGGCAACTTCACTGCAAATTCAAAATCGGATAAAGACATCTGCATTTCATCACTACAGCCTTTCATCAGATATATTTCCCAAACTTTCTTCAGAATCATCCCCAACTGTTCCTGGGAGATGGCACCCGCAGAATGCAGGCGTTTCATATAATAAAAGTCGCGCTCATTAAAATCCGTCACCGCCACACCCGTAATGTTCTTATCACGGCAGCACGGCCAATCTCCTGAATATAATCGACAAAGGTGCTGGATGGAGCCACATGATACACACGGTCAATGTCGCTGATATCCACCCCCATACCGAAAGCTTTCGTAGCAACGATTATCTTTTTCTCACCCTCCTTAAAAGCTTGTATAATTTCGGCTTTTTGCTCTTTATCCTTTTTACCATAATAAGATGCCACCCAATGCCAGTTAGCCGGATACACCCAGGTCTTCAGTTTCATATCTATACCTCCGGCAAAAGGATAATAAATGATAGTCTTATGCCCGTCCAGAAAATCCTCCACCCGGGCGGCAACAGTACGTTGCTTGGCTTATCGTAGGTTTCCCCTCCTCTATGGTCATGGCGGTAATGTCAAAGCGATATTTTCACGCTTCACCGTGCCCACATACAAGGCACACGGAGCAAGATGCAACGACCGGATGGTATCAAAAATCATATCGTTCCCGCCTTCGGGATTCCACACAGCAGTGGCCGTCAATGCAAAAACAGGGAATACATACCCCAACGCATTCTTTAAAGCTTCCAAATGACGCCCTAGAAACCAATAATCCACCCGGAACTCTTTACCCCAAGTGGTCACGGTATGAGCCTCGTCAACCACTACCAGTCCGATGCGGCGTTCACCTACAAAATAACTGATATCATACGCCAACAATAATTCAGGGGAAAGATAAAAAAGATCAACCTCCCCTTCACGGACACGACGATATACTTCGTTCTTTTGTTCAGGTGAAAGATCGGACGAAGCATACGCCACACGTTCATAGCCTAACTCCTGCAACGCCTCAACCTGGTCCACTATCAATGCTTTCAGCGGAGAAACCACAAGAGTAAGAAGCTTATATTCATTACCCAGATAAATGGCAGGGAGCTGAAACAACAATGATTTTCCGGCTCCGGTCGGAGCTGTCAGGAGCAAATTATGAGCAGACGAGTCACCCTTGATCCCTTTTTCGGCTTCCATAATGACCTCCTCAATTAATTGTCCTTGAGACAATTGCAATTTTTCCTTACCTCTGAACAAGTCATCATAAACTTCTAAATTACGGAAATCTTCATATCCGTACACTTCCTGCAAAAGGACTTTTACCGCTTCACGGCATTTAGACGGCAATACTCTTGCCACAATCTGTGACTCTATCATAAAAAAGAACTCTTAAATAACGGTTGTACCAACCTTAAAACTAATATCAGCGCAAATATAATAAAAAAAGCGAGAAGAATGAAGATTTCTTCGTCCTTCTCGCTTTTCCGAGCCTCTTGTCGGATTCGAACCAACGACCCCGAGATTACAAATCACGTGCTCTGGCCAACTGAGCTAAAGAGGCGGGGGTGGGTAAGCTTACTATATCGCGCCGCTACAACCAACTACCTTTGCTGCGATCAAGCCCTGGAGGATTCATCAGGAGCTGGCCGTATAGGACTTACCCATTTTTGTTTTGCGAGTGCAAAGGTAGACATTATTTTCAAAACTACAATACTTTCGAATACTTTTTTTTGATTTTAGCAGAAAAAATACATTTTTCACCCATAACTATAGGACGGATTCCCGTAAAAGAAGTACTTTTGTGCACTTATTAATAAAGAATGACGAATTATAAACCGACTTTGCAGGAATGCGCCATGCGCTATGGTACGGGCATGGGTCTTTTATGGGCCTTCAAATTCATGCTCTTCCCGTTAGGATTGAGAATACCTTTCCTACAATTACTTTTTATAGTCCTGACTATAGGAGTACCCTTTTTAGGATACATATTTGCCAAAAAGTTCAGAGAACGGCATTGTGACGGAAGCATCACTTTTTCACGTGCGTTTCTATTCACTACCTTTATGTATATGTTCGCCTCTCTATTTGTAGCGGTAGTGCATTACATCTACTTCCGCTATATAGATGGCGGATTCGTATTCGAGGCATACCGTTCCATCTTAAACCAGTTCAAAGAAACTGCCGGAACCGAACTGACAACCTCACTGAACCAATTCGAAGAAGCGATAGATTTACTGTCGGGACTTACCCCGCTGGAAATGACATTTCAACTGATATCACAAAATATGTTTTACGGGATGCTAATGGCTATCCCTACGGCATTGATCGTGATGCGTAAAAAGAAAAATGAATAAAAGATGGATATATCTGTAGTTATTCCTTTGTATAACGAAGAAGAATCTTTGCCGGAACTATTCGCATGGATTCAACGTGTAATGGATGCCAACCGTTTCAGCTATGAAGTAATTTTTGTCAATGACGGCAGCACCGACCACTCCTGGCAAGTGATAGAGAAACTACGCTCGGAGTCGGACAACGTAAAAGGTATCAAATTCCGCCGGAACTACGGCAAGTCCCCTGCCTTGTATTGTGGTTTTGAAAAGGCGCAAGGTGATGTGGTGATTACAATGGATGCCGACTTGCAGGACAGCCCGGACGAAATACCGGAATTATACAGAATGATTACAGAAGATGGCTACGACTTAGTATCGGGATACAAGCAAAAACGCTATGACCCGTTATCAAAAACCATTCCGACCAAACTATTCAACGCCACAGCACGTGCCGTTTCAGGCATCAAGAACCTGCACGACTTCAATTGCGGACTAAAAGCTTATCGTCGTGATGTCGTAAAGAACATCGAAGTATACGGTGAAATGCACCGCTATATCCCCTATCTGGCAAAGAATGCAGGTTTTCCTAAGATAGCCGAGAAGGTAGTACACCATCAGGCACGAAAATTCGGTAAAACAAAATTCGGCGGATTAAACCGTTTCTTCAATGGTTATCTAGACCTCATTACTCTGTGGTTTTTATCCAAATTCGGTATCAAGCCGATGCACTTCTTCGGGTTTATGGGATCATTGATGTTTATTCTTGGTTTCATTTCCGTCATTATCATCGGAGCGAACAAACTATATGCCTTGTCACATGGTTTACCTTATATATTAATTACTGATTCTCCTTACTTCTATCTGGCCCTAACTTTGATGATTTTGGGAACCCAACTGTTTCTGGCTGGATTCATAGGAGAATTGATAGCCCGGAATGCTCCTGAACGCAATAATTATAAAATAGAGAAAGAGTTTTAAAATGAAGAAACTACCAGCCATTATCTTATTGCTCCTGATTACCGTAAGCACCTTGATGCAAAGCTGTGGGGAAAGCGATTGTCCGCTTACCACCAATTCCTTTGCCCATTTCGACTTTCTGGATGCAGAGACACACCAAGCTGTAAAATTCAGTCCGGCTTTTGACGTCACTGGATTTATCACTACCGATGTGATTGTACGTGACACACTGGAAGATGGAACTATTAAGGAAACCGTAGTAAAAGACTCATTGATGAATGACACGATATTCAATAAAGCGGAAAGCAGTATGAGCCTGCCTTTGAGTTATACATCAAAAACTACCTACGTATTGCATTATACGGAAAAGATGCGTGACACTATCACACTCATTCACCAGAATATCCCCTACTTGCAGAATATAGAATGTGGCACCATGATGTTTTATAAAGTGGAAGACATTAAATACACCACCTATAACCTAAAATCTATCGAGATTGTAAATTCGGACATCAATAATGAAGAAAAAAAGAATTTCAACATATATTACGTTGTTAACGCTACTGAGTAGTATGCTGTTGTACAGCCCCACACTGGCGGCACAAGAAAAAAAAACAACCATAGAGGAAGAAAAGGTACCTTCTATCAGGGAACTACTATCGGTGTAGATATATTTGGCCTAGGAAGCAAAATTTTTGGAGGTGACATTACAAGTACAGAAATCAGCGTGGAGGTCAATTTGAAAAACCGTTATGTCCCCGTAGCTGAAATTGGATATGGAACCACCGACACTACTGATGATGGTACCAATATACATTATAAAGCCTCAGCTCCTTATTTCCGCATAGGCATGAACTACAACTTCTTTTTCAAGAAGCCCTATCTGCCTGGTTTTCTATATGGAGGCATACGTTACGGATTCACCTCTTTTTCATACGATGTAGATGCTCCGACAATGAAGGATCCTACATGGGGATTTCCTGAAATACCTTTCAGTTATGACGGAATTAAAACCACAGTAACCTGGGCAGAACTGCTGGCAGGAATAAAGGTAAATGTGTACAAGAATTTCTACATGGGATGGTCACTACGTTACCGTATACGCATGAACATAAAAAAGGCGGAACACACCGAGCTTGGTATATTCCCGGTTTTGGAAAAAACAACTCGACTAACTTAGGAGTACATACAGTTTAATATACAAATTACCATTTTAACCAATGACAACTTTAGAAATATGGCTCCTTGCATCAGTCTTGCTATGGACTGTTTCACAGTTTCCATAACAAGCGGAATTATCATGCGTCGCATTTGCTGGCGCACTTTTTTTATTATGGCATTCTTCTTCGGCCTTTTCCAGGCTGTCATGCCGCTTATCGGCTGGTTTGCCGCCAGCCGATTCAGTCACCTGATAGAGGATTATGACCATTGGATCGCTTTTGGGTTATTGGCCTTTTTGGGAGGGCGTATGATAAAAGAGAGCTTCAGCAATGAAGACAAACGCTGCTTCGACCCCACTAAATTAAAAGTGGTTGTTACGCTGGCTATAGCAACCAGCATTGATGCTTTGGCCATCGGTATATCATTTGCTTTTGTAGGAATAAACTCTTTCACTTCTATTCTTTCTCCTATTGTCATCATCGGCTTTACCTCTTTTGTTATCTCAACATTAGGAAGTCTGATAGGTGTATTTTGCGGCAAGCGTTTCAACCTGCGCATGGAATTATGGGGAGGTTTGGTTTTGATTATTATCGGCGTTAAAATTTTAATAGAACATTTATTTCTTTCTTAACTAAAATACAGGTATGAATAAAAAAAAATTAGCATGGCAATTGCCGTTTCTAGCAATTCTGATAATAGGAACAATTATTATTCTAAAAAAAGCAACGCCCCTTTCCGTACGATGAAGGCTTTGTATTCGGTACAGTATACAAAATCACCTACCAGTCCGAAGATAATCTGAAAGAAGAAATAGAAACTGAACTGAAGAAAGTGGACAACTCCCTCTCTCCTTTCAATCCGAATTCCGTAATCACCCGCGTAAACCACAATGAAAAGACGGAAGTTGACAGTTTTTTCGTACATGTATTCCATCTCTCAAAGAAAATATCCGATGAAACCCATGGAGCCTTTGATATCACCGTCGCACCTTTGGTAAATGCATGGGGATTCGGATTCAAAAAATCTACAGGAGTGGATTCACTGATAGTGGACAGCTTACGCCAAATGATAGGATATCAAAAAATAGATTTACAGAACCACCGGATAACGAAAAAAGACCCTCGTATAATGCTGGATTGCAGCGCTATCGCCAAGGGATTCGGAGTAGATGCAGTAGCAAGGCTATTGGAACGTAAAGGGATAAAAAACTATATGGTAGATATAGGCGGTGAAGTAGTGGTAAGAGGCAAAAATTCCAAAATGAACGCTTGGCGTATCGGCATAAACAAACCTGTAGATGACTCCTTGTCAGTAAACCAGGAGTTACAGACTGTACTTGCCATTAGTGACGTAGGCATGGCAACATCAGGGAATTATCGTAATTTCTATTACAAAGGTGGAAAGAAATATGCACATACCATAGACCCACGCACCGGATATCCAGTACAACATAGTATCCTGTCCTCCACTGTCATTGCAAAAGATTGCGCCAGTGCCGATGCATACGCCACTGCTTTCATGGTGATGGGACTGGACTCAGCCAAAGCATTTTGTGAAGCACATCCTGAACTGGATGCTTATTTTATTTGCTCAGGCGAAGGAGATAAATATGAAACTTATTTTACAGACGGAATGAAGAAATTCATCATCAACGAGAAATAGACACCAAAGGAGCGTATCAAAATATCAAACAGCTACCATTCAAATGGAATGATACCGAACTCACCACAGATTAATATCCATTCAACACAAAGCAGTTGGTTTCCAATAAAATATCTATGGTGAGTTCCGACATTATTATCTGTAAAAAAACAGCATATTACTGAGCTTTCTGAAACTGCTCTATCAATAAAGTCAGATTAGCAGTAAATAAACGCGCTGATATTGCCAACAAAATGATTCCAAAAAACTTACGAATAACATAAATTCCACCTTTCCCCAAGAAACGTTCGATGCGATCTGTCAACTTCAACACTACATAAACCCAAACCATATTCAATATCAAGCTACAACAATATTTACAGGAGCATACTCCGAACGTAGGGAAAGCAACGTAGTAAACGCTCCCGCACCAGCCAATAACGGAAAAACCAAGGGGACTAAAGTCGCTTCCTTGATAGGACCTTGATTCTTGAATATCTCGATATCCAGAATCATTTCCAAAGACATGAGAAAAATAACAAAAGCACCCGCCACGGCAAACGAAGCAATATCAACTTGAAATAACTTCAGCATCATATCCCCTGCATAAAAGAAACCTATCAATAAAGCAAAAGAAATGCCGGTAGCTTTATTAGCATTGACATTTCTCCTTCTGCTTAAGATTCAATATAATAGGAATAGATCCGATAATATCAATGACAGCAAAAAGCACAATAAACGCACTTAAAAATTCTTGAAAATCAAATGATCCAAACATAAACTCCTCCTTTTTTTTGAATGCAAATATATTTATTTTTTATACAGTCCGCAAGTATTCTGCTTTTAAACATTAGGAGACGGTAAGAAACAATAAAAAAATAAAAGTTCTTCCACCTATAAATAATAAATCTCGTTTTATCGTTACCTTTGTATGTTAAACTATAACTTAACGAACAACAGAACTTATGGAAATTACAATGTATGATACACTTTACAACTCCCTCTCTTCCAGGGATTATGTAAAAATGACTTCACCAATATCATAGGCAAGGTAAAGCTACATTTTCGTAAATACAACGCCGATGATATCATTGTGGAACAAGGTGCACCTTGCACTCAATTAATCTTTCTCTTAAATGGGAGATAATCTCCCAAACAACCGATAACCGACATTCATACGCCTTATTTGAAACTTTTGGAAGTCCTTTCGTTATAGAGCCCTATTCATTATTCGGCATGCAAACCAACTATACAGCGACTTACAAAGCACGTACAGATATTAACATAGTTACCATAGACAAGTTATTTGTATTGAATGAACTGAACAACTACGAAATCTTCCGCCTTAACTATTTAAATATTCTGAGTAATAGAGCACAAGTGGCATACGAAAAATTATGGAACAGCCACATAGGTAATACAGAAGAAAAAATACTGAATTTTTTAGTGCTGCGCTCCATGAAGCCCGAAGGAAAAAAAAATCCTTAAAATCAAAATGGAGGATTTGGCGAGTTTGATTGATGAGACACGAATCAATGTGTCAAAAGTGCTGAATGATTTACAGGAACAGGGATTGGTACAACTCAGCAGAAAGGAAATCTCCATTCCGGCGTTGGAAAAACTGACTGAAAAGAATAAATAATCAGGTAAAAAACCATAAAAATGAAAAAGCATAGGCATTTCTGCTTGTGCTTTTTTATTTTTAACCTAACTATTTAATATACTTTGTTAAATAAGTAAATAGAATGAGGATAGTGATGCTTTTTTTTTAGCAAATTTGTAAGTTCAAATAAAATAGTGCTATGACTGAAAATAAAAATCCAATTTTTAAAACCCTATAACACCCCTCATGACACGGCTCCGTTCCATCTTATCAAGATAGAACATTATGAACCTGCCTTGTTGGAAGGAATGAAAGAACAAAATGAGGAAATTGATGCAATTGTCAATAATCCCGAAACACCGACTTTCCAAAATACCATTGTTGCTTTGGAAAAATCAGGTGCGTTGCTAGACCGCGTAACTACTGTTTTCGGCAATTTGATGAGTGCCGAGACCAGTGACGAGATGCAGGAATTGGCAGAAAAAATGATGCCCGTACTGTCCGAACACAGCAACAACATCAGTCTGAATGAAAAACTTTGCTCGTATAAAAGCCGTATACGAACAAAAAGACCAGTTACAACTGAAAGGTGAAGACGCCCAACTGCTGCAAAAGACATACGATGGTTTTGTAAGAAGCGGTGCCAACCTGACCGGTGAGGCAAAAGAAAAGTTCCGCCAACTGAATACCGAATTAAGCATATTGACCTTACGTTTTTCTCAGAATCTGTTGAAAGAAACAAATAACTACGAATTGGCTTTGACGGAAAAACAATTGGAAGGATTACCCGAAAGTTCATTGGAAAGTTATGCTCAAACAGCAAAGGATAAGGGAAAAGAAGGCAGCATCATTACATTGGATGCTCCCAGTTTTGTTCCTTTCATGAAATATTGTGATGACCGTTCACTGCGCAGAGAAGTCTATATGGCTTATAATACCCAATGTACACACAATAACGAATACAACAATGTGGACATCATCAAGCAATTGGTAAACATTCGCATGGAACTGGCTCATTTACTAGGCTTCTCCACTTTTGCCGAGTATAAACTGAAAAAGCGCATGGCCGAAACGAGTGATGCCGTATACAAACTGCTCAACCAATTACTGGATGCCTATACCCCTGCCGCCCTAAAGGAAGTGGCAGAAGTTGAAGCATTGGCACGCGAAATGGAAGGCAATGATTTCCAGCTGATGCCATGGGATTGGGCCTATTATTCAGAAAAGCTGAAAAATAAGAAATTCAATCTGAATGAAGAAGAGCTGCGTCCTTATTTTGAGCTGAGCCAAGTAGAGAAAGGTGTATTCGGTCTGGCTACCCGTCTGTATGGCATCACATTTAAAGAAAATAAAGAAATTCCGGTCTATCATCCCGATGTAAAAGCTTATGAAGTATTCGACAAAGACGGAAGTTTCCTGGCTGTACTTTATACAGATTTCCACCCCCGTGCCGGAAAACGTTCGGGCGCATGGATGACCAGCTATAAGGAGCAGTGGATAGAAAACGGAGTCAACAGCCGTCCCCACGTATCCGTTACCATGAACTTCACCAAGCCATCGGCTGGGAAACCGGCATTGCTGACTTTCTCAGAAGTAAACACTTTTCTACACGAATTCGGACACGCCTTGCACGGAATGTTTGCCAATACCACCTATTCAACCATGAGTGGTACCAGCGTATATTGGGATTTTGTGGAGCTTCCATCACAAATTATGGAAAATTTCGCCACAGAAAAAGAATTTCTCAATACATTCGCCAGACATTATCAGACGGGAGAACCCATTCCTGCCGAACTGATCCAAAAGATTGTAGATGCATCCAATTTCAATGTGGCCTATGCCTGCCTGCGTCAAGTAAGTTTCGGCTTGCTGGATATGGCATGGTACACCCGCCGGGAAACATTTGACGGAGATGTCCGCGCTTATGAAAAAGAAGCATGGAAAAAGCGCAAGTACTGCCCGGAGTGGAAGACACCTGCATGTCCGTACAGTTCTCACATATTATGGCGGGGGGATATTCTGCCGGATACTACAGTTATAAATGGGCGGAAGTACTGGATGCGGATGCCTTCTCCTTATTCAAGGAAAAAGGAATCTTCAACCAGGAAGTCGCCGCTTCTTTTCGGGAGAATATTCTCTCGAAAGGAGGAACGGAACATCCGATGACCCTTTACAAACGCTTCCGTGGACAAGAACCCAGTATCCATGCCTTGCTGAAAAGAAATGGAATCATCAACTAAAAAAACAAACAATATGAAACTAAAGTCTATTCTTTATATACTAATGCTACTCCCTTTCTTATGGAGTTGCAACAATGAAGACGATGTAGAGGAAATCTTTGCAAGCGGCACATGGCATGTAGTGGATTTCTATGGTAAAGCAAATTGGGACAAACGGAACGGAGAGCCCAAATACAATGCAATGGCACACAATCCGGATAAGACTATCGCAACCGAAGGAAGAAAAGCCTTGGATATCATTCATGGTTTCAACATCACTTTCAAAGCGGATGGTACTTTTACAGGAAGCATACAAAATGGAACCATTGAAGGCACATGGCAAGCGGACGGAAAAGACCGGACAGTAAACATAAACTTTACCAAGACTCCGCCTTCAACAAGCTATAACAACGAGTTCATAGAAGCATTGAATAATGCAATATTTTATCAAGGTGACAGCAATGTTTTATTGCTAGCTCCCGAAGGGAAAAAAACTTATATTCAATTTGCACATAATAAGCAAGACTGAAATAATGGAAACGAAAGAAGAGAAACAACTCAAACTCGACAAACGATACATCCGCATGGCTAGTATTTGGGCGGAAAATTCATACTGTGAACGCCGTCAAGTAGGAGCATTGATCGTAAAAGACAAGATGATCATCTCCGACGGATATAACGGAACTCCTGCAGGATTCGAAAATGTATGCGAAGATGACAACGGAGTCACCAAGCCTTACGTACTACACGCTGAAGCGAATGCTATCACCAAATAGCACGAAGCAACAACAGCAAGCGACGGAGCAACCATGTACGTCACCGCATCTCCTTGCATAAGAAATGTGCCAAACTCATTCAT
>ENA-OQCX01000594-OQCX01000594.1-human-gut-metagenome-genome-assembly--contig:-NODE-594-length-18585-cov-3.031477_pt1 | contig 18585 bp, 25 predicted proteins | sample MGYA00242762_ERZ504587 | MGnify/ENA primary metagenome ERZ504587 (study PRJEB26092, sample SAMD00036337) | human gut metagenome | host: Homo sapiens | study: EMG produced TPA metagenomics assembly of... | reverse complement strand
TCTGTGTTGGGAAAATGAACGGAAACACTTGATTTTACTGACTTTCTTCAATGTAACCTTATTATAACGTCCTCCCCCCCACCCCCACCGCTTCATTCGGATACTCATTAAATCCGGGCAGGGGGCTGCGCGCCTCGTCTTAAGCAGGCTTTGACTTTCTCGCCCCAGAGGAATGGGTCGTTTCGTTGTATGATGCCCCATTCCATCAGGAGGGCGGCGGAGCCGGTGACGAAGGGAGTGGAGAAAGAAGTTCCGGTGACAGTGGTATAGGCACCGCCGGGAGTGGGGGCGGTGATGTTTACTCCGGGGGCGACGAGATCCGGTTTGGGGGAATGAGAGATTCGATCCGCCGCGGCCGGAGAAATCGGCGTAGGCGTTTAGTCTGGAGTCATAGGCTCCTACGGTGATCACTTTGGCTGCAGTGGATGGGATCGTGAGTGTTTCTGCAGCGATCGGACGGTAAAATCCGGTCACTGGGTTCAGGACATTTCCCCCCGGAAGCCACAGGTTATAATTACCCTCCCGGATTCGTCTGCCATGCAGATGAATCTTCCAGATTCCACTGGTGAGGTATGTCTCTACAGGGATAAAATCAAAATAAATCTCCTGCGTTACCTGAAAAGGTCCCGGCTTTCCGTAGTAAATCAATAAATCTGTTTCCCCTGCACGGTATCTCTGTGTGCCGATTTTTTCCGAAAGTGTTGGCAGTCTTTCGCCAGATGGCGTTTCTATGGAAATCTCGATCTCATCTGCATAGGCTTTCCATAACTGCAGATTCAAAGTTGTCTCATAAGTCCCAATACTCATTTCCACAGTTTCTGTCTGTCCCTGTCGAAGCTGTCCCGCCGTATGGATCCGGTCATTTCCATTATTTCCGCTTCCTACACAGATGACAGAACGTCCTACATTCGCTGCGTTGCTGAGATATGTTTCCAGCAGAGAATCCCCTTGATGTGAACCGTAGTTATTCCCAAAGCTGATATTTATAGCAATCGGTCTTCCCATCTTCACCGCCTGCCGGATCAGATAATCAATCCCCTCCATCAGTTCCGTTGTCCGTGGAAAAGAATTTTCCCGTGCATTTCCCATTTTTACAACGAGTAGATCACTTTCATAGGCCACACCGCGATTTACTCCTCCTGATGCTCTCCCATTTCCCGCCGCGATTCCAAGAACTGCTGTCCCATGTCCACTGAAATCTCTGGATGGAACAAGGCGCCTGCCCTCAGTTTCCCCAAGTACAAGCGCCTTATCTATTTCTTCTTTCGTATATTCAGTTCCTGTCACATAACCTCTTGGTGGCTTTCCATCCAGACTCTGATCCCATAATCGCAGGATCCGGCTGCTGCCATCCTCATTTCTGAAATCCGGATGAAAATAGTCCACTCCGGAATCCACAACGCCAACCAGAATCCCTTCGCCGGTCAATCCGTTTGCACCAGCCTGTACCGGCAGGATGCAGCTCGCCTCTCTCGCCTGAAGCGTCTCAAAATAAAGTCGCTTGGGCTTTTCTATAAATTCAATCTGTTCTCTGTCTGAGTATGCATCAATTTCTGATTCCGGTAAAGTCACTACTGCATAACCTCCAAACAGCGGAACTACCTGAATTCCATCACCGCCAAGGCCACTTTCCGGTCGCTGTATTTTATGATCACATCCCATACTTTTGTGGCTGAATCGTACCCAACATTCAGATTTTCCGATTTTGCCCGTTCCTGTGGCGTTGCCTCCATTGCAAGATTAAGAAGATTATCTATTTTCTGATCCGGCATAAAGATCTCATTTCAGATAGCACATTTACTTTTATTATATGCTCCTCTTTTTCCAGTATATTCTAGCAGTTTTCCAATACATTGATTTCCATTTTCTGCTTCACCCGTTTCTGCGTTATAACCTCCACAGCAAGATTTAATAGATTATCAATTCTCTGTGAATAATTGATCATATACAATCAGAGAAACAATGGTTATCCTGGATTTCTGCATCGAAAAATCTTTCTTCTCTTATATCCGATGCTAATAAACTAACCCGAGGTCTGCTTCACTGCTTACCTGATTTGATCAAAACCCATAATTTTACATAGATTTTGCATTACTCTGCATTTGCATTTTACAATTTCTCTTTATAATGAAAACAAATCAAAAAAACAACTGCTTTCATTAAGAAATGAGGGATTACAATGTATAAGACTTTATGGAATCATATCAAAAAAAATACAAAGAAACATACTACCGCATCCGTTTTTCTCCCTGTTCTGGTGCTTGGATGGACAGTGATCGGACTTCTTGCTGGTGCTCTGATCTGTCCGTTCCTCCAGGTGGCTGTGCTTGTCAAAGCAACAGTTGTTCTTTGCACCGGTGGATATGCGGGATTGATCTTCGGATTCTTCGGCGGTATCTTCTATATCTATCGCGGTACTGTAAAAAAATCTCACACTGCTGTCAATTCAGTACCGTCCATTTCCTTCAGATAAGACAACAAAACACACCTGCAAGCTGCCCTCTGTGGCAGCTTTTTTATTGCCCGCATGTCAAAAAGAAAAACCATCAGTGATTCCATTCTACGCTCATCCAATGCCACATCCAGAACCATCATCAGTGAAAATCCCACCGCAAAGAAGATCGTTCCGATATTCGAATGCTCTCCCACAGACATTTCAGGGATCAGTTCCTCGACAACAACATAGAGCATGGCTCCTGCCGCAAAGCTCAGAAGATACGGCAGTGCCGGAACGATCAGCCCGGCTGCAAGAATTGTCAGCACTGCTCCGATCGGCTCCACGATTCCTGATAACACACCGCCGACAAAAGCTTTTGTTTTTCCCATTTCTTCAGAGCGAAGCGGCATGGAGATGATCGCACCTTCCGGGAAGTTCTGGATCGCAATTCCAAGAGAAAGTGCCAGCGCTCCCATCATGGTGATCTGCGCTTTCCCTGTCAGATATCCGGCATAGACTACGCCCACCGCCATTCCTTCCGGGATATTGTGAAGCGTGACCGCAAGCACCAGCATGGTCGTCCTCTGCTGACAGCTTTTTGGTTCCTCTGCCTGGTCACTGTGCTGATGCAGATGCGGCACGATGTGATCCAGCATCAGCAGAAAAAGTACCCCTATCCAGAAACCGATCAGTGCCGGAACAAATGAAAATTTTCCCATTTCCACTGACTGATCGATCGCCGGAATTAAAAGGCTCCATATCGAAGCCGCTACCATCACCCCTGCTGCAAAACCGGTTAGACACCGCTGCACATAGGCGTTGAGATCTTTTTTCATAAAAAAAGACGCAGGCGGCTCCCGCCGAGGTACCTATGAACGGGATCAGTATCCCGTAAAACGCATTCATATCCATCACTTAATTCCTCCTTATTTATATTTTAAGTTAGTTTTATTTAACTTTATTCATAAACAGTATAACCACATGCCATACTTTATGCAATTGCTTCTTTTTTATTGAAAAAATTTATTGACAGGAGTCACCGTATTTGTTATAGTTGGAGCAATCGACTGAGGTCAAATCTCAGGATATAAATAAACTCAATCAGTTTACGTGAGGGAGTAATTTGCACGAAGAACGTGTGATTTGTCAACATACTGGTATTTTGTACCTGGCAAATCTTAATGAATGAGACTCATGTATGCAGCAAAACAATACATACAGCGCTTTTGTACGTCTGTACTGTTTTGCTGCATACATGAGTCTTTTTGCGTGTTCAGATACTTTCTTAAGAAAAAAGGAAAAGGAGATTTTGTTATGGCACTCGTTATTGAACTATTTTTGTTAGGTGTTGGGCTTTCTATGGATGCTTTTGCAGTTTCTGTCTGTAAGGGGCTCGGTATGAGAAAGCTGAACAAGAAACAGGCACTCATCATCGGGCTTTACTTCGGCGGATTTCAGGCATTGATGCCGTTTGTCGGCTGGCTCCTCGGCAGCCAGTTCCAGAAATATATCACAAGCATTGACCACTGGATCGCATTCATCCTGCTTGGCTTCATCGGCGGCAAAATGATGATCGAAGCAGTCCGGGAATGGAACGAAGAGGAAGTTGTCGATGTCATGGACGCACCGATCGACCACAAAAACATGCTTGTTCTCGCTGTCGCAACCAGTATTGACGCACTCACTGTCGGAATCACATTTGCTTTCCTCGGAACTCCGATCGTAGAAGCGATCACCATCATCGGGATCACAACCATGGTCATCTCCATCGCCGGAGTTGTTGTTGGAAACTTCTTCGGAAGCAGATACAAGAGCAAAGCTGAGTTTATCGGCGGCCTGATCCTTGTTCTCCTTGGGCTCAAGATCCTTCTGGAGCACCTCGGTATCCTGGTTTTCTGATGAAATAATAAAACATCTGCATTTTCTCTCTCAAAAAATTCAATCGTTCCCTCAGAGATCACTGCTTTCTCTTTGCGGAGTCCGACCAGTTTCTTATAGAAAGAGTAAATAGAATCCGGATCCTGCATTTCTTTTTCCGCATTGATTTCTTTATAATTATCAATTACAGAAATCCATGGTTCCGCTTCTGAAAAACCTGCATTTACATCTGCCGACCACTGCATTGGAGTTCTACTGTTGTCTCTGGATTTTGCTGCAAGGATTTCCAGTGCTTCCTCCTTTGACTTTCCTTCTGAAAGAAGGATCTCATAATAGTTCAGACTTTCCACATCACGATACTGGGAAATATCGCTGTAATGAGCATTTGTCATTCCAAGCTCTTCTCCCTGATAAATATAAGGAGTTCCGCGCATCATATGAATCGTCAACAGCAAAAGGATCATGACCGTCGAAAAAGTGACAGAGATCGATGAAAAATATCTCGACCTGAATATCCGGGACTACAACTGTGTCGCTGTCGTCAGCAGCCAGACGTATAACAGTGACGGCGTAATGTTTGAGTACACCCAGTCCCGCCACCGCCCGGATCATTTCCGTTTCTATGATAATGCGGTGAGAAAATAAAATATTGACGGAAAGTACATTGACATTTCCTGAAAAAGCGTTTATTATATATAACATATTTATTTAGTATGTTTATATGGTTTTTGTTTGATTAAGGAGTGTGATCTCATGAATATCTTATGCTTTGGCGATTCTAATACCTGGGGATACAAGCCGGATAAGACCGGACGCTTTGATGAAAATACAAGATGGACTGCTCTTCTTCAGAAGAAGCTTGGTCCAGAATATCATATTATAGAGGAAGGACTTTGCGGCAGGACTACTGTCTTTCAGGATGAGCTCCGCGAGAGCCGCCGGGGGCTGGATATGATCGGTGTCACTGTGGAAATGCACAATCCTCTCGATCTCGTAATCATCATGCTCGGAACGAACGACTGCAAGACCCGCTATGGTGCATCCGCCAGTGTAATCGCCCGAGGTCTGGATCAGGTGATCCGTAAAGCACGGCTCAATGCATCTCAGCACTTTGATCTGCTTGTCGTCTCTCCGATCCATCTTGGTCATGGTGTCGGAGAAGCGGATTTTGACCCGGAATTCGATGAGAGATCTGAGGTCGTTTCCAGAAATCTCGCAAATGAATACCGTAAGTTGCACTCCAAAATCATGCTGCTTTTTTGAATGCCGCTGATTTTGCTTCTCCAAGCACTACGGACCGTGAACATATGGATGAAGTTGGACATGCTGCACTCGCTGATGCTATTTATGATAAGATCACTGCACTTGAGAAGGGACTTGCAAATGTGATCTGAGATTACTGTTCACCTGTAATATCCCGCAAATGACAAAAGAAGAAGATCAATCTCTTACCAGAACCATTTCGGCAAAGTTTGATCTTCTTCTTTTTTCTTATAATATGTACTGCAAAAGCCAGCAGATAAACGGCAGTGTCACAATGCTGCATATCGTCGTCACGAACACACCGCCCAGTGCATAGTCTCCATCTGAGCCAGCGCTGTTTGCCATCATAACTACAGAAGTCATCGCCGGCATTCCTGCGATCAGAGCCATTGTCAGATGGATCTCTTCTGAAATCGGAAATAGATTCAAAACTCCATACATGATGACCGGGATCAGAAGCATCTTGACCAGTACGATTCCGTAAAGGGAAAGTTCTTTTATATATCTGCGGATATCGATGCACGCAAATACGCCGCCCACATAGATCATGGCAAGTGGAGATGCGGTCGCACCTATCTTCTGCAGTCCTGTATCCAGAAGCTGCGGAATCTTAATCCCTGTTACTACGAGAAAAAGTGCCGCAAAAATCGCCACCGTTGCCGGATTGACCAGTTTCCGAGGATCAAACTTCCCTTTTCCACATGGAGTGGTCAGTTTTACTCCCATTGTCCACAACATGAACTGGTCGATCACGGTAAATACTGAAACATAAAGAATTCCATTCTGTGGAAAAATACTCGTGATGATCGGGATTCCCATGAAACCGACATTTCCAAACAGAAACATCGCCTGGTAGATTCCCGCCTGGTCGCCTCCCAGGTGAAATATTTTTGTCATTCCCAGACTTATGATGAACGTGCAGATATAAAACACTGCTGCGATCACCAGAATAGATAAGGAATGAAAAAGTGTATCCCGCTCCACACCGTCTATGATATTGACAAAAATCATCACCGGCAGTGCCATCTTGATCACAAATCTTGAGATCGGATCAAGAGTTTCACTGTTCAGTACTTTTGTTTTTACCAGGATCATGCCTGCCAGAATGTAGATCACAAACAGGCCGATCTGCTGAAGCAGGATCTCAAGCGTATTCATTTGTTTTCCTGCTTTCCTTGTACTTCGACAAAATCAGAATAACTGCGAAGGTGATCATTCAGATGCCAGGAAGGACAGCCATACACCATTCATTCCCAGAATCCTGGAAAGTATGATCGCACAGATTCCGATCGCGATCGCGCCTCGGAGCAGAGAGCCGATGATTGCCGGACGTGGGTTTGCTGTTGCGGAAAAATATGCAACGAGCATGATATTGACTCCTGCGAACAAAAATCCCAGGAAGTATAACCGAAGACCTGTGTGTGCATATTCCAGAAGAAGCTGGTTGTTTTCACTGTTGAATACTGCAATAAACGGATCTGTAAAGGTCCAGACCAGTGCGACCATGACGATTTCTATTGCTGCTGCGCAGGTCAGTGCCCAGCGGAGAAGTTTTTTTACATCGCCAGATGCACCTTTGCCGAAGCTTTCGCTGATCAGAGGCTGCGCGCCCTGTGCCATACCGTTCATGATCGCCATTCCCACAAGCGAGAGGTTTGCTACTACTCCATATGCAGCAACTCCGGTGCTTCCAGTAAGTCCAAGGATCAGCATATTAAATATGAACGTGATCACTGCGGAGGAAATTTCGCCCACAAACGCGGACACGCCAAGCTGACAACAGGAGATCAGATGCCGCACAGACAGTTTTTTCCATTTGAAACCGATGTTGCATTTTTTGCTGAAATAATGCGTGGAACATACCAGCATCGTAACACACGGACAAAAAGCAGTTGCCAGCGCCGCACCGGAAAATCCAAGCCTGCCGGGAAAATAAAAATGTAATCAAACACGATATTGAAGCACTGCCGGCAAGGGAACCTGCCATTACGGTTGAGGTTGCATAATCGTTTCGTGCAAATGCGGTAACGGAATAATTGCACATAAAAAACGGTGCAAAAACAAGAACGATCCGCAGATAAGTTTTGCCAAGCGCGATCAGCTCTGCATCTGCTCCAAGGAGCGCCAGAAATTTATCCGGGAAGAAAATCCCAATCAGCATAAATGGAATGCTGAAAAGTACCGCCCAGCTGATCGACTGTGTAAAATAATGATCCGCCTCTTCACCTTTGGCTCTGCGGATCCCGTATCTCGTCGCAGAACCGATCCCGATCATGGATCCTATTGCGAACATGATTCCAAAAACCGGCAGGATCAGGTTGAGGACTGCCAGTCCATTTGCTCCTGAGCTGACCGATATAAAAAAAAGTGTCTGCAAGAATATACACGGATTGCCCCATCATACTTGCTACACTTTGGAAAACATATTTTGTAAATTTTTTTAGCATAATTTTTCTCCATTTCACAGACTGTCCTCTGCATTATAGTAAAAAGTTCTCGAAAAGACAATAGACTTTTCAAGAACTTTTTATATTCAGCGTTTCCTGCCAAGTTCCCAGAATGCTACGGCACTTGCGCTGCTACATTCAGGAATCGACGCCGTGTGACATTGGGATCTTTACTGTGTAGTCACAGTCTGCAATGGTCTGAGATGCCAGACCGTCTCCTTCTGTGCCGAGAACGATGGCAAGTTTTTCTTCCGCGAGGAGCTTCGGATCATCGATGCTGAAAGAATCGTCACGAAGTGCCATTGCCACGGTTTTGAAGCCAAGGTTCTGGATCGATTTCATTCCTTCTTCCGGCCAGGAGGATTTTTTGTCAAAATATGTCCACGGAATCTGGAATATCGTTCCCATGCTTACGCGGGCGGCTCTTCGATAGAGCGGGTCACTGCACCCGCTGGTCAGAAGGACCGCATCCATATGAAGTGCCGCTGCGCTGCGGAAAATGGCTCCGATATTTGTCGGATTCACGACATTCTCCAGGATTGCGATGCGGCTGGTATTCTGGCAGATTCCTTCTACAGACGGAAGACGGCGGCGTTTCATGGCACAGAGCATGCCGCGTGCCAGTGCGTAGCCGGTCATTCCCACAAGGACATCATATTCTGCTGTATAGACCGGAATTTCCGGATATCGCTCCAGGATCTGCTTCGCCTCAGCCTCCAGGTCTTTATGCTCAACCAGAAAAGAAAGCGGCTCATACCCTGCATTTAATGCCCGCTCGATCACCTTCGGACTCTCCGCAATAAACAGCCCCGGCTCCGGCTCATAATACCGCAGAAGCTGCACTTCCGATGTCCGCGCGTATACGTCTAATTCTGGCGCGGTGATGTCGTTGATTTCGATTATATTGTTCACGGTGTTCTCCTATTTATTATCAAACGTAATATTTCGGATCATATTTCGGTTGATAAGCTGTGTGCCTTTCTTTGGTGTTTCGACTTTGACCCACTGGGCATCTGCCTCGACGAATCTGCCTTGATCGCACCAACTTCGTTAAAAAGACTTACTACACAATCCCGTCCTACATACTGATCTAACATCGAACCGCTCATATCCTCATACTCCTTTTCACTATCAATGAATGTAATAAAATTCTGTGTCTGCTGCATTGCTGACATCACCGTCAGCATATTCAGATTATTGATTGCTACCATTGTAGCCGCATCCATCGCCGTCACCCCACAATTTCTGATAAGATATCTACTTCCTGTACTCTTCTATTTTACAGCTATGTTCCTGTGTTTTTTATCATAATTAACTCCGACAAGCAACAAATTTCCATGATATTCTTCAAGGCTCTGACAATATTCTCTTTCCTTGATCTGTGCTATAGCACCGACTGCATCTTTGTTCCATTTCAATTCTACTACCAACGCCGGTTTATCTGCAAATCGCTTTCTTGGAATAAAAACCAAATCTGCAAAGCCCTTTCCACCAGAGAGTTCCCGATGAACTGTATAAAAATTCCGCGCGGCATAAAGTGCAAGCGAAATCGTATAACTTAATGCATTTTCATCATTGTACTGAATATGCGAAGTCTCAAAGTGTGCCTGCCGAATCCCCTCCGCGACCTGTTTTTCACGTCCCTGCCAGATTGCCTGCAGGGTATCTGCTGAATTTTTGAGTGCTTTCGATACTTCTCCCCAATCTGATACGGATACTGCATTCACATATTCTGCCCGGATTTCATCATTAGGAATAAACACAGATCTTGCAGAATAATGATACCCCAAATATCCAAGGTGGATCAACAAGGTCAAAACATCGTCTTCGGTACGGAAAGTTGTCATATCATTTGTAAAACTTCCAGTATTTACCGGAACTTCCTCTCCGGCAAGCATGCTCAGGATATCGTCTCTCAGTCCTTCAAAGTTCATATCAATATAAATCTGCAAAGCCTCAAACGTTTCTGTCTGGTTCCAGTAATTTCCCAGCTTTCCAAGCCTCATACAGCTGACTACAGATTTGGGGCTGTATACAGAAGAAACTTCCTCAAAAGAATATCCATCATACCAGTTTCTGATCTCACTAAGTTCCATATGATACTCTTCACAGAGTTTTTTACTTCCGCTTCTGTAAAACCAACATAAGAAGCCAATGGTCCCGGGTCTATCATAGAAAATTCATCAAACATATTCAGCGCACTGTGTGTGCCATATTTTTTGATAGGAAGAATCCCCGTCATATATGCAAGATGGATATAACTTTTGTCTTTGATCAAATCACGCAAAAAATCCAGATATTTCTCCTGTGCTTCTTTGTCATTCTTAAATTCTCGAAAAATGCAATCCCATTCATCTATAATAAGAATAAATGGGCATTTACTTTCTGCATAAATATCCTGCATGGTCTCTGCCAGATCTTCCGGATCAAACAACTCCACATCCGGATACAGTCTTGCAAGTTCTCGGATCACTCTCTGTTTTATTCTGGTAAGCAGTTCCTGCACATTAGCGCTTCGGCTTAAAAATTCCTGCACGTTAAGAAAAATTGTATCATATTTATTCAGATATCTGGTAAAATTTTTGTCTTCCGCAATTTCCAGACCTGCAAATAACTCTCTGGAATCACAGCCTCTGCTGTAATACGCAGTCAGCATATCTGCCGCCATAGATTTCCCGAAACGTCTCGGTCTACTGACACAGACATATGCCTGCATGGTATTTATCACACGATTTGTATATTTTATCAACCCTGTTTTATCCACATAAATATCAGAATTTACAGCTCTCTGAAATTTACTGTTATCCGGATTCAGATAATTTCCCATTCTGGTGCAGTCCTTTCTTGCTTTTTGTTTTATCTTACCACAAAGCCGTGCTGGATTCTATGATTTGTGAAAAAATACAGACCCACAATTTCTGCGGATCTGTATTTTAATTTTTTATTCGAAGGTTCCGGTAAATTTCCAGACCATATCCGGTTCTTCCGGGAGATAAGTTACGTTTGGACGCCAGGTTGCAATAACTTTGTCTTCTGAATTTACCCACAGACAATATTCTTCTTTATAGGAAGTATTTATAAGTCCTACGGACAGATACAGTGCTTCTGCATCCATTGCATAAGCCACGCTGTGATATCTTTTTGTAAAATCAGACGGGTAAAGATCATTACATTTCCATGCTTTGTAGCCAGCATAAAGCACTTTCTGTTCGCCGTCGATCACAGCTTCAATCTTAATTCTATATCCCTCTTTCGTAAGCACTGCGCTCTCGATCTTTCGTGGATTTTCTGTAAAAAGAATCTTGCGATCAAATAATCTTGCAGCCTCCTGTCTGGCAGTTCGAAATGCACCTTCCGGCTGTACAAGTGACAGGCTGTTTATCTTGGTCCGAAGTGCTTTCTCTGCTGCTTCCAGCTGTTCCTCTTTGCATGGTTCAGAAACTGCTTCCTTTATATATTTCAGACAGATATCTGCGGCAAAATATTCTCTCGCACCTGCTGTGATTCCAATTGCCACCGGAAGATCACGGAAACAGATCAGATACTGACCAAATGCTCCCTCGGCCGCAAAGATTTCTTTTCCTGCTTTTATGTGATAAGCATAATGTGTCAGTGCTTTCTTTTCATCTCCCGGAATTTCTACTCTCGGTTTTCCCATTTCTTCTATCCACCAGGATGGTACAAGCTGCCCGCCTTTCCAGTTTCCTTTCTGAAGCAGAAGCTGTGCCAGTGCGGAAATCTGCGGCGCAGTCAGATACATTCCCCATCCGCCGGTATTGTGTCCTTCCGGACTTGTCAGCCAGTTGATCCTGCCTGCATGGTAAGCAGATCATAAATTGTAATATCTTCCAGTGCTTCATCATACGCCGCCGGTAACTCTTCTCTCACATAATCCAGAAGATGATCTTCCAGATGAAGTTTTCCTTCGTCTACAGCAAAACCAACACAGATACTGGTTCCGATCTTTGACAGGGAATGCATCATCTGCGGATCATTCAGTGAAAAAGGTGCCAGGCTCCTTCCAGAACAGTCTCGCCTTTGTAGCGAACAGATATACTGTGCAGTTCAACTGTATTCTCAAGTTCTTCCAGCATTTCTGCCAGTTTTATTGGATTAAGTTCAGTTCTTGTAAATGTATCAGTCATTTTTCTCCTCCTCAGACGGCTGCCAGATAGATGTTTCAATACGGATACCGCCTTTTTTAAGATGGAATTTATTTTTGCTCCAGGCATCCGGATATTTCTGCGGAAGACGTGAGATCGCATATACAACTGTTACGTTCATAAAAAATGTGATCACCTGGAAAATATTTGTGATCGTTACGATGCTCATATCAAAAATGATCGGAAGCAGTACTACGATCAATGCGTATGTATAGATCAGAAATGGTGCACCAAAACGATTTTCCTTCAGGATTCCTTTTGGAAGCCAGCCATCCTTTGCAGCCTGTGCGATTGGATATCTGACATCATTGAATACTCCGTTCAGTGTTGTGATGATTGCCATAATCGGTCCACCGATCATAAAAATCTTGTAGACTACGGACGGCAGGATTGCCTGTGCTGCCGGAAGAATCGTCTCTACACCAGCCACCTCAACTTTGCTCTTAGAAGAATATTTTATCGTAGTTTTTGTTTGTTGTAAACAGGCAGCTTAGAGTTGTCAAAACAGGACTGCCATATGGCAGCCCCTGCTATCAAAGTTCTTTTATTTTATCCCGCAGTTTCTCGGCGAAATCACAGTTGAGTTTCATAAAAAGTTTCTGTTCCTCAGGTGTCCAGGTATCGTAGATCGTGTTTTCGATCTGGATGACTTTGTAGACGGTGTCTTCCATCAGTTTACGGCCTTTTTCGGTGAGGAAGACCATTGTATTGCGGCCTTCTCCTGGGGTAAGGTAGAGGAGGTCTTTCTGCTCCATCTTGCGGATTGCTGAATTTACGGTGATTTTGTCAGGCAGGCTTCTTTGTAGAGAACGCTCTGGTTGCAGCCTTCCTGATGAAAATTAAAAACATACAAAATCCAGAATTCACTGTCTGAGAGATTCATCTTGAGTGCAGACTCATGGTAGGCACTCTGCATCAGACCTTCAATATAAACCCATTCTTTAAATCTTGATTCCATGAACTACGCCTCCCATCAAATATAACCGTATTTTTTCCTGTTGCGCATCAGGAAGAAGATCGACAGGATCAGTGCAAAAATTTCTGCCGCGATCACTGCATACCAGATCCCATATGGTCCGAACAGGATCGGAAGTACCAGAACACAGATCACTTCAAAAATCAGCGTTCTTCCAAAAGAAATCATCGCGGAAGTAAATCCGTCGTTCAGTGCCGTGAAGAACGATGAGGCATAGATATTATATCCTGAAACAAGGAAGGAAATGGAATATACGGCAAATGCATAGGTTGTCATTTCCAAAAGTTCCGTATCGTAGCTTACAAAGATCATCGACAGCGGTCTTGCCAGAAGTTCTGCCGCTATGGTCAGAACTATGCTCATGACCAGAATGATCCTGAGGCTTTTTTTGAAGAGATTCTTCAGTTCGTCTCTGTTTCCTGCGCCATAATGGTAGCCTACGATCGGTGCGCTTCCCATCGAATAGCCGATATAAATAGACAGAAAAATAAAGTTCACATACATGATCACGCCATATGCCGCAACACCATTTGTGCCGAGCATTCGCATCAGCTGCCAGTTATACAGCATATTTACGATTGACATAGACACATTTGTCATAAACTCGGAAGCACCGTTTGTACAGGCTTTTGTGATCGCACGCAGATCCATATGTGTTTTTCCAAGACGAAGTTTACTGCTCCTTGACATGATAAAAAAGGTCAGTGGTACAATGCCGCCGATCGTCTGGCTGAGTGCTGTAGCAGATGCGGCACCTGCCACTCCCCATCGAAATACTGCGATAAATAATGCATCCAGCACGATGTTTAACACACCGGATACCAATGTTGTAACAAGTCCAAGCTGCGGAGCTCCGCTGTGACAAGAAAACTCTGAAATACATTCTGAAGCATAAACGGAACAAGGGCAAGCATCAGGATCCTGCCGTAAGTCACACAATATGGGAGCATTTCGGCATCTGCACCCAGAAACTGCGAGATCGGTCCGACAAAGATCTCACCAATTACGGTAAACAGAAGTCCCAGACCGACCAGCAGATAAACAAGCAGAGAAAAGATCTCGTTCGCTTTCTTCTTATCGCCAACGCCCAGAGTGTAGGCAACGAGGGCACTGCCTCCGGTTCCAATCATAAATCCGACCGCACCGAAGATCATCAGGAACGGCATGACAATGTTGACCGCAGCAAAAGGCTCTGCGCCGATAAAGTTTGAGATAAAAAATCCATCTACAACACCATAGATGGAGGTCAGCACCATCATAATGATGGATGGGAATGTGAAGCGGAGCAGTTTGCTGTAAGTGAAGTGCTCCGATAATTCAATATGCATAAAAATCCTCCTGATATAAAAATGTACGAAATCGTACTTGATAGCATAGTACGATTTCGTACATAATGCAAGAAGAATTTTATACATTCACAAACAATTCCTATTTCGCCGTGCTTTCTGCATCCACTGATTCCGTGTTATCTGCGCTCCAGATCAAATGACATTTCGCTGCGAGCACTTCTTCTTTCTGCTGCGCTTTCTCTGGTTCATCCTGGTAATCCCAAAGTGCAAAAGTTTCTTTTACATTCTCCGGGTCAACATAATAGACATGTTCAATCCCTGTTGGAAACGAGGTTTCATCTGTAGATTCGTCCGCTCCGCGCTCATATGCTTCCTGAAAATCCTGCAGATTCCAAAGCTCATTTTCTGTATTCGGATCGGATGGGTATTCTTTGCGGGTCCACATGGTTTCTGACAGCATATAGAACATGTTTTTCTGATCCACCGACAGAATCGATTTCATCCGTCCCAGTGGATTGACTGTAGAATATACTTTCCCGTCTTTTACGGAAATATCTGCCTCGTCCCAGGAAATATAATTCTCTTTGTCATAGTACCAGTAATGTCCGATTCCGCCTGCTGCCACTACGAGAATGACCGCCAGAAGGACAGATGCAATCCGTTTCTTACGGATCTTTCGGCGGATCTTTTCGGAGTGGTTCTGCCTCTGTTTTGTTTTGTCTGTGTCAAATTGTTTCCTTTCGCGGTGGCTGTCAGACGATTTTCTCTCATCATTTCTTCCTGCATCTTTCTGCAGGCGGGACACGTCTTGAGATGTTCTTCTACAAGCTGGCGGCTGTCTTCACTGACCATATCGTCCACATAAAGCGGAAGTAGGTCTTCTATGATATTACAGGTAATCTTCATGGTTTAATTCCTCCTGATCTTCTTACATGCTCTGTGATAAGTGACTCTTGCCCAGCTTTCGCTTTTGCCAAACAGCGAGGAGATTGTGGTAAATGACAGTTCTCCGAACACACGAAGGGAAAAGACTTCTTTGTACGGCTCTGCAAGTCTGTGCAGTACTTTGTGAACCTGAAATGCCGTTTCTTTATCCGAAAAATTCTGAAGCAGATCCGGTACAAAAGTATCCTCTGTTTCTTCCTGAGATTCCGGTGCATACTTTTTATTTTTCTTCAGATAGTCATAATATGTGTTTTTGGAGATCTGACAAAGCCACACTCGCAGGTCACAGTCGCCTCTGAAATCGTCGACTTTTTTCAGGGCTTTGAAGAATGTTTCCTGTGTGAGTTCCTCTGCGATATGGGTATTATGCGAAAGCGAAAGCAGATAACGGTATACGATGGTGAAATATTGTTCGTATATCTCCTGAATATTCAGCATTGGTGTTTTCCTCCTTCACATATATGACGATGTATGTATCAGAAACGTTACAAAAAATCTCACAAAAGAAAAAGGCATTCCGATCTATGGAACACCTTTTTCTCTTTTATAAATTCCCAATCCACGTGCACGCAAGTTCTATCCATGACTGGCATTCTGGCTGGATGCAGCCGCCATCTTCGTGGCTGGTTTCTTCGTTTGCGAGACTGAGGCCGTGACCGCCTGACGGATATAGATGCAGTTCTACGGGTACTCTGTGTTTGCGCAATGCTTCAAAAAACAGCATGGAATTCTCAACCGGAACGGTATCATCTGTAACGGTATGCCACAGAAAAGTCGGCGGAGTATCCTCTGTTACCTGGAATTCCAGGGACTGTTTTTTCTCTTTTCCGAATCATTACTGTTCTCTCCGAGCAGAGCTTCAAAAGAACCCATATGCGCAAATTTTCCAGATGTAATGACCGGATAACTGAGGATCATTCCATTTGGCTTCACCATTTCCGCATCTGTATGCAGAGCTTCTGAGATGAATTTTTCCCTCCAGAATACGCCAAGACTCGCTGCCAGATGACCTCCCGCAGAAAAGCCCTGGAGGATGATCTTGTCCGTATCAATATGGAATTCTCCTGCATGTTCTCTTAAATATGCGACCGTTTTTGCAAGCTGCATTAACGCCAGCGGATACCTCGCCGGAGCTACACTGTAGCGCAGGATCACCGCATGATATCCTCTTGCAAGATACTGCATGGCGATTGATTCTGCCTCTCTGTCGGAGGTCATTTCATAACCACCGCCCGGGCAGATCACAACGACCGGACGCTTCCTGTCCGTTTGCATCTGCGACCTGTTCAAGTTCCGGGATCGTGAGTTTTACTGCGCTGTGGTCGTTGCCTGCTGCCGGGTATACGGTGTCAAATTTCTTTAAGCTTTCGTCCAGATAAACCTCAATATCATCGTTGATTCCAAACGGGCACACGCCGCCCGGGGCATGTCCGATCACTTCCTCTACCTGATCGAACGGGATCATTTTTGCTTTGACATGAAAGGTATCTTTATACTTACGATTATCGACTCTTGCAGTGCCTTCTGTGAGGATCAGAACCGCATTTTCTCCCTGCAAAAAGGACATCGTCTTAGCGATCATTCCCGGCTCTACACCGAGTGCTTCTGCTGCCATCGCAACCGTTGCTGTGGATTCCTCAAGTTCGATCACATGATCCAGAAATCCCTTATTTTCCAGATATTCTTCTGCTCTTTTTAATGACATGATGTCCTCCTTTTACAGTACATAATAATGTGGAATGATATCCTCATAATGGCCATCTGGCAGACGGAACCCACCGGGGATCACGCCAAGTTTCTTAAAATCAAAAATAGAGTGACATCTGTATTTTATTCCTTACAGTTGTCACTCTATCTGTATACCACGTTGAAGCGTTTTCGTCAATCACGCCGTGGATTTTTATTCCAGCTTTTTTATTTATTCAGATTATCTGGACCAAATCCAAGCGGAAGAAGTTCTTTCAGCGTGAAAATCTCATACTGGTCCTTGCTGGTTGCGAGAATAATCTGGAATTCTTCAGGATTGCAGAATTCCATCATAACCTGGCGGCAAACACCACATGGAGCTGCGTATTCTTTCATAATTTTATTCATACCACCAACCACACAGATAGCGTCAAACTCCATTACGCCTTCACTGACTGCCTTAAAAAATGCAGTTCTCTCCGCACAGTTACTTGGTGTGTATCCCGCATTTTCGATGTTACAGCCGCCATAAACCTTACCGTTCTTTGCCAGCAATGCCGCACCTACATGAAAATGTGAATACGGTACATAAGAATAATCCATCATACCGATCGCTTTTTCGATCAGTTCCTGAATCTGTTTCTGTTCCATTTTCTTCATATTTCTGCTCAACTCTTTCTTAATAGCCTGTAGCTTCTTCGTTTTTGATGATTTTGACAATACGGCTTGTGCCGAGACGATCTGCTCCAAGGCTTAAGAATTTTTCTGCATCATCCAGAGAAGAGATTCCTCCGGCTGCCTTTACTTTCACGTTTGTGCCAACGTATTGTCTCATCAGTTCCACATCCGAAAAAGTTGCTCCTGCGGTGGAAAATCCGGTGGAGGTCTTAATGAACTCTGCGTCTGCATTCGTCACGATCTCACACATCTTGATCTTCTCCTCATCTGTCAGAAGGCATGTCTCAATGATCACTTTTAAGGTTTTTCCGCTGCATGCCTCATGGATTTTTCGGATTTCCTGCTCGATGTCATCATACCGTTTGTCTTTCAAAAATCCGATATTAATGACCATATCGATCTCGTCGCTCCGTTTGCGACCGCATCCCTTCTCTCGAAATTTCGTCGCCGTTGTGTGGTATCCGTTTGGAAATCCCGATTCACCGTACAGATCGGCAGTTTCCCATCGACATACTCTGCCGCCTGTTTCACATAGCAAGCCGGGATACAGGCAGAAGCGCATCCATATTTTATTCCATCGTCTAAAATCTGCCGGATTTCTTCCCATGTTGCAGTCTGTGAAAGCAGTGTGTGATCTACTCTGCTTAAAATATCTTTTTTATCCATGTTTTTTCCTTTCTCCTGCCAGCACATCAGTATTTTCCACTCTTCTGTCACTTCAGTATTTCATGTTCATATGTCATTTCAACTCTGCAAGCAATGACGTACCAATCGTGCTCCTGGCATCTGCACACCAAAATTATCTGCGATCGTTGCCCCGATC
>ENA-OQCX01000591-OQCX01000591.1-human-gut-metagenome-genome-assembly--contig:-NODE-591-length-18634-cov-4.883720_pt1 | contig 18634 bp, 23 predicted proteins | sample MGYA00242762_ERZ504587 | MGnify/ENA primary metagenome ERZ504587 (study PRJEB26092, sample SAMD00036337) | human gut metagenome | host: Homo sapiens | study: EMG produced TPA metagenomics assembly of... | reverse complement strand
GGTGGATGGAGAGGAATTTGATTGAAGAGAAAAGCCGGGAGTGGATGGAGGAGAGGGAAAAGGCAGGGAATACGTATGTGGTGACACGCGGGTTTGCGGATGTGATGAGGGGAGCGCGGGTGCAGGCGCGGATGTTGGAGACGCTGGGACGGGGGTGTTTTGTGGAGAAAATGGAGGAGACGGAGAATGGGTATTGCAGGGTGAAACTGGCGAATGGGATCAGTGGGTTTGTGCCGGAGGTGGCATTAAGAAAAAGACTGGATTCGGATCGGTTTTTGTGGGGAAAATCGGAAGAGAGGTTTTTTGTGGAGCAGGGGATTCCGAAGGGGTGGTCGGAAGAGAAGTTTCGGAGGAAGGTTGTGGAGTGTGCGAAGGGGTATCTTGGATGCCAGTACCGGTGGGGCGGGAAGGCGGCGGATGGGATTGACTGTTCGGGTGTGGTGTTTATGGTGTATTTGATGAATGGGGTTTTGATTTGGCGGGATTCGGATATCAGGGAAGGGTATCCGATGAAAGCGATCTGGAGAGAAGGGGAGGAGATGTGTCTGGTGGAGGAACGGGCGAAGGCCGGGGATCTGCTGTTCTGGAGGGGGCATGTGGGGATGTATCTGGGGGACGGCAGGTATCTGCACTGTACGGGGCATGAGAGGGTGTTTGGGTGCAGGGTGAATAGTCTGCGGAGAGGGGATGAGGATTTTCGGAAGGATCTGGCGGAGGCGCTGAAAGTGGTTGGGAGTGTTTTTTCGTGAAATGTAAAATTAAATGTGATTGTGTGTGGTGAAATTTGACAGATTTTTCTGGGTGGGAGTATAAAGATAAACTGACGGGGCTTTACAACTGGAATTATCTGGAAACGGAAAGCTGGAGGAAAAGAGCGATGTACCGTGAAAAACAGGCATCGCGGGCGGCATGGGAGTAAATAAGACATATATAATTGACATCAGGAAATATCATTTTTGTATTGGAAATCCCTGAAAAAGTTTGTTATAATAATAACAAAGTCGAAAACAAAAGACAAAAGGCGGTTCAAACAGAGAACAGGAAAAACAGAAATTCTGCTGATCTGATCTGCCGGAGCTGTCCATCAGAAGCAAAACAAGAAAGGGGTTCTGAACAATGGCAAGATTTACATTACCAAGAGATTTATACCACGGAAAAGGTGCTTTAGAGGCACTGAAAACATTTGAAGGAAAACGTGCAATCGTCTGTGTAGGCGCGGCTCCATGAAACGTTTCGGTTTCCTGGATCGCGCAGTAGACTACCTGAAAGAAGCCGGCATGGAAGTACAGCTTTTTGAGGGAATCGAGTCTGACCCGTCAGTCGAGACTGTTATGCGCGGAGCAAAAGCGATGGAAGAGTTCCAGCCGGACTGGATCGTAGCAATGGGCGGCGGATCTCCGATCGACGCAGCAAAAGCAATGTGGATCAAATACGAGTATCCAGACATCACCTTCGAAGAAATGTGCAAGGTATTCGGAATGCCGAAACTCCGCAGAAAAGCTCATTTCTGTGCAATTTCTTCTACATCCGGAACAGCAACCGAGGTAACCGCGTTCGCAGTTATCACAGACTATGAAAAAGGTATCAAATACCCGCTGGCAGACTTCGAAATCACGCCGGACGTTGCAATCGTAGATCCGGATCTGGCAGAGACGATGCCGCAAAAGTTAGTTGCTCACACCGGTATGGACGCTATGACCCATGCAATCGAGGCATACGTTTCCACAGCGAACTGTGACTTCACCGATCCGCTGGCACTGTATGCAATCAAGATGATTCAGGCAGACCTGGTAGATTCCTACAACGGAGATATGGCAAAACGTGACAGCATGCACAACGCACAGTGCCTCGCTGGTATGGCATTCTCCAATGCACTTCTTGGTATTGTTCACTCCATGGCACATAAAACAGGCGCAGCATTCGCTGATTACGGCGCTCACCTGATCCACGGCGCAGCAAACGCTATGTACCTGCCGAAGGTTATCGCGTTCAACGCAAAAGACGAGACTGCAGCAAAACGTTATGCAGTGATCGCTGACGAGATGAAACTTGGCGGCGAGACAACGGAAGAGAAAGTAAAACTCCTCATTGACTATCTGCGCGGCATGAACGACAAAATGAACATTCCGCACTGCATCAAGAACTACGGAAAAGACAGCTATCCGACCGAGCAGGGCTTCGTTCCGGAAGACGTATTCCTGGAGAGACTGCACGACATCGCTGTAAATGCCATCGCCGATGCCTGCACCGGATCCAACCCGAGACAGCCATCTGTTGAAGAGATGGAAAAACTGCTGAAATGCTGCTACTATGATACAGAAGTAGATTTCTAAAAAGAAAACATATCAAAATCCCTCCGTTCTCTGGGCGGAGGGATTTTTGCGTCAGAGAATGAAATTTATTTGTGTGGATTTTATGTTTTTATGCGAAATCCTGTGTCTGGACTGGAAAAACAGAGGCGTTTATGGTAGTATAGAAAAGAATAGAAGTAAAAACGGGCGGCATTGCGAAAAAAGATGCCTTCCCCTGAAAATATGGAGGAAAAAAGATGGAACAGTACAAGCAGGAGTTTATCGAGTTCATGGTCGAGAGCCAGGTATTAAAATTTGGAGAGTTCACTCTGAAAAGCGGAAGAAAATCCCCGTTCTTCATGAATGCGGGCGCTTACGTAACCGGAAGCCAGTTAAAACGTCTCGGCGAGTATTATGCAAAAGCAATCCACGACAATTATGGACTGGATTTCGACGTTCTGTTTGGACCGGCCTACAAAGGAATCCCGCTCAGCGTTGTAACCGCCATTGCGATTCATGATCTCTACGGTGTGGAAGTACGTTACTGCTCCAACCGGAAAGAAGCAAAAGATCACGGCGGAGATGCAGGACTGCTGCTTGGAAGCAAAATTAAAGACGGCGACCGTGTTGTCATCATCGAGGATGTTACCACCTCCGGAAAATCCATCGAGGAGACGTTCCCGATCATCCAGGCACAGGGCAATGTGGAGATCAAAGGTCTGATGGTATCCTTAAACCGTATGGAGCGCGGAAAAGGCGACAAGAGCGCACTGGAGGAAATCCAGGAAACCTATGGCTTCCCGGCAAATGCATTGTAACCATGGAGGATGTCATCACCTATCTGTACAACCGTCCATGCCAGGGCAAAATTCAGATCGATGACAAGATGAAGGCTGCCATTGATGCATATTATGAGGAGTACGGCGTGAAATAAGATGCGGTACACCGGGAAAGGGAGTTTTGCGCTATGAATGAAAAGATTTATAAAACCATGGGACGTGTCGGCGGCGGAAATATCGCTATGGGCGCCGTACTGGTTGTTGTTGGCGTGGCAACCGGTGTTCTGATGATCGTAAGCGGGGCAGGCCTGCTGAAACGACGCGGGGAAATCATGTTCTAAAAGCGCCTTTCAAAAAGAAAAAATGCCGGGATATTTCGGAAGCGCGTGCGCCGATGAGGTATGCCGGCGTTTCTGATAGCAGAGGGGAGAACAACGCAGAAAGGGGAAACGAAGATGAAGCAGGAGACGAAAGCCAGAATCCGCGTTGTGGGACGGATTTTATTTCTGGTGTATCTTCTTGCGCTCGTTTATTTTCTGTTTTTTGCAGAAGAATACGGGAGAAGAAACTTTTTTGAACTGGATTACCGTTACAATCTGGTGCCGTTTCAGGAAATCAGACGGTTCTGGATTTACCGCGAAAAGGTGGGATTCCTTGCCGCATTTTTAAATCTGGCGGGCAATGTGATCGGTTTTCTGCCGTTCGGCTTTATCGTTCCGGTGATGCACAAAAAAATGGAGAGTTTCTGGAAAGTATCGCTTCTTGGTTTTATGTTCAGCCTCTGCGTGGAGACGATTCAGCTCATCACGAAGGTGGGCTGCTTTGATGTAGATGATCTGATCCTGAATACGCTTGGAGCCATGATCGGCTGCGGCGCATTCCTGATCTGCAATAAATTCAGGAGATGGAAATATGGCGAGGAAGAAGTATAATTACAATTTTGTCCGGAAGCCGTCGGAAGGCGGAAAGGAAGCTCTCTATATGGCAGGTGCTTCGGTCTTTCTGTTTCTGCTGGCTTCGGTCGTATCGTTTGCATTCCGCGGAAACGGAGGCATTTTTCTCGGAGCAGCGGGACTGTTCTCATTCCTTCTGTCGGGATACGGCTTCTATGTGGGAATGAAGAGCTTTAAAGAAGAACAGGTCAGCCACAGAATGTCGGTTCTCGGCTCGATTACGAGCGGCGGCATGCTGGTCGCATGGCTTGCACTGTTTCTGATCGGTGTGAGATAAATGTACTCTCGTAAAATCAAGCACAGAAAGACTCCGGGAGTACATATAAAAGAAAAGGGGAAAAAGATGGATCGCGAACGTTTTGAAAAACAGCTGAATTTTATTCTGGAGATTGATAAAGAAAAACAGATCCTGCGCCAGACGCACATCCGCGGCTATTCGCGCCAGGAGGACGACGCGGAGCACGCATGGCACATGGCGGTGATGGCATTTCTGCTGCAGGAATATTCGAATGAGAAAATCGACATCGGCAGAACAATGCTCATGCTGCTGATTCACGACCTCGTGGAGATTGATGCAGGCGACACGTATGCGTACGACGCGGAGGCAAACAAAACAAAAGACGAGAGAGAACACAAAGCGGCCGAGCGCATCTACGGCCTGCTGCCGGAGGATCAGGGAAAAATGCTGATGGATCTCTGGCTCGAGTTCGAAGCGTATGAGACACCGGAAGCGCGCTTTGCTCATGTGATGGACAATTTCCAGCCGCTGCTTTTAAATCATGAGAACGATGGAAAAGACTGGACCAGCCACAATGTGCGGATTTCCCAGCCGTTAAAACGAAACGAGAAGACGGCGACCGGCTCCGAGGAGATCTGGAGTTATATGGAAGAGATTCTCGAACAGAGTATCCGGGATGGAAAAATTATTGACGACCGGGAAGAAAAACAGGAATAAGTTAAGAAGAATGAGGGGCAGATCTGCCCCTCGTAACAGTTAAAGAGAAACAGAAAGGGATTTTTTTATGACGGATGAATTATTAAACGAGCGGTATGCGCTTGCAATTGAGCGGATCCGCCAGATTCCGGCGGAAAAAAGCGTTCCGCAGCCGTACCGCGATTTTTTTGCACAGATGGCACAGTACCTCTGCAAAATGGACCAGATCCGGAGCAGAATCGCAGAAGGATATCTAAAAACAGCATCCGAGGAAGAGCTGGCTGTTTTTAACCGCGAGCCGTATGAAGATGTGATCGGGGAGCGGTATGAGACCTCCTACGGAAACCCGGCGTTTGCCGTGCGGGCACTTGGTGAAACGCATGGAAGGAGTCTCTGCTGCCTGTACCGGGAGCTGGGAAATGCTGTTGTCTGGGTCTATGAGGACCGCCTGCTGGAGCTGACTGCGGTGATGGAGCTGTATCTCGAGTTGTATGCGATGTTCGAGGAGGAGACGCTGCCGTCCGCGCAGTATGTAAAAGAGAGCATTTACTGGTATGTGAGCGATTATGCCGAGGAGCGCCAGGAATACCAGGTGCGCGAAATCGTTGACCCGTCGCTGCACTTTGTGAAGGATATTGTGATGGAATCTGATCTGACGGATCTGCGGTATCTGTACCAGTACGGCGAATATATCACCGAAAATGAGAAGGGTACAGCCCGCTTTTTAAATACGTTCAGCCAGGAAGAAATCGACGCGATGGCACGCACCTACACAGAAGGCTTCCGCAAGTGCTTTCTCGTGGCGCGAAAAGATCTGTCGAAAAAGAAGACAGTCAGCATCCGCTTCCACATCGGTTTTGAGCGCATGATCCGTGCGGCAATATTACAGTTCCGCGAGATGGGACTCGAGCCGGTGATTTCCCGCGGCGCGCGGAGAACGTGGGTTGCCGGTGCGTCTGCGAATAAGCAGTATGACTACGATCACCGGAACGATGAGGCGCTGTATCTCAACGAGGATCTCGTGAAGAGACGGCTCCGCGCGATGCAGGTGAAATACGACGAGTACAAAGAACTGGCGGATGGCTATGCCGGCCCTGCGTGGTGGAAACCTTCGGCGAAGTTCCGTTTGAGCCAGTAAATAAAAAACAGGCACTGCACTTAAATGAGCGCCAGCAAAAGCTCCGTGTCGGTTTCCAGAACGAGGCGGGCCAGATTGTAAACCGCTATATCAAGGATGATGAGTACGGCTACACGATCATCGCCTACCCGATGCCGGAGATCGATCCGCGCTACGAAAAAATTTTCCGTGAGATCGTAAAGATCAACACGCTCGATTACGAAAAATACCAGCGCATCCAGCAGTACCTGATCGATGCGCTCGACGAGGGTGTTTCCGTGCATGTGCTTGGAAAAGGAGAGAACAGAACGGATCTGCGCGTGATGCTGCATCATCTGAACGATCCTGCGAAAGAGACGAATTTCGAGAACTGTGTTGCCGACTGCAATATTCCGGTCGGAGAGGTCTTTACTTCCCCGAGTCTTACCGGCACGACAGGCGTGCTCCATGTGACGGGAGTCTACCTGAACGAGCTGTATTACCGCGATCTCTGCCTGACGCTGACTGACGGCATGATCACCGCGTATGACTGCGCAAACTTCGAAAAAGAAGAGGACAATCGTACTTATATAGAAGAAAACCTGCTGTATCACCACAGGACGCTGCCGATCGGTGAGTTTGCCATCGGAACGAACACGACGGCGTACGTGATGGCAGAGCAGTACGGCATCGCCGGAAAACTGCCGATCCTGATCGCAGAGAAGATGGGCCCGCATTTTGCGATGGGCGACACCTGCTACGCCTGGGCGGAGGACAGCCCGATGTACAACCCGGACGGAAAAGAAGTAATCGCGCGCGAGAACGAGGTTTCGGCAAAACGGAAAGAAGATCCGTCGAAAGCATACTTCGGATGCCACACGGACATCACGATTCCGTACCGCGAACTGCAGTCGGTTGCGGTCGAAAAAGCAGACGGAACGACGATCCCTCTCATTGAGGACGGACGCTTCGTCCTGCCGGGAACGGAAGAATTAAATGAACCTTTTGGCTGATTATGGGTTGACATTTCTGCGCCTGCTTAGTATATTATAAGCAGAACTGAATGATTAAAACATAAATATAAGCATAACTAATGAATAACGCTTAGAACAGTTAATCAGAAAAGGAGAACAACATGGCTAAAGTAGGAATTGTGATGGGCAGCGACTCTGATATGCCGGTAATGAGCAAAGCAGCCGACATGCTGGAAAAATTTGGAATTGAGTACGAGATGAAAATCATCTCTGCACACCGCGAGCCGGATGTATTTTTCGAATATGCAAAAACCGCAGAGGAGAAAGGCTTCAAGGTTATCATTGCAGGCGCAGGTATGGCAGCTCATCTGCCGGGTATGTGCGCAGCTATTTTCCCAATGCCGGTCATCGGAATTCCGATGCATACCACATCGCTTGGAGGTCGTGATTCCCTGTACTCCATCGTACAGATGCCGAGCGGCATTCCGGTTGCAACCGTTGCGATTAACGGCGGTGCAAATGCCGGAATCCTGGCAGCAAAAATTCTTGCAACTTCCGATCCGGAGCTGCTTGCAAAACTGAAGGCATATACACAGGAAATGAAAGAGCAGGTTGAGGCAAAAGACGCAAAACTTCAGGAAACAGGATACCGTAACTACAGTAAATAAGAAAAAGGACAAGGGAGGTTCACCATGGATTACAAGAACGCAGGAGTAGATATTGAGGCTGGATACAAATCAGTAGAATTAATGAAAGAGCACGTAAAGAAAACCATGCGCCCGGAGGTGCTGGGCGGCCTTGGCGGTTTTTCCGGCGCTTTTTCCCTGGCAAAAATCAAAGAAATGGAAGAGCCGGTGCTGCTTTCCGGTACAGACGGATGCGGAACCAAGGTGAAGCTCGCCATGATTCTTGACAAACACGACACCATCGGCATCGATGCTGTTGCCATGTGTGTGAATGATATCGCATGTGCCGGCGGAGAACCGCTGTTCTTCCTCGACTACATCGCATGCGGAAAGAACTATCCGGAGAAAATCGCTTCGATCGTAAAAGGCGTTGCAGAAGGCTGTCTGCAGTCCGACGCGGCACTGATCGGCGGCGAGACCGCAGAGCATCCGGGCCTGATGCCGGAGGATGAGTACGATCTGGCAGGTTTTGCTGTCGGCGTATGTGACAAGAAAGACATGATTACCGGTGAAAATCTGGCAGCCGGAGACGTGCTGATCGGCATGGCTTCCACAGGCGTTCACAGCAATGGATTTTCTCTTGTCCGCAAAGTTTTCGATATGACAAAAGATTCTTTAAATACATACTATGATGAGCTCGGCGCAACCCTCGGCGAGACCCTGCTTGCACCGACCCGGATCTATGTAAAAGCACTCCGTGCGATCAAAGATGCCGGCGTAACCGTAAAAGCGTGCAGCCACATCACCGGAGGCGGCTTCTACGAGAACATTCCGCGTATGCTCAAAGACAACACCGTAGCCGTTGTACAGAAAGACAGCTACACCGTACCGCCGATCTTCGATCTGATGGCAAAGAAGGGCAATATTGACGAGCAGATGATGTACAACACCTTCAACATGGGTATCGGAATGGTACTGGCCGTTGATCCGGAGGATGTAGATGCAGCCATGAAAGCCATCCGTTCCACCGGCGATACTCCGTATGTGATCGGACATATTGAAAACGGAGAAAAAGGAGTACAGTTATGCTAAGATTAGCAGTTCTCGTCTCCGGCGGCGGCACGAACCTGCAGGCGATTCTGGATGCGATTGACGAGGGAACCATCACAAACGCGGAGGTTTCTGTTGTCATCAGCAACAATGCAGGAGCGTATGCGCTGGAGCGTGCGAAAAAGAAGGAGATTGATGCGGTATGCCTTTCCCCGAAGACCTTTGCATCGAGAGAAGCATTCAACGAGGCACTGCTGGCGAAACTGCAGTCGTACAACGTCGATCTCGTTGTGCTCGCAGGATGCCTGGTTGTGATCCCGCAGAGCATTGTGGATGCTTATCCGAATAAGATCATCAACATTCATCCGTCCCTCATTCCGTCGTTCTGCGGAACGGGCTATTACGGACTGAAAGTGCACGAGGGCGTATTATCCCGCGGCGTCAAAGTGACGGGAGCGACGGTTCATTTTGTGGACGGCGGAACAGACACCGGCCCGATTATTCTGCAGAAGGCAGTCGAAGTGCACGAGGGCGATACACCGAAGGCACTGCAGCAGCGCGTCATGGAAGAGGCCGAGTGGGTCATCATGCCGCGTGCGATTGATCTGATTGCAAACGGAAAAGTAACGGTAGAAGACGGACACGTAAAGATAAAGGAGTAAGAGCGATGAAAGTACTGATTGTAGGAAGCGGCGGAAGAGAGCATGCGATTGCCTGGAAGGTGGCACAGAGCCCGAAGGTAGACAAGATTTACTGCGCTCCTGGAAATGCAGGAATTGCGGAGTACGCAGAGTGTGTCGATATTGCAGCGATGGAGTTTGACAAGCTCGTTGCTTTTGCGAAAGAAAAAGAGATTGACCTGACCGTCATCGGCATGGATGATCCGCTGGTCGGCGGTGTTGTCGATGCGTTTGAGGCAGAGGGACTGCGCGTATTCGGACCAAGAAAGAATGCGGCAATCCTGGAAGGATCGAAAGCGTTCTCCAAAGACCTGATGAAAAAATACCATATCCCGACGGCGGCATACGAGACATTCTCCGATCCGGAGGCGGCAGAGAAGTATCTGGAAACCGCAAAATTCCCGATCGTACTGAAAGCCGACGGTCTGGCTCTTGGAAAAGGCGTTCTGATCTGCAATACCTTAGAGGAAGCAAAAGAGGGCGTTAAGACGATCATGCTCGACAAGAAATTCGGCAGTGCCGGAAACGAGATGGTCATCGAGGAGTTTATGACGGGGCGTGAGGTTTCCGTTCTCTCCTTTGTGGATGGAAAGACGATCAAGACGATGAGTTCCGCACAGGATCACAAGAGAGCAGGAGACGGCGACACCGGCCTGAACACCGGCGGTATGGGCAACTTCTCCCCGAGTCCGTTTTATACCGAAGAAGTGGATAAGTTCTGTAAGAAATATATCTATCAGCCGACCGTAGATGCGATGGCAGCCGAGGGAAGACCGTTTAAGGGAGTTATCTTCTTCGGACTGATGCTGACACCGGACGGACCGAAGGTGCTCGAGTACAATGCCCGCTTCGGCGATCCGGAGGCACAGGTTGTGCTTCCTCGTATGAAGACAGACATCATTGATGTATTTGAAGCCTGCATCGACGGAACTCTCGACCAGATCGACCTGCAGTTTGCAGATAATGCGTGTGTCTGCATCGTACTGGCTTCGAACGGTTATCCGGTTTCCTACGAAAAAGGATTCCCGATCCGCGGACTCGAGACGTTCAAAGAGCATGAGGCTATTACTGCTTCCATGCAGGAACGAAGTTCAAAGACGGCGAGATCGTGACAAACGGAGGCCGTGTCCTCGGCGTGACAGCACTTGGCGATACCCTGAAAGAGGCACGTGCGAATGCATATAAGGCTGTTGACTGGGTTGACTTTGACAATAAATATTACCGCCATGATATTGGAAAAGCGATTGACGAAGCGTAACGTGAATGTGAATTTTAATTTTGAGTAAAATGGAGCCGCCAGAATCCCGGTGAAAGAGAAATCTGGCGGCTTTGTCTTTTTGTTCTGAAAAGGGAATAAAGCGCCGCCGTTCCGGATACAATAGTAAGGAGATCCTTTGCTTTTTAGCAGAATCAGAACAGGAAAGGCGGTCAGAAAAGATGGGAATCGTTTGTCTGGCGGGGATTTTTGCCGTATTTCTTCTGCTTGCATGGGCGCTCTGCCGGGCGGCAGGATGGGAGAAAGAACGGGAAGATCTGGAACAGGAGCAGTACCTGAAAGAGTGGCGGGAGAAAAAGTTGAAAAAAATCGAAAAAATTTGAAAATTAGTGTTGACATTTGGCGGGTGGAATGCTATACTAACGAAGTCGGTTGGTGATACAGATAAAAAGCCAACAGATAAAACACTGATGTGGGGTCTTAGCTCAGCTGGGAGAGCATCTGCCTTACAAGCAGAGGGTCATAGGTTCGAGCCCTATAGGCCCATATTTTATGAAAAACGGTGTTGAAAATGAATATGGCGAGATAGCTCAGTTGGCTAGAGCACGCGTTCATACCCGCGGTGTCGAGGGTTCGAATCCCCCTCTCGCTATTATAGATGTTGCAGATTGCAGCATCTATTTTTTATCTATCAGCGAAGCGGACCTGGAATGTCCGCTTCGCTACTTGCTCATGAACGCAGTCGCTTCGCGATCTGTCAGTGGGAGTTTTCAAGTCAAACGCCATAAAACTTGGCATGTATTTTTTCCAGTTAATAATTTTTAAAGGAGTAACTGCATGAATATTGATCCATCCATCCGTAAACTTCTTGATAATGAAACTACCATCCACGAAGCTCAGATCCGCGCTTTGTTCCAGACTCTTGACCGCAAATTTGGTCTTCGGGGGGCTTCTGTACCTATCCGCTTTGGTTACGATGAAGCTGTACTTGGCTCTTATACCCCGCTTCTGCCCACGAAAAAGAAAGCTTCTATTTTTCCCTTCTGTTTATTGGTTATGCCGTAAAGAAGCCTCTTTCCAAAGAGGATCGCCTGGATCTTTATAAGCACGAATACGCCCATTATATGCAATACAATATGAAAATCCCGGCGCAGTATAACTGGCAGGCAGGAAAGCATGGAAGTGCCTGGAAATACTGCTGCTCTCTTGTGGGCGCAGCACCTACGCCTTATTACAGGATCGGAGAAAGCCTTCTGAAGCACGATTATGACAAAGCTCTGAAAAACCCTATTCACGACAAGACAGTTCCCATCCGGGACACCTACCGCCGTGAACAGGCCTACAAAAGCGCCAAACATAGCGAAATAAAATTCCAGGTAAACGATGTGGTAACTCATCCCAAATTTGGGGAAGGTACTGTAGAGGAAATCGTACAACTGTCCAATTCCGTCAGACTGCATATCCGGTTTGCAGATGATGAGGTAAAAAAGATTGACCAGAAATGGCTGCTACGGTCTGGTCATAAATAGTTATATTTTTACAAAACCCAATAAACTTATCATATAAAAGGAGTAAAAAGCCATGAAAAAAAATCATCATCTACACCGGCAGATTCACTCTGCCTCATCATTTACTGCTTCTGTTTTGCAGTTCAAGCCAGGTATTTGCCGCAGCAAGGGTAAATGTGAAAAATACCAGGATTAAATTATCAGCCACAAAGCTCACTTATAATAAAAAGGTACAGCGTCCAAAAGTAAGAGTAACTTATAAAGGAAAAGTCTTGAAGGAAAAGAAAAACTATATTGTAAAGTACTCTAAAGGCTGCAAAAAAGTAGGAACTTACACGGTTCAGATTATTGGAAAAGGCACTTATACCGGCACTGCTAAAAAACAGTTTGTTATTTTACCGCCGAAAGCCCAGATAATGAATATCTATGCAAAAACAGCAGCTGCAACTGTAGTAGTAAAAAGACAAACCTCCCAGACCAGTGGTTACCAGCTGCGCTATGCCACTAATTCAAAACTAAAAAATGCAAAAACTATAACAGTCAAAGGTAACAAAAACAACACAATTTTTCTCAATGGCCTCCGTGCCGGGACTACATATTATATGCAAACCCGCACTTACATGACCGTTAAAGGAAAAAAATACTATTCCAAATGGTCTTCTACAGGCCATTGCACAACAAACAGAGAGACAAACAGTACCCACCAAAGTGCAACCCCTACACCTACACCAACGCCTACATCCACACCGGTTCCTACACCCACACCGATTCCCAAAGCTGATCTGCCTGCACACGACCAAAAAGAAAATGCACCAGCTAAATATACATATGAAATTTACGGTCTGGACAAACAGAAGGCAGATATTTACACCGATTGTCTCAAACCTCTTTTTATAAAGACAGACAATCCGGATCCGAACTCTTTTTCCTTGATTTTTAATGGAAATGACTCGCGGACCAGCGCATACAGAAGTGGTTCATCTCGTTTCTTTGATGATATTCCTTTAGAAAACAATGACTCAGAAACTACTTCATTAGAGAAAGTAAAAGGCGGTTATATCAAATACGTGAAATTTTTCGAAGCAGGAACCTACACTGTAGAATTCAGGGAATATTCATTATCAGGTTATACGGTTGCAAATACAGTGACATTAAATGTTCTGGATTATGATCAGGCAGAAAACGCATGGCTGATTGACATTATTAACAAAACTACAACTGCTGATATGACTCCTTTTGAAAAGATGGACGCTATAAGTGCCTACCTCAGAGAACCAGGCCGCTTTAAATATTTAACCAGATATAACGATCATACAGTCGATCTGGCAGCAGATCCCAATGAGCCATTTTTTGTAACTTACCGTTGGAACTCTAGCACATCACCGTCAGTTCTCGGTGAGTTCGCTGAATTAGTCGGTGGATTTGATGATATTCATTATTGCTTTGGTGATTATCCGGTTGGCTCTCCATCATGGTCCATATGGCATTATGTGGTAAAGCTTACTATAGGAAATGAGACGCGAAACTACGCCGTTTGCCCAATGGGCTCAACCGGCAACATTGAAGAAATCAAAATGATTGATTTTTCCGATCTGAGCAATATGCGAAAGTTCGGATAATCTTAATTTAACAAATCAAATAAGTCCCCATCCCACTGTTTTAATTGCAAAAAACAGTGAATGGGGACTTTTTTCGATTATTCTATTTCTTAAGCTTCATTTTTACCGGCTCATACGTGGTATTCGTTTCATAGTCATATCCCCGTATTCCGATTTCGTCGGCAAGGTCCGTTTTCTGATAGCTTCTCTGGAAGGTGGCTTCTTTTCCAACCTCTGCCACCTCTGAACCACCGCCAAGGTCGGAAAGCTGCCACAGATTTCCATTCAGATCCATTACGTCAAGGGAAATACTGTCGCACTCTTCTAAGAAGATGCAATGGATTGTGACGTAATCGCCCACTTCTGTTTCTTCTATATCTGCGGACAGGATCTTTACTTTTCCATCTGCGGTTATCCCTTCACCATCCACAGGCACATAAGTCACGCTTTTTCCCTGGCTCTTATCTTCAGCTGGAAAGTAATGTTTGTACGCATCACATCATCAACGCACTTAGCATCCGGAAGCGTGGCTGTTCCAATGCAGGAAACGGTAAGATCCTTGCTCTCCTTTGTCTTTACTGCGGAAGAATAGAAATCTACTACATCATCTTCCAGATTTCGATAATCTCCCACTGCTGTTTCAATGCCAAGATCTGAATCAAAATCAAAGCTGGCTCCAACCTTTACGATGATCAGCCCTTTTTCTGCGGCATATTCTCCTATTGTCTTGTCACTTTCAATTCCAAGATTTCTTACAGGATCCTCATTCATGGTGTCTTGTCCTGCCAGAAGATATTTGCCTCTTTCTTTCGCTGTGACTTCCACCACCACCTGGACACTGTTCTTATCACATAGGCTTCCTTCACGGTGTAAGTGAGAATGGAATCGCCATCTTCCTGCTGCACCGGATCTTTTTCAATCAGCCCCTTGGCTTCTTCCGGCATCTTATTTCCAACTTCCTGAAAAAAACCGGAAATTCCTATATACTTCTCTGCTGCAAAAACAGTGGCACCAAATGCCATCACTGCCGCAAATGTCAGGATTAAACTGCGCTTCCAGTTTTTCCGTGTACCAATTTTTCCCATTCTGTCAGTGCCATTTATTACTTTTCCCGTTTTTTCTTCTTTCTGATACCCTCTATCGGACTCTGCCGAATTCTCTATCATTTCCAATGTCTCATCTACACGCCTGCGCACACATTCCGGCACTTCTGTTTCTTCTGAAAAAACATCAAACAATTTATCATCCATGAATATATCCTCCTTCATACTCTGCACGAAGCTGTTTTCTGGCTCTGGAGAGCCTTGTAAGCACTGTATTCTGGCTGATTTCCAGAAGAGCGGCAATTTCCTTTACACTAAGGGATTTGCTGTAATACAAAAGCATCACCACCTGGTACTTCTCTTCCAGGGATGCCAGGATTTCCTTCCACTCACAATCTACATAGCCTGATTCCTCGAAGATTCCCTCTTCCATTTCCATCGTAGGAAAAACACGGCCTTTATGCCGAAGCATTTCATTGCAGTTATTGATCAAATCCGAATCATCCAGGTTTTGAAGTAAGAATCCTTTTTTAAAGTGGAAAGCTTCTCATAACACTTTAAAATCGTTTCCTGTATGGCATCTGCCACATCTTCGTCATTCTTCAGATAGGCCCAGGCTACTTTATACATGCTCTGGGTATTCATCCGGATGAGCTGTGCAAATGCACCGGAATCTCCGGATTTTGCCTTTTCACCAAATTCTCCATAAGGTTTTTCGCTCCTTTTTGTGTTCTGCAGTACACGAAATCAATTGCTGTATTTCCTTTTACATACATTAGATGGAAATAGCCGGGAAAATATTTCATTAAAATCATTAAATATAGCGCAAGAACTATATTGATGGCAATGCATCTGCGGCGACGAAAATCAAAGTAATGAAGATACAAAAAATATCCTGGATAAGTTACAATGCGGAAAAAGCTTTGTACTTACCAGGATATTTCTTTTTTAACGTTTTATTTGCAACGTTTTATTTGAAGTACTCAACACCGGACTCAAAGATCTGAATATCCTGCTGTCCATAGATGTTGATTGCAACGCCATTGTCGCGGCGCTCGCTATGTGCCATCTTACCGAGAACACGTCCATCCGGGCTTGTGATACCCTCAATGTTATAGGTAGATCCGTTGATATTGGATTCTTCGGACTGATCCAGCTCTCCGTTTGGATTTACATACTGGGTAGCTACCTGACCGTTTGCAAGGAGCTTAGCAAGCCATTCATCGTTTGCTACGAAGCGTCCCTCACCGTGGGAAGCCGGGTTGCAGTATACACGCCAAGTGTGGCTTTCTGCAGCCATGGAGACTTGTTGCTGACAACCTTGGTGTAAACCATCTTGGAAATATGACGTCCGATGGTGTTATAGGTCAGTGTAGGAGAATCCTCTTTCTGTCCGCAGATCTCGCCGTATGGAACAAGTCCCAGCTTGATCAGCGCCTGGAATCCATTACAGATACCAAGTGCAAGACCATCTCTCTCATTTAACAGCTTCATAACAGCTTCTTTGATCTTTGCATTCTGGAAGGCAGTTTGCAAAGAATTTCGCAGAACCGTCTGGCTCATCACCAGCGGAGAAGCCGCCTGGGAACATGATCATCTGTGCCTGATCAATGGATTTCTCAAATATTTCCACAGAATCACGGATATCCTCTGCACTTAAGTTCTTAAATACCTTAACGTCAACCTCAGCTCCGGCTCTCTCGAATGCCTTTGTACTGTCGTACTCACAGTTTGTTCCTGGGAATACAGGAATGAATACGCGAGGTTTTGCTACTTTATGCTTGCAGACATAAATATTCTTTGTATTATAAATACCATTCTCATAGGTTGCTTCCGGATCTGCTGTCTTTACAGCCATGGCAACTGGTCCATCGTTTTCTTCACCAGAGGTTGTCTTAAAGACCTTCTCCAGAGTGCCTGTCCATGCCTTGTAAGCCTCATCTACTGTGAGCTCAGCATTTCCATATGAGAATTTACCATTATCTGTTACTTCACCGATCACGGTATATGTGATAGAAAGCTGACCAACCTTTTCAGCCGGAACTTCCAGAACCAGATCGCCGAAGCCTGGTGCAAAGAAGTCTCTTGGATCCAGATTATGCTCGATCTTCACGCCCATTGCATTTCCAAATGCCATCTTGCTGACTGCTGCCGCAATACCGTGACGGTCAAGTGCATAAGCGGAAACCACTTTGCCTGCCTGCATGTCATTGTGTAATTTCTCGTACTGATCCATAATTGCTGCATAGTCTGGTAAATCGTACTGATCTTTCGGAGCACGAAGCCATACCAGCTTGTTTCCAGCCTTCTTCAGCTCTGGTGTGATCACATCCTGAAGCTTAGCAACGTCTACAGCGAAGGATACCAGTGTAGGCGGAACATCAATGTCATTAAAGGTTCCGGACATACTGTCCTTACCACCGATAGACGGAAGGCCGAAGCCATCTGTGCTGCATAGGCACCAAGAAGTGCTGCAAATGGCTGGCTCCATCTCTTTGGATCCTCTGTCATACGACGGAAGTATTCCTGGAAGGTGAAACGGATCTTCTTATAATCACCGCCTGCTGCCACGATTCTTGCAACAGATTCTGTCACTGCATAAGCAGCTCCGTGATATGGGCTCCAGGAAGATAAGTATGGATCAAATCCATAGCTCATCATGGTTACTGTATTGGTAGTTCCATTCTGTACCGGTACCTTGGCAACCATTGCCTGAGTCTCTGTAAGCTGATTTTTCCCTCCATAAGGCATCAGAACGCTTCCTGCACCAATGGAGCTGTCAAACATCTCTACAAGGCCCTTCTGGGAGCATACATTTAAGTCTGCCAGTGTGGAAAGCCATTTTTCTCTTACATCGGCTACGTCCGGACGCTCTTCAAAAAGGTTGCCCTCTTTATTCGGGATTTCAACTTCTACGGTTGTCTCCTGATGTGCACCGTTGGTATCAAGGAATGCACGGGAAATATTTACAACCTCTTTTCCTCTCCAGGAAAGCACCAGTCTTGGCTCTTTTGTTACAACTGCAACCGGAACTGCCTCCAGGTTCTCTTCGTTTGCAAAACCAAGGAATTTCTCTACGTCTTCCGGAGCAACAACTACTGCCATACGTTCCTGGGACTCGGAAATTGCGATCTCAGTACCGTCAAGACCTGCATATTTTTTCGGAACTTTGTCAAGGTCGATCTGAAGACCAGGTGCCAGCTCTCCGATTGCTACGGATACACCGCCTGCACCGAAGTCGTTGCATTTCTTAATGATATAGCTGACTTCCTCACGACGGAACATACGCTGGATCTTACGCTCTGTAGGTGCATTTCCTTTCTGTACCTCAGCGCCGCAGACCTCGATAGAAGCCTCTGTATGTACCTTGGAGGAACCGGTAGCACCACCGATGCCGTCACGTCCGGTACGTCCGCCAAGAAGGATGATGATATCTCCCGGATCAGAGTTCTCACGGATAACTGCACGTCTTGGAGCAGCACCCATAACTGCACCGATCTCCATACGTTTTGCAACGTAATTCGGATGATAGATTTCTTTTACATAACCGGTAGCAAGACCGATCTGGTTGCCGTAGGAGCTGTAGCCGTGGGCTGCGCCACGAACCAATTTCTTCTGCGGAAGCTTGCCCTTCAGAGTCTCTTTTACAGAAACAGTAGGATCTGCTGCTCCTGTTACACGCATTGCCTGGTATACATAAGTACGTCCGGAAAGCGGGTCACGGATTGCACCGCCAAGGCAGGTAGCTGCACCACCAAATGGCTCGATCTCTGTCGGATGGTTGTGTGTCTCATTCTTAAAGTTGATCAGCCATTCCTCTTCTTTTCCATTTACATCAACCGGCACTACAATTACTGCAGGCATTGATCTCGTCGGACTCTTCCTG
>ENA-OQCX01000590-OQCX01000590.1-human-gut-metagenome-genome-assembly--contig:-NODE-590-length-18646-cov-3.058858_pt1 | contig 18646 bp, 32 predicted proteins | sample MGYA00242762_ERZ504587 | MGnify/ENA primary metagenome ERZ504587 (study PRJEB26092, sample SAMD00036337) | human gut metagenome | host: Homo sapiens | study: EMG produced TPA metagenomics assembly of... | reverse complement strand
TCAAAGAAGAACCAAAGCCCGGTTGGTGCATTGGTTCTTTTCTTTTGCTCACAATTTAGGCCTACCGCCAGATAAGGTGCAGCAGATTATAAACAGCGTCCCCAAAGGAACAAAGCTCTACAAGAACAAAATCGAAGTCTGCGGGGCCGGGCGACAGGGCTTGTTTTCAACTTGCAGCCGCATAATCTGATCACAGCAAAATGGCTGTTAGAACAGATGCAGGCAGATAAAATCAAATTTATTCAAGCTTCCGCTGGTGTAGATACGTCGTATTCCCAGCAATCCGCAGATGCATTTGCGTTTGTTTTCTCCGGGATCACGGCCAATCGTCAGAAGATTACCTTGGCTGCGGAGATACATAACAATCGGGATCGCGTAACGGCATTGGCACCTAGCGATATTCCGCCGCTGTTGATCGCATTTCTCGAAAAATACCGGGCGCTCTTCGGACTGTTCGCACGTAACGTCTTTATTGATTCTGCGGACGAGGCCACAATCATCGAATGCCAGAAATACAAGCGGCTGCACGGAAGCATCTATGACTTTGTGCCCGCGTGGAAAAAGACGAAGATTATTGACCGTATCAATCTGCAATCCGGATGGATGGCGAGTGGGTATTTTCTACTGGTGGAGGACTACTGTAAGCCTGAGATTGACGAACTGAACACCTACAGTTGGAAGGAAGACAGGGATAACGAGCCGGAGGACGGCCACGATCATGCGATTAACGCCGATCAGTATTCGTGGCTGCCCTACAAAAACCGGATCGGGCGAGGAGGAACGCATCAATGAGTAAATTTGGGGAGAAGGTGAAAAGTATGCTTCGCAATTGGCTGCAAATTCAGCCCGCGGCGCAAAATAGCATTGTTCTTCAGGAACCGCTGAGCCATCAGGCTTCGGTGATTCGCAATCAAATCTGGTATCGCGGAGAGGCCGCAGAGCTGGAGCAGTTATATAAGCAGCTCGGCGCACAGGACGGCACGAACGCAGCGCGGTTTTGGGCAGCAGTTCCAAGCAACAACCTGAAGCTGCGAAAAATTCACAGTGGTCTTCCTGCAATCCTTGTGGATACGCTTGCCTATCTCGTTAAATCGGATATGGACGACGTTGAGTTTAATCGGGACGCAGGTAAGCAAGCATGGGAGGATATCACGCAGGAGCTGGATTTTCAGGATGCGGTGGGTAAAGGCATTGCCGGCGCGCTGAAATCGGGAGACGGGGCCTGGAAAATCATGATCGACGATCCGAAGGATCCGGAAGCTTCCCCTTACCCCCACGTGGAGTTTTACGAAGCCGACCGTGTGGAATACATTCACAAAAACGGCCGGATCACAGGAATACGCTTTTGGACGACTTACCGGGAAAAACACCGGGAATACCGGCTCTGTGAAACCTACCGCAAAGGCAGTGTCAGCTATGCGCTATTCGAGGGCGAACACGAGGTATCGCTCGACTGTGTTCCAGAACTCGCAGGGTTGAAACCGGTCGAATTTGATGGCGGCTTCATAATGGCCGTACCGCTGAAGTTCTATGATAGCCCCAAGTTTTCCGGGCGGGGCAAGGCGATCTATGAGAGCAAGCTTGACGATTTCGACGCGCTTGATGAGGTTATCAGCCAATGGTGGGATGCGATCCGTGCGGGCCGTGTCAAGAAATACATTCCAAGAGATCTTGTTCCCACCGACCCTAAAACTGGCAAGATAATGCGGATGAATGATTTCGGAAGCGAATATATTGTGACGGAATCTGCGTCCGGCGAAAATGACACAAGCAAAATCGAAATGGTCCAGCCGGAAATTCGGTATGAAGCGTTTTTGTCCTCCTATCTTGCCGCTCTTGATATGTGCCTCCAGGGTATTGTCTCACCGGCCACCTTGGGCATCGATGTGGGAAAAAGGAGCAGCGCAGAGGCACAGCGGGAAAAAAAGGACGTCACAGGCTATACGCGCAATACGATAACGGGCGTGCTCGAAAAGGTACTGCCGCAGCTCATCCGTGTAATCCTGACGACTTATGATCTCATGCGAGGGGAGGCCCCTGGCGTTTATAATCCGTCTGTCGGGTTTGGAGAGTACGGCGCGCCGTCGTTTGACGCCCGCGTTGAGACGGTTAATCAAGCCGCTGCGGCCGCCACCATGAGCATCGAAACGCAGGTTGATCAGATGTGGGGTAACAGCAAAGACGCAGAATGGAAAGCCGCCGAGGTTGCCCGTATCAAAGCGCTGCGTGGAATCGAAGAACTTTCAGAACCGTCTATCGGCGGAGGGTTGCGGGATAAGTTGCCCACTGAGGCTGTGGTGGTATGACGTGGCAGCAGATCGCCCGGTTGTTTGAGGAAATGGAATTGCGGCTGATTGCATCTCTCGCTCGCAATCTTGCCGGGCACAAGGAGTGGGAACAAAATGAAAAGTTTCGCTGGCCTGCTTGGCAGGCACTCAAAATCCGCAATCTGGAGCAGTACCGCAAGCAAAACAAGGCCCTAATGGAAGAATACCGACCCGTAATCGACGAAGCTACAGAGCAGATGCTCCGTGAACAGTTTGATGAGGGTTGGGAGCAAACGCAGCAGGAACTGATTGAGATTGATCCGGAACGCGCGGAGCAGTCCATCCAAGACGATCATTTCTTTGGAGTGAATCACCGTCGCCTGAACTCCCTTATTGATGAAATCCAGACGACGGAATCCCGTGTGGAACGCGCCGCCCTACGCACGATGGAGGATGCTTACCGGCAAACGATTTCTCGCGTGGAATTGTCTATGTCAGCAGGGGCTATTACCCTGCCGCAGGCAATCGATATGGCGGTGAAGGGCTTTTTAGCGCAGGGGATTACTGTGTGGAGTATAAAGACGGGCGGCGGGTCAACATTGCCGACTATGCGCAGATGGCCCTGCGCACCGCTGCAACCCGGTCTATGCTGTTGGGCGAAGCGCAGCGCCGGGCTGAATTCGGCGTGGATACGGTACTGGTCAGCCAGTACGGCGCCTGCTCAGAAACGTGCCTGCCTGGCAGGGCAAGGTATACATTGATGATGTTTGGGGCGCGTGGGCAGGAGAGCGTAGCGGCGACCGGGGTTTGAGCAATGACGGCCATTGGTATATGCTGCTCTCCGTTGCGGTCAATAAAGGGCTGTTCCACCCAAACTGTCGGCATACGCTGATGACATGGAGGCGCGGCGACCCGATCCCGCCGCCAATGGATATGGATGGGGATAAAATCCGAAAAACCGCCGCCTTGGAGCAGCAACAGCGCGGACTGGAACGCGAGGTGCGCAAGTGGAAGCGTATGGCTGAAGGCACGCTCGACGAAGTCCAGAAGAAAGCGTGTCAGCAAAAGGCGCGGGATGCACAAAAAAACGTCCGGGAATTTATCGGGGAACATAAGGATGTGCTGCGTAGGGACTACTGGCGTGAAAAAACATACGGAATACCGTTGGAAGATTCCCAAAAAGATGCTATACTGAATGCAGAGATCAAACGTGAATCTGGCATCCGCGGCGTGCTCCACTTAGATCCGGAGCCGCTAGAGATCGAAGCGTTGCAATTTGACGATAAACATATCAATTACAGCGGAAGCACAATATTACGCAGGAACAGGCGCAGGAAATGATCAAAAATGCAAAGGCTTCCGTCACCGTTTGGAATGGCCGGTTTGAGCGATATTATTCCGATCAGGCGTTATATATGTCGATCGGGAAAAGCAATCGATACGCACGGCGTTTGGGCCAGAGGAATTTGACGATAAGGTGAAAAAGATATTGGAGGCGTTAAAGCGGTATGGAAGATAAGGTGTTTTGCCCGCTGATGGGCGAAGAAATAGACGTTGCCATCTGCTTTGATATCTGTATGGTAGTGGATGACGCGCGCCGCAGTGGACAGCTCCGCAGGAGGCCTTTACTCCTGATGACTATGAGAAGATATGTTCCAAGTGTCCGAACCATAGAGACGATTAAAACATGCTGAAATCAGGCAATTGAAGTAGAGATTGTGCTGCTACGCACCCTCTGAGTCAAAAGAAATGCGGGAAGGGGCACACCCGCCAATTGCCATTTCACGAGGGAAGCCTGCTAAAAGCGGACTTCCCTTGCTTTATGCCTTTATATGTTAAAATATCAAATCGCTTGCCATCCGGCAGGCGCTTTTTCACGTCCATTTGAAGGAGGTGAGGACAATGCCAAAGCGCAAGGGAGGCGGGCGGAAGCCCTGCTAAATTTGCCCGCAGAAATGCGGGTCATTTTTATGCCCAAAACGTGCTGCAAGGCGTAAAACTTTGCAAGGATAACAGCCGACAGGCTATAAAAGGAGCGATATGCAATGTTGAGAACCACCGTACAGAACAGCAAAACCTTTTTGAGGCCGCAGCTCCAGTTGTTTGCGGAACCGGCTCCCCAAGTGAATCCCGACAAAAACCCGAACAACCAGATTCCGCCCCCGGCCGATCCTCCCGGTGGAGGGACAGAGCCCAATCTGCCAAAAACACAGGAGGAGCTTGACGCTCTGATCAACACGCGTCTAAAACGCGCAGAAAAGGACTGGCTCAAAAAGCAGAAGCAGGCCCAGCAGCCACCCGCTGCCCCTCCGTCAGCTTCTCACGCAGAGGGCGAGGGTGAGCCTGCCGAGGACAACAGCGCTGCCCTCCATCGGGAGATTGTCGAAACCCGCGCGCAGCTTGCCGCATACAAGGAGGTATAAAACCCGAAGCAGTGGAGACGCAGTGCTGCTTGCCATGCATGCTGTCGAAAAATCGGGGATGAACTCGACGAGGACGCCGTTGCAGAAGCGTTGAAGGAAGTCCTCAAGCGCCATCCCGAATGGAAAAAGCAGGACGACCAGAAGAACAATTCCGGCGGATTCCGGGTAGGAGCTGGAGGGAACAAAAATCATCCAAAGACCGATGACGATGCGCTCGCTGCGATCTTTGGCAACAACTTAAAATAGGAAGGATGATGACCAATGGCTGTATACGATTACGCCGAAACCTTTGCGCGCCAGCTCGCGCAGAAGTATGCGCGGGAGCTGTGCTCCGATGCGCTTACCAAAAGCAATCCTGCGTGCAGTTTATTAATGCACAGACAATCAAATTGCCTCGCATGTCCCTGAGCGGCTACAAGGACCATATCCGCACGCCCGGTTTTAACGCTGGCACCATGTCAAACGACTGGGAGCCGAAAAAGCTCACCCACGACCGCGACGTGGAGTTTTACATCGACCCGATGGATATCGATGAGACGAACCTCGTCATGTCCGTCGCCAACATCCAGACGACTTTCGAAGAGGAACAGGCAATCCCAGAAAAGGATTCCTACCGCTTCTCTAAGTTACATGCGGAGTTAAAACAGTACAGCGTAACCCCAGATTCCACCGAGATCACCACGCAAAGCATCCTCGAAATGTTCGATGAGTATATGGCGAAGATGGATGAGGCTGGCGTGCCGACAGAGGGCCGCATCATTTACGCAACGCCTACTGTGCGCAAGATCATCAAGGAGGCCGAGGGCATCCAGCGTGTGATGAGTGTATCCTCTGCTGGCGGGATCAACCGCCAGGTGCACAGCCTGGATGACGTGCAGATCAAGATGGTTCCTGCGGCCCGCATGAAGACAAAGTATGATTTCACGACCGGATGCGTCCCTGCGTCCGACGCGAAGCAGATTAACTTTATCCTCCTGCACCCGTCGGCGGTCATCTGCCGGGATAAATACAGCTATATCAAACTGTTTACGCCTGGCACGGATAGCCGTACAGCCGATGGCTACCTCTATCAGAACCGCAACTACGGCGACCTATTCTTGATCGAAAACAAGGTTGCAGGCGTCGCCATGAACGCGGAAGCCGTGGGCGCTTGAAGGAGGGACTAAAATGAAGGCAACAAAGGGAAACAAGGTCTATACGATCGATCAGACGCAGCAGGAACGTTATGTCAAGGAGGGCTTTGACATCCTCGACGACAGCGGAAAACTCGTGCGGCATGGCGCAGGCAAAACCGTGCCTTACGACAAATTCCAGACGGTGGCCAACGAGAACACCGCCCTGAAAAAGCAGCTCAAAACCGCACAGGAGGCCTTGAAAAAGGTAAAAGAGCAGAAGGATTGATGCAAGGATGCGTTATGTTACGATAGATGACTACATGCGTATCTGCCCGGAAGGAGACGCAACGCAGCAAAATTTGGAATCCGCCGAGTATGACATTGATAGCTTGACCTTCAACCGGATTATCGGTCAAGGATTTGATCGACTGGCGGAGCGGCAGAAGGAGCTTGTGACAAGGGCTGTCTGCTTACAGGCGGATTTTTTGCGCGAATATGGCGAGTTGCTCAGCAATCCGCTCTCCTCTTATGCGATCAACGGTGTATCCATGTCGTGGGATAAATCCATGCTGGTACAGCAGGATGGCGTCAATACTCTGCGTAGCATTTATGCGCTCCTGCAGCAGTCAGGGCTCACCTACCGTGGGCTGGATTGGGGGTGACGCGCTTGAAATGGCCGCAGCTCGTGCCGCCGCAGGCCTGCTGCACGTCGATCACTGTGCGACTTCAAACGGGCCTGAATCTCGACGGCACGCCAAAGCGCGAAACAATTTATGAGGGTAAATGCAATTACTCCGAGAGATCCCGGCAGGTCGTGAACGCCGAACGCAGCTCATCCAGCTCAATGCCCGCGCGTTGATCCCCGGCGATATCGCGCCGGGCCGGGATATCTCTGGTGAAGTGGCCGTCCACGGTGCCGGTGCGGAGACCGTCCGGATCATTTACAGCGCATCCCGCGCGCGGAACCCGGACGGCACAGTAAATTTTACACAGCTGGAGCTGATCTGATGAACGGAATCCGGATCGAACTTGACTATGCGGCGATTGAGCAGCTGGAGAAGGCAGTCTTGCGGGCGGCGGAAGGAACGGTGGATGAATTGAGGTCAGATGTTGTCAAAGAGCAGGTCATGCCTTATGACATCGGAGACATGCAAAACAACTCTACTTTCGCTGAAACCTTTCGTTCCGATGGCAAAATCGTGTCCCTGCTCACAACAGACGCCCCGCAGGCCCGCCGCCTGTACTATCATCCAGAGTACAACTTCCAGACCGTCAACAACCCCAACGCTGGCGGCCTCTGGCTGGAGCCGTGGCAACCCGGCGGCAGGCGTGAGACCTTTGCGCGGGATAAATTTGCTGAATTGTACAAAGAGGAGGCAAAGCTGTGACCTTGACCCTTGAACAGGTCGCCGGATGGCTGCTCCAGAAGGACGCAGATCTAGAAGGCCGCGTGACCGTCGGCGCGATCGACGCAAACTATGACCGATGTGTAGGCGTGTATAACGACAACCGCGCGTCCGGCGGCCAGCGCATCTGCATCGGGGGTGCGGCCTGCACCCGGTACGCTTACAAATATGTGACACTGCTCGTGCACTGGACAACAAATCCTGTCACAGCCGAAAAGAAAGCCATAGAGCTGTATGAAAAGCTCTATGGCCTGTCTTATATCGAGATGGGCGGCGTACAGGTGGTTTCCGTCGATCCCGGCGCCGCCCCGGTTCCAGTCGGACGGGATGTGAAAAAAGTGTATGAGTATGTGATCAACCTAAAGATATGCTACAGAAAGGAATGATGTTTGATGCCGAAAACAGGTGTTTTTCCGGTATTTGACAATAAATTTAAGATCGGCAAATCCGGGCGTCCAGCACCACAGAGGAAATGGTGCTATCGCGGAAATGACTAGCTTCTCCGTCTCGATCGACGGCAGCGTGCAGGAGTGGACACCGATGGATGCGGAGGGCTGGATGAAGCGCATGACGACCGGCAAGGCGCTGACGGTATCCCTCTCCGGCAAGCTGTGCCTGGTGATCCCGGCAACGATTATGTCGCAGGCCTCGCGTGGAAATCCGGCACGGACTGTGATACGAAATTCGAGTGGGAATTTCCTTCCGGCGCGAAGCTTGAGTTCGACGCAGTGATCAGCGTGACCGCGATCGGCGGCGGAGAAAGCACGGATGTGGCCCCGCTGGAGTTCGACGTGATGTCGCACGGACGGCCCTCGTTTACGCCGGCGTCGGCGGCGGGATAAACGAAAAGAGGCCCTCCTCAATTTTGAGGGGGGCCACGCACTAATTGGCGTTCTTAACGATAAACGGTTTCCCAATCGTTGGCTTTAAGCATTTCTATTAATTTCTCTCTATCCCACAAAAGCACTTTGCAAGATGATGCCAATTCTTTTGCACCTGCTGTGAAATAGTTGTTGGTGACGACAACACCAACATGGCACCCGTAGTGTTGTCGACCTGCATTTACTTCTTGGACTGGGGTGTTTCCTAAAGCATGTGAGTAGCGCTTGCATTGAATGGCATAACGAATCCCATCTTTCTCGGCCAAAACGTCAACACCTTGATCTCCAGAGCCTCCGGTGGATTGCACGTTTTCATATCCGGAATTTTGCAACAGCTTTATAAAAAACAACTCAAATTTTGGACCTTGCATTTGATCTATAAGATCAATCCAATATACTGGTTGGTCAGGAGGCTCAGCGGATGCATTGTCCGGAAGAGAACCTGTATCCTTGCCAGCACGCCCCATTTCTCTTAATTTTACTTCGATCTCGTCAATATCTTTCTGGGATTTATTCATCTTGTGGGATAAAATAGCCAGTTGAATGCCCAAAGCAATCAGAGTAAAGCTAGACGGCTTTTTTGCGGGAAGAAACGAGAAAAGATGTATATTACTAAAAATATAACACCGGCAAAAATGCACGATCCGATGAGCCAATTAAAAAATCGCGTAAATCCCTGTCCCGGGATATTTCCAGAAAACGCAGCCCAAATTGCATATATAACAGCAAATATAGCACCGATAGACCAACGATCTAAATATTTTTTGACAAAATTCCTCATATTTACCCCTCCCGTCGCCTCATAGAATAGCACGTGAAGAAATAAATGTAAAGTTTTTTGAAAAACCTCTTGACTTTTTGCAATGCATAAATTAGAATAAATGTAGTGCAAAGTGAGGTGATGATTTGAGCCCACGAACAGGTCGCCCAAAAGCAGAAAACCCTAAGGCGGTCAGTGTTACAATTCGCTTGGATGCCGATACAGAATCAAAGCTAAGAGAGTATTGCAAGGAAAGCGGCATTAAACGAGGCGAAGCATACGCCGGGGAATTCATCTGTTGTTGGCGCAAAAAAAATAGAAACAGCCCGCCACCCTGGAAAAGTTACGGACTGTCTCTATTGTACGAGGTATCTCTACCTGTGAAATCTATTATATCATAGGTAGGGTGCCACTTCAAGTAAATTGAAGGAGGTATTTTTATGTCCAAAAACATTACCAAAGCCGAGGCGGCAAACGTCCTCTCGGATGAAATCTTTGATCTCAGCATAGCGATTGAAAAGGCTCGCGTTGTTATGCAGGAGGTTACGAACGGCTATTTTCAAAAATTAAGTAACGAAGTGGAAGGAGATCGTACGTCAATACTTTGGGATTTCAATCGCGTTGGAGTCTTCGCGGAGATTGCTGACGATCTCATGTTTAAGATGTGCCAGATCGTAGAGGAATTAAACGGCCTCAAAAATGCAGATACAAAGGAGGAAAAAGTAGCATGACAAGCGCAGAATATTACCTCCGCTGTATCGCCGACCTTTGCGCCAGTATGTCTGAGGCACAGCTTGAAAGGCCTATCGTTGGGTGCAAGCGGTCTGGCTGAACGGAGACGGAACGCAAAACAAGAAAAAGGAGAATGTAGCATGAATAATCTTACCGTATTCAACAACGATATCATCCCGGTATACACCACCGACGCAGGAGAAAAGGTCGTCATTGGTCGCGAGCTGCATGAGAGGCTTAAAATTGCAACCGATTACAAGGACTGGTTCCCTCGGATGTGCGAGTATGGCTTTTCAGAGCCTAAAGACTTTAGCTCATTTTTGAGCGAAAGTAAGGGTGGTCGTCCTCCCGTCAATCACATCCTCGCCCTTGACATGGCAAAGCATATCGCCATGATCCAGCGCACCCCGCAGCAAGGAAATCCGCGACAAGCTCATATCCCTCGAAACGCGGGTGCAGGAGCTTTCCCCGGAGCTCCGCCTCCTCATCAACCTTGAAATGCGCCAGAAGGAGCAGGACAGGGCCATTGCAGAGGTCAATCAACGTGTGGACGATATCAAGGATGTTGTTGCCCTGAACCCACGGTCATGGCGCGAGGAGGCTCGCAAGCTGATCGTCAGGATCGCCCAGTCGATGGGCGGGAATGAATTTATCCGCGATGTGCAGGCCGAAATCTTTGCACTGGTGGACGAGCGGGCCGGTGTCAGCCTTGCAACCCGCCTCACCAACAAGCGCCGCCGCATGGCAGATGAAGGCGTTTGCAAATCCAAGCGCGACAAGCTCAACAAAGTGGATGTGATCGCGGACGACAAAAAGCTCATCGAAATTTATCTCGCGGTCGTGAAGGAAATGGCCGTGCAGCGCGGCGCAAAGATCGCGTAAGCATAGATATCGCCCGCACTTGCGATCAGGTGCGGGCATCAATTATAACTTTATCCAGCCTTATTGACAGACAGGGTTGCATCCAATGCCGAAACGATCTTTTGCAGCGTTACCAGTGTGGGAACGCTTTTCTTGCTCTCAATTCTGGCAACGACGGATTGCGTCAGGCCGCAGGCTTTTGCTAAGTCCTGTTGTGTCCAGCCTCTGGCCTTTCGCAGCTCGATCAACTCGTCAATGAGCCGGGCGCACTGTTCAGGCACTTACCGCACCTCCCGCCGCCGTTCCCTCCCGATACAGCGTCTCCGGGGCGATATCGATATTGCCATCGTTCCATACGGTCACGCCCGTAGTCGATATAGACTGCGCGGAATACGTCCTTGTCCGCCAGCGGAGCAAAGGCAGGATAATCTAAAAACGGCTTAAAGTCGAATATTTTTGCCTCTCCCGTATTGAACCGTACCCACAGCTTAAAATCATCGAGCGGACGAACGCCGCAGACCTTGATCGCCGGAGAAGGTTCTCCGGCATAAGCAATACCATCTACTATATACATTGCTCTACTCCTCCTTTTATCTAAGCGGTTCGATTTTCCCAAACGGCTCATTTCTAACAGCCATGTTCCAGGCTCTGTAAAGCTCTTCTTCATGGATTGCGGCCCAGGCCTGCACAAGCTTCAACTGCTTCATCGGAAGAGACCCGGCGAGCAGCTCGCCATCCACGCCGACGGAAGCTTCATATTCTGCATAGTAAACATGAAAATGCGGCTTGCTGTGCTGCCCGTTATCGGAATAGATCATTTTAATGATGATGTTGTAAAACCTGCATAACTCCGGCATCTGCTCATCTCCTTTAATTATATTATAGCGTATTCGCTATCAAATATCAATAGCTAATTAGCTATTATTTTCTTCGCTTTACTTTGCTTTATGCTATACAACCAAACAGCGAAAGCGTCTATCTCACACGAGGTAGGCGCTTTTGTTATATAAAAATTATATTTGGAGGAATCAAATTATGGGAAAGCTCTACACACTCGATCAGAAGTTGCTTACCAACACACCGGAAATCCGGATTGGAGAGAAAATCTATCCGATCGACGACCGGACGAAAACAGTCATGAAAGCAACAAAGCTGGACACCGCCAACGTGGAAAACGTCTCCAAAATCCTGGAACTTGCCCTCGGTCAAAAGGCTGCCAAAGAGGTGGAGGAGATGAACCTGCCCTTTGCCGCCTACCAGCAGCTGCTGGAGATTATCATCGCGGCCATGACCGGGGAAGAACCAGAAGCGGTGAGCGCCCGATTTCAGGAAGCCAAAGAAGCAGCAAAATGACGAAGAAACGTGGTATGATCTCGAATTTGACCATGTCTTGATTGAACAGAGCATCGCCAAGCAGTACGGTGTGCTGCCCTCCGAGCAGGGCGCGCTCAAATACAGCGACTGGGCCAAGATGGTATCCGGCCTGATGGATGATACCCCGCTGGGGCGTGTCGTAGCCGTCCGGTCAGAAAAAGACCGGGAAATGATCCGGCACATGAACAAATGGCAGAAGCAAATCCGCGCAGACTGGACCGCCTTCCGTGCCGCCTCGAACCGCCCGCAGGTTGATGAAGTTGAGGCTAAAAAGCAGATGGCCGCGCTGGAGAAGATGCTTGCCAGCATGTTTGAAGGTGGGAAGAAATGAGCGAAGGGACGAGCGTCGGCAAAATCTTTTTAGAACTGGATATTCTGGCTGATCTGAAATCGCAGCTGGAGAGCATCGCGAGCAAGGCACAGGGCCAGGCGAAGAGCAGCTTTGAGAATGTCGGAAAAGCCGCCTCTGAAGCGATGCAACGGCCAGTCGAAAAAATGAATAAGACCGTCGAAAAAGTTACGGACAAAGTCCAGAAGACGGTCGAAGAGTGCATCACCGCCACAGGCGAATCACTCGACGCAATGGTGGAACGCGCCTTGAAGCCCCGCAATTTTGAAGTGAAAGCCAAGGTAACGCGAGTAGAGACAGAACCAGGTGCTCCACGCGGGCCGCCCAAGTCCGCGCTTGCCGGCCTGATCCGGCGGAATTTATTGCGAATTACGGCAAGCAGGCGAAAGAATCTGCCATTCCTATGTCGGATATCTTTCGGGCTGCCGAGAAGCCTGCAGAACTGCTAAAGCAAAAGCTCGAAAATCTCACAGCGCAGATCACCGATCAGCGTGAGGAACTGCTGAAGCTGGAGAACGCTTATGCAAAGCTGGGCGATGAAGGAGGCAAGGAGGGCGACAAACTCGCTCAAAAAATCACTGCAGCCGAAGGCCGCCTGATCTCCTTACAGCAAACCTTGCTCCAGACACAGGCAAAGTATGACAAAGCAATGTCGGGAGCAGCGCAGGCGACGGAAAAGCCCAAGGAAGCCGTTGCATCCCTCGGTGAACAGATCAAGTCAACCCTGAAAGCTGCGGCCTCCAAGGTGGAAAGAGTGTCAGAAACGGCCTCGGGAAAGCCTTTTCCAGCATGAAGCAAAACGCCTCAAAATCCGTTAAGGATGTGGGGCATAAAGTCAGCGGCCTTGGGCGAAGTATCAAGAGCGCGTTTAAGTCGGCCGTCCTGATGGCGGGCTTGTACGCAGCCTTCCGCGCATTTCGCGACCTGATCGGCGGCGCACTAACGTCAAACGAGCAGTTTGCAGCATCTCTGAATGCTTTGAAAGGAAATTTACAGGTTGCCTTCACGCCGATCTTGCAGGTAATTATGCCAGCGGTCAATGCACTCATGTCTGGACTCGCCCTTGCCGCACAAAAGATTGCCGCGTTTACGTCGAGTGTATTTGGGAAAACATACGCCCAGTCTGTCGCGGCTACCAAACGGCTGAAAAGCACGTCAAAGGAAGCCAAAAAGGCCGCGGGCGCGGTCGCCGGATTCGACCAGCTAAACAATATCGAGAAGTCAGAATCAGCAGAAGATAGCGGTACAAATCTAGATGCGCTGTCCGTCGACCCAAACGCCGGCGCGAATCTTGTCAAAGAGTTTTCTGACCTCGGCCCTATCATTGCCGGTTTTTTGACACAAGCACTGGTCAAAATCGCACAGTTTGCACCGAAGTTTGTACAGGGCGCGGTCACTGTGCTGACCTCTTTTATCCGGGGCATCAATGCAAATTTCCCGATGATTTCAAGTGCAGTTCTCGGTATCATCACTGCATTCATGGATGGCTTGATCAGCTGATTCCGGAGCTGGTGCCTTTCGGTGTGAACGTTATCACGCTGCTGGTTCAGGCGTTTCTGACCTATGCTCCCAGGTTGATTTCTGCTGGTATTGCTTTGATCACGGGGTTGTTAGCCGGACTGGCCGACAAGATGCCAGAGCTGATCCCAATGGCACAGGATGCAATCCGAATGATCGTGAAGTCACTGACGGATAACCTGCCGCAGATTCTGCAGTCTGGAATGGAGATTCTATTGGCTTTGATCGACGGAATTATAGAAATTTTGCCCGAGCTGATTCCAACCGTGACTCTGGTATGCTGGTCCATCGGTCGGGCCATCATTGATAACCTACCGCAAATCATTCAAATGGGTGTTAATTTACTCCTGGCTTTGGTCGACGGGTTTCTTGGAGCTTCGGACGTCATCATGGAGATGGCGCCACAAATGATTGAAACGCTTGTTAAGGGACTTATTGAAGCAATACCGATATTACTTGAAGGAGCTTGGAAGCTTGTTCAAGCTTTGTGGAAGTACTTCACCGAAACAAATTGGGCTCAGCTTGGTATCGACATCATGGTCGCCTTGGCCAACGGTGTAATCGAAGGTCTTAATACACTCATTGGAAAGCTAAACCAGTTTGACATTGATGTTCCCGACTGGGTGCCGGTCATCGGCGGCAAAAACATAAGCTTCAAACTGCCGACGATCCCGACGATTAAGGCGCCGCAGCTCCCCAGCTTTGCATCCGGCGGCATCGTCTCACAGCCCACCCTCGCTATGGTCGGCGACAACCGCCAAAGCGCCGAAGCAATCGCTCCCCTGCATGAACTCTATGGCATGATCAAGCAGGCCGTGGCGGACGGCGGTACCGGCCTGACCGCGAATGAAATCTACACCGCCATGCTCAACGCGCTCAACGATAGCAAGTTTGGCAGCCAGATCCGGCTGGAGGGCGACGTCAACATTGATGGGCGCAAGTTTGCGCGGATCATTGCACAGGCTGTATGGGATGAATTTGTCCGAATGGGTAGACTGAAACCTCAAACAGTGTAAGGAGATGATATAGATGGTCTATGCCGTAGATGGCGTAGCCTTTCCTGTCCGGCCGGACGCCTACACATCCGTATCAAGTGATCAGGTTGTAACCGGGGCCCAGCGTACAGTTGGACCCGGCGCCCAGATGACGAAGGAGCTGCTGGCCGAGAAGCTAACGATCACTTGCAAGTGGACGTTCCTCACACGCGATCAATTTCTCCGCATCAAACGGATGCGGACAGGTCGGAATTTTGTCCGCCTGCGGTATTATGACGAAGATACGGACACGGTCCGCGAAAAACAATTTTACAGCGGCACGATGACGTACGAACCAGGGCCGACAGATGCGAGCGGGAAGCCGGCGCACTACAAAAATATATCGTGGCCGTTTATTGAACGATAGAAAGGAGGCCCTTTATGCTCACCGTCCCCCAAGAATACCACACCTACAGCTCGGCCTCTGAACGCCGCACAGACCTCGTCGTCCGGCTCGATCCATTAAGCTGGCCGACGGGCATCAACGCCCACGGCACCGCGCACAGCCTTTGTATGCCCATCCAGTGGGACAAATCCCCGCCGCACCGTCTTTATGCCACGGGAGAGTACAACCGCACACCCCTCGACGGCCGGGCGCTCGTCAACGGCTGGGCCGGGCAGGTCTACGGCTATCTCTCCAGCGCCCTGTCCGATCAGGACGGCCTGTTTGCCGAGGACACTGTCAAGCTCAGCTGTACCCGCAATGGCGGTGCGATCAGCGTTTTGACCATCTGCTTTGATCCCGCAGCCAATGAATACGCCGTAGACTTTGACGTCACAATCGACGGCGCGTCGTCCACAGAGACCTATCATCAAGAATGGCACATCCGCAACAATGACCAGCCCATCGTGCACATCACCGGTATCCGTGCCGCCTATGATACTGTTACGGTCACCGTCAGTAAGTGGAGCCATCCGTTTCATAGAGCCGCATCCGCGAGATCGCAAACGGCGTGCTGTTCGAGCCACCGGGGATAGCTTGTACAGCTGCAACCTGATCTCCGAATCCGATCCCACCAACCAATCCATCCCCACCGGCGAATGCACCCTGACCTACCCCGATCCGCAGGGCATGTTCGACCCGGCGAACCCCGCGGGCGTGGCATCTGCTGTCCGGTCGGATCAGATCATGACCGTCTGGATTGGCGTATCCGACGGGCAGCACAAGCCTGTCTATGCCAAAGTCGGCACCTACTACTGCCCCAAAGCCACCAGCAAGGGCGGTACAGGCGAGCTGCATGCCGTGGATATCCTCGGCAAATTGCAGGACGCAGCAAAGCCCAACGCCCGCTCCCTTGACCACCTCCATAATCAGAGCCTCGCGGATTTCGTGCTCGGCCTTGGGGCCAGCCCGTGGATCCCGGCGACGGATTTTACAGGATCGGCCCCGACTGCCTTTGATAAAGGCACAAACCGCCTGGAGTGCCTGCGACATGTATCACAATACCTGCACAAGCTGCTGTATGTCGACGCGGACGGCAATGCCCGACTGACCGCCATGTCCCGTACGCCGGTTGCCGTAATCCCGTTGGATCAGTCCTACGAGCATCCGTCTATTGGGGCCCGCGAGGAGCTCGGCGGCATTGATTACACCTGGCACCGGTATGAAGGCGCGGGCGAAGAAATCCTTGCGGCTACCGCCGCCATACAGACCGCCAAAGGCGTGCCTGCCACTTACACGGCGATTACGGAGGAGCCGGTCGCATACACCCGCTGCGAAGTGGAGCATCCTTACGCAAGCGACTTTGTTGTGACGCTGGTCTCAGCGACCTCCTATGCAATCCGGATTACTGTCAGGACGGACGCTGTGTTTACGGATCCGGATGAGTACAATGTCACGGTCAGGCTGTACGGCAAAAAGATTGAGGATCAGACAGGCTCTGGCACGTCTGAAAAGGACAGCGTGGTCAACAAGGAGCAGAACCGCATGTCCGTCGACAACCCAATCCCGGTCGGCATACTCGATCGGCTCACCTGGGGTATGTATCTCCGGCGGACCTACGGCAAGGCGGACATCACCTGTAACTGGCGTGGGGATGCGTCCCTGCAAGTGGGTGACCCGGTCACGGTAGAGGGCAAATACGGCCCTCTGAACGGCGTGATCATCAAGCAGGAGATCGATTACGATGGGGCGCTCACGATGCGCACTACGGTCCGCCAGCCGGATTGGATGATCAATCTGGGAGGTGAGGGCTGATGCATATTAAGACGGGCTGGACGCCCCGAGACTATCTTGACCTGTATGTAACGGACGACGGCGAGACGTTTGACCTGGTGCAGGGTGGCCAGGCAGGCAATAACGATGCTCTGGCCTTCAACCGGATCCTCGCAAACTGCAAGACCATCGCGGACACATACAACAAAATATTCGGTACGGCGTGGAGCTATGGCTTCACGCGTTTACCGTTGAGAGTATTTACTCTGCCGCCAACCTGCAATTGATTGAGGGCCGCTGCGGGGAACTCGCTCGGGCGTTTGGACTGGATTACAGCGGCAGAACCTGGGCGGCAGGGGATGTCGTTGATTACCGCGACCTTAACCGCTGGGAGGCGCCGTTTGAGTTGATGCAGCACTACGAGAGCCAGACGGCCGAAACGCTTAAAATACGCCGCTGCGGGGCATTTTCCTGCGGCGACAATACCGCATATTACAGATAAGGAGATGATCAAATGGCTTACACGCCAACCAAATGGCAAGATCATATACCCGAGGTGCAGGACGGTACGCCGGTTAGCGCGGTGAATATGAATAAGATCGAGGAAGGGATCATGCAGGCACACCAGGTTGCAGACAGCACTGCAAGCGCACTGGATCACGCCTATCATCCGCTGTTTCCATATTACTCCGCAGGGGCGACAGGCGACAGCACGAGCACAATCTATTACACGGCTGATGCCTAACCACCGGCGTCTACCTGCTGCTCGCCAGCGGTAACTACAACCCCGGCGGAGCGGCATATTACCGATCTGTCTACAGCGCGATCCTGCTGCTGTCCTGCGGCTACAACAACACGACAAAGCAAGTGGTATACCGTATCAAAATCGGGACGTCCTCCAGCATGGCCGGTACGTCCGGTGTTGCAGACGGGAAGTTTGTAGTCGGCTTTGGGGGGATGGCGTCGGAGATTCAACGCACGGCCGCGACAGCAAAAATATTCATTTGCCTATCGCGAGACAGTGCCGCATCCTCGGCGGACAACTGGGATGTGCGGCTGCATAAGCTGATATGATCTACAGCCAGGCTGCAGCCGCAGCGGCGCATCTATACCTTGCGGCGAGCATCACTATTTCGATATTGGTCACGTCGATCTTCGGCGTGGCCTTATCTATTATCTTAAATTTAAGGAGCGATCAACATGTCGAAACCCACAATCTACATCGCCGCCGGGCATGGCGGGAACGATCCGGGCGCGGTAAGCGGTAAATACATCGAAAAAGCGCTGACCCTCAAAACCGCGCTGGCTTGCCAGAATTACCTGAGAAATTACGAATGCGAGACCGTCATGGCCCGCACAACGGACAAAAGCTGCACAGTTGCTTACAAAATGGAGGAAGTCGAGAAGAAACGGCCCTCCCTCGTGCTCGAAATCCACTATAACGCCGGCGGCGGGGAGGGCTGCGAGGTCTACTACTGGCACACGCACGCGCCCTCGAAGTCACTAGCGCAAAAAGTGCTTGCTGAAATGGTGAAGCTCGGCCAAAAGAGCCGGGGGATCAAGGAGAGCAAGGCGGGCACAAGCTACAACTTCGGCATGTGCCGCCAGGCGGCCACAACGGGTATCCCCTCCATCCTCGGCGAATATGCGTTTGTAGACAACGCAAAGGATCAGGCGAAGATCAACTCAGATGCGAAGCTCAGGGCAGTCGGTGAGGCGTATGCGAAGGCGGCGGTCAGCTATCTTGGACTGCGAAAAAGGAGCACGGCGG
>ENA-OQCX01000589-OQCX01000589.1-human-gut-metagenome-genome-assembly--contig:-NODE-589-length-18655-cov-4.593156_pt1 | contig 18655 bp, 22 predicted proteins | sample MGYA00242762_ERZ504587 | MGnify/ENA primary metagenome ERZ504587 (study PRJEB26092, sample SAMD00036337) | human gut metagenome | host: Homo sapiens | study: EMG produced TPA metagenomics assembly of... | reverse complement strand
ACGCCTTTAACATCGGTTCGATTCCGGTACGGGTCACCATATGCACTCTAGCTCAGTTGGTAGAGCAACTGACTCTTAATCAGTGGGCCCAGGTTCGAGTCCCTGGAGGTGCACCACAACAGCAAAATCCGAACTTTTTCCCGATAGGAATGGGTTCGGATTTTTGTTTTCTTTGGAAAACAGAACGAATCTCTTGCTTCCATCGAAAAACGTCCCAGACTTATCATAAGAAAGCACGACAGACCACTGTAAGAGTGCCGTAAGGCAGAAAGGACACAAACATGAAGTACGATGAAAGAGCTTGTCATTTCAATATGGACACCGGCTGCGTGGAGCTGCTGCTCCGAGATGTGAGAATGATCTCCATTGACTGCACCGGGGTCGAGGATGCACTGGACGTGACCATGGCGCAGAGGTCGGAGTTAGACTATCTCATCTATAATGACCCGCTGAGCTATGCTGATTTGATCCTGAATGGTGACCCGGAGGAATATTTGAAAAACGTAACCGGGAGCCATGGGTTAGAAGATTAAACGCAAAACAAAAACAGGGTGCGCCCCTGAATGAACAGCACCCCATTGTCCGACAGGATTCGGTCTGACAAATGGGGCATTTTTATATGTCGGAAAAAACGAAAGGCGTATAGCGGACAATGAGACCGATTTTTATAGTGCAAGATGCTTTGCACGATAGTCCCGTGGCTGATGCCATATACATTTTTGAACGCACGGGAAAAGTGAAGCTGATTGGGATAGCTGACCATGGTGCTGATGGTGCTGATGGGCAGGCGGCTTTCGGTCAGCAGCTGTGCCGCCCGTGCCATGCGGTAGTGCAGCAGGAACCCCTGTGGGCTTTCGCCCATGGTATCCCGGAACACCTTGCTGAAATAGCTGCGGTTCAGTCCGCAGAAGGAGGAGATATCCTCGATGGAAATGTCCTCGCTGTAATGCTGCTCTATGAAGGACAGAGCCTCCTTCATATAGAAGTCCCGCAGGCGGCGGGGACTTTGTGCCTGATGGGAGGCCGAGGACTGTACAAGCTGATCCAGAAACAGAAAGCCGTAGCCAATCTGACGCAGGGGGCTGTCCTGACTGTGATTTACAAGGAAGAGCATCTGCTCTAGCAACAGCTGCCCGGCTTTGGCGCTTGCAGGCGAGTACACAGGGTTCTGTCCGCTGATGCCTGCAAGGTTCAGGGCTTCGTGGGCACGCAGACCGTCAAACTCGATCCATGTGTATTCCCACGGATCCTGTTCATCGGCACGGTAGGTAGTGACCTCACCCGGAGTGATCAGAAAACCATGCCCGCCCTCGATGGCGTATTCCTGCTCGTTTGCAAGCAGCAACCCTTTGCCGGAGATGACATAGTGGAACAGATAGTGGTTGCGGGCATAGGGACCATAGGAGTGTAGAGGCTCTGTCTGCTCCCAGCCATATTGGTATAAGTTGAGATCGACGAATCGCTCATCCTGAAACACATGGAACCTGCATTTTGTTTCCGTTGATACGTTTCTTTTTGTACATTCTTGCATACAAGATGCCTCCTGTCCGCTTTTTCTTATTATATACCAAAATGCGTTATGACTTCAACATAATTCGCAGTATTCCTTCAAATTGAGATATAACAAGTCGCATTTTTGCATTTACGAAACCACTGGCAGATAGTATAATAATGGCACAACAAGAGAAAAGAAACTGTGCAATGTGATGATGCACAAAATTTTCTCGCTGCTTTTGTAAGAGCTGACAAAAAGCAGAAAATCGACCCGGCCGGTGCGACACAGTACGAAGATCACCCTACGGAATAAGGACTTTGGAGGAGAACAAAAATGAAGATCTCTCGCAGACAATTCGTAAAGGCAATGGCAGCAATGAGCGCCGCATCCATGCTGGCAGCCTGCGGCGGCAGCAGTGACAGCGGTTCTTCCGGCGGCAAGAAGGCACTGACCTTCCAGATCTGGGACGTTGCACAGAAGGAAGGCATGGAGGCTATGTGTGCCGCCTACACCCAGCAGCACCCGGAGGTCAGCATTGAGGTGCAGGTCACCAGCTGGAACGAATACTGGACCAAGCTCGAGGCCGCAGCCACCAGCAACCAGATGCCGGATATTTTCTGGATGCACACCAACGAGCTGCTGAAATATGCCGACAACGGGATGCTGGCAGATTGCTCCGACATTGTGGAGAAGGACAAGTTCTCGGAGGTCTCGCTGTCCAACGCCATGGGCTCCAATGGTACCCTGTATGCAGTCCCCAAGGACAAGGACACGGTCGGTCTGGTGTATAACAAGGAGATGTTTGATGCTGCCGGTGTTGCTTACCCGGACGAGAACTGGACTTGGGACGATCTGTCAGCGCATCCGAGAAGATCTACGCTGCCACCGGCAAGTACGGCTATATGGCATACGCCGATGACCAGCTTGGCTACTGGAACTTTGTGTATCAGGCCGGCGGCTACATCCTGAACGAGGACAAGACTAAGGCGGGCTTTACCCAGCCTGCCACCGAAAAGGCAATGAAGTTCTACATCGGTCTCCAGCAGAACGACTGGTGCCCGGACCAGACCTACTTTGCCGAGACCGCTCCCGGCACTGCATTCTTCTCCGAGAAGGGCGCAATGTTCCTGGAAGGCGATTGGAACATCCTTGCCGAGCTGCAGAACTACCCCGAAATGGTGGGCAAGTGGGATGTGGCTGTTCTGCCCAAGTGCCCCGACCCGGAAAGCGGAGATGGCCGTGCCACCATCTCCAACGGTCTGTGCTACGCGACTGCTGCCAGCAACAAAAATCTGGATACCGTGAAGGATATCCTGAAGTTCTTCGGCAGCGAGGAGGGCCAGCGCATTCAGGGCGAAAGCGGTGCGGCCATCCCTGCCTATCAGGGTCTGGAGGATACCTGGGCAGGCTGCTTTGCAGAGTATCCCATCAATATCCAGTGCTTCATTGAGATGTTTGAGTACAGCATTCAGAGCGTCAACAACGCCTCTCGCCCGGAGTGGAAGAGCAAGGTCAATGATGAGCTGCTGAAGATCTACGCAGGTACCGAGGATATCGAAACCGGCCTGCAGAAGATGCAGGACATCGTGGATCAGGCCAGTGCGGGCTGAAAATGCAGCTTGGGAGGAACCAAATGAAAAGCACATCAAAACTGGGCCGGGATGGGCGTTTCTGGGGACTTTTGATGATAGCTCCCACCATCCTCGGTCTGATGATCCTGAATATTATCCCGTTCTTCCAGACCATCTACATGAGCTTTTCCAAGACGAAAGCCTTTGGAGCATACCAGTTCTGCGGTCTGGAAAACTACCTTGAAATGTTCCGCAATGCGGAATTCTGGAAGGCAAACTGGAACTCCATCTACTTCTGCATCCTCACTGTGCCGGTGGGCGTTTTTCTGGCGCTGATCGTGGCAGTGCTGCTGAACGCAAAGATCAAGGGCAAGACCGCCTTCCGCGCCATCTTCTTCCTGCCCATGGTGGTGGCTCCTGCTGCGGTTGCAATGGTCTGGAAGTGGATCTTCAATGCGGAGTACGGCATTCTGAATCAGGTCCTTGGCACGAACATCCGCTGGCTGACCGACCCCAAGATCGTTCTGGTCACCTGTGCCATCGTTTCCATCTGGAGCTCCATCGGCTACGATGCCGTGCTGCTGCTGTCCGGCATCCAGAACATTTCCCAGTCCCTGTACGAAGCCGCCGAGCTGGACGGTGCATCCAAGATCCGCCAGTTCTTCAGCATTACGCTGCCCATGGTGTCGCCCACCCTGTTTGTGGTGCTCATCATGCGGCTGATGGCTTCCCTGAAGGTCTACGATCTGATCTACATGATGGTGGAGCAGACGAACCCTGCGCTGACCAGCGCACAGAGCCTGATGTACCTGTTCTACCGCGAGAGCTTTGTTGCCGGCAATAAGGGCTACGCATCGGCCATTGTGGTGTGGACCGTGCTGCTGATCGGTCTGGTCACCCTGGTGCAGTTCATCGGTCAGAAGAAGTGGGTCAATTACGAGGTGTAAACTATGAATGCCAGTCTGAAAACCAGAAAGAATGTCGTAACGTTCTTTACCTATCTGGTCTTGATCCTCGGCAGCATCAGCATGATCTTCCCCTTTGTATGATGGTGCTCACCAGCTTCAAGACACAGGCCGAGTCTATGGCGATCCCGCCGCAGATCCTGCCTCCCATTGGAATCTGGACAGCTTTGTCAAGGCATTGCAGAGCCTGCCCTTTACCAACCTCTACGTCAATACAGGTCTGCTGATCCTGTTCCGTGTGATCTTTGCGGTGGTGTTCAGCTCCATGGCAGGCTATGCCTTTGCCAAACTGGAATTCCCCTGCAAAAAGCTGCTGTTCGGTCTGGTGCTGATCCAGATGATGCTGCCGAGCCAGATCTTCATTATTCCGCAGTACCAGATGCTGGCAAAGATGGGTGCCACCAACTCCATCTTTGCGCTGGTGTTCCCCGGTCTGGTCAGCGCCTTCGGCACCTTCTTTTTGCGGCAGGCGTATCTGGGCATCCCCAACGAGATCGCAGAGGCAGCGTATCTGGACGGCTGCAACAAGTGGCAGACCTTCGTCAAGGTCATGCTGCCGCTGACCGGCCCCAGCATGGCGCACTGGCCATCTTTACGGCGGTGTTCGCTTATGCCGACCTGATGTGGCCGCTGATCTGCAACACCGATCTGAACATGATGACCCTGTCTGCCGGCCTTTCTACTGAACGGTCAGTACACCACCAACTTCCCGGTGCTGATGGCAGGCAGCCTGCTGGCCATGATCCCCATGGTGATCTTGTACCTGATCTTCCAAAAGCAGTTTATTCAGGGCATTGCCATGACCGGCGGTAAATAAGCAATTCACATTTCTCCTTCATCATAGCCGACAGGCGGGTAGCCGTTCCCATACGACCGCCTGCCTGTCGGCGTTTTTTGTTGGAAATAATTCTTTGAGGTGTTGAACCAATGAGCATTCGATTTGATTCCGAGACCCGCGTTTTTGCGTTGGAGACCGCCCATACCAGCTACCACATGAAGGTGGATGCGCTGGGGCATCTTCTGCACCTGTATTATGGTAAAAAAATCGGTACAGGCGATCTGATGCAGCTGTATCCCCGCACAGACCGGGGATTCTCGCCGGATTACTACGCTTACCGCACCCACCGGGGCATTTCCCCGGATCTGCTCCCGCAGGAGTATACCGGCTGCAACGTGGGCGATTTCCGTCTGTCCTGCCTGACGGTGGCTGACAGCCGTGGTGCCTTTGGCGCAGACTTTACCTATGTGAGCCACACGGTGGAGGCGGGCAAATATCAGCTGACCGGTCTGCCCTGTGCCCACGCAGAGGAAAACGATGCCGAGACCCTGATCGTCCGAATGCAGGACGAAGCCACCGGTCTGACGCTGGAGCTGCTGTACGGCGTGTTTGCACAGCAGGATGTCATCACCCGTGCGGCGCGGCTGACAAACCACGGCGATGCCCCGCTGCGGCTGGACAAGGCGGCATCTGCCTGTCTGGATCTGCCCTTTGGCAGATGGGATCTGCTGCATTTCCACGGCAGACACGCTATGGAACGGCAGCTGGAGCGGGAAGCTGTGGGCACCAATATCCAGACCGTTTCTTCGGTGCGGGGCAGCTCCAGCCACCACAATAATCCCTTCCTGATCCTCTGCCAACAGGATGCAACGGAGACCAGCGGTGCTTGCTACGGGGTGATGATGGTCTATTCCGGCAGCTACCAGATGGACGTGGAACGCTCTCAGACCGGGCTTGTCCGGGTAGTGAGCGGCATTCAGGAGGAACGCTTTGCGTGGAATCTGAAGCCGGGCGAGACCTTTGATACCCCGGAGGTGATCCTCTCCTTTGCGGCAGAGGGTCTGACCCCGCTTTCCCAGCAGTACCACCGCTTTTTGCGGCGCAACATCTGCCGCGGCCCATGGAAGGACAAACGCCGCCCGGTGCTGATCAACAACTGGGAGGCCACCTATTTTGATTTCAACACCGAAAAGATCGTAAAGATCGCTGAAAAGGCGGCCACTCTCGGCGTGGAGATGATGGTGCTGGACGATGGCTGGTTCGGCACCCGGAATGACGACAATCAGGGTCTGGGCGACTGGACCGTGAACTGCGAAAAACTGCCCGGCGGACTGGACCCGCTGATTGGGCAAGTCAATGCGCTGGGCATGAAATTCGGCCTGTGGATCGAGCCGGAAATGGTCAACGAGAACTCCCGGCTGTACCGCACCCACCCCGGACTGGGCGCTGACCCTGCCCGGACGCAAGCCCGCCATGGGGCGCAACCAGCTGGTGCTGGATCTCTCCCGCCCGGAGGTGGTGGACTATCTGGCAGAAGCCATCGGCAAGCTGCTGCGGGAGCATCACATCGAGTATATCAAGTGGGATATGAACCGCAGCATGAGCGATGTGTACAGCCGTGCTTTCCCTGCCGAGCAGCAGGGCGAGATCATGCACCGCTATATGCTGGGCGTTTATGCGCTGGCAGAGCGGCTGACGCAGGGCTTCCCGGAGGTGCTGTTCGAGGGCTGTGCAGGCGGCGGCGGACGCTTTGATGCCGGAATGCTGTGCTACTATCCCCAGATCTGGTGCAGTGATGATACCGATGCCATTGAACGGTTGACGATCCAGCACGGCACCTCCTTTGGCTATCCGGTCTGCACCATGGGTGCCCATGTTTCTGCCTGCCCCAACCACCAGACCGGCCGCACTACGCCCATCGACACCCGCGCTGTGGTGGCGATGAGCGGCACCTTTGGCTACGAGCTGGATCTGGGCAAATTGAAGCGCACCGAGTGCACCGCAGTGAAAAACCAGATCAAGCGGTTCAAGCGGCTGAACGACCTGATCCGCACCGGCGATTATTACCGGCTGACCGACCCGGCAGAAAACGCATATTTCACGGCATGGCAGTTTGCCGCAGAGGACGGCAGCGAGGCACTGCTGAATCTGGTGGTGACCCATCCGCAGGCAAATCCCTTGCCCATCCACCTGTGCTTCCGTGGGCTGGAAGAAGACGCTGTGTATGAGCTGGATGGCATCGACTATTTCGGCTCTCAGTATGACCACGACGGCGGCAAAGCCATAGAGGACGGCATTCACAAGGGGATGCGGTTCAGCGGCAGCACGCTGCTGTATGCGGGGCTTGTCCTGCCGCAGCTGTTTGGCGATTACCCCAGCGTGCAGCTTCATCTTACACGAAAAGGATAAAAGGATATGAAGGATCAAACTGCATTTTCCACCCGCTTTGCCCACCATAAGGACGAGCTGGAATGGCTGTTCATGGAGCTGTACCACAACCGGGAAGGGCTGGAAGTTCTGGAACAGGAGATGGCAGAAGCCTACAACGCCCGCAGTGCTGAGCTGAAAGCACTGGACAAGGCCCGCTCTGCCGACCCGGATTGGTATAAGCGGGGCAATATGTTCGGCATGACCATGTACACCGACCTCTTTGCCGGGAACCTGAAAGAACTGGCAAAAAGCTGTCCTACCTGAAAGAACAGAAGCTGACCTATCTGCACCTGATGCCCCTTTTGCAGATGCCCCATCCCCACAACGACGGCGGCTATGCGGTGGAGGACTTCGACACCGTAGACCCGGCACTTGGCACCAACAAGGATCTGGAAAACCTGACCCGGGAGCTGCGCAAGGCGGGCATCAGCCTGTGTCTGGATTTTGTCATGAACCACACCGCCAGCACCCACCGCTGGGCCATGGCGGCAAAGGCGGGCGACCCGTGGTTTCAGGCCTATTACCACCTCTATGACGACCGCACCATCCCCGACCAGTACGAACAGACCGTGCCGCAGGTGTTCCCCAACACCGCCCCCGGCAACTTCACATGGTGTGAGGAGATGCACAAGTGGGTGCTGACCACCTTCCACGATTATCAGTGGGACCTGAACTACGCCAACCCGGCAGTGTTCGTGGACATGACCAAGAGCATCCTGCACCTTGCCAACCTCGGCGTAGAGGTGTTCCGCATTGATGCGGTACCCTACATCTGGAAGCAGCTGGGCACCACCTGCCGCAATCTGCCGCAGGTGCACACCATTGTGCGGATGCTCCGCATGGTGCTGGAATGTGTCTGCCCGGCGGTCATCCTCAAGGGCGAGGTGGTCATGGCTCCCAAGGAGCTGGCAGCTTATTTCGGCACCCCGGAAAAACCGGAATGCCATATGCTCTACAACGTGTCCACCATGGTCAACCTGTGGGGTGCCCTTGCCAGCCGGGACACCCGGCTGCTGAAGGCTCAACTGGATGCCCTGCACACCTGCCGGACAACTGTTGGTTCGTGAACTATCTGCGCTGCCACGATGACATCGGCTGGGGGCTGGACGAGGCGGTGGAAAACCGGCTGGGCATTGACCCGCAGAAACACAAAGAATATTTGTACCACTTCTATGAGGGCAATTTCCCCGGCAGCTGGGCAAAGGGCGAGCTGTACAACTACGACCCCGCCACCAGCGATGCCCGGAGCTGCGGCACCACCGCCAGCCTGTGCGGTATCGAACAGGCACTGGAAAAAGGCGACAAAACCGCACTGGACTATGCGGTGAAGCGTGACCTTTTGCTGCACACTGCTATGGCATTTTTGCAGGGCTTCCCCATGCTGAACTGCGGGGATGAGATCGCCCAGCGCAACGGCTGGGACTACAAAAACGACCCCGACCATGTGGAGGACAGCCGCAACCTGCACCGCAGCAAATTCAACTGGGAGGATGCAAAGCGGCGCACCCAAAAGGGCACGCTGCAAAACCAGCTGTGGCAGGGCATGGAGCAGCTGCGCCAAATGCGGGCAGACCCCTGCTTTGCCCCGGATGCGTGGGTGACTACATGGGACAGCCACAACCCCGGCGTGCTGGCGCTGGTACGCAAGCGCGGCGAGGAAACGCTGGTGGGACTGTTCAACTTTACCGAGTACGGCGGGAGCAAATCTGGATGCTCTGGGCGGCGAGTATCACACCCCGGAGGGCACTTCCGTCTGGCTGGCGGATGTGGAGCTGGAACCCTATCAGGCGCTGCTGGTGCACCGCTGAAAGGAGCAGCCCCTGCTTACCGGCACCACCGACTGTGCCGAGGGCACAGCCCAGCTGGCGCAGAACGGCATCCGACTGATTTTCGTCACCTTGGGTGCAAACGGCGTATTCTACCGCTTTGGGGAGAAAACTGGTCATGTGGCAGGCGTCCCCTGCAAGGTGGGCGACACCAACGGCGCAGGCGATACCTTCTTTGGGGCGGCTCTGTCCAAACTCTGCAAGGAAGAGCTGGACACCCTGACGGTGGACAAACTGGAAAGCATTCTGGCCTTTGCCAATAAAGCTGCCAGCATCACCACCAGCCGCCACGGTGCGATCCCTGCCATGCCTGCATTGGAAGAAATCGAAAAATAACAGAACCGGCCACCAACCTGTAGCAAATCATACAGGCTGGGTGGCCGGAAACCATGGGTTAGAAAATTAAAGGCAAAACAAAAACAGGGTGCGCCCCGAAAGACGCACCCTGCCAAAATCCACATACGATAGCGATATGTACAACAGGGCGTTCCCCATCGGGAACGCTCTGTTTTTCTTATATAGAAAACCACAAGCTATGCTTGTGGAAGAATAGAGCCGTAGCGTTGAAACGGTAGAAAAGAACCTCCTTTTGCTATAATTAGAAGCGGGTAACGCCAACCGCATACTAAAGCAAAAGGAGGTTCATCCATATGGACGAGAAAAGTTTATCACATACGAGCTGGAATTGCAAATATCACATAGTGCTAGTACCGAAATATCGCAGGAAAGTGATATACGGAAAGCTAAGAAAAGAAATTGGAAAAATACTAAGGACACTATGCGATTACAAGCATGTAGAGATAATAGAAGCACACGCGATGCCAGACCATATCCATATGCTTGTGTCGATACCGCCCAAACTTGCCGTAGCAGATTTCATGGGGTATCTCAAAGGGAAGAGTACGTTCATGATATTCGAGCGACATGCAAACCTAAAATACAAATACGGAAGGAGAGTGTTCTGGGCGAAAAGATATTACGTAAATACAGTAGGTGGAAATGAAGCCAAGATCCGCAAATACATTCAGGAACAAGAGTTCAACGATCAGATGTGCGACCAGTTGAGCTTCAAGGAATACGAAGATCCATTCAAGAATGTAGCTGACTTCGATGACGACGATTCGCCAGAAGTGCCTGCAGATAGTATGAGAAAGTAAAAGCGACGTCAGTGTGCGGTTGACGTCGCTCATTGTGCGCCTTTAGGCGCGGCTGGTATTATGGCCCCTATGGGGCCGTTCTGCAAACCCCGCGTTTTCACGCGGGGTTATGATTGCTGCGCTACGCTTCGCAAACGCGAACTTTTGAAAATACGTCACTTTCGGCAGTGTGCAAGAAAAAACAATGAAAACTTTGGCAAAAAGAGAGAGGGCTGGACGGAGCCAGCCCTCTTGACAAGGAAAAACACAAGGCTCTTTATTATAATAAAGCTATAAGAACATAATAAAGGCAATTATTTGAAATTTTTGAAAAAACAGAAATCATTTTGATGATGTGGAACGTTTTAATAGACAGGAAGGGGGTGAACCGTATCCAGACAGAATTATTGCTGCGGAAAGCGCAGAGCGGAGATACAGGTGCGCTGGATACTCTGATTGCAGCGTACTATCCACAAATTCTGAACTATTGCCGTTGGCATACAGCGGACGAGCAGCAGGCGCAGGATGCGGCACAGGAAACCTTTTTGAAAGCGGTGCGCTGGCTGGATTCCTGTGGTGGATTTCAGGGGGCATTCCGTCCCTTTCTGTACAAAATCGCAAAAAACATTTGCATCGATCTGAACCGTACTATGGAGCGGTCGGAGATATCGCTGGAAAGCTTGCCGGGCGAACCCGCCTATCAGGAAAGCGGCTTTGCTGCGGCAGAGGAGAAAGCAAACCTGCGAGCGCTGACGGCCCAGCTGGAGCCGGAACAGCGGGAACTGGTATTGCTGCGGTTCGCACAACAGCTTAAATTGCGGGAGATCGCGCAGATTACAGGTCTGCCCCTGCGCACAGTGCAGTCCCGCCTGCGTGCCGCATTGAAAACCTTGAAAATGCAATTGGAAAAGGAGGACTGGAGATGAATCGAGCCTTTGAAAAAGAACTGTCCAGAGCACTGGCGACAGAGCTTGACACAGCCGCGCCGAAAACGCTGCTGCGCCGCTGCCGGGCGGAACATGTCGTAAAACAACGGAGTGATTGGCGTGATTTGCTGCACTGCCAGTTCAAATTGCTGGGCTGGAAGGTCTGGGTGCTGGAAGCAATGGCGGCACTGGCGTTGTACAGTGTGGGTCGGGAACTTGCCCTGTGGGAGAAGGCATGGACATTACGCAATGCACTGTTTGGTCTGAGCACACTTGCTATGCTGACAGCCCTGCTCGGTCTGCCGTTTTTATACCGGGCAAGTCAATATAAGATGCTTGAACTGGAACGTGCCACATATGCAGGAATCGGTCGTCCGCTGGTAATGCGGTTTTTGCTGCTGCTGGCGGGGGAAACGATCCTGCTGGGAGTGCTGGTACTCAATGTGCGGGCAGCCGTGCCATGGAGCATCGGGCAACTGCTGGCGGTGCTGACCGTGCCATTCCTGACCGCAAACAATGAGCTGCTTCTGCTGCTGCGCTGGGTGCGCCCGGAATGGATGATGACCGGGCTGTACCGCTGTTTGCAGGGCAGCTGTGTTTGCTGCGGTTCGTGCAATTATCGGAACTGCCGAAAGGTCTGCCGCTGGCGGCGGGCGTGCTGATGCTCTGTATGGTGTTGCAGTGCATCCGGCTTGCCGCCCGGTCAGAATATATTGCAGAAGCTTGAAAGGAACAAGTCATGGAACTGAAAATTCAGAATATTACAAAGCGATACCGGGATAAAACGGCGGTGGATGATGTGTCCATCACTCTCACGCCGGGTGTGTGGGGACTGCTGGGGGCGAATGGTGCAGGCAAAACAACCTTAATGCGGATGCTGGCGGGCATTCTGCAGCCCAGCAGTGGCCGGATTTTGTGCGATGGGGTGGAGATCGGGACGCTTGGTGCGGCCTACCGGGAAAAGCTGGGGTATCTGCCGCAGGAATTCGGGTTTTACCCGGAATTCACGGTGCAGGACTATCTGGAATATATGGCGGCGCTCAAGGGTCTGCCGCGCACAGAGGCTGCCCGGCAGATCGACGCACTGCTGGAGCGGGTAAGCCTCACTGAGGTGCGCCGCAAAAAGATCATAAAGCTTTCCGGCGGTATGAAGCGCCGGGTAGGTATCGCACAGGCACTGCTCAACGACCCGGAAATTCTGATTTTAGATGAACCTACGGCAGGGCTGGACCCCGGAGAACGGGTGCGCTTCCGCAATCTGCTGTCGGAATTTGCGCAGGAACGGATCGTTCTTATTTCAACGCATATCGTTTCGGATGTGGAATACATTGCGGCCGAAAATGCCGTGATGAAGGCTGGCAAAATCGTTGCACAGGACACCACCGAAGCTGGTAAAGCAGATCGAAGCCAAGGTCTGGCAGGGGAACATCCCGATGGAACAGCTTGCCCGGTGGGAACACCGGCTGCGGGTGGTGAACCTGCGCAACGAGCCGGACGGAACGGTAACATTGCGGTATCTGGCGGATGCACCGCAGCTGCCGGACAGCGTCCCGGCACAGCCCCGGCTGGAAGATCTGTATCTGTGGCTGTTCCCAGAGGAAATGGAGGAAGCAAAATGAACCTGTATCGTTTGGAATTGAAACGTGTGTGCAAAACCCGTATGACAGCCATTCTGCTGGCCATTGCACTGGTGCTGGCTGTGGTCATGGCATATCTGCCGGTGACCTTTATCGGCTGGACGGAACTGGATGCCAGCGGAAACGAAGTGCGTTACACGGGTCTGAAAGCAATCAGGAAACGGCAGGAGCAGCAGGTATCCGGTACCATCACGCCGGATGTCATGCGGGAAGCACTGGAAGCCTATCAGCGGGTGTACCGGCAGTATGATGCAAGCTCCATCAACGATATCCCGGTCGAGGTATTTTATAAAGAACTTGCCCGGTATCAGCCTCTTGTGAACAACGCAAAGGAAGCCTTTGCCGACCTGAAAACCGGCATGGCACCGGGCGTGATGGGGCTGACCGCAGAGGATATGCAGAACTTTTACAGCCAGCTCCCCAAACGGTTGGAATCGGTGATCTGGCTGGAACAAGACGGAAAGCCCGGCTATGAGCAGGCGCAGGCCATTGCACAGAAAAAGTTCGATGCTGTACAAAAACCGTTCACCTATTCATTTGGGGTCAGTTCAGACGCAATGGATTACCAGACCCTGTTGAGCTTGCTGCTCACCCTGCTGTGCGCGGTGATTGCGGCCCCGGTGTTTGCATCGGATGCACAGACCGGGGCGCAGGACATCCAATTGTGCACAAAAAACGGCGGTCTGCGGCTAGCAGCGGCAAAGCTAGCGGCGGCGTTTAGTATCACAGGGGCGGCGTATCTGCTCTGCGGCGTGGTGTGGATCCTGGTCACGAATGCTCTATTTGGCTGGGAAAGTACCCAAACTTCCGTGCAATGGCTGTTTTCTGTGACCAGCCTGCTGCCGTATACCGTTGGCCAGATGGAGTGGGTCATGCTGGTGGCAAACTTCCTGATCTTCTTTGCGGAGGTGGCCTTTGTGCTGATGGCATCCGTATGGGCCAAGAACAACCTGACCGCTTTGTCTGTGGCGCTGATCAGTGTGGTGGCACCGCTGATCGTTTATATGGTCGTGCCGGGCTCCTTTGGAGAATGGCTGTCCACCCTGCTTCCGGCAGGAGGCATTGGGCTTTCTAACGCATTGCTGTATAAAATGATCAGCTTTGATTTTCTCTATGCAGGCGGGTATGCCTTCTTTCAGGCAGATGTACTGCTGGCATCGGCACCGATCAAGATCGTTCTGCTCGTTGGATTGGCAGCATGGGGGTATCTGCGAAAGACCAAGGTGGCTTAAGCTGGGCTATGCGGACTTGATTCTGAATGGCGACCCGGAGGAATATTTGAAGAATGCGGCCGGGAGCATGGGTTAGAAATCTGAATGAGTGCTGGACATTACCGCTTTTTTGAGCTGGTGATGTCCAGCATTTGTTATTTGGTGTTGATCGATCAATTTTAATGAAATCTTTATACTTCTACAATTTTCTTTACGGCTCTTTTATTTATTCCATGCTAATCTTTATGCACACGGATAGGTAAAGGAGCTTTTATGATTCAATATCCTCGTTACAGGCAGCACCGTTTTTCTTCTTTTCAGGTCATTATTGCAGGTTTTGCGGCAGTTGATCTGGTGGGCGCATTGCTTCTGATGCTCCCGATCGCTGCACAACAGCGGTGCGTCACACCGTTCCACGAGGCACTGTTTACCTCCACTTCTGCTTTGTGTGACCGGACTTGTGGTACAGGATACCGGCAGCTACTGGTCGGCATTCGGGCAGAGCGTAATTCTTCTTCTGATCCAGATCGGAGGATTGGGCGTCATTACGGTGGGTGCTGCCTTTGCGCTGCTTTCCGGGCGAAAGATCTCCCTCAAGCAGCGCAGCACGATGCAGGAAGCTACTGCAGCCCCACAGATGGGCGGCATCGTGCGGCTGACAGGCTTTATTCTGCGGATCACCGCTCTGTTTGAACTGGCCGGTGCTGCACTGCTGCTGCCGACATTCTGCGCCGATTATGGTTTGCGCGGGATCTGGTACGCGCTGTTTCATTCCATTTCGGCGTTCTGCAATGCTGGCTTTGACCTGCTGGGAACAGAGGGGGCAAAATTTGTTTCGCTGACACGGTATGCAGGAAATCCATTGCTTACCACAGTGATCGCTGCACTGATCGTTTTTGGCGGCCTTGGTTTTCTGACATGGGAGGACATTTGTACATATCGCCTTGATCTTCACCGTTACCGGATGCAGAGCAAGGTGATCCTTGTCACAACGGCATTTCTTCTGGTACTGCCGACGCTGTACTTTTATTGCTTCGAGTTCACGGCAGGCTCTGCCCGGCAGCGCATTTTATTGTCGATGTTCCAATCCGTTACACCCCGTACTGCCGGTTTTAACACCGCTGATCTTGCTGCGATGGGCAGCACTTCACAGGCATTGATGGTGGTTCTGATGCTGTTGGGCGGTTCGCCCGGTTCTACGGCAGGCGGCATGAAAACCACAACATTTGCTGTTCTGCTGGCCAATATGTGGGCGACCTTCCGCCGCAGAGAAGATGCCGAATTTTTCGGGCGGCGCATAGATGGTTCCGCGGTCAAGAATGCTGCTACGATCGCAGGGATGTATTTGACGCTGTTCTTCCTCGGAGCCTTTGTCATTGCTGCGGCAGAGCAGCTGCCGATGTCGGTCTGTCTGTATGAAACTGCTTCGGCTGTGGCAACGGTAGGTCTGACATTGGGCATCACGCCGCAATTGGGCATCCTTTCGCAGGGGGTGCTGATCGCACTGATGTTTTTGGGACGTGTTGGCGGATTGACGTTGATCTATGCGGCATTTGGCAGCAGCCCTGCCCACTCTCGTCTGCCGCAGGAGAAGATCGCAATCGGATAAAGGAGACAGGTATGAAATCGATTCTTTTGATTGGGCTTGGCCGTTTTGGCCGCCATATTGCGCAGGAACTGAATGAGCTGGGTCATCAGGTCATGGCAATCGACAGCAACGAAGACCGTGTGAACGCCGTGCTTCCCTATGTGACGAATGCACAGATCGGTGACAGCACCAGCGAATACTTTCTGCGCTCCCTTGGTGTTGGCAATTTTGATGTGTGTATCGTAACCATCGGCGGCAATTTCCAAAGCTCACTGGAAACAACATCGCTGCTCAAGGAGCTGGGCGCAAAGCTAGTAGTCTCGCGTGCAGAGCGGGATGTACAAGCCAAGTTTCTGCTGCGCAACGGTGCGGATGAAGTGGTCTATCCGGAAAAGCAGCTGGCAAAGTGGGCAGCGATCCGATACAGCTCCGAACACATTCTGGATTATATCGAGCTGCAGGACGACCACGCCATCATGGAAGTGACCATTCCGCCGGAATGGATGGATCGCACGATCGGCGAGATCAATATCCGAAAAAAGTATAACATCAATATTCTTGCGCTGAAAAAAGACGGAAAGCTCGATATGAACATTACGCCGGATACGCAGCTGTGCCGGGATGAAAGCATACTGGTTTTGGGGAAATACGCATTGATCCAAAAGTGTTTCCGGCTCTAAAAAGATAGGACGGATCATATGGATGTCGTTTTGTTGTTGATGGTTCTTGGAGTCATGTTGAGTGGCTTTTGGGCAGCAGATGCGCTGGATCACATGCGGAAGGAGATCCTTCGACAGGAAGGAAAAAGACGTGGCTGGTGGTCGTGACCATCAAATTGTGCTATACTGTGGGCAAGGCAGGTGATCTTTATGAATCAGAACGACCCACCCACTGAACATATTCTGGCGTGTCTGTCGTCCTCTCCCTCCAATGCAAAGATCGTGCGGACGGCAGCAACGATGGCAAAGGCGTTTGGAGGGACCTTTACAGCTCTGTATGTCCGGACGCCTGACTCGGATCAGATGGGAAAAGAAGACTGTCGGCGCTTGCAGCAGCACATTTGTATGGCAGAGCAGGCAGGTGCCGACATTTCTACGATCTACGGGGATGACATTCCGCAGCAGATCGCAGAGTTTGCCCGCATCTCCGGCATTACAAAAATCGTGCTGGGGCGCTCCAGCGTACATCGCCGCCATTTCTGGAGTGGACCGTCACTGACTGAAAAATTGACGATGACTGCGCCTAATCTGGATATTTATATCATCCCGGATGCTTCTGCAGAGAACGGCTACGGCTCAGGACGGAAGCTGTTCATCCGTCCGTTTCTGCCTTCTGTCCGCGATTTACTGATCACCGCAGGCATTTTGAGCTGCATCACGCTCATCGGCTTTCTTTTTTTACAATTGGACTTTGCGCGCTATAACATTATTACGTTCTATATGCTGGGGGTGCTGTTCACCGCATTGTGTACCAACGGTTACACCTGCGGTGTGCTGGGCTCCATTGCCAGTGTTGCGCTATACAATTTTTTCTTGACGGAACCGCGCCTGACATTCCATGCGTATGATCCCGGTTATCAGGTTACATTTGCCCTGATGCTGACCTCTGCAATCATTACCTGCACCCTGACAACACGGTTGAAGGATCATGCAAAAATGTCTGCGCAGGCAGCGTTCCGTACAAAAATACTGTTTGATACAAATCAGCTTTTACAGAGAGCAAAAAGCGAGGAAGAAATCCTCTCTCAGACAGCGTCCCAGTTGATAAAGTTGCTGAACCGGAGCCTGATCGTCTACCCGGAACAAAACGGAGATCTTGGTTCAGAACAGGTTTTTGGGGTTGACGGGAAAACGGTGCAAAACATCTTTTCTGCACCGAAAGAACGGGATGCAGCAAATTGGACATTTGCAAACAAAAAGCGTTCCGGTGCAGGCACGGATAGCTGCCCGGACGCAAAGGGGCTTTATCTTGCACTTCGGACCGGAGGCGGCGTGTTTGGAGTGGTTGGGATCGATCTGTCCGAAAAACCGCTGGATGCCTTTGAAAACAGCGTGTTGCTTTCCATTCTGGGTGAAGGCGCGCTGGCCATCGAAAACCGCAGAAACGCGCTGGAAAAAGAGCAAGCTGCATTGCAGGCAAGGAATGAAGAACTGCGGGCAAACCTGCTGCGCACGATCTCCCATGATCTGCGCACCCCGCTGACCTCCATTTCCGGCAATGCCAGCAATCTGCTTTCCAACGGAGAAACGCTGGATACAGAGACCCGGAACAAGATCTGCACCGATATTTTTGACGATGCACAATGCTGATCGGTCTGGTGGAAAATCTGCTTTCCATCACCCGCATTGAGGATGGTCGGATGAATCTGCAGATCTCACCGCAGCTGATGGATGAGATGATCGAAGAAGCACTGCATCATGTCAACCGGAAAAGCTGCGAACACACCATCACGACACAGTATGGGGACGAGATCCTCCTGGTCAATGTGGATGCACGGTTGATCATGCAGGTCGTTGTCAATCTGGTGGATAACGCCATCAAATACACCCCCGTGGGCTCGGTCATTCAGATCTCGCTTACCGGAAAGACCATCAGATCGTAGTGGACGTTGCAGATAACGGTCCCGGCATTCCGGAGCGCGCAAAAGCACAGGTGTTCGAGATGTTTTATACCGGGCAGAGCCGTATCGCAGACAGCCACCGCAGCCTTGGACTGGGCTTGCCCCTCTGCCGTGCGATCCTGACGGCTCACGGTGGAACATTGACCTGCGTGACAACATTCCCAATGGCAGTGTCTTTTCCTTTGCATTGCCGCAAAGTGAGGTGAATATCCATGAATAAGCCGACTATTCTGGTCGTAGAGGATGATGTTCCTGTACGGTGTCTGATCACAACGACCCTGAAGACTCACGGCTATAAATATCTGACTGCTTCCAATGGGGAAACGGCAATCATGATGACTACCAGCCACAATCCGGACATCATACTGCTGGATCTTGGACTGCCCGATATAGACGGCATCGAGGTCATCCGCAGCGTCCGCACATGGTCGAACCTGCCATCATCGTCCTGAGTGCCCGGAGCGAAGATTCT